>WNGR01004771.1_pt1 | contig 18335 bp, 10 predicted proteins | sample 5407581 | NCBI WGS metagenome assembly WNGR01 (sample SAMN13153383, study PRJNA577476) | soil metagenome | isolation source: 80 cm soil or saprolite under Garry oak tree replicate 2 | place: USA:California | collected 2016-06-15 | reverse complement strand
GCTCGGTCACCGCGACCAGCTCTGGCTCGATCTTCGGGCCCGTCCCCAACGACAAGCCCGCCTTCGCGTTCGACGGCGACCCCTCCACCGCCTGGATGACCGGTGACTTCGGCGCCGCCGTCGGCCAGTCGATCACCCTGGAGCTCGCGCAGCCGGAGATCGTCTCCAGGATCACGCTGCGGCCGGTGCTCGGCGGGCCGGTGCAGATCGCGGGCGTCAGGATCGTGCTCGACGGCCGCAGCGTCGACGCCGACGTGCCGGCCCAGCCGTCGGTCGACGTGACGCTGCCGCCGACGACCACCTCCAAGGTCACCGTGGAGATCACCCGGACACGCGGGGGCCCGGGTCTCAACCCGGTCGGGTTCTCGGAGATCGCCGTTCCCGGCGTGCAGGTGTCGGAGGGCGTCAGCCTCGCCGGGCGGCTGCGCGAGCTGCTCGGCGGCCTCGACACGCGCGCCCGGCAGCGGCTGGCCTCGACACCGCTGGACGTGGTGCTGGCTAGGGCCGACGGCGACCCCTCCAGGCTCGACGACGACGAGGAGCGGGCGCTCGACCGCAGCTTCTGGTTGCCCGACACGCGCTCGCTGCAGCTCTCGGGCTTCGCGCGGTTCGGGCCGGGCCTCGAGGATTCGCAGGTGGACCAGCTCGCGGGCGCCTCCGGGCCGGTGATCGCCGACTCCTCCTCCCGGGCGTTCGACGGCATCGGGCTGCGGGCGTCGCAGGCGCTGGACGGCGACTCCGACACCGCCTGGGTGCCGGCCGGGCGCGGCGTCGGCGAGTGGATCGACGTGCGCTTCCCGACCCGGACGCTGGACCAGGTGAGCGTGACCCAGCTCGTGCCCAGGGGCCTGGTCGGGGTGGACACCGCCATCGGGGCGGACCTGTCGCTGGACGGCGGGCCGCCCCGCAAGGTCTCGCTGCGGGCCGGCACCAGCGTGCTCCGCTTCCCCAAGCAGCGCGTGTCCAGGCTGCGCCTCACCCTGACCAAGGTGGTCGGCCCGGGCAGCCAGGTCCGGATCAGCGGGATCGACGCGGGCGGGGCCCGCATCCCGCAGGCCTCCGGGTCCAGCCGCCTGCGCGGCTGCGTGGCCATGGGGACCATCGACGGCCAGCCGCTCGATGTCGCCGTCGACGGCACCCTCAACCAGCTCAGCCGCGGCCAGGACCTGCCGCTGCGGGCCTGCCCCGGGCACCCGCTGCGGCTGGGCGCCGGCGACCACCGGCTGCAGACCTCGCCGGGCTGGCTGGTCGACCTGCTCGACCTGGCCTCCAGGCCCGCCGGCGGCGCCGCGCGGGCTGGCGCTGACCAGCCGACCGACCAGGCCCAGGCCACCACCGCCCCGCGGGTCACCCTGACCTCGTCCTCGGCGACCAGGACCACGCTGACGACCGAGGCGGCGCAGGGGCCCTACTACCTCGTCCTCGGGCAGGGCTACGACTCCCGCTGGCAGGCGACCCTCGACGGGCAGCCGCTGGGACCGCCGCGGGTGCTCGACGGCTACTCGGTGGGCTGGCGCATCGCCGACCGCGGGGAGCACCGCATTGCCGTGGAGTTCCAGCCCCAGCGGTGGGCGTCGGCGTCGCTGGCCGCCTCGCTCGCCAGTCTCGCCCTGGTGGTGGCACTGGTGTTCGTGCCACGACGGCGCCGGGGCCCGACCGCGCGGCCCGATCCGGCGCCCCTGGCCCCCCCGCCACCAGCACGGGCACTGGAGGATCCGGCGGAGGGAGGTGCGGCTCCATGAGGCGCGGTCTCTTCGGGTCGGCGCCCGGCCGCCCCCGGCGCCCCATCCGCGGGGCCGCCGGCGGGTGGCTCGCGCTCGGGGCGATGCTCACCTTCCTCGGGGGTCGGGCGGGTCTTGTGCTGGCCGTGCTGCTGGTGCTCTGGGACCTGCTGTACGCGCCGGCGCCGCGGGTGCTGCTGCTGGCCGCGCTGCTCGTGGTGGTGTCGGTGCCGGTGACCATCCTCATCCGGGGCCTGCCGACCGTGGCCACGCTGAGCCCCGAATTCGCCGCGGGCAGCCTGCTGCCGCACCTGCTCGCCGGCACCGGCCTGGCGCTGCTGGTCCTCGGGATCCTGCGGGACGTCCGCGCGAGCCTGTCGCCCCCAAGAGGGGCCCGCCCCGAGCTGCTGGCGCCGAGCGGCGGCGGTGTCGACCGCGCCCTGCTGCCGCGCCAGGCCGAGGAGCCGCCGCCCAACGGCGAGGAGCCGCCATGAGCCAGCCGCTCGTCTCGGTGGTGGTGCCCACCCGCAACGCCGCTCGCACCATCCAGCGATGCCTCGAGTCCGTGCGGGCGCAGACCCGCCCGGTCGCCGAGCTGATCGTGGTGGACAACTGCAGCGACGACGGCACCTGGGAGGTGGCGCTGCGACTGGCCGACCTGGCGATGCGCGCCGGGCCCGAGCGCAGCGAGCAGCGCAACCTGGGCATCGCCAAGGCGAGGGGCGAGTGGCTGCTGTGGCTCGACGCCGACATGGAGCTCGCCGCGGACTCGGTCGAGCGCGCCCTGGCCGCCGCGTGGACCGGTTGCCGCACGCTGGAGCGGCGCTGCTACCACGGCGAGCCCCGCATCGAGTCGCCGAGGCTGCTGCGCACCGCCTGGCTGCGGGAGACGGGCGGGTTCACCGACGTGACCGGCACCGAGGACGCGGACGTCCGCAACCGGCTGCTCGCCGCCGGCGCCAGGCTGGCATGGGCCGACACGCTGGTCGTCCACCACGAGGGGCGCCTGTCCCTCGGCGGGGTCGCCCGCAAGCGTTTCTACTACGGCAAGAGCCTGCCGAACTACCGGCGCCGGAACCCCGGCGCGGTGGCCGGGCAGATCGGCGCGACCGTCGGTGCTCTCTGGCGCCACCGCCGGCTGCTCGCGGCCGACCCCGGGCATGCCGCCGGCCTGCTGCTCATGCGCACCTGCGAAGCCGGCGCCTACCTGGCCGGCGCGCTCCGCCAGCGTGGAGGGACCTGAGTGATGCAACCGCCGCCCGCCGACGCGGCGCCCGCCGCCGAGGCACCCGCCCGCCCGGCACGTGCCAGCCGGATCGCCTACCAGCCCGCGCTCGACGGGCTGCGGGCGCTGGCGATCCTCACCATCATGCTCTACCACGGGCAGGTGTCGTGGCCGCGCGGCGGGTACCTGAGCGTCGACCTCTTCTTCGTGCTGTCGGGCTACCTGATCACCACCCTGCTGCTGGCGGAGTGGGAGGCGCGCGCGGCCATCGACCTCAAGCGGTTCTGGTCCGGACGGGCGCGGCGGCTGCTGCCCGCGCTGCTCCTGATGCTCGGCGGGATCGCCGCCTACGCCGCCCTGCTGGCGCCCGCGACCGGCCTGGCCCGCATGCGCGGGGACGCGCTGGCGACGCTGCTGTACGTGGCCAACTGGCGCTTCGCCTTCACACACCTGTCGTACTTCGAGCAGTTCGGCGACTCCTCGCCGCTCACCCACATGTGGACGCTGGGGATCGAGGAGCAGTACTACCTGCTGTGGCCGCTGGTGCTGATCGTCGGCCTGCGCCTGGCCAGGGGCCGCCTGCGGCCAGTGCTGGTCGGAACCCTGCTGGCCCTGTGCGCCTCGGCGCTGACGATGGCCGCGCTGTACCGTCCGGGCGTCGACCCGTCGCGGCTCTACTACGGCACCGACACGCGCGCGCAGGCGCTGCTGTTCGGCGGCGCGCTGGCGGTGGTACTGGCGATGTGGGACCACCGGCCGCTGCCGCGGGCGCTCGTCCAGGTCGCCGCCGTCGTCGGGTTCGGCGGCTTCCTGGCGATGCTCCTGCTGATCCCCGACACCGTCCGGTGGATGTACCTGGGCGGCTTCACCATGGCCGCGGCCGCCTGCGGCCTGACGGTGGTGGTGGCCGCCCAGCCGGGCGGCTGGGTGCGGCGGATCTTCTCGACCCCGCCGCTGCCGGCGATCGGGCGGATCTCCTACGGCCTGTACCTGTGGCACTGGCCGCTGTTCGTGGCGATCTCCCCCGAGCGGGTCCACCTCCACGGCCCGTGGCTGCTGGCGCTGCGGGTGGCCGCCACCTTCGTGGCCGCGATCCTCTCCTCTCGCCTGGTCGAGCTGCCGATCCGCCGCGGCGCGCTGGGTCGCCGGCGCTTGGCGCGGCCGGTCACCGTCGGCGCGGCCGTGGCGATCGTCGCCCTGCTGGCGGTGACCACCGCGCCGGGCCGGGTGCCGGCCGCGGAGGGGGTCGCGCTCAGCGGCGCCACCGGCGCGGCGGGCCTGCCCACCGTCACCCCGTCGCCCACCACGGCGACACCGTCACCCGGCCAGCCGGCCAGCAAGCCGAACCCCGGCAATGGCTTCCGGGTCTACCTGGTCGGCGACTCGGTCGGCTTCACCCTCGGCTTCTACGACCCAAGGGGGACTGTTCGCGGCATGACCCTTGGCGGCGACACGGAGCTCGGCTGCGGTCTCGTGCGCGCTCCCATGGTCCTGGCCGGCAGCGTGCAGCCGGTCGACCCCAAGTGCACCACCTGGCCGACGCGATGGCGCGACAAGACCGCCGCCTTCCATCCCGACGTCACCCTGATGGTGCTCGGGGGCTGGGAGGTGCTCGACCACCAGGTCGACGGTCGCGTGCTGGAGCCAGCCACCCCGGAGTACGAGCAGTACCTGGACAGCGAGCTGCAGCTCGCCTACGACCTGGTGGCGCCGTCGAGCCGGCGCATCGCCATGCTGAACGTGCCCTGCTACCACCAGCCAGACACCGGCCTGGACAAGTCGCTGGCCGCCACGCGCGACGATCCCTCCAGGGGCGAATGGCTGAACCAGGTCCTCGGCCGCTTCGTCGCCGCCCACAGGGACCGGATGGTGCTGCTCGACCTCAGGAGCTTCCTGTGCCCGGGCGGGCGCTACGTGGACCGCATGGATGGCGTGAAGGTGCGCTACGACGGCGTCCACTTCAGCAAGGGCGGGGCCAAGCTGGTGTGGCACTGGCTGGGGCCGCAGCTCCGGCGGCTGGCTAGCGCTCGCTGAAGCGGCGCAGGACCTCGCCGAGGCGCTCGCACTGGCGGTCGAGCTGGTGGCGCTCCAGCACCGTGCGGCGGTTGGCCGCGCCGACGCGGGCGCGGCGCCGCGGGTCGCCGAGGAACCCGAGCAGCGCCGCGGCCAGGGCCTCGGCGTCGTCGGGGACGCGCAGGTTGGGCTCGCGCACCGCCTCGTGGTTGGAGCCGCACACGGTGGTGACCACCGGCAGGCCGCTGGCCATGGCCTCGATGTAGGCGAGGCCGAACTGCTCGTTCCAGACCGGCGTCGGCCGCGGCGCGGTCACGAACACGGCGGCGCGCCGCAGCGTGGAGGCCACGCGGCCGCGGTCGCCGGCGCCGAGGAAGGTCACCCCGCCGCCTGGCCGCTCCGCCTCCCGGCGCACCAGTCCTTCCAGGGGGCCGCGGCCCAGTACCAGCAGCCGTGCCTCCGGGAGCTGCCGCCGCACCAGCCGGTGGGCCTCCAGTACCCGGTCGATCCCCTTGTTGGCGGCGAGCGGCGAGACGAACAGCGCGACCGGCTCCGCCACGGGCTCGGCGGCCGGGTGGAACAGCTCGGTGTCGACGCCGGGCAGCACCACCGCGCAGCGCTCCGCCTCGAGCCCGAGCGCCAGGCAGTGCTGGCGCGCCGCCTCCACGAAGCACAGGAACAGGTCGGCGGAGCGGGCCCGCCGCAGCGCCCGCCGGTAGGGCGGCAGCCGGTACAGCGGGCTGGCGGGGTCGTTGGCCCACACCAGCACCGCCTGGCGCTGGCCACGGCGCCGTGCCAGCGCGCTCACCTGCCCGGTCACCAGCGAGCACAGCTCCAGCGAGGCCAGCCACCCGGGCGTCTCCGGCAGCGAGTCGAGCCCGCGCAGCCAGGCGAGCGCACCGGCCTCCACGAACCGCGTGGTCGGCTGGCGGTACGGACGGGCGACGAAATCCACGTCCTCGGGCGGACGCCGCTCGCCAACGGCGGTGATCCCGGCACCGGGCATACGCGACAACCAGTGCAGCTCCCGGTACGGCCGCTGGCCGGGGAGCATGAACCAGGTTAGCCGCAGGTCCACTGGCGAGCCCTCAGTTGACTTCACTGTCCGCAACAGCGGAGAGTAGCCCGCTACGACGATTTTTGCTGATATGGGGAGCGCCGCGGCTCCCCAAGGGGGCGTTTGGGGGCATGAGCTGGCGCTGGTCCGGCACCAGCCTGCTGCTGCTCGGGGGAGCAGGGTGCCTGACGGCTTGCGCCGTCTACGGCTGGCGCTACCGGAGGAGCGCGACGGCCGCCACGTCGCTGGTGGTCGTGCTGGCGGCCCTCGTCGAATGGAGCGTGGCGCGTGCCGTCGAGCTCGCCGCCAGCGACCTGGCGACCAGGCGGCTCTTCTGCGACCTCAAGTACGTCGGCCTGGTGGCGCTGGCGCCGGCCTCGATCATCTTCGTGCTCCAGTACGCCGGGCGCCTGCGGCGGCCGAGCCCGGTGCTGCTGGGGCTGCTGGCGGTGGAGCCACTGGTGGTCCTGGCGGCGCTGGCGATCCCCTCGACGCACCACCTGTTCCACACCTACCTGCCGTCGCCGGCGTCCGGCGCCGCACCGATCGTGCGGTACGGGCCGCTGTTCTGGGTCCATTTCGTCTACTTCAACGTGGCGACGTGGCTGTGTCTCGGCGCCTTCGTGGTGACGATGACGCGCAGCTCCAGGCCCTACCGCCGGCAGAACGCGCTCCTGCTCGGCAGCCTGGCGCTTCCGCTGGTCGCGCACCTGCTCACCACGCTGAACGTCGTGCCGTTCGGCCGGGTCGATCTCACCCGCTTCGCGTTCCTGCTGACGGTGGTCTTCATGGTCCTGGCGGTGTTCCGCTTCCACCTGCTGGACCTGCGGCCGATCGCCCGCAGCCGCATCTTCCAGACGATCGGGGAGGGCGTGGTGGTCCTGGACCTCGGCGGCAAGGTGATCGACGCCAACGTCGCGGCCGAGCGGCTGCTTGGCTTGCCGCTGGCGCGCATTGTCGGCCAGCCGGCTCGGCGGGTCCTACCGGCCTGGGCAGGAGTGGTCCAGGACCAGCTCGCGCTCGGCGACGGCGAGGCGATCGAGGAGATCGAAATGGGGACCAGCACCCACGAGGTGACGGTGTCCTCGCTCACCGACCATCTGGGCTGGCCGACCGGCCAGCTGGTGGTCGCCAGGGACGTCACCGAGCGCCGCCGGGTCGAGCAGCAGCTCCGTGACAGCCTGGAGCGCGAGCAGGCCTCGACGCGCCATCTGCGCGCGCTCGACCAGATGAAGAGCACCTTCCTGCAGGCCGTCTCGCACGACCTGCGCACGCCGCTGGCCTCGGTGCTGGGGATCGCCATCACGCTGCAGCGCCACCACCTGGAGCTGGGCCGCGACGACCTCGCCGACCTGCTGCACCGACTGAGCAAGAGCGCCCGCAAGATGGACCGCCTGCTCAACGACCTGCTGGACCTGGACCGCCTCGCGCAGCCGACGGTCAGCCCGGAGCGGGAGTGCGTCGACCTCGGTGAGCTGGTCGAGCGGGTGGTCAAGGACGCCAGCGCCGAGCTGCTGGAGCACCGCCCGGTGCACGTGGCCGTCTGCCCGCTGCGGCTGGAGGTCGACCCGCCGAAGGTCGAGCGGATCGTCGAGAACCTGCTGGCCAATGCGGCCAGGCACACCCCGCCGGGGACGCCGGTGTGGGTGCGCGTCAAGCAGCACGGCAACGGCGCGCTGCTGGTCGTCGACGACGCCGGCCCCGGCGTGCCGCCCCAGTTGCGCGAGACCATCTTCCAGCCCTTCCGCCAGGGCCCGCGTCCCGCCTCGCACGCGCCGGGCCTGGGGGTCGGGCTCGCGCTGGTGCGGGTGTTCGCCCAGCTCCACGGCGGCAGCGCCTGGGTCGAGGATCGGCCGGGCGGCCGCGGCGCCTCCTTCCGGGTCCACCTGCCCGACCTCGGCTACAGCACCGGCTGATCCGCCGGCTTCAGGGCCTGGAGCAGCAGCTCGGCGAGGTGCAGCGCCGGCCTGCCGGCGAGCTGCTCGATCTGGGTGCGGCAACTGAAGCCGTCGGCGAGCACCACCGTGCCGGGCGGCTCGGCGCGCAGGGCCGGGAGCAGGGCCAGCTCGGCGACCGCGACCGAGGTCTGGTAGTGGCTGGCTTCGAACCCGAAGTTGCCGGCCATGCCGCAGCAGCCGGCGTCCAGCCGCACCGCCTGGACGCCGAGGCGCTCCAGCAGCCGGTCGTCGGCGTCGCTGCCGAGCACCGCGTGCTGGTGGCAGTGGGTCTGGATGACGACCCGGCGGTCCAGCGGCCCCGGGCGCCAGTCCGGCGCCCAGCGCTCCAGCAGCTCGGCGAGCGTGTGGGTGGCGCCGGCCAGGCGGCGCACCGGCTCGCTGTCGCCGAGCAGCGAGCGGACGTCGTCGCGGAGCACCGCGGCGCAGCTCGGCTCCAGCACGACCAGCGGCATCCCGGTCGCCAGAGCCGGCTCCAGGGTGTCGAGCGCCTGCCGCAGCCGCCGCCGCGCGCCGCCGAGCTGCCCGGTCGACAGCCATGTCAGCCCGCAGCACAGCGGCCGCTCGGGGAGTCGCACCCGGAAGCCGGCGGCCTCCAGCACCTCCACCGCCGCGCGGCCGACCTGCGGCACGAAGTGCTCGGTGAAGGTGTCGACCCACAGCAGCACCTCGCGGCCCTGCCCGGAGCGCCCGGCGCCGCGCCAGGAGCGCAGCGCGCGCCCCGCGAAGCGCGGCAGCGGCCGCGCCGGCGCGATCCCGCCGAGCCGGCGCAGCGCCGCGCCGCTCAGCCGCCCACCCGTCAAGCGGTTGGCCACCCCGGGCGCGAGCGACGCCAGCCGCGCCCACAGCGGCAGCAGGCCGAGCGCGTAGTGGGCGGCCGGCCGCGGCCGCCAGCGGTAGTGCTGGTAGAGGAACTCGCTCTTGTAGGTGGCCATGTCGACCTCGACCGGGCAGTCGCGCTTGCAGCCCTTGCACGACAGGCAGAGGTCCAGCGCGTCGCGGACCGCCCTCGAGCGCCAGCCGTCGGCGACCACCCCGCCGACCAGCATCTCCTGGAGGGTCCGGGCGCGCCCGCGGGTGGAGTCGCGCTCGTCGCCGGTAGCGCGGAAGCTCGGGCACATCACCCCGCCGCCCGCCGCGCGGCACTTGCCCACGCCGACGCAGCGGCGCAGCGCCAGCCCGAGGTCGCCGCCGTCGTCGGGATAGCGCAGCGCCACTGGCAGGGGGCGGCTCGGCGCGGCGGGGCGCAGGTCCTGGTCGAGTGGGGCCGGGCGCACCAGCACCCCGGGGTTGAGCAGGTCGCCGGGGTCCCAGATCGCCTTGAAGCGTTCGAACAGGCTGATGACCTCCGGTCCGTACATGCGCGGGAGCAGCTCCGAGCGGGCGCGCCCGTCGCCGTGCTCGCCCGACAGCGAGCCGCCGAGCCCGACGACCAGGTCGGCGGCCTCCTCCACGAACGCGCGGTAGCGCGCCGGCCCGCCCTCGGCGTGCAGGTCGAAGTCGATGCGCACGTGCACGCAGCCCTCGCCGAAGTGGCCGTAGAGCACGCCATGGCGGCCATGGCGGTCCAGCAGCGCATCGAACCCGCGCAGGTAGTCGCCGAGTTGCTCCGGTGGCACCGCGGCGTCCTCCCAGCCGGGCCACGCCTCGCGCCCGTCGGGCAGGCGGGTCGCCAGCCCGGCGCCGTCCTCGCGGATCCGCCACAGGGCGCGCTGGGTGCGCGGGTCGGCGACCGAGCGCGTCCCCCTGACGCCCGGGGTCCCCGCCAGCTCGCGCGCCAGCCGGTCGGCCCTGGCCCGCGCCTCGGCCGGCTCGGCGCCGCCGACCTCCACGTACAGCCAGGCGCGGCCGTCGGGCAGCGCCGGGACGGCGCCGCCGCGGCGCCGCACGGTGTCGAGGATCTCGACGTCGATGCCCTCGCAGGCCAGCGGCCCGTGCTCCAGGATCGCCGGTGCCTCGTCGGCGGCCGCGGGGAGGTCGTCGAAGCCCACCAGCACCAGCGCGCGGGCGGCGGGCGGCTCGATCAGGGCGATGCCGGCCTGGAGCACGACCGCGCAGGTGCCCTCGCTGCCGACCAGCGCCCGGGCCAGATCGAAGCCCCGCTCGGGCAGCAGGTGCTCCAGCGCGTAGCCCGACACCTGGCGCGGGAAGCGCCCGAGCGCGCCGCGGATGGTCGCCTCGCCGTCCGCGGCCAGCGCTCGCAGGGCCGCGTGCAGCTCGCCGGCCCGGCCGCCGGCGGCAATCGCCCGCGCGGCCGCCTCGGCAGGGGTCGCACCGGCGGTGATGCGGCTGCCGTCGTCCAGCAGCAGCTCCAGCGCGACCACGCTCTCGGCGGTCCGGCCCCAGGCCACCGAGTGCGAGCCGCACGAGTTGTTGCCGACCATGCCGCCGAGCGTGCAGCGGCTGTGGGTGGACGGGTCCGGCCCCACGTCCAGGCCGTGGGCGGCGGCGGCGCGCCGCAGGTCGTCCAGGACCAGGCCCGGCTCGACCCGGGCGAGGCGCCGCTCGGGGTCGAGCTCGACGATCCGGTTCAGGTGCCGGGAGCAGTCCACCACCACGCCCCGCCCGACCGCCTGCCCGCCGATGCTGGTGCCGCCGCCGCGGAAGGTCAGCGGCACGCCCGCCTGGCGGCAGACCGCCAGCGTGGCCTCGACGTCGGCCGTGTCGCGCGGGAAGGCCACCCCCAGCGGCACGCAGCGGTACAGCGACGCGTCGCTGGAGTACTCCGCCCGCCGGCCGTCGCCGAAGTCCACCTCGCCGCCGACCGCGGCCCGCAGCGCGGCGGCCAGCTCCTCACCTTGGCGATCCCGCGGCATCAGCCCTCCTGCGTCTTGTCAGCCCGGCCTCCCACCGTCGAAGATCGTCCCAGGAGGTGGTCGCACGGTGCGTCTCGGGTCGGTGATCTCCGGGGAGCTGGCGCGCCCGGCGGAGTCCAGGGTGCTGCATTCCCGCAATCCCGCCAAGCTCGGCGAGGTCGTGGCGGATCTGGAGCTGGCGGACGCCGCCACCTTCCGGCGGGCCTGCCGGGCCGCGCGCGACGGGCAGCCCGCCTGGGCGGCGCTGCCGGCGCCGCTGCGCGGCCGCGTGGTCCAGCAGGTCGGCCGGCTGGTGGAGGCCAACAAGCAGGCGCTGGCCGAACTGGTGACCCGCGAGATCGGCAAGCCGCTGCGGGAGTCGCTCGGCGAGGTCCAGGAGGTCATCGACACCTGCACCTTCTTCCTCGGCGAGGGCCGGCGCCTGTACGGGCAGACCGTGCCCAGCGAGATGCCCGACAAGCAGCTCTTCACCTTCCGCCGGCCGCTCGGGGTGGCGGCCGTGATCACCGCCGCCAACTTCCCGGTGGCGGTGCCCTCGTGGTACCTGGTGCCTGCCCTGCTGTGCGGCAACACCGTGGTCTGGAAGCCCTCCGAGCAGGCCGGCGCGGCGGCGCGGGCGCTGGCGGAGCTGCTCTGGCACGGCGGGGTGCCGGCCGACGCCCTGCACCTGGTGCAGGCCGACGGCCAGACCGCGTTCGAAGGGCTCGAGCTGGCCCTGGAGGACGGCCTGGTCGACAAGCTGGGCTTCACCGGCTCGACCGCGGTGGGGAGGCGGCTCGGCGAGCTCTGCGGCCGGCACCTCCAGTCGCCCTGCCTGGAGCTCGGCGGCAAGAACCCGCTGGTGGTGGCGCCCGACGCCGACCTGGACCTGGCCGTGGAGGGCGCGCTGTTCAGCGGCTTCGGCACCGCCGGCCAGCGCTGCACCTCGCTCGGCACCGCGATCGTGCACGAGCGTGTCTACGACGACTTCCTGGAGCGCTTCGACCGGGCGGTGTCGTCGGCGCCGCTCGGCGACCCGTTCCAGGACGTGCTCTACGGGCCCCTGCTCGGCGAGCCCTACCTGGAGCGGTTCGAGGGCTTCCTCGGGATGATCGCCGGCCACCACAAGCGCTACGGCTCCACCGGGGTGGGCCGCATCACCGCCGCCAACCCGCGCCAGGGATTCGTCGGCGACGCGGAGGCCGGCCTGTACGCGCATCCCACCGTGGTCGCCGGGGTCACCGCTGGTGACGAGCTGTACCGCACCGAGACCTTCGGCCCGATCGTCGGCGTGGCCGCCTACGGCAGCCCCGACGAGGCGGTCGCGCTCGCCAACGGGCACGGCTACGGTCTGTCGGCCGCCATCTACACCCGCGACCCCAGGACCGCCTTCCAGTTCGCCGAGCACTGCGCCGCCGGGATGGTCAGCGTCAACAACTCCACCTCCGGCGCCGAGGCCCACCTGCCCTTCGGCGGCAACGGCCTGTCGGGCAACGGCAGCCGGCAGTCGGGCATCTGGGTGCTGGAGCAGTTCACCTCCTGGCAGGCGCTGAACTGGGACTACTCCGGCAAGCTCCAGAAGGCCCAGATGGACGTCGCCGAACCCCCCAGCGACCCCGACTTCCGCCTGGACAGGTAGCCCGTTAGTTAGCGACTCGTTATCGGAACAGCTTTCGGGCATTGGCCGAGCCTCGAAAACCGCCTCTGAGCAGTGATGATGCGGATTGCCCGGCAGACGTTGCACGTGCGCAAGGGCGCCTACGACACCGACCAACTGACCCGGTCGTGGCGGCGCTGGGGCGGCTGCCGGGCGGCAGCGCGCCGGTCATCCTGGTGTAGGACAACCTGCCCGCCCACCACAGCAACCCCGCTGCCAGTTGCGCTCCGACAGCCGCGACGGGCGGCCGCAACGGCCGGGGCCCCCAGCCTGCTCGCTGATCAGCTTCCACGTCCTCCAGCAACGACCGTGGTAATACCGGAATGTCCCTCAATGGGCGACTTTATGGGACACGCAGTGTTACAGTGTTATGGCGCTTCCATGGGAGTCCCGCCGCATGCCGGTTTTAGGGATACAGGGTTGTTGGTATGGATCGTCCCGCAAAGCGGCCCAGCAGGACCGCCCGCCCTACAGATGATCCTCGCCCTGACCAGCACCGAGATCAGTTAGTGGTTGCCGAGCGTCTACCTGGCCTGCGCACAACGCCAATCCTCCATTCGACGACGACTCCTTGTCCCCAGGAGGGAGCTCATGGCTAAAGGAAGGATTGCGCAGCTTGCTATAATGGCTATCTTTGCCCTAGTCTTTACCGCTCTACCATCACGACCGGCTTCAGCAGAGCAAAATACCTGCACAACACGGGCGAATCGGTGGGCGGGGTGGCAGAATCTGTACGATCCGGGCAACAAGGCGCCAAGATCGGGCGTACGCGCAAACATTTCAGTTTACCGCGGGGCTGTCTGCAACACCGATCAGAGCCAAAATAACTTCTCAACCGCATGGGTGCTCCTCAGGGCTCCTTTGGGATTCCCGTCACCCGTTGGGTATGTGCAAGGCGGGTACTTCCGATGGTATAATAGCGCGATTTATACGTTCGCAGAGTACAGGGTAGGCGGGCAGAGCACCTTTAACCGCTTCCTTTTCACTGGTCCTGCGATTGGCAGCCAGCCGGATTACTTGGTATATGTTGCTAGCGACTCCCATATATATGTCTATGCTGGTGGAAGTAGATTGCTACGTACACCAGGAGATTACATCGATACCCTCGAGAGCGGTTTCGACATCGGGCCCGATTTTCCCCTACAATGGCTCTCAGAGACCACGTACGCGCAATCCGATATTCCGGGAACACCAACCCAAGAAACGCGCTATAGCCACATGCGTCAAGGAAAATTCAACGTCGGCTGGCTCACTGGAGAGCCTGACACGTCTATCAATAGCAATCCTTCACGCTGGACATTCACAGGCATCAGCGACAGCGGCACTTACGGGCGCAACTATTTGTCTTGGACATATGCCAACGTGTGAGGTGAGAGATGAGGCTCCGGCCAGTCTTGATAGGGGTGACACTAGCCCTTGCTATACTTATCATGGCGATTGCTCAGGCAAGCGGGGCTCGCCAACAGACTTCGATCGGTAAAGCTAGCCTTCAGGTGGTCACCAAGATGCCATCCAGCCCACAGCAGGACACCGTGAGACTCGCTCAGGCCATCGCATCACCCAGCCTGTCCATTCCAAAGAGGGTCTCGCTCGCAAGTGGAGGAGTCACGCTCGATCCTGTGGATGCGAGCGTCTCACCTAAGGTGTCACGTGAGCAGGTCACCACACAGTTCAAGCGGTCCGCGCTCCTGGGTCCCCAGACTGCCACGGCTGCGCCAGACGTGCGACTGGTCCGTCTGACAAGGCCGCACAGCTCCTGGAAAGATCGTCTGGTATGGGCGGTAATCATGCTTGCTGTGCCTGACCAGCTTGGCAGCATTGGCCCAGCTCCGGATCCAAGAGACGACACCACGGGACCGAGCGCCGGATCGAGCCTTGCAACAACTAACACTATCGCCTTTTATGATTCTCACAGCGGCGAATTTCTCATGGCGCTGCAGCAGTCTTCATGATTGGAGTGACGCCCGTTGTACAGCGGAGGCGCAGGTCATGGCGCTGAGGGCCTGTCACCCTGACTCCGAAAATTCAAATAAATAATATAAGGCACCACCACGCTTCGCCGCTCACGCTTTGTTGCTGAGGTATGCCAACCTTGCGAAGTGGGCTTTGCGCAAGTTCTTTGCGCGCTTTGCACGTTCCTCAGGAGCAAGCACACCATCGGGATCGACATCGACTGCATCTTGAGACTTTTCATGAAGGCAGTGCGAGCCTTACTGGTGCGTGCGGTGCGATCAGTTTCCTTGCCCCACTGGACGTGAGCCGCGATTTTCGCGTGGAGCTCTCGTTGTTGCGGGGAGCATGGCGAAAGTCCCTTCCGGCCTTTCGCGCACTCTCGCAGCGCGGTTTATAGCCAACGTCAGAACCGGTGGGAGATCCCGTCGTCGTTGACGGGCGGAGTGACGCGAGTGCGTCTGAAGGGTATCGTGTGACGTCAAGGGTTTACGGATGCCGACTACTGTCCCGTTAAACCGAACTTACGTGAGCTTGGATGGCTGATCTTCCGCCTGGCATGCGCATATGGTTGGGACACGCCTGTGAGTGTAACCACTAAGAGAAGTGGACTTCTGGCGGCTGGAGTGGTTGAATGCTGCTGTGAAAAAGCGCAGTGGCAGGATGCACGTGGATCAGGCTGGTCGCCACTACATCACGGTGGGCGGCGAGCGGCGGGCCTACCCAACGTACCTGCTGCGCCGCTCGTTCCGCGACGAGCACGGCCGCCCGCGCAAGGAGACGCTGGCGAACCTGACCGGCCTGCCGGAGGAGTCGATCGCCGCGCTGCGGCTGACGCTGAAAGGCCGCACCCTGGTGGACGCGGAGGCGGCGTTGAAGGTGGAGCGCTCGGTGCCGCATGGCGATGTCGCCGCGGCGCAGGTGATGGCCTCCAGGCTGGGCCTGCGGGCGCTGCTGGGCCCGGCGTGCCGGGAGGGCGACATCGCCTACGCGCTGGTCCTCTCCCGCGCGGTGCGGCCCAAGCCGAAGCTTTGGCACCGCGCGCTGGTGGGCGGCCGGTGACACCACCCTGGGGATCGACCTTGGCGTGGCGGATGCCAGCACCGATGAGCTCTATCACGCGATGGACTGGCTGACCTGCAGGCAGCGCGAGATCGAAAAGCAGCTGGCCGCCCGGCACCTTCGCCCAGGCGGGATCGCGATGTTCGACCTGTCGTCGTCATGGGTGGAGGGCACCCATTGCCAGCTGGCCTGCTTCGGGCACTCCCGCGACGGCAAGCGCGGCCGCAAGCAGGTCGAATACGGGCTGCTCACCGACCCCCAAGGCCGCCCGGTCGCCGTCGCGGTGTTCCCCGGCAACACCGGCGACCCCGAGTCGTTCAAGACCGCCATCACCCGGGTCCGCGGTGATTTCGGCATCGCGCGCCTGGTCATGGTCGGCGACCGCGGGATGATCACCGGCACGCGGATCGATGACCTGCGCGTGCTGGAGGGTATGGAATGGGTCACCGCGCTCAAGGCCCCCGCCATCGCCGCGCTCGCCCGTGACGGCGGCCCGCTGCAGCTGAGCCTGTTCGACACCCAGGGGCTGGTCGAGATCACCCACCCGGACTACCCCGGCGAGCGGCTGATCTGCTGCCACAACCCGGTCCTTGGGGCCGACCGGGCCCGCAAGCGTGCCGAACTGCTCGCCGCCACCGAGGCCGACCTCGCCAAGGTCAAGGCAGCGGTGGACGCCGGACGGCTGCACGACCCGGACAAGATCGGGCTGCGGATCGGCAAGGTCATCGGCAGGCACAAGGTCGGCAAGCACTTCCTCACCCAGACCACCGGCACCGGCTTCACCTGGCGCCGCGACCAGGCCAAGATCGCCGCCGAAGCCGCCCTCGACGGGATCTACGTGATCCGCACCAGCGTGACCGCAGACATCCTCGACGCCGCCGCCACGGTCACCGCCTACAAGAACCTCAAATACGTCGAGCGGGACTTCCGCATCACCAAGGCCGACGACCTGGACCTGCGGCCCATCTACCACTACCTCGCCGACCGGGTCCGCGCCCACGTGCTTGTCTGCATGCTCGCCTGCTACCTCACCTGGCACCTGCGCCAGGCCTCGCCGAGCTCACCTTCACCGACCAGAACATCCCCGCCCCCGCCGACCCCGTCGCCCCCGCGCAGCGCTCCGCCCAGGCCACCGCCAAAGACGCCGCCAAGCACACCCCCAGCGGGCTACCCGCCTATCGCTACCGCGACCTGCTTGAGCACCTCGCCACCCTCGACCGGCAGACCATCGTCTTCGCCGGGCAGAAGATCCAGAAGCTCACCAGCCCCACCACCGTCCAGGCCCGGGCCTTCCAGCTGCTCGGCGCCCCCGTCCCGCTGGCCCTCAAGTAGCCACTCAACACGCCACCGCCAGCCCTGAGCCAGCGGCATCACCCCCGGTCAGCGGGCCACGATCAACTCCACGATCACGCAAGTTCGGGTTAAATAAAACTCGCCCGGATGCTCCGCGCCGACCACCCGGAACGGCGCGTTAGCGCAGCGGCCGCGGGGGATTAGCGAACGGTTAGGCGGGGTCCATAGGGTCGGCCTCCAAGCCAGACCGGAGCCGTCCCCATGCCACCCGGCGATCGCCTGACCCGCCGCCAGGCCTTGACCCGCGGCGGGCTCGCGCTGCTGGGAATGGCCAGCGGCGCCACGGGCGTGCGCCTGGCCGCTGCCGGCGATGCCTCGAGGAAGTCCCCGGTCCGTCCGGAGCCGGGGCATGGCGGGCCGGCGGCGGAGCCGGTCGCCGGCCCGCCCATCACCACCCCGCCCGCCACCAGGACCCGCCTGGCCACCCTCACCGCCGCCGAGACCGACCTGGACCTCGGCGGCCGGGTGGTCCGCACCTGGGCCTATGGCGAGTCGGCCCCCGGCCCGCTGCTGCGTGGCGACCTCGGCGAGGTGCTCGAGGTGCGGCTGCGCAACCGCCTCCCGGACCCCACCACGATCCACTGGCACGGCATGGCCGTGCCATGGGACCAGGACGGCGTCCCGGACCTGCCGGCCGCGGCGATCGCGCCCGGCCGCGACGGCGCCTACCGGTTCACCCTGCGGAACCCCGGCACCTACTGGTACCACCCGCACGTCGGGGTGCAGCTCGACCGGGGCCTGTACGGCGTGGTGATCGTCGACGACCCGCGGGAGGCGGGCGGCTACGACGTCGAGCTGGTGGTGGTCCTGGACGACTGGCTGGACGGGACCGGCCGCACGCCCGACGAGGTGCTGCGGGCCCTTGGCGGCGGCATGCGCGGCATGGGCGCCGGCGCGGGCGCCACCACCAGGGCGGGCGCGGGCACGGACCTCGCGGGCGCCACCACCGGCGCGGGCGCCACCGGCGGCATGGCGGGGATGCCGGGGCTCCGGTCGGCGCTGCTCGGCGGCGACGCCGGCGACGTCGCCTACCCGCACTACCTGGTCAACGGGCGGACGCCGGCGGCGCCGGCGACACTGCGGGCGCGGCCGCGGCAGCGCGCCCGCATCCGCCTGGTCAACGTGGCCGCCGACACGGCCTTCCGGGTCGCGCTCGGCGGGCACCGGCTGACGGTGACCCACAGCGACGGCTTCCCGGTGAACCCGGTCACCGTGGACACCGTGCTGCTGGCGATGGGGGAGCGCTACGACCTCGAGGTCACCCTCGGGGACGGTGCGTTCCCGCTTGTCGCCGTCGCCGAGGGCAAGGGCGGGCAGGGGATGGCGGTCGTGCGCACCGCCGCCGGCGCCACCCCGCCCGCCCGTGCCCACCCTGGCGAGCTGCGCCGCCGGCTGCTGCGCATGAGCGACCTGCGCGCGGCCGAGACCGTGGCCCTGCCGGACCGGCGCCCCGACCGCGCCCACGACGTGGTGCTGGAGGGCGACATGATGCGGTGGCGCTGGACCATCAACGGCCACGGCGGCGGTGACATGGCCGAGCTGCCGGC
>WNGR01003052.1_pt1 | contig 18336 bp, 20 predicted proteins | sample 5407581 | NCBI WGS metagenome assembly WNGR01 (sample SAMN13153383, study PRJNA577476) | soil metagenome | isolation source: 80 cm soil or saprolite under Garry oak tree replicate 2 | place: USA:California | collected 2016-06-15 | reverse complement strand
CGTCATCCTCGACCAGTAAAATGTGCATGTGTCTGTGTTCCCTCTCCTGTTTTCCTTCCTGTTCGCCCCTGCAATGCTTCAGAGTGCTATAGCATGCAGATGACCTCCGCATACTATACCAGAGAAGGCCGCGAGAATCATGAGAATTTTCCCATGCTATTCACACGAATCCTGAAAAAACCTCCACTATACTGTCAGAGACGGGCTGCATGCGAGGGGAGCCCGCAATTTCTACCACGAGAGGAAGATACACGAACGATGGCAACACGACAGCAGCAGCGCCGGGTACCGACTTCTATGAAGCGCCGTCCGATACAGGCTGACACGCGGCGCACAACCCGGCGTTCGTCACGTCGCGGCAGGCGCTGGCTCATCGGGCTCGCGCTCGTCGTAGGGGTGAATCTTTTCGCCTGGCACCTGGCTGTTTCCCATGACGTGGGTTCTGCTACGCCCAATGGAAGCACCGTGGCCACGGGTGCGGTTCATCACCTGGGCGGCTTTCAACAGGTGGCAGATCAGGCCGTCCTGGTGCAGGGGCGGCTCCCGGTGCTCTTTGTGAGCGCCCAGTATTGCGTCTTCTGTGCAGCGGAGCGTTGGGCGCTTGTCGATGCGCTCGAGCGCTTTGGGACGCTCAGCCAGATCACCTCTTCCCAAAGCGCCATCGTTGATGGCGTAAGCGCTCCCATTCCCACCTACGACTTGACGCAGGCACAGTTTGCCAGTCATGTGGTGGACTTTCAACACGTCGATGTCGCCGACCAGCATGGCAATGCCCTGCAGCAGCTCACAGTCGCACAACAGAGCATACTGGATCGGTACGATCCACGGGGAGGCATCCCTTTCCTCGACATTGGTGACGCGTATGTCCAGGTCAGTTCAGGCTATGCGCCGTCCCTTTTGCAAGGGCTTTCCTTTACGCAGGTCAAGCAAGATATGGCCGATCCCACCAGCACGGTTGGGCAGATGATTCACCAGGAGGGGACGCGCATCACGGCACTCATCTGCAAGCTGACCAGCAGCGCATCGCAAGTCGTGTGCCAGGACCCCGCAGTACAGGCCGATCTGGCTCAGGTGAACTGAAGTCGAGAAGAGAGAAGCACATGCACATCAAAAAACACGCGCAGCAGGTCCCCTGGGCGCTCCAGATCGTGTACCGTGAGCGACCGTACCAGGTAGCAGCTGTGCTGCTGGGGCTGCTGGCAGCAGCAGGGGTGAGTTGGGCTATGCAGGTGGTCAGTTATGTTCCGGGCAGTGGCCTGTTCTGGGACGTCACACCCCTGCGCCTCATCCAGGTGCTGACGCTGGCAGGAAGCCTTGGCCTGTTCATCCCTATGCAGGTCTATGTACTGCGCAAGGGCAAACGGAGCACAACAATCATGCCAGAGGGTCTCAAGATGCACGACGAACGAGAGGCATCTTCCTCCCGGCTGCGGTCGTTCGTCCCCGGGTTCAGTGGTGGGCTGGGAGCCCTGCTTGGCATCGCCTGCCTCACCTGCTGCACCCCTCTGCTCCTCCCAGCGCTGCTGGCACTGCTCGGAGCGTCAGGAAGCCTGATCCTCACGCTGAATACCCACCTGGTGCAGTGGAGTGGACTGCTCTTCCTGGGCAGCCTGCTCTTGTGTGGCGTCACGCTCTTCTTGCTGGCTCATACTGTGACAGCATCGTGTGTCCTCCCTCAGCCTTCGGGCAGGAAAGAGAGAAACAACGGTTGAGATCGTGTTCGGGCTTGGACCTGCCCGGTATACACCTGGACACGACAAATGAGAGAAGCAGAGGAGATCTACTCCTCCGAGATGTGAGAAAAAGGAGACATCTATGCGACGCAGATACTTCACGGAGCCGATAGCACGGAAGATGCTGGTGTTCATCGTTGGCCTGATCGCGGTCGGGACAGCGCTCTTCGTGATCGGCGTGATCATCGAGCGCAGTGGGAGCGGCACTCCTGCTGCGGTGAGTACCACACAAGGCCAGACATCCAGCACATCGCAGGATGTAGATGGAGGCCATGAATCGACAAGCACACAGAGGTCGCCCACAGCGCAGGCGCATGAGGGATTGCAGAGCGAGACCGTCTTTGGTCTGGACCTGGAGAACCCCTGGTTCGTGACAGCGTTCGCGCTGGTCTGGATGGTGTTCATTGCGGCGCTGCTCCGCTTTGGGCGCATCGCGCTGCCCGCCATACTGATCGTTGCGGTCGTCGCAATGGTGCTGGATGTAGGAGAGGTGGTGCGGCAAGTAGGCGAGGCGAAGAGCCTCCTTGCCACGATAGCTGTGCTGGTAACGGTATCTCATGTAGCGCTTGCGGTCCTGACGCTATTGGTCCTGCTCCAGGGCATGCGACCACGTGCTGTCCAATTCGGCTAGTCTGTACGATCCGTGTAGCACACGGCGATCCGTTCCATGGCGCGCGTGTGCTACACTACCCCAATGAATAGTTTGACGCAAATTGCGCGCATGTGCCGTCACGATGATGCTCGTATCTTACGCGCGCGAACATCGTTCGCGCCTTTGGGTACTGATCTTCACGCTGGCCTGTGCAGCATCTTCTCTGTACGGATGGCTTGCTGGCACCTGGCCGTTTGGTGTGGTCGAGGGCGTCTGGGCGGTTGTCGCTTTTCGGCGGTGGTACACGCTTCGGAAGAAGTAGAACTACTGACCACGTGATAAGAAACTAAACCGAATAGCCACATTGTAGCGAACAACTCCGAATGACCTCTCGCTTGTGCCGCAAGCGCTCTCTGGCTCGGATGAGCGCGGTGGACAAGTGATCCAGATCGGGACAGCAAACATTGCCCAACTCCACCCGTTTGAGGTAATTCCAGATGCCCTCATCGGGGTTGAGATCGGGGGCATAGCCCGGCAGTTGTTCCAGATGTAAGCGCGGAGCCGCTCCGCGCTTGAGAAAGTCTTTGATCTCGTGTCCGCGATGGATGGGCGAGCCGTCCCAGATAAGCAGGATCGGGCCCCTGATCTTGCGCAGGAGCACCCGCAGGAAGCCTACCACCGCGGCCGCATCGTAAGAGACCGCTCGTACTTGTAGGAACAGTCGCCCATCTAGGGTGATGCCACTGATTGCCGAGAGGTGATCACGTGTTAGCGGCACCCGCAGCACGGGCGTCTGCCCACGTGGCGCCCAGGTGCGCACCGCCATCGGCAACAGATAAAAGCCGGCTTCATCTACCCAGACGATGGTGCGTTTTTCCTCCTGGGCTTTTTTTTCCGTCAGGGCAAAAGCGCCGACTGAGCAGCAGCGGCCCAGCGCTCTTCGAGGGAAATGAGCAAGGACTGGCGCTTGTGACGAAAACGAAAGCGCGTGAGTTGCTCGCTCTGAGCGACGGTGGTCTCCCGTCGCAGTTCGCGCCAGCGGGTACGGTCCAGCTGGGCGGCGCGCTGTTCCAGCGACTTTCGATGGGCCGCATCTTGCTCCCACCAGGCGGCGTAGGCGACCGAGCGCCCGTAGCGTAACAGATAGGCGTTCCAATTCTTGCGACCACTGACGCGGCGGTACTGGGTCTTGAGCCCGCGAATGCTGCGCTCCATGTCATTGTTGGTGCGGGGAAAGTCCTGCCGATCGTAGCACTGCACCAGGTACGGCCGCAAGTTGGAGAGCACCTGTAAGAACTCGGTGAGGCACTGCCGCTCCAGTTCGGAAAAAGAGCCATCGGTCAGCTCTGTAGCCATCTGCGCGCGCCAAGCGTCCAGGCGGCTTCTCACCGTTGCATTGCTGACCACTTCTCCTTCTTGTGCCGGGCTTGCGTCCAAGAGGTGCTCGACTTCCAACAGCCAACCGTGCAGGCGTTTGATGTGCGCCAGTTGATCTGCCCAGGCGACTCGCTCCGCCACAATGGTTTGCAAGCGGGCCAGCTTCTGGGCGACCACTGGGCTTACCGCCCCCCCTTTTTGGAAAGCTGCTCGAGGCTGGCTTCGATCTCATCGAGTATGGGGGTGGCCTCCACCGTGGCGTAGGTGAAGGGCTGCAGCCCATCGGTATTGAGCGCAGTCACGATCCCCGTTGCATACTCGTCGAGCACTGCGAACTGCTCAGCTTCCTTGGGTGCGGCCGTGGCCGAACGCTTCTTGATCTGTTTGCGCACCTCCCGCACCTTGGGCTGTAGCCGTTTCCTCATGGCTGTTTTGACCTGCTTGTCGGCCTCGAAGGCCGACTTCGACGCGTCGCGCAACCCATGGAACTGGCAGACCTGGTGCGGCACGTGCGGCCACAGCTCCTCCACCGCTATCAGCTCACTTTCTTGTGCATCGCTGATCGTGCCCAACACCTTCACCCCTAACGCCACCACCGGGGCGAGCAGGGCCTTCATCACCGCTGTCTCCGATGACGTCACATTCTCGGCGGAAAGCACCCGCCCGGTGAGCGCATCGCGCACTACATAGACCGTCTCGTTGCCCTTCTCCGGCTGGATGCCATCCACCGACACGATGATCCCGCCATGCTTCTCTACCTGCCCCAGCCACTCCACATCGTCTTTGGCCGAACTCGAGGCTCGCAACAGTGTGCAGTAGGCCTCAAACAGGTAGAGCACTTCCCGCCGCGCGATCTTCACCCCCAGCGGCTTGAGCTGTTTCAGTAATTCCCGATGGATCTCATCCACCGTCTGGTGCTCTCTCAAGCGCAACCGTCCTACCAGCAGCACGATATCCAATCCATAGGTAAACCACGGTAACGCCAGCGCATCTGCCTTCGCACTGCGATAGGTCCGCTGAGATCCCGCACATTGGGGGTCTGGACAGCGGTAGCCTGCGTGGACCAGTTTGATGATCTCTTCCAGTGTGATCACCGTGCGCTCCGACAAGGTCACTGCCCGCCGTAGCCGTCTCTGACAGATGGGACAGTGTGACTGTTCCGGACGATAAAACCGCCTGCTCACCTGAGCAAACTTCCGGGCTGGTTTCATGTGCCTTCCTCCTGCTTGGGCCTTCCGTCTTTCTTGTTGAGTATATCACTTCCCTTCAGTCGGCACTTCTGCCCCTACGGTTTTTTTGAGAGCGGGCCAGCGCTTCTCATACCAGTCTGTGATGGCTGCTTCATCGCGTTGCGTTGCTCGCTCAATCGGCTGAGGCCTCCTCCAGCCAGCCTCACGCAACATCCGTCCCACGTGATCACGGTGATAGCGGACCCCAAACGTCTGCTTAATCACCTCAGCGACACGCCTGGCGGTCCAGACATTCCCCCGAAAGCCGTACGCCTCGGCTCCTTTGGCTAACAAGCGCGGCATCCGGGCCTTCTGCTCCGCCGTTAATCGAGGCGCCACGCCCTTGGGTGGATGCGCGCCCAGGGCTTCTATTCCTCCTGCTCGCCCTCGTTTGAGCCATTGACTGACCGCTCCTTCGCTCACCCCCAAGGCGACCGCGATCTCTTTTTGTTGCCAGCCCTGTTCTTTCAGCTTCCAGGCGCGTTTGCGCCGCTCTTCTCGCCAATCGGCTTTTCTTGGTGCTCCCATACTCCTATGCTATCACACTTTACTTCCTTCTGCCGTTATCAGTAGCTGTGGCACCCATCATCTCGATTTGCACACCGCTGGATCAATTCCATGATTCGAAGCTCTCTTCCCCAACGTGTCAAAACACTCCAATACCCGTCGGTGCTTTTTGAGCATGATCCTCAAAAAAGGGTTGCGCATTTCTTTCCTTTGTGTTAGTATCCTAATATTAGAGTGCTAATATTATGGAGCTAACACTATGGCGAATGAGTCATCTGCCTATCTCTTGCATAAACTCGTGTTTGAACTGGACCGTGGCGCCGATTCCCTGCTGCGAACACAGATGGGCATCTCCTACAAGCGTGCCGTCTTCTTGTTGGCCCTCGAACAGTGTGGCACGGTCACCCAGCACGAATTGGCGGTAGCCCTGGGCTATCGCGATCCCTCTGTCAGTACCATGCTGGTCGAACTTGCCAAAGAGGGCTATCTCCAGATAGCCGTGAGCCCGGAACATGCACGCAAACGCCTGGTGAGCATCACGGCGAAAGGAAGCGAGGTGGTGGCACAAAGCAGGCTGCTGCTCGACACGCACTTTGACCAGTTGATGCAAGCCGCCGGGGTTGATGCCCAGCTCTACCGTGACCTGAATGAGCAGGTCTACCTGGCCCTGGTAGCGAAAATGAAGAAGGAGCCCTCATGACGAAGCATCCGATGAACACCGATATCGGCACTCTGCACCTGGACAGCTTACCGAACGGCTCGAGAGAATTCGAACAAGGAAAGCGAGATGAGACATGACCAACCCAGTCACTGGATTTTTCATCCGTCCGTTGATGCAGCGGCGCAACGCGCAAAAACTCATCATTACCCAGCCAAGCGGCATCCGTGAAGAACAGTTCATCACCATCGGTGGCATTGAGCAATGGGTCACCATTCGCGGACAGGACCGCTCAAACCCTGTCCTGCTCATCCTCCATGGTGGACCAGGATCACCTTACACCCCTTTCAACTCCTGGCTCGGTGAATGGGAGCACTCCTTTACGGTGGTCCAATGGGACCAGCGAGGAGGCGGGAAAACCTTTCGGAAGAACGGCGAGGCAGGCACTGGTCCCCTCTCCTTCCAGAAGCTGGCCAGCGATGGCATTGAGCTGGTAGAGTACGTGTGTGCCCATCTGGGACACAAGAAAATCATCCTACTGGGGAGCTCGGTCGGGAGTTTCATCGGTCTCTTGATGCTCCGTCAACACCCAGAGCTGTTTTATGCGTATGTTGGGACGGATCAAAATGGTCCAGGAGTGCCAGAGGCATCGTATGCGCTCACCCAAGAAGCAGCCGAGCGTGTTGGCGACAAGAAGGGCCTGGCAGCGTTGCGAGCCATGGGCGACAACAAATCTGCATGGACCTACCAACAATGTCTGCGGATGAACAAGATCGCCATCAATGCGAGTAAGTCGGTCCCCCACATGGTCAACGACTTGATGCTCCCAGCCTTACTGTTTGCTCCCGACTACAAGATGAGTGACATTCAGGCCGTCCAGAAAGGCATGGAGTATTCAGCCAGGCAGCTCTTTGAGGAAATGAAGACCTTCGACTTCGACGCGCTTGGCTACAGCTTTGCTCTCCCGTTCTTCGTTTTACAGGGTGCGGGAGACATTCTTACTCCTGTAGCTACCGCGAAGGCGTACGTGGCACACATCCATGCTCCTCAAAAAGTCTTTGTTCCTCTCGAGGGCGCTGGCCACCTGGCTGAGTTCTGTCATCCCCATCAGTTTTTGCAAGAACTCGTCAAGTATGTCTTGCCGCAGGTACGTTAGTCTTTCGGATTTTTGAGACACATGGCCTGTACATGTGACAGTTCGTTGGCTCATGGCCACTTTGAGTTATCACATTGACACTTTGAGAGAGAAAAACACGATGTGTTTAGGCTAATATAAAAGGGGCTCTCCGTCACATTTGGGGAACACGGCTTGGTTGTTGGAGAGTGATATACTCCTGAAAGCGATGCAAGGAAACTGTTTCGTCTTTTCAGGAGGATGCTGGCGATGGAAACGTCCCCGTTTCTCCCCTTACCCGAAGGGATGGTCATGGGCCAGGTGGAGATCAGCGCAGCACAGCTCACGGTGGAAGTGATCTCAACCCAGCCTGTCGCGCACTGTCCTGGCTGTGGAAGCCCTTCAGACCATATTCATTGTCAGTACCAGCGCACGGTCCACGATGTGCCGTGTGGAGGCCGCACCGTCGTGCTGCGACTCAGGGTGCGCAAGTTTGTATGCCGGACAGCCACCTGCTCACGCAAAGTGTTTGCCGAGCGTCTTCCTGATCTGGTGCAACCCTGGGCACGGGTGAGCACCCGTCTGCTGGAGGAGTTGAAAGCCGTGGGGCTCTCCGCCTCTGCGGAGGTGAGCGAGCGCTTAGCTCCGCGACTGGGGATGCAGGTGAAAGCCCCTACTCTGCTGCGCTACCTGCGTACCATCCCTCCCCCTGCTGATGGGCCCGTACGCGTGTTGGGTAGAGATGACTTTGCTTTGAAGCGTGGAGACAGTTATGGAACCATGGTCGTCAACATTGAGACAGGCAAGCCACTCGATCTGTTGCCGGACCGCACGGCTGAAGCGGTCATGCCCTGGCTCAAGCGTCACCAAGAAATTGACGTGGTGAGCCGAGACCGGTAAAGTCGCCTATGCGGATGCGGTCAAGCGAGCACTGCCTCATGCGCTCCAGGTGGCGGACCGCTCTCATCTGGTGCAAAATCTCCGCGAACATTTGCAACGGTTCTTGGATCACAAGCGCACCTGTCTCCCAGTCGTGGAGGAGATCCTGCTCAAAGAAGGGCTTCCTCACGATTCTGGTAGCATAGGTTCCCTTGCTGATCAGGCGCAAGCCTCGGCTCTCCTGCCTTCTGCTGAACATTCGCAGGCCGAGGACGCTGACCAGCAGATGTCAGGTGTTCAGACAGAGCTGCAAGGTATATCGATTGAGCAGGAGGTGGAGCTCTCCTCCTTGACCTACGCGGAACGCAAGAAGAAGATCAGTCGCGACAAGCGTATGGCTCGCTATGAGCAGGTCCTGGCTTTACACCGAGCGGGTATAGGGCAGCGAGCTATCGCCCGTGAACTTCAGATGAGCAGGCACGTCGTCCAGCGTTTTATCACCTCCCCAGCCTTCCCAGAACGTGCTCCTGGCTCTGGGCTGCGTGCCATTCGCAAGAGCAAATTAGCCCCCTATCTTCCTTATCTGTGTGAGCGATGGGATGCTGGGACTCACAACAGCTCGCATCTGTTTTGTGAGATGAAGGAACGTGGCTACACCGGTTCAGAATCATTACTCAGGCGCTTGCTCGGGGAGTGGCGCACAGCACTGCCTCCCAAACCCAGGCAAGGAAAACCGCGCAAACCGCGTCTTGTCCCCAAGCCAAGGAAGCAGCGCCTTTCCTCTCGCAGTGCTGCCTTCCTGATGATCTTGACCCCTGAGAAGCTCACTGTTCGGCAACAGCAACAAGTTGAGCAGATGGAGCAAAACGAGGAACTCCATCGGGTGTATCGTCTGGCTCAAGAGTTCATTGAACTGCTCAAGGAGCGTCAAGCGCAGCAGCTTCCTGACTGGCTTAAGCGTGCAACGGAAAGCCAAATCACCGAACTCAAGAGTTTTGCCAATGGCATTCGCCGTGATTATGCCGCTGTACGGGCGGCTTTCTCGCTTCCGTGGAGCAATGGCGTCGTTGAGGGGCATGTGAATCGCCTGAAATTTCTGAAAAGGCAGATGTTTGGTCGTGCCCATCTCGACCTGTTACGTGTGAAAGTCCTCCATGCTGTGTAATCTCTAACGCTTCTTGCGGATACGGGGTCGGCTCTCTCTTCGCTTCTCCTGCTGTCCTTCTGCTTTCATCCGAGAGCTACTATTACAACAAGCAGGCACTATTCCCCAAATGTGACGGAGAGCCGCATTTCGAGTGCCATAGAAAACCACCTTTCCTGATACGATGAGCGTCACTGTTCCTAACTCGTGTGTTCGCAATACAAATGTCCAAAAGTTCGTCAGTTGTCTTCCTCATCCTGCTACCCAGACCTGCACTGTCCGATCAGCGCCACCAGAAGCAATGCGCCTGCCATCCAGCGACCACGCCACCGCTCTTACTTCTTGTGTGTGTTTCCTATAAATGAAGCGCTGACCACCATCGGCAGCATTCCACACCTGCACAGTATTATCATCCCCGCCTGAGGCGATGCGCAGACCATTGGGCGACCAGGATACCACGTCTACTACGCCCGTATGCCCTCCATAGGTATACACAAGGTGACCATCAACGCTCCCCCAGATCTGCACCGTCTTGTCATTGCCCCCAGAGGCGATGCGCTTGCCATCCGGCGACCAGGAAAGCGCATTGGCAGCAGCAGGAGCATGTCCCTGATAGGTGAAGACGGGGGTGCCATCAGCAGCATCCCACACCTGCACCGTGTGATCAAAACTTGCCGAAGCAATATACTTGCCCTTGGGTGACCACGCCAGCGTATGTACGATGCTCCTATGCCCTCGATAGGTGAGCACATGACCACCATCGGCCGCATCCCACACCTGTATCGTGGTATCGTAGCTTCCAGAGGCGATGCGTGCGCTATCGGGCGACCATGCCACGGTCACCACAGAATTGGTATGCCCTTGATAGGTAAAGATCGGCGTGCCGTTGGCGGCATTCCAGACCTGCACCGTGTTATCAAAGCCGCCCGAGGCGATGCGCAGACCATCAGGCGACCATGCTACCGCTTCGACAAGCTTCTTATGTCTCCGGTAGGTGAGGAGAGATCCGCCAGTGCTCGGATCCCAGACCTGCACGGTCGCATCATCGGCGCCCGAGGCGATGCGCTGACCATCAGGCGACCATGTCACGGCATTCACTAAAGCGTCGTGCTTCCTATAGACAAAGAGGACACGACCCATCTCAACCGGTGTCGCAGTGCGGCCAGGAGCGGGCTCAGGAGTCGGCGTGGGAACAGGCCTGGGGGTCTGTTCCTGTGTCAGCAAGAACCATGTCATGCTTCCCCCGGCCAGGGTGATGGCTGCCAGAGCAAGTCCCCTGGCAACGGCACGCCGTGAGACACCTGTGACCCTGCTTGGCTCTGGCAGAGCTCCCGATGGCTGCGTCACCGGTAGTGATGATGCTGCCTGGCAGGTGCTATTACCCCCGGCGGCAGACACCAGCGCTTCTGATGATGCTCTCTGGTTCGCATGCACCCGCAGCGTGGGCTGGGCTGCCTCTTCCAAAGCCACTGCGAACTCCCGCACCGTCCCAAAGCGCTTTCTGGGGTCATCATCCAGGGCTCTGAAGACAGCCTGCTCGACAGCCTGCTCGAGGTGGGGCAGCTGCGCTCTGAGGGGTGGCGGCGTCTGCCTTCCTTGGAGTCTGGCGAACGCGGCGAACCCCTCGTACGGGCGTTGTCCGCAGAGCCATTCATAGACCACCACCCCAAGGCTATATTGATCGCTCTCTCGCAGTGACTGCCCATGAAACCGCTCAGGGGCCATATAAGGGAGAGAGCCACCCACCTCCTCGTCGAGAATAAGCGAGCGAGTCGTGTGTGCCACCGTCACGATGCTAAAGTCGGAGAGCAGCAGCGTCGCATCAGCGCGCAGCAGCATGTTTTCCGGCTTCACATCGCAGTGGACCAGGCGGCGATCATGGAGATACTGCAAGGCAGCGACCAGCGGCCTGACATAGCCGAGCACGGTGGGCAAAGGAACGTGTGTGCCTTTGGGATGTCGCTCCCTGAGCGTCCCCCCGGAAACGTACTCCATCACCAGGAATGGGATACCCTCTCGACTGATCCCAAAATCCTGCACCGGGACAATATTGGGATGCTCCAGGTGGATCATGCGAGCTTCCTGAATGAAGGTCGTGAAGGCATGCAGCCCATCGGTGTTGCCCATGAGATGAGTCAAGAGCTTGATGGCAACCTGTTTGTCATCATCATAGAGCTGCTCTGCCAGGTAGACGTCAGCAAAGCCTCCTCTACCCAGTTTGCGTAGCAACCGGTAATCCCCAACCCGCTGACCACGAGAATACACCGGGTAATGTGTCATGTCTGTGCTCCTGTGCTTTCTCTCCTTGCTCACATCCTGCCTAGTACTTCAACGCTAAGGTGAGGTTTTTTTTGTAGAACGGTTTGGGAGGGTGATTATAGATAAACACTAGCGCATGAGCCAATCTGCTCTGCATCGCGTATCCTTTGGAGATCTGAAGAGAGCATCGTCATCGTTGCTGCCACATCCTCGCCTCTCTGAAGCCTTCTTTCTCCTCAAGAATTTAGCCGCCAACGGAATAAATCTGCTCTGCGGAGCAATCGCTCCATGATGTTGCGTCGCAAGCGATAGATTTCACGAATATCACAGAACTCCTGGGGACAGTATTGAAGAATCTCCCTTGGCTTGAGGTGGCAGTAGAAGAGCAGGTATGCTACACGCTGTTGGCGCTCATCAGGAATCAGACTTTTGATAGCTTCCCAGAGTTCATTAGCATCATCTCTGTCTTCCGCCACTAGTTCCTCTGATTCATGAGATTCAGGTAACGGGACCTCATGAGGTCGCGAGTAGGTACGTAATGTATCGAGAATGGCACCATTTAAACTTGCACGTAAATATCGTAGCACAGCGGCTAGTGTCCTGAATTCTATACCCTGATTGCTGACCGTTGCGACCCAGAAACGGGTAAACGTCTGGGCTACATAATTCTCTTCACTATCAAAGCGACAAGCTACTGTTTTCATTGAATGACTTTGCAGCCAATGGAGGACCATCCCGTTGAAGCTCTGCTGGATGGCTTCCCAGGCAAGAGTATCGCGCTCCATCAAAGCACGATGGAACAGTTCCAGACCAAATTTATCGTTGGAAGTTTCTCCGCGCCTATATTTGTTGATCTCTTTGATGCACTGATCTGCAAGCGCAGAGACACTCATGTCTTGAGATGAGATATCTGAAGACGCAGTAGAAGCATTTATCTGCTGTGGGAGTTCATGACCATCACTACAGAGGTCGCTTTTCGCAGTTCCTGCATTAGTGATCGGATTGAATGTCGTAATCTGTAGTAACATGGTCGAAACCTCCTCTTCACGCTTCCTATTACGTGTGCCTGGGATGCTCTTCATCCGTTCAATCGCTTGCAACATTATTAGCTGTGGAACCGGGCTGCTCACCCTGGCCAACCCTCTGAATGATGTAAAACATTCGCTACTGAGAGTGTATCTGAAGAGAGGTTGTAGACCTAGCGTAGAAGAACGTAATTGCACTACGTATCTTTACAAGAATTATAGAGACATGTAAGTAGAAAAGCGGATCTCTGGAAGAGAAAGGATGAGGATCGAGTCAGCACAAGTCGTGTTCAATGGCATAGCGGGTGGCAGCAGTACGAGGGGCAGATTGCCTCTCCTTTCCGTCGGAGGAAACCCGGATCTTCCTATATATCAATGTCAAATGTGAATTGACGGTGCGTGGAGCAATCACTAGTCGCCTGGCGATCTGAACGTCAGTCAGACCTTTGGCGACGAGGCAGAGAACCTCCACTTCGCGCTCAGTCAAACCATCGGGATATTTAAGGGAAGGTGGGGTACTTACAATAGCGGGCATTTGTGAAGCCGCAAGAGCCTGCTCAGGGGTTAGGGTACGCCCTTCGCTCCGAGCCACTGCAAAGGGTTTCCCTTTCACCTGGGCATGCACACTCTGTACAGCGCGTTTATACTCAGCTCGTTCAGCAGGATTCATATCCACATCGATGTCGACCCTTGTCTCCACTGCTCCCATCAGGCGCGCTGCCTGTAGAAACTCCCCCTCTGCCACAGCAACCAGAGCTAGCCCTGAAAGGATCATGCCGATACCTATTTCGCTTTGTATTTCCTGGGCCAGCGATAAGCCCTCACGGTACCAAGCCTTAGCCTGCGCCAGGTTGCCCTGGCGCGCGTTGATGTATCCCAGGCTATGCAGGGTTCTTATAATGTACATCCTATCGCCGAGTTCTCGCATGAGCGTCAGAGCTTCCTCAGCATAAGTTGTAATCGTCAGGTCGCCTTGAAGTGCTGTGAAATACCCCAGGTGGCTCATGGCAAGAGCTGTGAGGAGTTTATCACCTAGTTCTCGTGCAAGCGTGAGACTTTCTTGATTATATGCTATAGCCTGTTTCAAGTCGTCCAGTCGTGCCGAAATGTTTCCCAGCGTGCTCAATACGGTGGCAATGAGTGATTTATCTCCCAGTTTTTGAGCAAGGGTATAGCTCTCATGGGCATATTCCACCGCTTGCTTCAGTTCACCTGTCTCTGCAGCATGCTCCGCTAATCTACGTAGCAAATAGGAATACTCCCAGTTTTTACCTAGTTTGCGGCACAGTTTCTCGCTCTCTTCCAGCAGGGGACCGGCTGCTTCGTGATCACCTTGCATGCGCATGAGCGCCCCTAGAGCGCCTAGAGCGATGGCAAGTTCCTTTTCAGCTCCCAGGGCGCGACAGAGTGAGACGCTCTCCTCTAGCAAGGGACGCGCTGCTAAACCGCTACCTTGAAAGAAGGCCAGGTCTCCAGCAGTCCAAAGCGCCCTGGCCCAAGCTGTCGATGGTTCTCCTGTTTGCCGGAGTCTGAGCGCCGCCTCCAACCAGCGCTGACCTTCGTTCCAATATCCTCGCAAGCGCCAGAACCACCAAAGTGCTCCGCAAAAGCGTAGGGCAAGCTCCGACTCTCCCTGCTCGATGAACCACTTCAGTGACGCGCGCAAGTTCTCTTGCTCTTGTCCTAATCGCAGCAGCCACGTGGCCTGCTGTGGGCCTTTGAGGTGTGGCTCGGCTTGTTCTACAAGCCCTAGAAAGTAGCGGGCGTGGGCCTGTCGGGTGACATCTGCCTCCTCACTCCCCTCTAAGCACTCCAGCGCGTACTCGCGGATCGTCACCAGGAGTCGCAAGCGCCCCTCCCCCTCCTGCTCCGCCGAGTACAGGAGGCTCTTGTCAAGCAGAGACTCCACACCGCTCCATACATCTAGCATCTCATCGCCTAAAGCATTGTAAATCGCCTCAACTGCTTCTAGAGACAAACTACCCACAAAGGCAGATAGCCGCCGGAAGAGCTGCTGCTCCTCGGCAGCAAGTAAGTCATAGCTCCACGCTATCGTGCCGCGGAGCGTCCGTTGCCGGTCATTAGAATCCTCGTCCTTGCTTATCGTTACATCCAGGAGATGCTCCTCCAGCCGTGCCAGCAAGGCCTGAGCCGCAAACGATCGAATACGCGCTGCTGCTAGCTCAATTGCCAGCGGTAGCCCATCGAGCCGTACGCAGATCTTTGCAATGGCGAGAGCGTTGGCCGGTGTGATCCTGAAATCGGGTCTGGCAGTTCGGGCAAACTGTAGGAAAAGGATGATTGCCGCATTCTGCTGTAGAGCATCACTCTCCGGGGATAGGCTGAGATCCGGCAGCGCCAATGGTGAGACAGGAAACTCATGTTCACCTTGAACGCGCAACCTGGCACGGCTTGTCACCAGCACCTTGAGATGAGGACACTCTGCCAGCAGTGCCGGAAGCTGTGGCGCTGCACTGAGCAACTGCTCAAAGTTGTCGAGGAAAAGCAGGAGATGTTTGTTTCTCAACGCAACCTTCAGTTGCTCGGAAAGAGGATGCGCTCCGACCTCTCTGATTCCCAGCTCCCTGGAAACGGCAGGAACTACCAGTTCGGGATCGCTGAGCGCTGCCAGCGAGACAAAACAGGCACCATCAGTAAACTGTTCACGCATCTTCAACATCACCTGCAAACCCAGGTGAGTCTTGCCGATACCGCCTGGGCCTAAGAGTGTCACCAGGCGGACTTGTGGATTCAGGAGCAACTCAGACAGTCTTGCCAGTTCTTCTTCTCGTCCGATAAGCGGTTTGAGCTTTGAAGGTATTCTCCATATCGGCTCGGCAAATCCGGCAGTTTCAGGGCCGCCGGGCATCAGCCATCTCTGTTCAAGCGCTGCTATGATCTTGTCGCGCAGGCGTTGAACGTCTTTTCCCCTGGCGTCGATTGTGGCATAGAGTTCACCGCTGTCTTTGGGCATGCATCCCTGCAGAGACTCACCTTCTAGCCACACAGCACAGACAGGAAGCCTGAAGTGCCTTGCAAGGCGAAGTGTATCCTGGACGTGATGAGAGGTTTGTGTTTTGGGAGTAACAATCAACAGAACTACCTGTACAGCGCGAATGACCTCCTGCAGTACATTTCTTTTGTTGCGCCCCTCTTGTCTTCTAATTGTACGGCTGCTCCACACAGTGACGCCACGTGCGCCGAGTTCCTCCTTCAGGGAAACCACAAACTTGTGCTCGGCATCAGCATAGGCCGTGGAGAGAAAGATACTGGGCGATGAGCCGGGCACAGAAATGGTACCTGGCTCAGCAAGCAATCCCAGTTCCTCGGCTGTTCTGCTAAAGACGTCGCAGAGTTTCCTACGATAGTAGGCGCTGGGAGCTTTGATGCCGCGCTCCCAGCGACTCACCGTCTCGAACGTTGTCCCCACCTTCTCTGCCAGTTCGGTCTGCGTCCACCCCATTTCGTGACGAACACGCTTCAATCGTTCATTTGGCAAAGTCTCTTCACCGCTCATATAAGGTAGCCCTTCCCCTGTAGTGCCGTGGTGTTAACAACTTGAACGATTCTACTTGAACATTCCTATCAGGATTGGAGAATCTGAAGGCTGATAATTCAACAGGAGAAAAGTTGATTACATGATCGTCAAGAATACGGAGGGCCGGATCAATCGATACGTACCCCTGTATCCTGGCTACTCAAAGCGCATCGGCGAATTTGACCTGATGAAAGTATACAAAAAAGGATGAGAAAAAACAAACCGTCCAAAACGGGTCAAAAACATGTCAAATAAAGTCATATACATTACCAATCCTTCCTGGTATCATTGATGCAGAGACATAAAGAGGTGGAATCGATCACAGATTGAGTTCCACCTGCATGTAACTTGCTCGGAGTAGGGATGTCTCACCGGGAGTCACTCTACAAAACCACGGCCAGCCGGGAAATCACTCGTCGGTCGGAGGGCCCGTTCATCTCATTTATGGAGGGAAACGACAAATGTTTAATCATGATAGGGGACTGCAGCCCCCCACCGTAAGTCCGAACCCCCTTGACTTTGTCCTTCTTCAAGGCAGCAGCACAACCTTGCAGGAGAAGCTTAGCAATCCAGGTGACAGTCCGCTGCTTTGGCTTGCCGATACTGGTGGAACACGTTGGTTGAGCCCGGATAAGAGCACCGGCATCCTTCAACCTGGTCAAACAGATTTTGTGAATGTGACAGTCGATTCGAGCTCACTGGCAGTAGGAAATTACGAGGCTACTCTCACTTTCACCTCGGAAGGGGATGACTCTTCAGCAAGTGTTCAGGTATTGGTTACTCTGGAAGTAACTGCTGTATTAGCTCCTGAAGTGGGTTTAAGCTTTGGCACACTATTCGGGGATAGCAGCAGATTTTTACCATTGTTGATTAGCAATCCGAATGGCCAGGCAGTGAAATGGACTGTGGATAAGGGTGGAACGAAGTGGTTGATTTTGAGCCGCTCCACTGGGGAGCTTGAGGCCTATGAGCAACAGACGATCTTCGTGATAGCGAGTTCAACCGCCCTGGAGGCTGGCAATTACGCAGCCACTCTTACCCTCACCAATGAGGTATCGGGGGTCAAGTCAGCAGCTGTGCAGATTTCGGTTGATATGCATGTAGGGGCGCGTCCATATTGGGATAGCGGTCCACATATTATTGTAAGCAAACTAAGTAGCGACGCCCTACAATCTCCGCTTTACACCCCTGCACTTAGCTTTGATATTCGAACGAACGAGAACGAGGGTTCATTATTGATCACCAATCTAGAGAATGAGCGAGTGGATTGGATCTCGAATACTGGTGGAGTAAGCTGGTTGAAGCTGTCTCCGGAGAGAGGTAGCATTCCAGGGGGAAGAGAAGCGACTGTCAGTGTGAAGGTTGATATAGACTCCCTACCAACGGGACCCTATAGCGCCAGCCTTCTCCTCTCCTTTAACTTTGATCGAAATGAGGTGGGGCGTGAGCCAACAGTCATACCGATATTGGTCACGTTCACAGTTAGCTAATACTACTCTGTTAGTTTCGTCGAGGACGAAAAGCTTTGACTTGTTCAGTTTCAATGAGCCATAAGACCACATCTTGGAAGAGCAGAACGAGCATCTGCCGATGGCAAGCCGGAAGGCTCAGTTGCCGAGCAGGGGGGAAAAACCGCCCCTGGAGCAGGATCGACCTCAATCTCTTGCCCCAGCGATTGGAGCATGAGGAAGGTGTAGGCCACCATCACCAAGGCCAGATGCCGATGCAAGCCATCCCAACTACGGCCTTGAATGTGATCGAGGCCACATTCGCCTTTGGCATCCTCATAGAACTGCTCGATCGGCCAGCGCAGATGCGCCAGTTCGACCAGGCGAGACAAGGGGGATGCCATACCAAATTTTGTGTAATAGTACATAGCAGAAAAGCCCGGAAGCCAGGTCTGGACTGAGTTTAGCACCTTTTCGTTATACATCGACACACAAAAATCAGTATTACATCCGACTCAAAGGGTGCTTCTCTGGACCTACCAAACGCTATCCTACAGTCAAAAAGGCCTGTATTGGCTACTTGGATCATCCGTTCAAAACTAAGCCCCTTCGAGGCGGAGAAAAATCCCCATCCCTTGCTTGCAAACCCATGAGGGTGGGTGTAGAATCAGACGTCGTCACCAGCATACACATGCTTGAACGACGATACACTCTCATGAGGGAGAAGCTTCTTGTATGGGTCGGGTTTTCACCACTCTCCAGTGCCTCTTGGGTGGCTGCTTGCATGTTCTCACCTCTCGCTTGGCTCGTTGGACCAAACCGCTGGTGACCTC
>WNGR01006074.1_pt1 | contig 18346 bp, 16 predicted proteins | sample 5407581 | NCBI WGS metagenome assembly WNGR01 (sample SAMN13153383, study PRJNA577476) | soil metagenome | isolation source: 80 cm soil or saprolite under Garry oak tree replicate 2 | place: USA:California | collected 2016-06-15 | reverse complement strand
GGCGGCCTGATAGCTAAAACTGCGCTCGACAAATTCCAGGCGCTCGGCCATATCCTTGAAAAGCTTTTCTCTGCACGCCTGGGCCATCTGCTCAACAATCTGTGCGCGTGCAAAGTCCCTGGCAAACGGTAATTGCTCATCTGCACTGGCGGCAAAACTCACGACGGATGCTGGCAGGTCACCCGCACCGCGGAGCAAGAGCAGGTGTTCAGGGGCGCATAGTTCAATCCTGCCATCCTGCCACTGTTTTAAGCCGATCAACCGCGCTTCAAGCACTTCCGCCCGCTGGAAGGCGCGTAACGCCGGGTCAGCCTGTCGTATGACTGAAACCTGTGCCAGGTGAAAAAAGTAGGGCTGCGAGGCTAACGGGTCGATAAAGATGGCTCCGCGTAGCCCGTCCTCTGCGAAGCGGTCACAGGTATAGGCGCGGAAGCGATCAAAGACCGGTTCACCAGGGTGCAGGAAAATGGTCTCCTCTACAGCCACATCCCTGGGAATGGAGACAGTGCAAGCGGCACGAGCCGCAGGGTTGTAGAGTTCCAGCCGCGGCAAGAGCCAATCCAGGCTACCAGCCCTTAAAGGGCGGAAGGCAAAGAAACCATCCAGGCTTCCCTCAAAGCCGATATCTAGCAGCGGCGCGCCATTTTCCAGGAAACGACGTACAAAGCCGGGCAGCAGGCGGCGATAGCTTTCCTGGGCCATAGTTTCCCGCAGGCGCGGCAACTCGCGTTTGACTGCTCCTCCACCGCCTTCGCCGTACAATGCTTCCTGGCTGGCTTGCAGAGCCTCTACCTGCTCCTTCGTCAGCGTCCCAGCGATGGTACGTTCCGCCGTATGCTCATCGCCAAGCATGGCCTGCTCTATATAGTCGCGCAGTGACACCCCCTCGAACAGTCGGCCAATCACATCAAAGACTTTATCTGTCCCCAGATCTTTGCGTATCTTCTCCAACTTCTGCAGCAGCGTTTTCATCACCCGTCCCTCACGTGTCTCGCCTGCGACCAGATTTGTGATCAGCACGTAGGGATGTTTCTGCCCAAAGCGGTGGATGCGCCCCATACGCTGCTCCAGGCGTGCCGGGTTCCAGGGAATGTCATAGTTGACCATCAGCCAGCACACCTGCAGGTTGATGCCCTCACCCGCAGCGTCAGTCGCCACCAGAAACTGCGCCCCACCCTGCTCAAGCGGTGTGCGGAAGTGCCGCACCTGCTCTTCGCGCTCCTGATAGTTCATGCCACCATGAATCGAGGCCACGTAGTCGGTGAAGCCCAGTCCATTGAGCCGTTGCACCAGGGAGTCAAGCGTGTCACGGTGTTCCGTAAAGATGATCATTTTTTGCTGCTGGTACCTCGGGTCAAGCAACACCTCACGCAGCTTCTCAAACTTCGATTCGCTGCCCGCCTCATATACTCTATGGGCTAGCTCGCACAGGTACTCCACGTGATGTAACTCTGCCTCAAGCTCTGCCAGGGTGGTAGCCAGCACGCCTTCAAGAGCCTGCTCCTCGGCGACTTCATTCTCTTCTTTACCCGTTGTGCCCTCTTCTTCATCGGCGGTCTTCTCATCAAAGATATCGCCAAGTTTATCCAGGGTAGCCTGAGTCACGCGCAGTTTGCCAGGGTCAAGTTTCCCCGTATGCATGGCCTCAATCAGCTGAGCAAGCTTCTGTTGCCGCCGTTCAAACGATCTCATCAAGGCATAGGTCGAACTGGCCAGGCGACGTTGAAAGACACTCATGGCAAGGCGAGCAGCAGAGCGATTTAACACGGCAGCCCGGTTGTAGTAGGTCTGAATATAGCTGGTCGTCTCGTCATACAGGCGTTGTTCGCTGACCTCACCCTTCTGCAACTTATAGCTCAGCGTATTCGAGTGTCGCGGTGGGTAGATAGGCTGCCCATCGTAGTAGACCAACTCTTCCTTGGTGCGCCGGATGAAGTGATGGGAACGTGCTTCTGGCGGGTAACTATTGAAGGCATCGATGGAGGCCAGCGCGTCCGGTTCCAGTAGTCGCCAGAGGCAATAGTACGGGTAGTCTTTGCCCATATGCGGAGTCGCCGTCAATAACAGCAAATGATGACAACTCCAGGATAAGGCCCAACGCGGCTCCTCGGATGGGATACCGGCCAATGCCTCTACCAAACGATAGCGATCAGTCCTGCGAAACCGCAGGTCAGGCTCGCGGTCCGCCGCCAGTTTGTGCGCCTCGTCAAAGATCACCAGGTCATACGGTCGCACATCAGGTTCTTGCAGGCGTGCAAACATGGCATCACCACGCAACGTGTCGATGCTCACAATCAACAAATCACTCTCCTGTGCAGTAAAGGGGTTGCTCATGCGTGCATCACCGCCGGAGACAATGCGAAAAGAGAGATTGAAGAGAGAGCGCATCTCATGTTCCCAGTTCCCCACCAATCCGGCAGGCGGAACGATGAGCACTCGCGAAATGAGCCGACGCGTTAACATTTCACGAATATACAGCCCCGTCATGATCGTCTTGCCTGCACCAGCGTCGTCGGCCAACATGAAACGCAGGCGATTCTCTTTGAGCATGTGCTCGTAGACGGCAATACGCTGGTGTGGCAGTGGCTCGATCAAGGAAATCTCAGTGGCGAAGGCCGGATTGAACAGATGCCCATACGTCAGCCGTTCTCCCTCTACTACAACGCGCACAACATTGGCTTCTGATGTAAAGTCGAGTGATGGGACGACTGCTGTGGAGAGTGCATAGCTCCCAGCAACTTCGCGGAGTGTTTTTCTCGTGTGGCCATTGCTGTGCAGTGCCTGCACACCCTCCACCTCACCCAACACAATGCGCTGCCAATCCTGCTGGGTAGGATACAACCCGCCTTTCTCCCACAACTTCACCGTCGCTGAAGAGACCGCGAACACATCAGCAAACTGCTGTTGAGAGAAGCCCAGGCGATTGCGTAATGCCTTCACGCGCTGCGAGTAGTCCAACGGTGGCTGAAAGTGCATGGCGGTCTCCATAATATGCATCCCTTCTAAAATCCCAGCTATTTTGTATGGAATTTGATTATACAGGGTTATGGGGTGGAGGTCAATTGATGGGGTGAAAATGTGAAAATAGGTGCTATACTAGTATCGAAGAGTCTTTCACCCAGAGGAGGAGCGCTTTGACGTACCAGATCACCTTGAGCGACCAGGAATACGCTGCCCTTGCCGCAGCAGCAGCCAAAAGCGGCACAGAGCCTGAACAGTTCCTGCATGTCATGATTGAGCACCTGCAAACATCATCTCAAAGAAAACATGCCTTGACGACACATGAGATAGCGGAGAAGCAATATCGCGAAGGAAAAATGAGCCATATTCCAACAAGACAACCATTAACGCCAGAAGAACGTGAAGCACGTGAACGACGCGCTCGCCATTTTGCTGGAGGGAAGCCAGCATCTGAAATGGTGATCGAAGACCGAGGGCCATACTAATGGCCATGTACTTTCTTGACTCTTCAGCCATTGTGAAAAGGAATAGAGGGAGTTTAGACGATAATAAAATGAAATTATGTCCAGTCCTCCCTTCGGCACCTCAAAGATGAAGGAAAACACCTCAAATTGTCTTAAGGCAGTTTGAGGTGTTTTCTTTTTTTGCTCTCTCCTACTTATACAGCAACCTGCACCGCAACGCCTAACAAAAGGGTCAGAGTACTGCTGTCTCGAAGAAATCGAGCCGCATACGAAACACTCTACGTGTCGCTCGCCGCAACAGCTCATGAGAGACAGATGTATCCCAGAAGTCGCTTAAGCGAGGAGGACGTTCACTTAACAACACAGCTTCGGCTATCATCCCTGGCTTCCATCCTGTTTGGCTCAGGGTTTGTGCCTCAACGAGAATGCAAGGGACAATAACTTGCGCTTCTGTAGTGTTGCGAAGCAATCCCACAGCTCGATGATAGCCGTCACGAATAAAGTAGCGTCCCTGATAGTAAGCGACATTGAAAAAGTTCGAGTTGAGTTGGGGAACGAACGCAGGAGTAAGTATGATCTGGCCGCCTATCTGTACCGGGAGCTGACTAGGTATAAGTGTGAAGTTGGGGCTGGAGGTGATACAGGTATGCCCATGCTCATTAGTCTCAAAAGAAGCTTCCATCAGCACATTTGAGGGAAAGCAAAGTTGCATTAATGCGTCGTGGTTCTTGAGAGCTGTGGCTACACGCTCGTCGAGATCATCAACGCGAACTGCTGGCTGGAATGCCAAAACGTGTCTCAGATCGATCATCACAGCACGCCAGGGTATCCCCAGTGAGGTAAAGGCGTCCATGACATCGGGGCGAGCTCGAATTGTATCGAGAAGTGAATCTTCTTCAGAAACAATGGGGTTAGTTGAGATAAACACTGGTAGAGAGGCGCGTGCAGCATTGTATTTTGCAATAGTTTCTTCAAGTTGTGTTAGGTCTTCACCGGGAAGTGGATGCCTCCCAAGGAGGATGTTGCGCTTCTCTTGGTCATCTACGTAAGCAACTAACGCTCGTATCGTAAGCAACTGAGGAGATACGGGAGGCTGTTGTTCTTGAACATTCTGTACCATTGAGTCAGCAGCCATACTGGGATAAGATTCTTTCATAGGAAAAGATGTTTCTTTGACATGAACTTAGTCTTGAGTGCCAGAATCCCTCAATAGATTTTCTACATAACACCAAGCCATCTCATGTTGAGAGCAGTATAGTAGTATTCTCCTCACATGTCAAGAGAAACAGCACAACATATTGTGTTTTCACAAGTTATTCACACAACATATTGATTTATTTTCCATATCCATTCAGTCACTATTCTTTTTTATAGAAGGGAAAGCGGTAATAATATGTATCATCTAGGACTATCATCATGCTACCTTGCTAATCAACAATTAGTTCGCGCTCACAATCAACACTTGGCAGTAAGACACAAAACATTACTTCAAGAAGGAGTCGCCGAAGAATTCTTCGTCTTCTAAAGCCTCTTCTTCTAATGGCTTTCCATTACCTTCTTGTTCCGTTAGAGCGTCATTTACATCCTCATTGCTTCTTTCTACATCATAGATACCATAAGCCTATATTTATACATCAATTGATATAATCAAAACCACAATCATATCTCAACCAATTCATCACCCTTTTCAACTTTACTGCTCCTTTACATGCATCGATAATGAATAGGCACGTTTTGTAGTATTGCCAAGGAGCAAGGGAAGTAGAGATGAAACAGATACTTTGTTCTGTCCCCCAGAATGTATCTCACTGGGCTCACACAAATATATGCCAGAGTGATTGGGTTGTTCTCGATACAGAGACGACAGGGCGTCCAGGTGAAATCATTGACTTAGCAATTATCAACCATGAAGGTGAAGTTATATTTGACTCTTTATTAAAGCCAACAGTTAGCATCCCAGCCGAGGCAACCGAGATACACGGCATTTCAAAAATGTCTCTTGGGAAAGCGAATTATCACATACAATGCGCAATTTGATCGTAACGCATTCATCTTCACATCAAAGCGCCATCATGTCGAGTTACACGATATGGAATGGCAGTGTTTGATGAAAGCTTATGCACAATACAAGAACGAGCCTAATCAGTATGGTTCACCAAAGTGGTATAAATTGAACGAAGCATGTCTCCAACAAGGTTTCGAAATCATCCAATCACATAGAGCACTTGGTGATGCGTGGGCCGCATATGAGCTGATGAAAAGGGTTGCCAAAGGCTATTAAAGGAGTATTTCCATGTGGTGGCTCTACGAGTCGGAAGTTGGCTCTTCTATATTCCACGTAAGGTAACGTTTAAGCTCATTGCAATGAGTATAGGGCAGCAATTTTTCATGCTGAAGCCTTCCTACTACAATCCCTGGGGCAATCCCTGCTTCTTTAGCAAATTCCTTAATACCTGCCTTTGTACGATAAGAACCTTGCGTTATAAATCTTTGCCATAGGATATGATTAGTCAATATATTTGCAGCGAATCTATTCGCTTCATCCTCTTCTTCTTCTCTCTCTTTCTGGTCTATTTCCAGGAAAACGTGTCGCTTTCCATGCCGGAGAATATGGCCTGCCTCGTGGAAGAACGTAAACCAGAGTTGATCATCGGTTTTATAGCGCAAGCTAAGCTGCACCAATGCTTTCATCGGTGTGAGCCACTGTGTCGCGCCACAAATTCTGGTGTTGGGGAGCTCTTGCACAAAAACCACCGCTACACCAGCGTCTGCGCATAGGCGCACCAATTCTTCCTGGAAAAAGCTAACCGGTTCCATTGTTAGAGCACGGATGCGGTTTAAAGCGTCACGAAATGCATCAGCATTGTATGGCCTACATTCAATCTCCTGAGCTTTTATCTCTCCTTGACATAGCCATGCTGTTACTGCTCCAAAATTGCTTTTAAGGGCAGGAGATTTACGATATGCAATGACTTTACTTTCCCAAATAGCTTGCCACGCCTCTGGAGAAGCGACGCCGAAGAACTTTAAGGCTTCCAACACTTGCTGAGATTTGTTAGTGCAAGGGGGAATCCAGCCTCGACACATCATTTCTCGAATTGGGAGCTCTTTTAGCCATTCAATCCAGCTTGTAAGACGTTGCTCTTCAGCAAGTCGGGCAAGAGACTCGCGATAATGTTGCTCTCGTTTTAGCCAGAACGATGCCGGAATATGCAGGACCTGCTCCAGTTGCAGTGCTGTTTCAGCAGTAATGACTGCTTTCTTTTGGATGATCTCATTGATAGTTTTCACCGGACGCCCCATGCGTTTTGCAAGCTCCGCTTGAGACATACCTATTGTCTCTAGTGTCTCTAAAAGAGTTTCGCCAGGAGCAGAGACATAATCGGGGTGATATTCATTTTGTAGCATATTAGCCATGATAATCCTCCACGGTAAGAACTCTAATCGCTTATAACATAAAGTGGTTCTATTGTAAAACTTGTAGGATGGTTCTGATCGATTGTTAGCCCTTTCCCACGCACACTTTTTCGCGGTATTCACCTGACAGCCTAGTTGTCGATTGACATCGCAAGGCTTTAAGGAGGACCCTCACCTCCTGTTGCCGAACGATGAAGTATAATAGTGCAGAGACGGTCAAAGCCACCTTAGAGACCAGTGGTCCAGGCGAGTCTGGGATACCTTTAGGAAGAAATCGGCACAAGAGAAGGAGGTCTCCAGACCATGTTAGAGGAAGGATGCGGGAATTGAGATGATTCAGCCGCTCGGAGGTGCATTATGAGACGATGGAACGGCTGGGGAGAGGAAACGATAACCTTTCCCCTGGCACCTGCCCCTGCTGCTTTTCTCAAGGATGTCATAGACCCTGGGATACCAACGCACGATGCCGCGCTGGAGGAGGTGATAGCACAGGTGCCTCCTTCTAGGCTGCCCACCTACTCGCTTATCTCTGTTGATCCTGCTGAGCGAGTGCGCCACGCGCGCGGACAGAGCTTACCCGACTGGATTGCCTTGCGCAGTGGACGTATCGATACCTTTCCCGATGGCGTGGCCTATCCTGAAGGTGAGAGCGAGGTACGCGACCTGATCAGTTATGCGCGTGAGGTCGGTGCCCAATTGATCCCGTATGGCGGGGGGACCAGCGTCGTCGGACACATCAACGCCCTTCCAGGTGATCGACCGCTCCTCACTGTTGATCTCAGACGTATGTGCCTACTACACAACATGGATGAGATCAATCAGCTGGCCACGTTCGGCGCAGGTGTGACTGGGCTCCACCTGGAGGCACAACTACGGGCACGTGGATATACCCTGGGGCATTTTCCACAGTCATTTGAGTACTCGACTCTGGGTGGTTGGATTGCGACCCGTTCTAGCGGGCAGCAATCGCTTGGCTATGGCCGTATTGAACAGCTATTTGCAGGTGGGCGCATAGAGACTCCGTCAGGCACGTTCGAGATACAGCCTTTCCCGGCCTCGGCTACGGGCCTGGACCTACGGGAACTTGTGCTTGGCTCGGAAGGACGGCTAGGTATCCTGACTGAAGCGACGGTACGCGTGACGCCTCTGCCGGAGCAAGAGGTGTTTCTGGTCGTGTTTTTTCCTGATTGGGAGCGCGGAATCGCAGCTGTGCGCCAGATGCTTCAGTCGCGGTTGCCACTGGCGATGCTGCGGTTGAGTACGCCGATGGAAACGAAAACGAATCTGCTGCTTGCTGGTCACGAGCGCCTGATGGGTGCAGTAGAGCATGCGCTCGCCCTGCGTGGTTTGGGCGACACCAGGTGCATGCTACTAATGGGAATAGCTGGCTGCAAGGCGGTCGTCACGTCTGCCCGGAAAGAGGCGCTGCACATTGTCGGCAGGCTGAACGGCGTTTCCCTGGGACGCCTCCTGGGGGCCGGGTGGCAGAAGCAGCGTTTCCGAACACCCTACCTGCGCAACACACTCTGGTCGATAGGATATGCCGTGGATACCGTGGAGACTGCCTACCCCACCTGGGATCGTGTTCCTGCCCTGGTAGACGCAATCGAGGCAGCACTACGCAGTGGTCTGGTAGAAGACGATGAGAAGGTCCATGTCTTCTCGCACCTCTCGCATCTGTATCGTGATGGCTCAGGGATCTATACGACCTATCTCTACCGCATTGCTTCTAACCCAGGTGAGACACTCCGTCGCTGGCGGGTCCTCAAAGCGGCTGCCTGCCGGGAGATCGTCGCCCTGCACGGAACCATCAGTCACCAGCACGGTGTAGGGACTGATCACCAGCGCTATCTGCTGGCTGAAAAGGGAGCGCTGGGTCTGGCAGCGATGCGCCAGTTCTACGCGCATTTTGATCCAGAGGGCATGATGAATCCAGGCAAGCTCGTGGTATAGCTCACCTAAAAAGTCGAAGGATGCCTCCCCTGGATAGCCCTCTCACCGGTAGGTTTTTTGGAAAATGGCTTGCACGGCTGGTCCGCGTAGGGGAGGGCCCTTGTGGCCGCCCGTTGCTGGGGCATGCGTGTTCGCCCAAGGAAAACACCTCCCCCTGAGAGCCTGGATAGCCTCGGGAGCCTTTTTACTAAGGAGCTAAGCAACAGTGCTTAAAATGGGCTTCCAATGTGTGCAAACGGAGGAAAAACGAACACGTTTTCCCTCCCTCTTGACAAACTGTGATAAATTTCATACAATTCATACATGGAATCTGAAAAATATCAAGTGCTTCGTATCTGGAAGCACACCCACCGAACCCTCCGCAAGATTGCGGCCTTTACTGGTGAAAGTCTGGTTGAAGCCCTGGAACGCATGGCAAACGAGGAGTGGCAGCGAGTCCAGCAGCAAGGAGAGAACCCGTCTCATGCTTCTCGCCAAGAAAATCAGGATTGAAGTCTCTGATGAAGACGCGGCCACCCTTGAGTTCATGCAGAGCAAATGCCGTGCTTTGTACAACTGGTGGGTGATGCGCTTGCGTGAGGGGGAAAAGTGGAACTTTGCCGAAGCTAAGCGTTCCTTGCAAGAAAGCAAACAGCACGATCCGGAGTTAGAGCAGGTTTACGGCAAATTGCTTGCTGATGTCTTCTATCGCCTCAAAGCGGCTATGGACGCCTTTTTCCGACGCTTAGCCGAGGGAGAAGAAAAGCCAGGCTTCCCACGAGTGCGACCCCGTCACTGCTTCTTCACTCTCTGCTATCCGGCCATGTACCTCAAAGTCCGAGGCAAGACGCTTCTCCTGCCAACTGGCGGCAAGGGCAAGAACAAAAAGTATCCCAACGTTGTTGCTACTCTCACAGAGACCCCGCCTGATGACTTTCGTGAGGTGGCGATTAGTCGAGATGCACGGGGCAACTACTTTGCCTCTTTTGTCTATCGGGAAGCAGAGGAGTCGCAAGAAGAGGGGCAAGTGGTCGCCTTTGACCTGGGGATCAAGACGCTAGCTACAGGCGTCAATGAACAAGGACGAGTCTACACTATCGGGGGCTTCAAGGGGTCAAAGTGGTACAACAAACAACTGGATAAAATCCCTTCTAAGCGTGCCAAGTGTAAGAAGAAGTCGAGACGGTATATCCGTCTGAGCAAAGTCTATAAGCGTGTTTCTGAGAAGAAGCGTAACAAACAGAAGGATAGCTTGCATAAAGCGTCACACTTAATAGGCCACAAACTGGTTGAGAGAACTGTTGTGGTCGGAGACCTTTCCCAACGCCAAATGGTGATGAAAGAGCACCAGGAACGCAACAAGAGCCTCAACCGAGCGGTCTACAACGATTGGGGCTTGTACACCTTCATGCAGATGCTCATCTACAAATGCCAGTTGTACGGGAAAGACCTCCACTTCTTAGATGAACGCGATACCTCCAAAATGTGTAGTGGCTGTGGGTCACTTCAACCCATGCCGCTCTACAAACGGACGTATTGCTGTGGGACCTGTGGAATGGTCATGGACCGAGATGAAAACTCGGCTCATAACATTCTTGACCGGTATCTTGCCCGGCTAGGGCCACACACGGAAGTTCCGTGCGGTGTGCTGCATGAGGACAGAAACAGCGTAGAAGTCACGGGGGCTTCCTGTCCTGTCCAAATGCAGCAATTAGAATTGTGGTAAATACATTTTACTACGTTTTGAAAGGCAGATGACGAAGATGTGGTCAAGTAACTGGCGCGAGACGCTCTGGTCGCAGCTATGTCAACCATGGGATGTGCTGATCATTGGTGGCGGCATTACTGGTGCTGGCATCTTACGTGAAGCTAGCCAGCTGGGGCTAAGGAGTCTCCTGGTGGAGCAATGCGATTTCGCCTGGGGAGCCTCGAGCCGCTCATCGAAGCTCGTGCATGGCGGACTGCGCTATCTGGAAGAAGGAAGACTCAAGCTCACCCGGCAGGCGGTTCGCGAGCGGGAGCGCTTACTCAAAGAGGGCCCGGACCTGGTGCAGCCGGTTGGGTATCTGTTTCCTACCTATAGAGGGAGTTTCCCCGGCGCCCTGGCCTATCGCCTGATACTCTCGCTCTACGACCTGCTCGCTGGCCACCGGGATCACCAGCACTACCGGGCCGAGGACTTTCAACTCTTAGTTCCTCACATCGCCCACACTGGTCTCACAGGGGGCTTCCGCACAAGTGAGGGGCTGATCGATGATGCACGTCTGGTGCTGCGCGTACTCCAGGAGGCCACCAGTGCAGGTGGCACTGCCCTGAACTACGTCCGCGCTGAAGAACTCCTGTGGAATGGCGGCCGGGTGGTAGGTGTGCGGCTGCAGGATCAGGAGCAGGATCGTACGGCTGAGGTGTATGCGAGGGGGGTGATCAATGCGACAGGTGCCTGGACAGATCGCTTACGTGGCCAGCTTGGCGCCCAGGCCCGTCTGCGGCCCCTGCGCGGCAGTCACCTGATCTTTCCGAACTGGCGATTACCGGTTCCCCAGGCTGTGGGGTTCCCGCATCCGCTTGATCGTCGCTTTGTGTGTGCCTGTCCCTGGGAGAACGTCACGCTGGTCGGGACCACCGACAGTGATTACACCCGCGTCCTGGATGATGAACCTGGGATAGAGCCGGAGGAAGTGGCCTATTTGATGGCTGCAGTTGAGTACCGCTTTCCCACCTTGCATCTCACACTCGATGATGTGATCGCCACCTTCAGCGGTGTCCGCCCGGTGATTGGGGCGGGTAAAACACAGTCAGCCAAAGAGAGCCGCGACCACGTCGTGTGGGAGGAGCAAGGACTGGTGACAGTGACCGGAGGAAAGTTGACGACATTTCGCCTGATGGCCCTGGATACCCTCAAAGTGGTACGGGCCACCCGGCCAGACATAGCAGAGGTCAACAGCACGAGGCCTGTCCTCAATGCGGTCGATGTCAAGGAGCCTGACCTCCAACGTCTGAGGGACACGACGCGGAGACGGCTGCAAGGTCGATATGGAGCCTACGCACCCGACCTGGTCAGGAGAGCGCAGCCCGGTGAACTGGAACTCATCCCTGGAACACAAATGCTCTGGGCAGAACTGCGCTGGGCTGCGCATGCCGAGGGCGTTGTGCACCTCGACGACCTCCTCTTGCGCCGCGTCCGCCTCGGCCTCGTGCTCCCCAATGGAGGAAAAGCCCACCTATCCAGGATCCGCGCGATATGCCAGGGAGAACTTGGCTGGGACGATGCACGCTGGGAGTGCGAGGAGGAACGCTATCTGGCGCTGGTCCGGACCCATTATAGCCTTCCTCATCCAGCAACGATCCCAGACTGGCGCAAGATGCTCACTGCAGCTAGTAAGAAGGAGAACACGTGAGACCTATGCGTTATGCTGCTGTATGAAGCGGCACTATTCATCCTACCTGCATAACCAATGGTGGAAACATCAAGCAGGTAATACAAGTCACAAGAGCGGCTTACTTCTAGACGTCTTTGCAGTTCCCGAGGGCAATCTCTCGAACTCGGCTGTGAGCAAGGTTCTTCGCCCGAGCGCATCCCTGGTTGCTAGAGTCGATGAACATTCGCCTTCTGATGTTCTCAAGAAGCCCTATACATCCCAAAACCACAAAGAACTCGGCAGCATCACACCACCGAGTTCCATGCCTCTCATGTGAACAGGTCACCAGGTTACTAGCTGGCCTGGCCTGGTACAGGGATCACGCCTAGCTGCTGAAGCAGGCCCAAATTGTCAGCGGATTGCCAATGCTCCACGAACTGGCCACCCGCAAGGCGAGAAATGTCAATCCCCGAGACACTCACCTGCTTCCCAGTTGGCGCAATGCCCAGAAACGCCCCGTGGTGGGTGCCACGCCAGGTGGTACGTGTCACGACTGTGTCCCCTTCGGCGATAACGTCCTCAACCGTTTCGTGGATGTCGGGAAAGGCGGCGCGGATCATGCCCAAGAACAGTTTGACACCCTCTCGACCAGGCGGTATGTCCGGGGGAAGACTGTGATCAACTGCATCAGCAGTAAGTAACTCATCGAGGGCTGAGAGCTTCCCCTGGTTAATGACCTCCTCGATCAGACGCAGGGCAAGGGCTTTGTTTTCTTCGGTTGACATGAGATAGTCTCCTTTCTACGGTGTAGGTCTAGGTAAGCTTGTCTTACCTATGTGAAATATACGGTGAAAGGTCTTCCGTAGATCAGTCTGCCACGCTGGCAGCTCAACAAAAAGGCTCTTGGTTTGGAAGGAGAACAATCATTTCTGGTTTATCTGCTGCTTTGAGAGAACACTTGTGCTTTCTTTTGGATGATCTCATTGATGGTTTTAACCGGATGCCCCATGCGTTTTACAAGTTCTGCTTGGGACATACCTATTGTGTCTAGAGTCTCTAAAAGAGTCTCTCCAGGAGCAGAAACATAATCAGGTTGATATTCATTTTGTAGCATATGAGTCGACTCTTCAGCCATTGTGAGGCGGTACTTTCAAGAGCAAGGGCATCAGTGGATAGAGACGCTTCATGATCCTACCCAAGGGCATAAACTCTACATTGCCCAAGCATCTGTCGGAAAGCACGTGAGCAAAACATGCCTCTTGAGGAGCGCGATACGACCATTGATGATTTTCGACGAGATGTTCAGAGCATCTCCAACGTATGGTTGGTTGATAACGCGCTGTATATCTCCGCTGGAAACTTATGTCGCTCACACCGATTACGAGCCTACGATGCCTTCCAGTTGGCCTGTGCCGCAGCAGTTCGTAAGGATGCTTTAGTAATTCAGCCACCTGAAGCGGAATCATCTTATTCCTTTTTTACTTTAAAGTAAACTGGCTCACTATGTGAAGGTGCTTACGGTAGAATCCTTGGTTAGATACCAGTGATGAATAGTGCCTAAAGTACTAGATACGAAGCTTTTTTTATAACATGCCCCATTGCCTCGTTTACTTAGTATGACGAACAGTAGAGCTAGCCACAGGCGGCATGGTTCATGTCCTGACATTTCACCATACTAATAGGAGTATTAAAGAACTTTAGAGGCAAGCTGTTATTTTATGAAGGTGGGACCAACTTGGGTACATTTGATCAACGCCCCGACGGTGGTCAAAATATGGTTGTCGCTGGTCTTAACCACTGAGCAGACTGAAAGGGCATTGTCAAGCTCGTGACGCGCTCTGTCGGGCAATCCGCAGCACGCAGCACAGTCACACTTGTTTCTTTTTCCGTTTCATATTTATAGTACACAGCTTGGCGGTTATTGCACTGTCGTCCAGTCTTCAATGAGCTTCCAGAAGAGCAACTGATGAGTAAGATTTTTATCCTATACCGGCCTGGTGAAAATGATGAAGCAAGCTATGCCATTTATAAAGCGCTCTCAGAGCGTTTTGGCAACAGGTGCTTTCTTCTTGGGTGCGATCCGGCTCAATACCAAAGCATAGGATTGCATGTACAGCACATCTTTAAGGCGTGGTCGGTATTCCTGGTGGTGATTGGACCTCGTTGGTTTACCAGCTCTGATCAGTATGGGAACCTGCAACTTCTCAAGTCAAATGACCCGCTTAGACAAATACTGTCTAGGGCCCTCGCGATGCCTCAAGCGTTGGTATTGCCTGTTTTGGTGGAAGGCGCGGCTATGCCAGCCTCTCGGGATCTGCCGCCGGATCTTGCTCAGCTTCACTATCGTAATGCAGCTACCATCAGAAGAGGCGTGGAGGTCTATCAAGATGTAGACCGGATAGTTCGATCTATCCGCGCATTCTGGCCGATACGAAAGCGATTCAGTTACCCTCGATTTGCTTATGCACAAAGCTTTCTACTCCTTGGTGCCATAGTTCTAGATCCGCTTTTCTCGGCCATCATCCCTGCTGTTCCGTTTAGTAGCGCTGCATCAGACTTTTTGATATACATCAACCTTCTGTTTAATATCAGCCTAGTGTTGTTGCTTATTGGTATCTGGATCGCTACCTTGATTCTCACTATCAGGATTCAGCGTTGGGGATGGTTCTTTCTTACACTACTGCTTAGCTGGCTGGGTATGTCTCTCTTCTTTGCTTTCTTTGGTCCAGTGAGTAAGCCGAAGAGAAAAACGAGGAAGGCGTGATACTAAATCCGCTGGGTTACTGATACCAATGCTAAATGGAAGTAGCTCTACAGTCAAAGTATCCCAGCATCAAAACTACACTAATTACCTGGAGATGATATGAATAGTTTCTTTATTTCCTACCGACGCCAGGATAGCGCTGATGCCTGTGCGTCGATCCATAGTCGGCTCGATGCGCAGTTTCGCTGGACTCCTGTATTCAAGGATATCGATGATATCCCTGGTGGGAGCGACTTTCGGAAGGTGATACAGGATGCCTTGCAACAATGTGCGGTACTCCTGGCTGTTATCGGGCCACAGTGGTTAACCGTTACTACTCCCAATGGGATGCGTCGGCTGGATGACCCTGCTGACTTTGTGCGACTAGAGATTGAGACCGCTATCAACCAGGGTATTCCAATTGTGATACTGCTGGTACATGGAGCGCGCATGTTGGACGCAAGACAGCTTCCTCCAACTCTTGCCCCACTTGCTCAATGCCCTGCGTTTCCTGTCCGGGGTGATTCCTTTTTCCAAGAGGATATGGACCGGGTGATTCAGAAAATCTTGCACTGGTGGCCTGCGCTTGGACGCTGGCATGTCACCTATCCACGAATCGCTGCGCTGAGTAGCCTTGCCTTCATTCTCGTTGTTTCCTCGCTGCTGCTCACCAGAGCGAACATATTGTCTTTAGATAACCACTCCTTTAATCTCTCCTTTCTCATAACTGCGATGATTCTTTCCGTCATCGCTACGCTACTGGGCTTTGGCTGCCAAATATTTACACTCTTCCGGCTTTTCCAACTCAGACAGTGGGGCTGGTTCATCAGTATGCTCTTTCCGGGAGGGATCTCTCTGGGCCTCATGGCTATACTCTTCGGGCTAATCGGCCCGATAAAGCCTCATCGGAAGACAGATTCATCTATTAGCGTTGAGAAGGTAAGAGTGTGGCATATTGGGAAACAGCAGATAGTGGCTCTAGTGGTTAGCTCCTTGATCTTCTTTCTCCTTGATTACGCCTGTGGAAGACTGTTCTTCATGCGTAGTAGTTCCAGCTGGTTTTTTCAGTCCATTGGTGGAAGCGATTTCCTTCCGTCTCTCTATAATATAGTAACTGGTGCAACTTTTGCTGTCCTTTTTTTTTCTGGAGCGAGATTCGGTCCGTGGGTGGGGCTTGGAGTCGTGTTTCTGGGTGGTTTTCTCGGTGATTACTTGTCGGGTTATATGGCAACAGGAAGTAGTCCTTGGTATTCGTATGTAATTTGGCCGCTTTATGGTTTCCTTCCCGGTCTGGCTTTTGTTTTAACAAAAAGCCATTATGGTACAAGAGTATCTATTACTAGAGCTTTTGTTATAGTAGCTGATACTATTCTGTTTACTGGTTTATTACTAACAATAGGTGATATCATTTATTATTTCAGACTGTTCAGTTCTTTCTCCAATCTTTGGAACTATCCCTTCAACGATTTTTCCCTCAATACATTGAGCTATATTTTTGGCCTGCTTCTTTTTCCTATTTTCCTTCTCGTCTATGAGAAAATAAGCAGAATTACAGAAAGGTGAGGTAAACACCCACTTGTTGCCAAGGCACGCCCAGCCAGTGCTGCTTCCTTGAGATGTTCAGAGCACCTCCAAGCTATGGTTGGTTGAGAACTCACCAGAGTTCATAGAACTGATCGGTGTCCAAGGTAGGAATGAGTGCATGGGCCAACTTCGCCACCGGTCCCGTTTGCGCCAGCTCCAACCAGCCGTCGATACTCCCTCGGTAGCACATCCGCTGTGCGCCGAATCGCCGCTGCCTGGGATCGAGGAGGATGAAGCGCAAGACCGGTGTGTAGCGGGCGTAGCGCTCCTCCTGGGCCTGCAACCGCTCGGCGAGATCCGGGCTCGACAGACCGGCCATCTGCAGCTCGCTGAACAGAGCGTCGTAATCGGGGCCGACTTGCTCGTAGATCTCGATCCGGTCGTGCTTGACGCCGACCCGATACCGGCACGCCTGGGGGTGCTGCTGCACCGCGGCCTCGATGGTCGCCACCTCCTCTGGCTGGATCAGTGAGGGGCGCTCTTTGACCAGGGAGACCACACCGTTGACGCTCTCGCTGATCGTGAAGCCGGCTGGGAGCTCCGTAACCGCTTCATCTTGATTCTGGTCTGGGCGACCAAAGTAATAGCGTGGCTTGCCAGTCTTGGTCTGTCCCCGGTAGAGCGTATACGTCACGCCTTTGCGATTGGTGTAGGTGATCGACATCCTGGTCCTCCTCGTGCTGCCCTCAACACAGTGGTGCTCAGGAGCAGCCCTCTCCTCATCATACGGCTGAGCGACAGCGAGGCCTCGGCACGACCGTGCCATTTCTCGCCAAGAAATCGCGATTTCTCAATCAAAGTGACACCGAAAGAATATCATGATTTGGGCCTCTTGTCGAATGACTGCCATAGGCTCTTCCGCTCCTCTTTGTCCGTAGCGTGCGGTTGAACCTTCTCTTTATGCGGAAGTGTACTCCATGTAAAGCCCCGAGATCACGTAACAAAAAAATGAACCTCTCATCGTCTTAACAGTAGCTGAGAGGATTTCATATAAGCACACCTACTAAGGAGAAACAAGAATGACTCGACAAGTCAGGCCACAAACGAAAACCATCCCCATGGCGGTTCGCCACACCTTCCCCCTACACCCTCTCTGGGTGGCAGGAGCTTTGATCCTGGCATGGCTGGGAGGATGGGGTCATGAGTTCTACAGGGTTCCGGCGCAATTCGGTTTCACGCTTGTAAGTCTGGTTGACCTGCTGCTTGCCTTGCTCATTTTTCTGGCTTGGTGGCGTTTCCCCCGAAGCTTTCTTCCCCTCTCTGGGATGTGGGTGCTGGCAATACTTCATGGGCTGGGAGTCTTGAGCGTCCTGCCATTGCCCATCTGGCCGTTTGTCCCTGAGCAGACCGTGTCCCATTACATCGTCCATGGGGTAGCTTTTCTCGCTCAGCTTCCTCTGCTCCTGCTGGTGTTCAAGCTCATGAGTCGCCTGCGTGGTGCTCCCCACTCTCTGAAAGGCTTTTTCCAGGACACACAGCCGCAGTAAGTCACAGTTGGCTCTGCCGAAATACCAGCCTTTGTACGATAAGAACCTTGCGTTATAAATCGTTGCCATAGGATATGATTAATCAAGAGATTTGCGGCGAATCTATTTGCTTCATCCTCTTTTTCTTCTCTCTCTTTCTGGTCTATTTCCAGGAAAACTTGTCGCTTTCCATGCCGGAGAATATGGCCTGCCTCGTGGAAGTAGGCGTTGCTCTTCAGCAAGATGAGCAAGAGACTCGCGATAGTCTTGTTCTAGTTTTAACCAGAAAGAGGCTGGAATATGCAGAACCTGCTCTAGTTGCAATGCCGTTTCAGCATTACGGGAAAACCGAAAAGCCCTGGGAGAGTCATTCGCAAAAGTCACATACATCACCTTCCTTTTGTGAGGGATGCTACAGTA
>WNGR01012038.1_pt1 | contig 18348 bp, 12 predicted proteins | sample 5407581 | NCBI WGS metagenome assembly WNGR01 (sample SAMN13153383, study PRJNA577476) | soil metagenome | isolation source: 80 cm soil or saprolite under Garry oak tree replicate 2 | place: USA:California | collected 2016-06-15 | reverse complement strand
ATGTCTTCTGCCACCCAAAATCCTGGATGAGGAAACCGGTGATCGCAGACATCCAGATGACCGTGACCGGATTGCCGAGGATGAGAATGGTGTTGGCGCGCGATCGCTCCGCGCGGGTAAACCATCGAGTAAGCAATAGCAGCATCGCGGGAAAGATGCAGCTCTCGGCAACTCCTAACAGGAAGCGGTCGAGTGCGAGCAGCCAGAATTGGCGAAGGATGCCGGTCATTGCTGCCAGCATTCCCCACGCAATCAGAGCGGTGAAGACCAGTCCACTGGCGCTGCGTTTTCTGGCAAAGATCGCGCCTGGCAGTTGGAAGGCGAAGTAGCCGAGAAAGAATAGCGCGCTGAGCAACGACGAATCTTTGGCAGTGATGTGAAGAGTGGCCGCGAGCCCTGCCGCGGCGCCAAATCCATAGTTCGCGCGATCGAGGTAGGCGAGACTATACGTAACAAAGACCGCCGGCAGGAGATAGAACCAGCGCCGTCTTAAAGTCACTTCGATGGCCGGCTCAGCGGTCGCAGTACTCTGGGCATTGCCGGCACTCGCGCGGTGAAGCTGGGACTTCATCGGATCCCTCGATTGCAAACGAAGACAAGGCTACGCCTGGTCGAAGGTGTAAGGCGCGCGCTGCGGGCGAGAAAGTAAAGCGTTGGCCGCCTCATCGCCATGGAACTTCTCCGCTTGCGGATCCCAATGCAGTCTGCGTTTTGACTTCATCGCAATGTGGTGCAGAAGGCATGTCGAGCAAGCCCGGTGACCCATTTCGACCGGCGAAATCGGCTGCTGCCGCGAGCGAATGCAGTCGAGCCAGTTGCGATGCTGTTCCTTGCTGACGTAGAGATGGATCTCGTCAGGCCCGATCTCCGACTGGATGATCTTCGGATCGCTCGAGGCCAGCGCGGTCGCATCCTTCAGCTTGGCGGTGGGATCGCTCGCCGTCACCGCCTCATTGCCGCGCGAGACGAAGATCCATCCCTTGGTTCCGTAGAACTTGATGCCGTTGGGAAAGTCACCGGAGATGTCCATGGTCACGCCATTCGCGTAGATGCCGTGAGTGAGGAATTTTCCGTGGACGTCCCACAAGCCATGCGTGGGGAACTCGGCTTCGCCCCAGATTTCGACCGGCCCGGTGTACTCCGTGTTCATGCCCCAGTGCGCGCTGTCGACGTGGTGCGCTCCCCAACCCGTGATCATTCCTGCTCCGAACTGTTCGCATCGCAGCCATCCCGGCCGATCGAATCCAGTCTGCGGATGCACTCGGATCTCGGTGTAATAGACCTCCGGCGTGGACCCCAGCCAGGCGTCGTAGTTCAGGTTCTTCGGCACGGGCATGGGTGGCGCGTCCGGTCCGGAAGGATCGCCGGGAAGCCCGATCTCCACATGCTTCAGATCGCCGATGCGCCCATTGCGCACCAGCTCCGCCGCGTACCGGAACTGCACGGTCGATCGTTGCTGGCTGCCGATCTGCATGATTCGCCCGGACGCCTGCTCCGCATTGCTCAGATACCTGCCTTCGGCGATGGTCAATGACGCGGGCTTCTGGAGATACACGTCCTTGCCCGCGCGCACTGCGGCGACTCCTACCATTGCGTGCTGATGATCGGGCGTGCTGATGACGACTGCGTCGATGTCCTTGTTCGCCAGCAGGTCGTGGTAGTTGTGATAGCCGGTCACGCCGTCGTAAGGTTTGCCCGTCTTTTTCGCATAGACGCCGTTGATCAGCGCCTTCCCGGCTTCCACTCTGTTCGTGTCCAGGTCGCAGACAGCCATGATGCGTGCGTCGTCGTATTGCCAGAGACCGGGCAGGTCGTGAACGCGCGATATGCGGCCAACGCCAATGGCTCCGACGTTGATGCGATTGCTGGGGGCCATCTGGCCGAAGACCGACCGGGGAACGATGGTCGGAAACCCGGCAACAACGACTGCGCCCGACGCCGTCTTGAGAAAGCTCCGCCGCGAAACATTACCTATTTTCTTCATGCCTTCACCCCTCAATACTTGCGTGCGTTGCGCCCTGCTGCGCGCGAATCACTAACTCCGCGGCAAGCAGGCATTGCGCCTGGTCCTGCGCCGTGTGCGTCCTGTTCACGACGTCGGAGATAAACTGCGGCCCAAACGGCAGCGTCAGATTGCTGCAGTCGATGTAGCGCGCCTGTTTCGCATCCACGACGAACAAATGGTTTCCGCCCTTGCGTCCAGTGATATCGGCGTACTTGCGGAGTTCCATGTACCCGTCGGTCCCGAGGATGAACAGCCGGCCGTCTCCCCATGTCCCCAAACCTTGAGGCGTGAACCAGTCCAGCCGCACGTAGCCGAAGCCGGCGTTGCCGCGCAGCATCATGTCGCCGAAATCCTGGAATTTGGGACGGTCCTTGTGCCTCACATTCGCCACCTGCGAAGCCACGACCTCCGCCTTGGTCGAGCCGGTGTAAAATAGGAACTGGTCCACCTGGTGCGAGCCGATGTCGGTGAGGATGCCGCCGTATAGTTCCGGGTCCCAGAACCATTCAGGCCGTCCGGTCCCGCCTCCCGCATCCCCATGCCCCTGGAAAATCTGGTGAGGGGCAATGTTGATCGTCTGAATCACCTTTCCAATCGCGCCGGCCTGAACCAGTTCGCCGGCCTTCACCGCGGCCTTCACCTCCAGCCGCTCGCTGTACATGATCGCGAAGATCCGCTTGGTTTCGGCGATGGTCTTGCGCACGTCGGCTAACTGCGCAAGCGTGGTTACTCCCGGCTTGTCGCTCAGGTAATCCTTGCCGTGGCGCATGGCGCGAACGCCAAGGGGCGCGCGCTGATTGGGGATGGTTGAGCTAAGCACAAGCTGGATGGAGGGATCGTTCAGAATCTCGTCTTCCGACTGCGCCGGTTTTGCCTGCGGATAGCGCTTCAGGAAGGCAGCCCCGCGCTCGGGTTCCCCGGCGTATACGCTCACCAGGACTCCGCCGCCGCGAATCATCGCCTCAACCATGCCGTAGATGTGATCGTGACTCATGCCGGCTACGGCGAACCTGACGGAGTGAGCGGGCTTGGCCTCTTCAGTCTGCGCGGGTTGCGCGATCTCTTCCACGACGGAGCCGGCGAACGGCGAAGCGCCAAACGCTGCCGCTGGGAAAGCAGTCGACAGGCCTGCCGACCCCATGGTTTTCAAAAACGAACGCCGATCAAATCCATCTACTGGCATACATGTTCTCCTCAGCCGCCGATGATACGACGTTCCTGCATTCCGTGTCTTCGCGCCTTATCTCGCTTCGGAAAATCCGGTATTGATTCGTAAAACCATTGTTCGTGAACCGAATTTATGACGACCAATCTATGCGATCAGACCCGCAATTGGCAAATGGGAATCCAATAAACCGTATCCGAAACCGAGGCAATATCTCATTAAGTGAAAGAAGGCATTAGATTTCGGCCGGCGCTGCAAAACAGCGAAGGACAAACCCTGGGTCATTGATTTTTTATCGCGCAATACTTCTTGACATTCACCAGCCGCCCGGCATAAAGTTCGGGTCGCATAAAAAAGTCAGTAGTCCGGTCGTACGGCCTCGTCAATAGTCCGGTTGTACTACCTATGGAGGAAGCGATGAACCGAAAGTCGTTGGTGACAGCAAGCAAACGAGTATTCCGATTGGCCAGCGGGATTGTGACCCTGATGGCGCTGTTCGTGTTCACTGCCCAAGGATTCGCGCAGGGCGGAGGTAATGTCGCGATCACGGGTATAGTCATGGACCCCTCCGGCGCGGTGATTCCCGGCGCTCAGGTCAAGGTGACCCAGAAGAACACATCGGTGATCCGGACGGAGACGACCAACGGTGCGGGGCAGTTCAATATTCCGTCGCTTCCCCCGGCCACTTATACGGTTTCAGTCCAGGCCAATGGATTCAAGGGCTATCTGCAGGACGTACTATTGCTGGCCGATCAGATTCGCGACATGGATATTCGCCTTTCTGTCGGCGAGACCAGCCAGCAGGTTACTGTCGAAGAGTCGAGCGTGCAGATCAATACAGTAACCCCAGTGCTGGCTCAGGTTATCGAGCAGTCTCGCGTGATCAATCTTCCCTTGAACGGAAGGAATGCCGCTGACCTGACGCTGCTGGTGCCGGGCGCGAATACCGCGAATGGACACGGCGCGACGCAGGGCGATACCAAGCAGGTTCCCGGGGCGGAGTCGATCTCCGTGAATGGCGCCCGGATACCAACAATCCTTTTCCGTTCCCGGATGCGCTGCAGGAGTTCAGCGTACAGACCAACAGCTTTGACGCACAGTATGGCTCGAACGCGGGCGCGGTAGTGAATGTCGTCACGAAATCGGGTACCAATGGCTGGCATGGAGATGCATTCGAGTTCGTCCGCAACCGTGTGTTCAATGCGCGAAATTACTTTGCTTCCGCGGTTGATCCGCTGAAGAGGAACCAGTTCGGCGGCACCATCGGCGGCCCGATCCACAAGGATACGAGCTTCATCTTCTTCGGCTACCAAGGTACGCGGGTACGTACCAAGAATGGCGGGGTCACTGCGGTTGTCCCGACGCCAGCCAACCTGGCGGGAAATTTCACCGCTTCACCCAAGTCTATCGTCGATCCAAGCACTGGGGTCGCCTTTCCCAACCAGGCAAAGATTGGGCCCTTGAGCCCAGTGGCGTTGAACATGGCCAAGCTGCTGCCGATTTCGCAAGCGGATTCAAACGGCCTTGTGGCGTTTGCAACTCCCCTGCGGCAGGATTTCAACGAATATGTCACCCGCTTCGACCAGGTGCTCCGGGGCCAAGACCGTCTCTTTGTGCGTTTCTATCTGAATCGATATGTCCATGCTCCGTCGTATGACGGCACCAACCTGTTGACGGTAGGCGCGGGTTCTACGGTCCAGTCTCAAAATTACGCAATTGGTTATACGACGGTATTCACCCCAAATTTCGTCAATAGTTTGACTGTGGATGTGGTGCGCGCTGCATCCGATCGTGGGCAGGGCGGAAATGTTCCGCAGATGAATGACTTCGGTTCGACTGTCTTCCAGCTTCCAAAATCGCAGGGCGGCATTCGCGGCTTCAATGTCTCTGGATTCTTCAATATCGCTCCATTCACCGATGGGGCCTTCGCCCGGAATACCGGAGATATCCGGGATAACGTCGCCTGGACACACGGCAGACACAGCTTCGGTTTCGGTGTGTCTTTCGAACACGATCAATCGAATATCCGCAATACCGACCTGGAGAACGGCAGCTTCACGTTCACGTCCGATACGACGAACAACGCGATGGCGAGCTTTATGCTTGGACATCTGCGGTCGTTCAGCCAGACCTCGGGAGACTTTTCGGATTCGCGCCAGAACGTGATCGGCGTCTACGGTATGGACAAGTGGAAGGTCTCACAGCGGCTTACGTTGAACGCAGGACTTCGGTGGGAGCCGCAAATCCCCATGAAGGAGATCTACGGCCGCATCCAGCAGTTCCGGCCCGACGCGTATGCTGCCGGGGTACACTCGTCGGTGATTCCGAGCGCGCCTGCGGGACTCTTCTTTATTGGCGATACCTACGGCGGAATCCAGGTCCCTTCGACCGGGCAGACAGGCGACATGAACAATTTCGGCCCCCGGGTGGGCATCGCGTATGATCCGACCGGGTCTGGAAAGACCGCAATTCGCGGCGGCGGTGGCGTCTTCTTTTACTCGCGGCTGCCGGGACTCTTTCTTAACGACGCTGCCATCGTCGCGCCATTCAGCTTGCGGCTGGATCCAGTAGAGCCGCAGGTCGGTCCGCTCGAAAATCCACTCGTCAACTATCCCAGCTTTACAGCGAGCTTCCCGCAACGGTTTACTCTTGCGAACGTCCCCAAGACTGTGGCATTCCCCGCGACCGTGACCGTGTATAGTCTGCAGCCCGGCGTCAAATGGACCACGTCCACGATCTACGACTGGAACATTACAGTTGAGCGCCAGTTGCGAAGTGATACGGTTCTGCATCTGTCATATGTTGGGTTGCGCGGAACTCACCTGCGACAGGACGTCGACCTGAATCCCGCAACTTATATTCCAGGGAGCACGGCTTCGATCCAAACGCGGAGACCCTTCCAGCCGTTTGGCGATGTCATTGAGAATCGAAACAGCGGAGCCAATTCATACAACGCCCTGCAGGTCGATCTGGAGAAGCGGCCGGCTTCGGGAGGAGAAGGCATCCTGAAGCACATCACCCTGCTTGCGAACTACACGTATTCCAAAGCGATGGAGTATGGTTTGTCCAACAATGGCGGCATCACGGACGTTGGATCGAGCAAAGGCTCCGGTATGTCGTTCTATGATCCGCGGCAGCATGCATTCGAAACCGGGCTCGCCGATTTTGACCATACGAACCGCCTCGTCGCGTCCTACGTATGGAACCTCCCGCGGATGTCGCAGACCAATGCGGTCGTGCGTAACATCGTCGGCGGCTGGGACTGGACAGGCATCTACACCGTTACAACCGGGGATCCGCTGACGATCCTCTCCGGTCAGGAGCATTCGCAGACTGGACTCGGAGGCGACCGCGTAGACTTCATCGGCAGCGCAAGCCAGTTTGGCGGAGTGGCTTCTCCCAGCAATCGTACGCAGTGCCCGACGACGGTGACCTTAGTGCATTGTGTGCCGTGGCTCACTACATCGTTGTTCGCACAACCAGCGACCGGAACGTATGGGAACGTGGGCAAGGCCACGTTCCGCGGACCTACACTGTGGAATATCGATACCGGACTGCTGAAGAACTTCTACCCGATGCCATCGCACGAGAACTTCAACTTCCAGTTCCGTGGAGAATTCTTCAACCTATTCAATCATCCGCAGTTTGCCGATCCGAACGTAACCTTCAGCAACCTCAGCAACAACACCTTTGGCAATATTCGTGCCACAGTCGGCACAAATGCCGATTCGCGTATTATCCAGCTCGCGCTGAAGATGATGTTCTGAGAGGCATGCACAGCGTTAGATCGATCTGGACCGGGCGCATCCGCTTACGATGCGCCCGTTCTTGTTTATAACTTCACGGTTCGCAGTCGCAGTGCATTCGCGATCACGGAAACTGAGCTGAAGCTCATGGCAGCCGCTGCGATCATCGGATTAAGCAACAAGCCGAACACAGGATATAAAACTCCAGCGGCGATCGGCACTCCGAGAGCGTTGTAGATGAACGCGAAGAAGAGATTCTGGCGAATGTTGCGCATGGTGCGCTGGCTTAAACGCCGTGCCTTCAGAATGCTGCGCAGATCGCCCTTCACCAGAGTGATCCCGCCGGTCTCCATGGCCACATCCGTTCCCGTTCCCATGGCGATCCCTACGTGCGCCTGTGCCAGCGCCGGGGCGTCATTCACTCCATCGCCGGCCATCGCCACGATCGCTCCCTGGGACTGGAGCTTCTTCACTACCTCCGCCTTCTTCTCCGGCAAGACATCAGCCTCGAACTCGATGCCGAGCTTCTGCGCGACGGCCGCTGCGGTCGTGTGGTGATCGCCCGTAACCATGACGATCGTAATGCCAGACTCCTTCAGTTCCTTGATCGCTTCGAGCGCCGAGCCCTTGATTGGATCGGCAACCGCGACAAGTCCCGCGAGGCGTCCATCCATCGCGATGAACATCACGGTCTGCCCTTCCATTTGCAGGCTCTCTGCCTGCTGTTGCAGCGACTCCGGTTGCGCGCTAAGGTCTTGCATGAGAGCGGCATTGCCGATGCCGACATGCTTGCCATGCAGCGTCCCGGTAATGCCCTTGCCCGTTACCGACTGAAAGTCTGCGACGGTGACAAGCTCAATGTTTCTCTCTTGGGCGCCTGCAAGAATGGCCGCGGCCAGGGGGTGTTCGCTCGCTCGCTCGAGGCTCGCAACCGATTGCAGAAGCTCATTCTCATCGAAGCCTTCTACTGCGAGGACGGCTGTGAGCCGCGGCTTGCCTTCTGTAAGGGTTCCCGTCTTGTCGACGACGAGGGTGTTCACCTTCTCGAAGATCTCCAGCGCCTCGGCATTCCGGATCAGAATTCCCTCGCCCGCTCCTCGCCCGGTTCCGACCATGATCGACATTGGAGTTGCGAGTCCCAGTGCGCAAGGGCAGGCGATGATCAGCACCGCTACCGCATTCACGATGGCGTGCGCATAGTGAGGCTGAGGGCCAAACAGCGCCCACACCGCAAACGTAATCGCCGACGCTGTGAGCACCGCCGGGACGAAGTACGAAGCGACTCGATCCGCAAGCCGCTGAATGGGAGCTCGCGTCCGCTGGGCCTCGCTCACCATTTTGACGATGTGTGCCAGCAGCGTATCGGCTCCGACACGCTCGGCTTTCATGACAAAACTTCCCGTTCCATTGATCGTGCCGCCAACTACTTTTGCATCCGCAATCTTCTCAACCGGGATGGGCTCGCCGCTCACCATCGACTCATCGACGGAACTGTGTCCTTCGGTTACGACGCCGTCGGTCGGAATCCTTTCGCCCGGACGAACTCTCAGGCGGTCTCCAACTTCGATCTCACTCAGCGCGACATCAACTTCCACTCCACTGTCCGAAATCCTTCGCGCAGTCTTCGGTACAAGCCCGAGGAGTGCCCTGATGGCGCCGCTCGTCTGACTGCGAGCTCTCAACTCGAGCACCTGGCCAAGCAGAACCAATACCGTGATGACCGATGCGGCTTCAAAATACAGCGCAAGATTGCCCGACATATCGCGAAAAGTGGCGGGAAATATGCCCGGTGCGACCACCGCGGCGACGCTATAGAGATACGCGGAGCCTGTACCGATCGCAATCAGCGTGAACATATTGGGGCTGCGAAATACGACCGACTGCCATCCACGTTCGAAGAATGGCCAGCCTGCCCAAAGAACGACGGGCGTTGCCAGCGCAAGTTCGATCCAGCCGAGCAACGATCCGGGTAGCAAATTTTGAATCGGATGACCGGGCTGATACTCCGAGACCATAATCGCGAGCAGTGGAAGCGTAAGTCCGACGCCGATCCAGAAACGCCGCGTCATGCCCGCGAGTTCAGGATTGGCCGTATCGGCGGATACGTCGCGAGGTTCAAGCGCCATTCCGCAGATGGGGCAAGTGCCCGGCCGGTCGCGGACTATTTCGGGATGCATCGGGCACGTGTATTCCGTGCGCGAGGCGGACGCCGTCACCGTCGCGGGTTCGAGCGCCATGCCACACTTGGGACAATTGCCCGGCCCCGCTTTATGCACCTCGGGATGCATGGGGCAGATGTAGTCGGCCGTCGCCTCCTCATTTGCCGGCATCTGGATGGAGACCACGTCCGGCTTCGGCCGGAGGAACTTTGCCGGCTCGGCACTAAACTTCGTCGCACATCCCTGGCAGCAGAAATAGAACTTCGCCCCGTCGTGTTCTACGGATGCCGCCTTCGCGGGATCAACAGACCGGATCAGTCGCGAGTTGTTTCACGTCCTTGTTCGGTTCAGAGCAGCAGGACATCGTGCCTCCTCGTTTCTATATTGTCGCTGATGCGTCGAGCGGACGTGGCCGCGCGGACCACGTTGCAGTCGGTACGCTTCAGCGAGTGATGTTGCCGTACAGACCGCTCTATTGAGCGGCCTTGATCGACTTTACCGTCACCGTGGTTCCGCTGGTTAGTCCTTCAATGACGACGTTTGCGCCCGCAAATTTGTCAAGCTGCGCCTTATCGCCTTTGAGTGTGTACACCTTGTCGCCGCTCACAAGCGCGAAATCCGATCCGGACTGTACGCACTCCCGCGTGCATTGCGCGGCAGATAGACCCTGCATCATGTGCTTCTTTCCGCACATGGAATCGGTGACGGTACCAGTGATCTTCTGACTCGACTGCGCCTGCCCGATGACGGTGGCAAGAGCAAGGAAGGATACAAGGGGTAGATTCTTGATGGACATGTCGATCTCCTGTGAATTGGTTGATTGGGTTGAGAATGCCCGGCTTCCAACATCATGACAAAGGAAAGGACCCAGGATAAGTAGATGCACGCGCCATGCATCCGGATCGAAAGCTCACGGGTTACTGACTGCAAATACAGTAATAGCTGGGGCCTGACGGCGCCCCCCTGTAAACGTGAAAGACTGTCCTCTGAGCTGTGCTGCTGCCAGCACGCGAGGAACATAATTTCTGGTCTCTAGCGGCAACATTCGCAAGTTTATCAACTGATCGAAATCCTGGCTGTGAGCTCTGAGCATCGCCGCTCCGACGTTTGCTTCACCCGTGTTGTAGGCTGCCAGCGCGAGTTTCCAATCGCCGAACTGCACGAACAGGTCGTGAAGATATCGCGCAGCCGCGTCCGTTGCCTTGAACAAATCGATGCGGTCATCCTGAACCTCATCGACACGCAGTCCGTAACGGCGCGCCGTATCCGGCATCAGTTGCCAGAGACCCCGCGCTCCCTTGGGAGAAAGTGCCATAAAACGCCCACCGCTCTCGACAAGGATTATCGCCGCAAGTTCGGCGGGCACGCCACGCTTCCTCAGGATCGGTTCGATGGCAGGGCGCAAGAGACCGAGGCGCTCTACTGCAAGAGCGGAGCCACCATCCAGCATTACCGGCCGCTGCGAATCGACGCGGCGGTCGAGCCTCGCTGCGCCACCTCCGCTTGCCGTCACAGTCTCGGGGGTTATCACCTGAGCGGTAGACGCGAGCAGCGTGTCAGCCGCTCGGATCAACGAATCGTCGATCCTCGAAAACGTTTGGCTCGCAGACCGCGGCGCTTGTTGCGCCCACATAATCGCAGGCACGGCACACAGCACAGCCGCCGGCCAGCACGCCCGTCTCATCAAAACGCTATACATGGGCCGCCTCCTCGTGTGAAGCTGCGCCCAGCTTTATCGCCGGCTTGACTTCCCAGTTCCACTTCCAGATCGCGAAGATTGGCGGGTACACAATCAGTTCCATCAGGAACGATGTGATGATGCCGCCCAGCATCGGCGCCGCAATACGCTTCATGACATCCGCGCCCGCGCCCGTCGACCACATGATGGGCATCAGCCCGAAGAGCATGCACGAGACAGTCATGACCTTCGGCCGCAGCCGTTTTACAGCTCCATGCACAATCGCTTCGCGCAAATCGTTCCATGAATGAATGCCGCCTTTCTGCAATGCGTCGTGGTAAGCAAGGTCAAGATACAGGAGCATGAAGACAGCCGTTTCGGCGTCGACACCGAGCAGCGCGATCAGGCCGACCCACACGGCGATACTCATGTTGTAGTGCAGCAGGTACAGAAACCACACAGCGCCAATGGCGGAGAACGGGACGGCCAGCAGAATGATCATGGTCTTGATCGCCGAGCCGGTATTGAAATACAGCAGCAGGAAAACGATGAACAGCGTGATGGGAACGACCAGTTTCAGCCGCTCGGCTACGCGCTGCATGAATTCATACTGTCCGCTCCACACCAGTTCGTATCCCGCCGGCACCTTGACCTTATTCGCGACAGCCAGCTTGGCGTCACGCACATAGCTGCCAATGTCGCGCCCGGAGACATCGACATAGACATAGCCGCTCAGCCTGCCATTTTCGTCGCGAATCATTCCTGGCCCGGTCCTCATGCGGATATCGGCGATCTGTCCAATCGGGATCTGCGCTCCGGACGGTGTCGTTACCAGCACCCGCTCCAGCGCATCGACGTCGCTGCGATAGTCGCGCAGATAGCGCACATTTACGGAGTATCGCTCGCGGCCTTCGACTGTCGTGGACACCTGATCGCCTCCGACCGCGGACATCAGAACGCTCTCCGCGTCGTCAATCGTCAAGCCGTAGCGGGCGAGTTCGTCCCGTTTCAGATCGAAGTCAAGGAAATATCCGCCGCTGGTCCGCTCCGCAAAGACACTGGTAGTGCCCGGAACATTCTTCAGCGCGTTCTCGACCTGTATGCCCACCTGTTGAATTTGACCGAGGTCGGAGCCGAGCACCTTGACGCCAAGCGGCGTGCGAATACCTGTCGTTAGCATGTCGGTACGATTCTTGATGGGCATAGTCCACGCGTTTGAGATGCCAGGTATCTGTAGCGCTTCATTCAGGCCGCCAGGACCGTAGATTAATTCCTGGGTGGTCATGTGATCCGGCCAGAATCGTCGCAGGATAGCCTGGACCCTGGGCGGCACCGACTTCGAGTACCAGCGATCCACCTTTGGCCACTGGTCCTGCGGCTTCAACACGATGGTCGTTTCCATCATGGAATAGGGCGCGGGATCGGTCGATGTCTCTGCCCGGCCAGCCTTCCCGAAGACGCGCTGAACTTCGGGGAACGCTGTGATGATCTTATCCTGTGTCTGCAGCGCGCGCGTAGCCTCTGCAACCGAGATGCCGGGCAGTGTCGACGGCATGTAGAGCAGCGTGCCTTCATCCAGCGGCGGCATGAACTCCGAACCGAGCTTGAAATACACCGGAATGCTCAGCGCCATAATCAGCAGCGCGCAGCCGATCGTCAGCCACTTGTGATCGAGCACAAACTCAACCACCGGGTGATAAATCTTCATCATCGGCTTGCTGATGGGATGGTTCTCCTCGCTATGAATCTTCCCGACGAAGATCGCGTTGACAATCTTCGCGAGCCATTGTGGGCGAAACTTGAAGCCGTCCATGCGCGAAAAAAGGAAGCGCATCGCCGCCGGAGCCAGCGTGATTGCAAGCAATGCCGCAATCGCCATCGAGAAGTTCTTAGTGAATGCGAGCGGCTTGAACAGACGGCCTTCCTGCCCCTCCAGCGTAAAGACCGGAAGAAAGCCAACCGCGATGACCAGCAGCGCAAAGAAGCTGGGGCCGCCAACCTCCTTCGCCGCGGCAATCACGACGGCGTGCGACGGCCCTGGCCGGCCTTCTGCTTCCCAGTGCTCGAGCTTCTTGTGCGTCTGCTCGACCATCACGACGGAGGCGTCCACCAGCGCGCCGATAGCAACTGCAAGGCCGCCAAGCGACATGATGTTCGCCGTCATTCCCATCCATTGCATCGGAATGAAGGCCAGAATTACGGTGACGGGAATGGTGACGATCGGAACAATCGCACTGCGCAGATCCCACAGGAAGACCATGATCACGAGGCTGACGATGATCAGCTCCTCGATCAAAGTGTGTCGCAGATTGTCGACTGCGCGATCAATCAACTCCGACCGGTCGTAGGTCGTCACTAACTTCACGCCGGGAGGGAGCGTGGACTTCAGCTCGTTCAACTTCTCTTTAGTGCGTTCGATCACCCTCTGCGCGTTCTCTCCGTAACGCATAATGACCACGCCGCCGACCGCTTCTCCCTTGCCGTCCAACTCCCCGACGCCTCTGCGCATGTCGGGCCCGAATGTCACGGTGGCCACGTCGCGGACGAGGATCGGCGTCCCCGTCTGGGCATTAACCATAATCACCGTCCGGGCAATATCGTCGAGTGAGCGGATGTATCCCCGGCCGCGAATCATGTACTCACGTCCAGTGAATTCGACGAGTCTTCCGCCAACATCATTGTTGGATTTCTGCACCGCATCGCTGACCGCATTGATGGGAATCTTGTAGGCCAGCAATTTGTTGGGATCGACATTCACCTGGTACTGCCGCACGAAACCGCCAATGGGAGCGACCTCCGCAACGCCCGGCACCGTCTGCAATGCGTAGCGAAGATACCAATCCTGGTAAGAGCGCAGTTGATCGATGCTGTACGTCCCGGTGGTATCGACAAGAGCATATTGATAGACCCAGCCGACGGAGGTCACATCCTTCGCCAGTTCAATGCTCACGCCCTTCGGCAGCTTCGGAGTTACCGAGTTCAGATATTCGAGCGTCCGCGATCGCGCCCAGTAGAGGTCCGTTCCTTCGTCGAAGATGATGTAGATATACGAGTAGCCAAAGTCGGAGAAGGCGCGAATGTCCTTGACCTTGGGCAATCCGAGCAGCGCCGACGTGATCGGATAGGAGACCTGATCCTCCATGATGTCGGGACTGCGGTCCCACTTTGCATAGACGATTACCTGTGTGTCCGAAAGATCGGGAATTGCGTCAAGCTTCGTGTTCTTCATCGCGTTCCAACCTAGCAGAATCGCGACCGTCACGAAGAGGAAGATCAGGAACCTGTTCTTGTCGCTGAAATCAATAATCCTGTCCATCATTGGAATCGCGCCTCGCTCATCAGTTGCTCAAACGAGATGGTCGTGCCGCCGTTCGCCGAACCAAAGTCTTCAGCCTGTTGTCTTGTCGCAAACGTCAAGGTTCCCGGCGAGCACCGGTCGTACGCCATCTCCTGGGTCTCTTTCATCTCGTCCATGTGCATCCCGGTGTGGGTGCATGCGACGACGCGGCTGCCTTCGACATACCATGCGCCTTCAGGCGCCATCGCTTTGCCAGTGCTGTAGTCATGCACAGTGATCAGGCGCAAGCGCTTGCGCTGCTGATTCGCCTCCGTGATCGCGCAACGGGGGCAGCAGACTTCAGCCCTCTTCCCATCAATCTCCGCCGTCACCTTCAGATTCGCGTGCAAGGGCCGCAGGCAGTAGCCGCACGTAGTCGGAGCCGGATGAGCGACAAGCCTGAACCAGCCAAACACGCCTGCGCCAATCAGGATCAGCAACGTTGCCGTCAGTGCGATGCGTCGAGAGCTCATGGCCATTCTCCTTAGTGCGACATCCCGTTCATTGCATTCTTGAGTCCGCTTTCAGAGTCGATCAGGAAGTTTCCGGAGACGACAATCGTCTCGCCGGCCTTCAGCCCTGAAAGGATCACAGCATTGCCGTCCACAACCGGGCCGACGGAAACCTTGCGAGGTTCGAACAGGCCGCCGTCATGAACGACGAAGACATGCTGTTCCGTCCCCGAGTTGAGAACCGCTGCTTCGGGAACGAAGGTCTTCGTTCCGTAATCAACTCGAACTTGCGCATCCGCGAACATCTGCGGCTTTAACAGAAAGCCTGGATTGGGAAGCTGAATGCGCACCTTCACCGTCCGAGTCTGCGGATCGACAGTGGGATAGACGAACGAGATGTTCCCCGTATAGGTCTTGCCTGGGTAATAGCTCAGAGTGAGCGTGACTCGCTGGCCGAGATGGACGAAGGGAACCTCGTATTCGTAAATGTCAGCGTCAGCCCACACCGTAGACAGGTCGGACACCGTGTAGAGTTCGGTATCCGGTGTAACCGAGGTCTGCGGAAACACCTTGCGGTCCGTGACGAAGCCCGTGATCGGCGAATAGAACGTAAGGTACTTACTCACCTTGCCGGTCTCATCGAGTTCCTTGATCTGGTCATCCGATATGTCCCACAATTTGAGCCGCTGCCGCGCCGATTGCAGGAGCGATTTCGATCCCTCGGATATTTCCTGAAAGGGAGCATTGCCAAGCGTCGCGTTCCCGCGCTTCGCGATCAGATATTCCTCTTGCGTCGAAACCAGATCCGGGCTGTAAAGCGTAAAGAGCGGTTGACCTTTCTTTACCTGTTGACCCACGAAGTCCACGTAGACTTTCTGAATGAATCCGGCCACCTTCACGTGGACATGAGCGATGCGGGTCTCGTCCGCGACGATCTGCGCCGTGGTGCGAATGTCCCGGGCCAACGGCTTGCGCTCAACGACTGCCGTACGTACGCCTGCGAGCACCTGCTTCTCCGGCGAGATCGATACCGTCCCCGCGGGCATCCTGGCCATGGCTTGCTCATCCGCATATTTCGGGACAAGCGTCATGCCGCAGTCCGGAGCCACTCCAGGCTTGTCGGACTTGTAAGCAGGATGCATCGGGTCATACCAGTAGAGAACTTTGCGATCGCCGTCTTTCACCGGAGCGCCAGGCATCTTATTCACATCAGCTGCGGGACCTGCGGGCGACGCCGTCTGATCCGCATATTGAGGAACCAGGTCCATTCCGTCCGGAGCCTTGCCGGCATGATCGTAATGGTGCTGCGGATTCATGGCGTCGTACCAGAAGACAACCTTCCGCGGATCATTCGAACTCGCGGAAACGGTCGTGCCCCTTCCTGCGCCGCCAAACCAGCGATGCGTCGCCCCGGCGTAAACAACTCCAAGCGCCAGCGCGAGAAGGATGCCGGTAATAATTCTCTTAGGTGAGTGGTTCATAGACATTTAATTCACCTCCATCGTCGCGCCAGAAATTAATGCAGGAGGCGTAGCAATCGGTGGCCCGGTCACATCCGAGCCGGTCAGCACCTCAATGCGTGCCAGCGCAGTTTGATAGTCCGCGAGCTGCCGGTAGTAGTCCGTCTCGTAGTTGAGAAGTGTCGTAAAGTTGCTGAGAAGCGAAAGAAAATCGACGCTTCCCACCTGGTAGGAAGCCATCGAAGATTCGAGAGCCAGCGACGATTGCGGAACGACTCCCTGTGCATACAGTGTCAGCAGCCGCTCTGAAGCCTTCGCGCTCAGATACTGCTGCTTCAACTCGAACTTCACTTCGTTCAGACGGTTGTCGCGCATCTTCTCGGCGCCGAGCAGATTCTCGCTCGCCTCGGCCACACCTTGACGCTGCTTCGTTTTGTAGAAGACCGGGATGCTCACGCTAAACGTAATCCCGTTCATATCGGGTTGAGCCGAGCGCTGTTGAAACATGTAGCTCACACCGAAGTCCGGCCGGTATTCTCTCTGCGCCAGGTCCACGCCGAGTTGGCCATTTTCCACCATCTTCTTGTTGCGCAGGACGGTGGGATCATTGTTCTCCGCCAGCGTGTACAGTTCGTCGAGCGAGTAGCGGATGGTCGCGGGCTCAACCTCGGCAGCAGCAGGCAACGGAGACTCGGGCGGGCGGACCATGAACACGTTCAGCCTTGCCTGTGCCGTATCCCGCTGCTGTTCGAGCACGGTGAGCTTCTCGATCAGCAGCGAAATCTCGATCTGCGACCGCAGCACGTCGGCCTGCATGGCCTTGCCTACCCGATAGCGTGCCTCGGCAATCTTCGAGAGCTTTTCAAGAAGCTCCTTGTTGCGCTTCGTCGTTTGGATAGCCTTGTCGTAGTAGAAGTAGTCGTAATACGCAGCCTTGACTCCGGCGGCTATTTTTCGCCGCACAGCTTCGTAGTCAGTTTGCGCGGCTTCAGCCTCCTTGCTCGCGATCTGACCGCGCAGCTTCAGTTTGCCCGGGTACGGAATCTGCTCGGAAACAGTCACGCCGCGATAGCTTGAGCTGTCGCCCTGCATCACGCTGAAGGGAGCCAGATTGCCCGCCCACCCCACCGACACCATCGGATCGGGAAAGGATTTTGCCTGGGGCACGCGCCTCGCGAGAGCGTTGACGGTGTGCAGCGCGCTCTGTGCTTCGGGGTTCTTCTCCAGCGCCTCGCGGACCACATCGTCGAGCACCAGAAGCTTTTGCGCCGGCTGCTGATCCGTCCGCACATCGACAGACGCCGCCGGTGCTGCCGTCTTATCGTCCTGTGCCAGCCCAGTCAGCGCTGGCAAGAACAGCAGGACCACGAGGATCAACAGGATCCTTGTAATTCTCATGAAATGCTCCCTTAGTCGAAAATAGAAAACACCACAGACCTGGTAATTGGTCTGAGGGCTTCGGACGAGGGGCAGAGTTAAATTAGGAAGGTGCAGAGCATGGCGGGAGCAGGCGGCTTCAGAGCCCTCGCCAGATGCGGAGTCCCGCGATCCACGCGGGTGGGCGGTACGGAGAGAAGGAAGCCGCTCGTTGCCTGCGGAGCATTCGCCACGTCCCTGGAGCCCGTGGAGGGCCACGCAGCCTGGGGCGGCACCGACGGCGCTGGGGCAACTTTGCAGCAGGAAGCCGTCTTCGCCTGCGCGGTCGATCCGCCGCCAACTGAGTCGGACATCTGCTGCTGATTCTGATTCTGATGCCCCATGCAACATGCATGCGCCCGGGCTTCAGCAGACTTCGCGCACAGTTGCAACGCAACGCCGGGCACTCCTGAGAGTGTCAGCAGAAGCACCAGCAGCGCGGTCTTGGCAATGCGTCCCATACTCTATATAGAGTTTATACACCTTTGGCGCACCTGTGGCTGGTGATGACAGTCACAGGTGCGCGGGCCGAACCGAACCTCTATTGCTGAGGCGAAAACCCGGCCGCGGATGCCTGGGTCTGCAGCAGGCGATAGCCCGTCCGGGTCCGTATATGGTATTGCTGTAAATTCTTGCCTACGAGTTTCACACTGATTGTCCGCCATCCCCGGTTCGGATTTGACTGGGGATAGTAGCTAAGCGCATAGAGATGCGCAAGGTCGTCGCGGATCGCCGCAAACGCCTTTTTCTGATCCTTCCAATCCTTGGAGAAGTAGGCCTTGCCGCCCGTAGCCTTGCTCATGCGCTCGAAGACGGCGGTCGAAATCGGCTCTGACTGCGCTTGCCGGGTGCTGATCATATAGATGATGGTCCCGGTGGATTGGGCCAGCTCAGCGACGTCCTCCGGTGGCACCAGGCTCGCGTTGTCGG
>WNGR01006446.1_pt1 | contig 18349 bp, 15 predicted proteins | sample 5407581 | NCBI WGS metagenome assembly WNGR01 (sample SAMN13153383, study PRJNA577476) | soil metagenome | isolation source: 80 cm soil or saprolite under Garry oak tree replicate 2 | place: USA:California | collected 2016-06-15 | reverse complement strand
ATCAGCGGAGGCTGCCTCGAAGCCGAGGTCGTGCGCAAGGCTGCCTGGATGGTGCGAGCCGGCGCGATGGTAGAGCGGTATTCCACATTCTTCGACGACACTGCTGAAATTCCATACGGACTCGGCTGCGGCGGCGTGGTGGACCTGCTGCTGGAACCAGCCGAAACTCCTGAGTGCCAGGCACTCCTCGAGGCGATGGAAGTATCGCTGTGCGGAGCAGAATCGCGGGTTGCGACCTGGCTTCCGGCAAACGGCCTGCCTCTGCGTCGAGTAGTGCTCGGCGCTGGCGGAAAGGTCTTGTTTCAGAGTGCGGGTCTGACTCCCGCCGATCTCGACCCGATTGCCCATCCTTCTGACGCTCCTTTCGTTGACGATTCTGCGATCTACTTTGAAACTCTGTCCGCGCCGCAGCGGCTGTTCGTGCTGGGCGCGGGCGACGATGCGAAGCCTGTGGTGACCATGGCGTCGCTGCTCGGCTGGAGCGTTACGGTGGCGGATGGGCGAGCGCAGTTGGTAAAGCGCGAACGTTTTCCCGAAGCCGAACGCGTGCTGATGGTTTCGTCCGTCGGCGAACTGGCGATTCGTGCGGCAGATGCGGTTGTGATCATGACGCACAGCTACGAGCAGGACCGCGCGCTGCTGACCGGGCTGTTGGGCAGCACCGAGATTCCTGGATACATCGGGCTGCTTGGCGCCACGCATCGCAGCAGCTTGCTGCTGAGCGAAACGGCTGCGATGCTGGGTTCGAGCGTCGCGGAGTGTTGCGAGCGCGTTTGGGCGCCAGTCGGGCTCGATCTCGGAGGCGATGGCGCGGAAGCGGTTGCGCTTGCGGTGATTGCCGAGGTTCAGGCCTGGGTTCAAGGCAAGCTTGGCGCTTCGCGGAGGCTGACCGCGGAACGTGTGGCTGAGCAGGTGGCGAAGGGTGGCGCGTCGCGTTATCTGCAGACACAGTGTGCGATCGGATCGTGACCGCGGCGATCGTACTTGCGGCGGGCGCTTCGACTCGCCTGGGTGAACCGAAACAACTTGTGATGCTGGGCACAGAGACCTTGCTTGATCGTGCGGTTCGGATCGCGTCCGAGGCTGGCTGCTCTCCCGTCATCGTCGTGCTCGGCGCGGAGGCGGAACAGATTCGCGAGCAGTGCGATCTGAGTGGCGCGGTCATTGTCATGAATCCGCGTTGGCAGGAAGGAATGGCTTCCTCGATCCGTGTTGGTGTTAGTGCTGTCGGTGGAGCCGGCGGTGTGGTCCTGATGACGTGCGATCAGCCGGCGGTGACGCCCGAACATCTGCTCGCTCTAACGGCCTCGGGCGATGTGACGGCTTCTGCGTATGCGGGACGGCGCGGGGTTCCAGCCTTCTTTCCCGCTTTGTCGTTTTCGGCGCTGATCTGACGGGAGACGCCGGAGCGCAAAAGCTCTTGCGCAACGCTGCGGCTGTCGAACTCGCATCCGGCGAGCTGGACGTGGACACAGCTGCCGACCGAACAGCGGCGGAGCAACTCTTCCGCTGATCCGATTATATCCGTGCCCTCAGTGATATCGCTGTAAGTCATTTAGTTTTAATAGTATAGCCGATTATTCCCACGCCTCAAGTCGGTTTTCCACAAATATATTGTCGAACAATGTTCCACGTGGAACAATTTGGCATCTCAATTGCCTACCCCTGATCCCGGCTCAGTTGGCGGAGGAACTCTTCGAGGAGGTTGGCGGCAACGGCGGCGCGGTATTTGGCGGTGGAGCGGATGTCGTCGATGGGGCGGGCTTCGGTGGCGAGGGCGGCTCGGGCGGCGGTGATGGTGGCGGGAGTAACGGACTGGTTGAGGAGGGCCTGCTCGGCGGCCGTGCAGCGGGTGGGCACTTCGCGCAGGCTGGCGGCGCCGATTCTTATGTCGCGGATGACGTCATTTTCGAGGAGCGCGAGGCAGGCGAGGGCTACTTTGGAGATGGCCTGGGCGTTGCGCGTGCCGACTTTGCGGGTATAAGTGCGGTAGGCGTCGAACTTGCGAGGGATAGTGATGGAGTACAGAAGCTCGTCGGGGGCGAGGGCCGTTTTCTTGTAGCCCAGGTGGAAGAGGCGATACGGCATAGTGCGGGTGCCGGCGGCGGAGATCAGGGTGAGCGTCGCATCATAGGCGAGCAGGGCGGGGGGTGTGTCGGCGGCGGGGGATGCGTTGACGATATTTCCGCCGAGGGTGCCTCGGTTCTGGTTGGCGATGCTGCCGGTCCACCTTGCGGCTTGCGTGAGGAGCGGGAAGTCGGCGGCGATGACGGGATGATTGCGGATGTCGGTGAAGGTGGTTCCGGAGCCGAGCGTGATCGTGTCGGGGGTGACGTCGATGAAGCGGAGTTCTTTGAGGTGGTTGATGGAGAGGAGGTTTTTTTGCGGGAGGCGGCCGGCGGATAGGGCGACCATGAGTTCGGTGCCTCCGGCGATGGGGGTGAGGGTGGAGTCGGAGGCGAGGGCCTCCAGCACGGCGGTTAGCGTGGGTGGGGCGATGAGGGCGTAATCGGCGGCGTTGGAGCGCATGGCTAGGTTCGAGGTACTAGGTTCGAGGTTCGAGGAAAAGCAACTACGGAGATTCTGACTCTGCGAGTCAGAATGACGAACTTTAGGGGGCGACGACTTTGTGGGGTTAGCCGGTTTGGTTGGCGGCATGTTGGACGGCTTCGAAGATGCGCATGTAGCCGGTGCAGCGGCAGAGGTTTCCGGCCAGACCTTCCTGGATTTGTAACAGAGTTGGTTGCGTATACTTGTCCAACAGGTGGTGGGTGGCGAGGATCATGCCGGGGGTGCAGATGCCGCATTGGGCTCCGCCTTCTTCGAGGAAGCATTGCTGGATGAGGTGGAGTCTTTCTTTGTTAGCAAGGCCTTCGATGGTGGTGATGGTTGCGCCTTCGGCTTGCAGGATGGGGATCAAGCAGGAGTTGACGAGCTCGGCGTTTCCGTCTCCCCGGTCCATCAGGATGGAGCAGGAGCCGCATTCGCCTTCGCCGCAGCCTTCTTTTGCTCCGGTGAGGTGGAGGTCCTCGCGGAGGACGTCGAGGAGACGCTTCATGGGGAGAGCGTTGACTGTTGTTCGTTGTCCGTTGATCGTGAGGGTGATGGTTGTCATGCGGGGACCTCGGTTTCGGTCCGGGTGTCGAGGTTGGTGGCCGGGTTTAGGTCTTCGGAGCCGCCGCTGGCTGGGCGCTTTACATCCCACCCATCGCGATGAGACTGCTCGGTGAAGGAGATGCCGGTGGCGTGTTCGATGGCGTTGAGGATGGCGGGGGCGGGGCCGTCCATGGGGAGTTCGCCGATGCCTTTGGCGCCACCGGGGCCGTGGATGCTGGGTGTTTCCTCGAAGTAGACGTGGATGGGCGGCAGATCAGCAGAGGTGGGCATGATGTAGTTGGTCATCTGGTTGTTACTCATGAGGCCGTCGACGTAGACGCACTTTTCGTAGAGCGCGTAGCCAATGCCCTGGGCTACGCCGCCTTCGATCTGGCCTTTGGCGAGGACGGGGTGGATGACCTTGCCGACTTCCTGCAGGGCGTGGAAGTCCTTGACCTCTGCGATGTAAGTGGTAGTGTCTACAGTGACTTCGGCGACATAGACGGCCCAGGCGTAGGTGGGATAGGCGTCGCCTTTGTATTGATCGTCGTCCCAGAAGATGTTGCCGGGGGCTTCGTAGCGGGCTTCGGCGACTAACTCGCCACGCTGGTGGAGGTAGGCGAGCGCGGCGTGCTTGAATTCTGCCGGGGTATATTCGTCGCGGAGGCCGTTGGCGATGAGGGTGGTGAGGAGCGACTCGGAGGCGCGTTCGACGAGTTTGCCGACGATCATGGCGGTGCGGCTGGCTACGGTGGGGCCGGAGTTGGGGACGATGCTGGTATCGGGTTGGGCGACCAGGACTTCTTCGTAAGGGATGCGGAGGGTTTGCGCGCAGACCTGCGACAGGATGGTGTTGGTGCCCTGACCAAACTCGGTGGAGGAGACGAGGATGCGCGGGCGGCCTTCGGGCGTGAGGTCGATTTTGACGAGGGAGTTGAGGCGGCGCTCGCCGGAGCCGGTGAATCCGGAGCCATGCATGAAGGCGGCGAATGCTATGCCGCGCTTGATGGTTGAGGTCGGGTTGGTGCGGTCGAACTCGGCGCGCTTGGCGTGGTAGTTGGATTCGGCGAGGGCGCGGGTCAGGAGACCATCCATGTCCACTGGATCAGACAGGTGCTGGCCGGTGGCGGTGTGCATCCCGGTGGAAAGGAAGTTGCGGCGGCGGAACTCTTCGGGGCTGAGGCCGATGGTGTGGGCGATCTTGTCCATGTGGCGTTCGAGCGCGAACAGGGACTGGGGCGCGCCGAAGCCGCGGAAGGCCCCGTGGGGAGCGATGTTGGTGGCCATGGCCTTGGCGCGGACGGTGAGGTGCGGCCAGTGATACGGTCCGGCCGCGTGGATGGTGGCGCGGGAGAGGACGACGGGCGAGAGCGTGGCATAGGCTCCGCCATCGAGCGCAACGGCTATTTCCCCCGCCAACAGTTTTCCATCTTTAGAAACGGCGGTGCGGTGGCGGGTGCGGGATGGGTGACGCTTGGTGGTGCCGATGAGGTCTTCGGCACGGTCGTAACAGATTTTGACCGGGTGGCCGGATTTGAGCGCGAGCAGGGCTGCATGCGAGCCGATGACGCTGGGGAAGTCCTCTTTGCCGCCGAAGGCTCCGCCGGTTTCGGTCTGGATGACGCGGCACTTTTCGGCGGGAAGGTTGAAGACGAGCTCGAGCGCGTGGACGAGATAGTACGGGCACTGCATGGAGCCGGAGACGGTAACGGAGTCGAGAGTGCCGTCGGGCTTGAGGTGGGCTTCGGCGATGACGCCGTTGTTCTCGATGTAGAGCTGTTCTTGAGCTCCCGTTCTGTATTCTCCCTCCACCACGAAGTCGGCTGCGGCGAAGATTTTTTCTAGTTCGGCGTCGGGGAGGGGATCGTCGCCCTTCTGCATGAGGAAGGTCTTGAAGGTATTGGGGGAGTGGTGTTTGGGATCGTCGCCTCGCCAGATGATCTTGGATTCGTCGCCTGCGGCTCCTAGCTCGGAGTCTTCGATGGTGAAGACGCCGGGGAGTTCCTCGTAGGTGATGTGGACGGCTTCGGCTGCGGCGTGGAGGACGTTCTTGTCGGGGTGAGCCAGCAACAAGATCGGCTCGGCGGGGTGGTTGATGTATTCGGCGGCGAGGCAGGGGTGGTCCCTGGTGAGATGGACGATGGTGTTTTCGCCGGGGATGTCGGTTGCCGTGACGATGGTGAACTGGGACCAGTCGATGGCAGGATCGAAGGTGATGGAGGTGATGCGGCCGCGGGCGATGGTGGAGCGGACAGTGGCTCCGTACCACATGCCGGGGAGGGTGATGTCGTCTACATATTGGGCTCGGCCGGTGACTTTCGCGAGGCCTTCCTTGCGAATGGGGGAGGAGCCGACGATGGGGCCGGGTTCGGGCATAGGGGTTAGACGGTTTCGGGTATCCGGTAAGGATAGAACGAAAGGGGGCGGATGGGAATAGGGGTGCGGACGGCAACTATGGAGTCTGTCACTGGCTTTGCCGACCCACGTAGGGTGAAACTGGCCTCACCCCAGGGGTTAAAACCCCTGTTCGCGGGTTGGCCTGAGAGGGCCAAGGCTGAAGCCTTGGCTTACCCTAGAAGCGAACTGCGGGATTCGTTTTAGCATCTGGAGACCGCTGCGCGACTCCAGAATGACGACTCATTTCGAGGAGGTGCGGTGGCGGCGCCATTCTTCGGCGGTGATGGCCCAGACTTCGGTGGGGAGTCGGCCTGATATGTAGTCGTTCTCTTTGGAAGCTGAGCCTGTTGAACCAGAAGTCGTTGACCGTGTCGACGGCCTCGGTCATGAGGCCCTGGCGGTGCCACGGGAGGCCGAGCCAGAAGCCACGGTTTCCGGTTTCGCCTTTGAAGAGGGAGATGCAGCCGATGTGCTGTGCTGGATCGGTTTTGAGGCGGAGGGTCCAGTGCCACTCGTCGCCACGAGACATGGCGGGGAGCGCGTCGTCACGGTAGTAGATGAGGGCTCCGTCGGACGGATAAGGCCAGGGGAAGCGGGCGGCGAGGTGCTTGACGATGTCCCAGTGAGGGAAGAGGAGCTGAGTGCGTTCGGCGTCGTCGAGTTCGAGTGGGCGGAGGATGAGGCGTTGGGTTTCGAGCTGTGGAATCATTTTGCGGATGTGGCGAGGGATTTGACGAGGGTGTAGAGGAACTGCTGGCCTTCGTAGAAGGAGCTGACGAGGAGGCGCTCGTCGCGGCCATGGAAGCGGATGTCGTCGCGGTCCATGAAGAAGCCCTGGATACCGTAGGTGGGGATGCCGGCGGCTCGGGTGTAGGCTCCGTCGGTGGCGTAGGGAACCATGATGGGGACGACGGGGACGTTGGGCCACTCCTGCCCGGTGGCGGCGGTGATGGCGGCGAGAAGTTGCGGGTTGAGGGGCGAGCCGGGCGCTTTGTGGACTTCGTTGAGGATGGAGATGGCGACCTGCGGGTCGGCTGCGACGCGAGTGAGACTCTGCTGGACATACTCGACTGAGTCTTCGGGGAGGACGCGGCAGTTGATGTTGGCGGCGGCGAGCTGGGGCAGGGCATTGATGGCGTGGCCGCCTTCGAGTTGGGTGGCGACGCAGGTCGTCCTGAGCATGGAGTTCCATGTTGGGGAAGCGGCTGCGGCGCGCTGGAGTGCGGTCTTGGAGCTGCCATCGAAGCCCTCGAGGGCGCGGCCGGAGGGGCCGGCTTCGATGCGCTCCATCTGGCGGAAGTAGGCGTTGGTGGCGTCGTTGGTTTTGAGGGGAAAGCCGAAGTCGCCGAGGCGGGTGAGTGCTCCGGCGAGGTGGTAGATGGCGTTGTCGGGGACGGGGAGCGAGCTGTGGCCGCCCTTGTTGTGGACCTCGAAGCGGAAGCTGACCATGTACTTTTCGGCGACCTGGACATCGTTGGCGATCTTCTGGCCATGAGAGAGTTCGCCGTAGCCGCCTTCGTTGAGCGCGAGTTCGGCGTCGATGAGGTCGCGGTGGTTCTTGAGCAGCCACTGGATTCCGCTGTAGGGGCCGCCGCCCTCTTCGTCGGCGGTGAGGGCGACGATGATGTCGCGGTCGGGGACGAAGCCTTCGCGCTTCATGCGGATGAGGGTGGCGATCCAGACGGCGGCCTGGTCCTTGTCGTCCGAGGTGCCGCGGCCGTAGAAGTAGCCGTCCTTTTCGGTGAAGACGAAGGGGTCGAGGCCGGGGGACCAGTCTTCGCGCCTGGCTTCGACGACGTCTTCGTGTGCGAGGAGGAGGATGGGGCGGTGCGCGCCCGTGCCGTGGAGGCGAGCGACGAGGTTGTGTTTGGTGGGGATGGGTCCGCCGAGGAAGATGTCGGTTTCGGGGAAACCGGCGGCGCGGAGGCGCGCGGCAGCGGCTTCGGCTACGGGCGTTGTCGAGCCGGTGGTGTAGCCGGACTTGATCTCGATGAACTGCTTGAAGATGTCGTGGGCAAGCTGCTGGTCGGCTGGCGGCGGGAGCGGCGGGGTTTGTGCATGTGCGGCAAAGGTGAACGCGCAGAGCAAGGCCAGGCGGAGACGGAAGTGGAGATGAGCCATGGGGTATTTTGCCATAGAGGTGGATCGGGACGGCTATTTCTTCTTTGTAGTGCGAAGGGGGCAGCGCGCAGCGCAGCCATGGCGGAGGCGATTCTATGTGTCGGGCCTTCAGCCCTTTGGTCTTCTCCTGCGACCCAACCTAGGCCTTCGGCCTAGGCTGGTATGTGGCGCGCCTTCGGCGCTGAAGACTTTGTGGCTTTCTTCTTTGCGACACCAGTTGCGTTGCCCAGGAGCTTGATGAGGGCAGAGCCGATGGGTGAGCCGAGGCCGGTGCAGGCGTCCCAGCCGGGTGCGGCCTGGAAGTCGCCGTTGTTGCCGCCGGTGATGTCGCGGAAGGCGGACTTTGCTTTGGCGGTGTAGATGGTGGGATGCAGGAAGCCGGCGGTCGTCTTGTTCTGTGCGTTGTTCAGGGCGATGAGGCCTGCCCAGAGGGGGGCGACTGCGCTGGTGCCTCCGATGACCATGGTCTGGCCGTCGACGCGGATGGTGTAGCCGGTGGCGGGATCGGCGTCTCCGGAGACGTCGGGCACGCCACGGCCGGCGAAGGTCCCCGATTTGGGGACGCCGGAGCTGGCTTGCCAGGTGGGCAGCGGGAAGACGGCGCTGACGCCTCCGCCGGTCGCGCCTTCGTTGCTGGCGGTTTCGTTCCAGACCACTTCGGAGGTGATGGTTGAGCCGGAGCTGACCAGTTGTGTGCCTCCGCAGGCGAGGACGTGGGGGCTGGAGGCGGGGAAGTCGACGTGAGCCTGGCCGTCGGTGACGCCGTCGTTCGAGCCACTGTCGCCTGAGGCTGCGGTGATGGTGATGCCGAGGGCGGCGGCGGACTGGCATGCCTGGTCGAGCGCAGTTATGGACTGCTGGGACCAGGAGGACTCGGGCCCACCCCAACTGATGGAGATGACACTGGGCTTGTTGGTGGTGTCGTGGATGGCGGTGGAGATGGCGTCGATGAATCCCTGGTCGGTGTTGGGCGCGAAGTAGACGGCGATCTTTGCGCCGGGAGCGACGGCTGCGGCGACTTCGATATCGAGCATGACTTCGCCATCGGCGCTGTCGGCTGTGCTGGGAGCGTTCTTGCCTTTATCTACCGAGACTGCGGTGACGGTGGGCGCAGTGAGGCCGAGCGTTTTGAAGTAGGCGGTGATGTCGGCGGTGCGATAGCCGCCCCCGAGCTCGATGATGGCGATGGTCTGGCCGGATGCGGATGCGGCGGGGAACTGGTAGAGCTGGCCGACCTGGATGGGTGTGTAGGAGGTGTTCGAGGCGCTGGCGTGGGGGAGAACTACTTTGCGGATGCGAAAGTGGGGCTTGGCCTGCGGACGGGTGTCGAGACCGAGGACGGCGACGACGATGGGTGCGAGACTGGCAGGGAGATGGATACCGCCCTCGCGCACGCGGCAGGTTTTACCGTCGACCGTGGCGTGTTTGAGTTGGACGCCGAACGCGTTCTGCATAGCGGCGACCGTGCCGCTGAGCTGGACGGTGCGGCGTGCGGCCGATTCCTGCACGACGGTGAGGTTGAACTCCTTTGCGAAGGCACGAATTTGTTTCAGGTCGGCTGCGTCGGCGGCGTAGCTGCGGGTGTATTCGGTGCGAGTGAGCCGGAGTTTGCCGAGTGAGTTGGGGTTGAGTTGCTGTTTGCGCCGCAGGATGATGGAGACGGTGACCTTTCCGGTGGCAGGTTTTGCGGCGGGTGCGGGGGAGGGCGGCTTCTCGCTGCCGGGGAGGAGTTGGCGTGGTTCGGCGGCGAAGTTTGGGACTTTTTTCTGGGGAGCCATGTTTGCCTCGTCGTTTCTCTTCAGGAGTGGAGGACAGTCTGATCATGGGATGCGTGCCAGCGTGAAGAAATTCGCGGTTGTGCAAAAACCTCAGGCCCACGCCTCGATTGAGGCATGGGCCTGGCATCTGCTGCAAAATCTCCGTCGATTTGATAGGAGAGATCGGTTGGCTATTTGCGGAAAGAAGTAGTTGCGTTTAGAGCCGTCGTATCGGCCTGATTTCAGGCAGCACCGCTTAAAAGCTCCGGCCCGAGTCGCATGGGCACGGATCGTTCCGCCCGAGCTTCTCAAGAAGTTCTTTATCGCCGTGCACGACACGAAGGCCGCGCTTTACGTTTGTCTCTGAGGGGAATCCTTTTCGGCGCTTGCTGCTTCGCTCAAAAGGAGTGGATGAGGTCGTTGTCGATGTATTTCATGGCAGACCTCCTTGGTTGGTCTGAGGATAAGATAACAGGGCTGGCCGAGTGAGGAACACGAATCAGTCGAACGGAGAGACGGCATGAGCGAACCGAAGAAGATTGAGACGATTGATGCGCATCAACATCTCTGGCGGTATACGCCGGCGGAGTATGAGTGGATCGATGAGGATATGCAGGCGCTGCGGCAGGATTTTCTGCCGAGGGAGTTGATCGTCGAGATGGCGGCGGCTGGGATCGATGGGACGGTGGCGGTGCAGGCGCGGCAGACCCTGGAGGAGACGCGCTGGCTGCTGGATCTGGCGGAGGACTGCGAGGCAATTCGCGGGGTGGTGGGATGGGCGGATATTGCGGGTGAGGAGTTTCCGGGCTGCATGGAGGAGTTCGACGGGCGCGACAAGCTGAAGGGGTTGCGTCACGTGATCCAGGGAGAGAAGGACGAGCACTACATCTTGCGGGAGGATTTCAACTCGGGGATCAGGACGATGCTGGGTAGTGGCCTGGTGTACGACATTCTGATCTACGAGCGGCATCTGGCGGACACGATTTATTTTGTGGATGAGCATCCGGAACAGGTGTTTGTGCTGGATCACGTGGCCAAGCCGCTGATTGCTGGCGGAGTGCTGGAGCCGTGGGCGTCGCGGATGCGGGAGTTGGGGAAGCGGGAGAATGTCTGGTGCAAGGTGTCGGGGATGGTGACGGAGGCGGACTGGAGGCTGGATCCCGCAGGTGCGAGGTCGCCGGAGACGCTGAAGCCGTATCTGGATGTGGCGGTGGAGGCGTTTGGGCCGGAGCGGCTGATGGCGGGGTCGGATTGGCCCGTGTGCCTGGTGGCGAGTGGGTATGCGCAGTGGTGGGGCGTGCTGCGAGATTATTTTGCGGGTTTCAGTGAGACGGAACGGGCGGCGGTGTTTGGTGGGACGACGATTGGGGTGTATGGGTTGTGAGGTTCGAGGTTCGAGGTTCGAGGTTCGAGGTTCGAGTGTGGGCGGGTAAGTCGTTCGAGTTTTAGAATAGTTGTATGGCGAAGAAGCTGAAGACGCTGCGGTGTCCGACTTGCAGGACGATCGTGCTGGTAGGGAGCGAGGACTTTCCTTTCTGCTCGGACCGGTGCAGGTTGATCGATTTGGGGAAGTGGGCGTCAGGCGGGTATGTGATCAGTTCGCCGATTCATGATCCCGAGGTGCTGGACGAGCTGGAAGGGCTGCGGGATCGCGGGTCGAGCTCGTCGAGTCGTTCCGGGGACGAGGAGTAGTGGCGGCTCTCGGAGGACATACCCCAGGGGCTAAAGCCCCAATTCTTTTAGCTTTGGGGAGGGCCAAACCTGAAGGCTTGGCTTACCTAGATGCGCTGGCTTGCCCAGATGGCCGGTTTTACCTAAGAGGCCTGGTTTACGTGGAAGCCTGGAGTGCGTTTGTCGTGTGCACGCGGAAGCGCGGATTGGACCGATGGTGAGCGGCGGCATTGGAACAGGCAGGAAGACCGGGTGGGCGTGGGTGGTGGGGACGTGGTTCGGCGCGGGGATGCTGAAGCCGGGGCCGGGGACGTATGGATCCGTGGCGGCGGTGCTGCTGTGGTATGGGGCGGCGCATGCGTTTCAGCCGAGCCTGGTGGCGCTGGCGGTGGGGACTGCAGTGGCTGCGGTTGCGGCGACGCTGATTGGGATTCCGGCGGCGACGATTGTGGCTCGGGAGGCCGGGCGTGAGGACCCGGGGTTTGTGGTGGTCGATGAGGTTGCGGGACAGTGGATTGCGCTGATCGCGATGCGGCCGGACTGGCGGCATGCGGTGCTGGCGCTGGCGCTATTCCGGCTGTTCGACATCTGGAAGCCTTGGCCGATTCGGAAGCTGGAGCAGTTGCCGGAGGGGACGGGGATCATGCTGGACGATGTGGCGGCGGGGGTGCTGGCGCTGGCGGTGGGGCTGGTGTTGGGACGGTGGGTTTAAGGCCAGAAGCGGCATCTGCCAGTGCCGAGGGTGATATTCCCAGGGTCGGCGATGAAGCCGCCGAACCTGGGGCACCCGAGTGTTAGGCTGAGGAGAATATGAGTGCTTTGCTTCATGGGTCGAAGGCTGCGGCGCCGCGGCTTGAATCGTTGAGTCCTCCGGCGGCGATGCCTGGGGGCGAGGTGGAGTTGCGCGGTACGGGTTTGATGGCGCCGAGTGGCGGAATATTGCCGCAGGTGACGGTGGGCGATATGCCTGCGTACCTGTCGTTGAGCCGTCCGAAGCGGGCCGTGATCCGGATTTCCGAGGAGACGATTTCGGGCGAAGTAGTGCTTTCGATTGGCGATGGAACGGGGCTTGGCAGCGTCAGCAACGGGCTTGACCTGCGCGTGGCCGTGCCGATGGCGGAGAACCTGCATCCGGTGGCGAATCCCGCTGTGGATGCGGATGGGAATGTGTATGCGACGGTTTCCGGCGGGCGCGGGCAGAGCGTGCCGGTGTCGATTTTTTCGATTGCGAGAGATTTTGAAGTGCGGCCTTTTGTGCGCGGCCTGTTGAATGCGACAGGGCTGGCGTTCGATGCGTCGGGTTATCTGTATGCGAGTTCGCGAGCGGAAGGGACGGTGTACCGGATATCGCCGGCGGGCGCGATTTCGACGTACGCGGAGGGGATGGGGATTGCGACGGGGATTGCGTTCGACCGCGATGGGAATTTGTTTGTGGGTGACCGGTCGGGAACGATCTTCAAGGTGGGGCCGGACCGCGGCGATGCTGCGCAGCCGGGCGGGACTCTGGCGGGCGGGACTTTGGGGGAACGGGAGATCTTTGTGTATGCGACGCTGGAGCCGAGCATTGCGGCGTATCATCTGGCGTTCAACGATGAAGGCACGCTGTTCGTAACCGGACCGACGACTTCGAGCAATCAGGCGATTCATGCGATCGACCGCGATGGGCGGACGACGGTGTTCTACCAGGGACTGGGGCGGGCGCAGGGGATGGCGTTCGACGTGGATGGGAATTTGTATGTGGCGGCATCGCTGCAGGGACAGCGAGGGATTGTGCGGGTTACTCCGGGGCGGGAAGCTTCGGTGGTGGTGTCGGGGAACAACCTGGTGGGGCTGGCGTTTCTTGAGGATGGGTGCGCGGCGCTGGCTACGCGGGATGCGCTGTACCATATTGCTTTGGATATTGAAGGAAGGAAGCTGGTGTAGAACTAGTTGTTAGTTGTTAGTTGCTAGTTGCTGCGTGCGCCGCGGGTGGCCTCCGGCCGAGGATAACGGTCTAGTGTCGCGAGTCAGAAATTCGTTGAAAGATATGTCGGGCCTTCAGCCCTCGACGTTTATGCTGGAACGCTACCTGGGGCTGCGCCCCAGGCTGGTATATGTCGGGCCTTTGGCCCTAATTCAATTCCACGAATTTGTGACTCAGGACGCTAGAACCAAATCATGATTGCTGAGATTATTGCTGCCGGGTCGGAGATGTTGACGCCGTTCCGGCAGGACACGAACTCACTGTATCTGACGGCACGGCTGAACGAGCTGGGCGTGTCGGTGGCGTTCAAGACGATTGTTGGGGACAACTTTGAACACCTGGCGGGTGCGGCGAAGATTGCGATCTCGCGCGCGGATGTGGTGATTTTCTCTGGCGGGCTGGGGCCGACCGAGGATGACCTGACTCGCGAGGCGGTGGGCGCGGCGATGGGGCTGAAGTTGCGGCGGGACACCGAGATTCTGACTGGGATGTACAAGCGGTTTGCATCGCGGCGGATGACGATGCCGCCAAACAACTCGCGGCAGGCCGACGTGCTGGAAGGCGCGGAGGTGCTGGAGAACGCCAATGGCAGCGCGCCTGGGCAGTACATCGATACGGTGGTGGGACGGCACAGGAAGATCGTGATCATGCTGCCCGGGCCTCCGAATGAGTTGAAGGCGATGTATGAGGCTGAGTGCCGGCCGCGGCTTGCAGCGACGCTGCCGGAGCGGCATATGGCGAATCGGATGCTGCGGATGGCGCTGATACCGGAGTCGCAGGTGGATGCCCGGACGGCGCCGATTTACAAGCAGTACACGGATGTGGAGTCGACGATTCTGGCGGGGTCGGGGGAGATCCAACTGCATTTTGTGTGCGCGAAGCCGAGCGGCGCCGAGGCTCAGGCTCGGGTGGACGAGGTTGCGGAGCGGGTCGAACAGGAGATGGGCGAGGCGGTCTTCTCGTCGCACGGGGAGTCGCTGGAGGAGGTTGTGCTGCTGATGCTGGGGCTGCGGCACATGACCCTGGCTTCGGCGGAGAGCTGCACTGGAGGTTTGCTGGCGCAGAGACTGACCGCGGTGCCCGGGAGTTCCCGGTATTTTCTGGGTGGGGCCGTGGTGTACGCGGACCGGCTGAAGACGATCTTCGCGGACGTTTCGGAAGAGATGGTGCGGACCGAGGGGCCGGTGAGCGATGCGGTGGCGCGCGCGATGGCTGAGGGGATTCGCCGGCGGACAGGCGCGGACGTGGGGGTCGGGATTACGGGGATTGCCGGACCTGGTCCGGGTGTGGGAGCGGATGAGGGGAAGCCGATCGGGCTGGTGTATGTGGCGATCTCGTTTGCCGAGGATGCGAAGACGACGGTGGTCGAGCTGAATTTGATGGGGGACCGGGAGCGGATACGGCTGTGGGCGAGTCAGCATGCGCTGGAGCAGTTGCGGCGGAATTTGCTGGAGCGGACGTGAAGAGAGGTTAGTTGCTGGTTGTTAGTTGTTAGTTGAAATACAAATACAAATACAAAAGCAAAAGCAAAAGCAAAAGCAACGGCAAAAGCAAAAGCAAAAGCAAAAGCAAAAGCGAAAGCGGGGATTCTTCGCTGCGCTCAGAATGACAAGCGGGGATGAAATGACAAGCGGGGATGAAAATGACAAGCGGAAATGAAATGACAAGCGGGGAGGAAAATGACAAGCGGGAATGAAATGACAAGCGGGGAGGAAGGCTTGGTAGACTCTAGGTTTGGAGAAAGTTGAAGGCACGTGCGTCGACAATGAATCCCTGGATACTCTCTATTTCGATTGCTTACTTGCTCGGGTCTATTCCTTTTGGCTATCTGCTGGTGCGAGTTTTTCGCAAGCAGGACATACGGGAGCAGGGAAGCGGCAACATCGGCGCGACCAATGTGGCGCGGTCGGGCGCGAAGGGTTTGGGTGTGGCGACGTTGCTGCTTGATCTGGGCAAGGCGTACGCGGGAGTCTTGATCGCAGTGCGCCTTGCGCCGGGCATGTATGACGTTGCCGTTGCGGCTGCGGTGGCGGCGGTGCTGGGGCATGTGTTTCCGGCGTGGCTGGGATTTCGCGGCGGGAAGGGTGTGGCCAGCGCGCTGGGCGTATTCCTGGCGCTGACGTGGCCGTCGGGGCTGGCGACCTTTCTTGTGTTTCTCGCGGTGTTTGCGCTGACGCGTTATGTTTCGCTGGCGTCGATTGTGGGATCGGCGACGTTTCCTCTGTTTGGGTTCCATTTTGTGAAGCCGTGGACACCGATGGTGGTGTTCGGATTTCTGTTTATCCCGGCGCTGATTATTGTGAAGCACCATGGGAACATTCGGCGGCTGTTGAGCGGGACGGAGAGCCGGTTCGGGTCCAAGTCCGGGTCTGGAATCGCAACGGGGAAGGCGGGGGCATGAGTCGGATTGCAATACTGGGGGCCGGCGCGTGGGGAACGGCGCTGACGATCTCGCTGGCGCGGCGTGGCGGGCACTCACTGGTGCTGTGGTCGTATTCGCCTGAGCTGGCGGAACAGATGACGGAGACCGGCGAGAATGTGCCGTTTCTGCCGGGCTATACGGTGCCGGCAGACGTCGAGGTGACGTCGGATCTGGTGGCGTCGGTGTTTGAGGCGGATATCGTGCTGTGCGTTCCTCCTTCGGAACATATGCGGCGGGTGTTTGGGCAGATTGCGCCGGTGCTGACGCGGGACCAGATTGTGGTGAGCGCGACCAAGGGGCTGGAAGAGCCGAGCCTGCTGCGGATGTCGCAGGTGATTGCGTCGATGACGAACAACGTTTGCGGCGTGCTGAGTGGACCGTCGTTTGCGGCGGAGGTGGCGGCAGGGATTCCGACGGCGATTGTGGCGGCGGCAACGAAGTCTGAGGTGGCGTTGAAGATTCAGCGGGAGTTCAGCTCGCCGACACTGCGGCTGTATACGAACGACGATGTGGCCGGGGTGGAACTGGGCGGGGCGCTGAAGAACGTGATCGCGCTGGCCGCGGGCGTGGTGCATGGGCTGGACCTGGGGTATAACTCTGGCGCCGCACTGATTACGCGCGGGATTGCAGAGATTACGCGGCTCGCGGTGGCTTGCGGCGGGCGGCGGCAGACGCTGGCAGGCTTGTCCGGGCTGGGAGACCTGGTGCTGACGTGCACGGGGTCCCTCTCGCGGAATCGTATGGTGGGAACGGCACTGGGCCAGGGGCGGGCGCTTCCGGAGATTCTTGAGGACCTGCAGGGGAAGGTGGCGGAAGGAATTCGGAGCACGACTGCGGCTCTTGGACTGGCCGCTCGGTACGGGGTGGAGATGCCGATTACGGAGCAGATGGACGCGATTCTGCACCGGGGGAAGAGTCCGAAAGAGGCGATACGGGAGTTGATGGCGCGGCCGGGACGGGATGAGTAAGGCAGTTGCTGGTTGTTGGTTGTCGGTTAAAGCGAAGGCAAAAGCAAATACGGGGATTCTGGCTGCGCCAGAATGACAATACTTGAAATTGGGTGGCAGCCGCGAGTGGGTGCGGCTTTGCTCCACGGTTCCGCTAAAGCTTCGCGAGGTTCCGCTAAACTAGAGACAGCATGGCATTTTCCCTCTTTGGCAAGCGCAGGCCCGATTCTGAAACGGCAGACGAAGAACTAGAAGTGCGCGGGGACTCGTCCGCGGCTGGCGAAACTGTGGCTGAGAAGCGCGGCTTCTTCGACCGCATGAAGCAGGCTGTGACGCGGACGCGCGAATCGTTCTCGGATTCGATTGGGTCGGTGCTGGCGCTAACGCGCGAGATCGACGAGACATCGCTGACGGACCTGGAGGCGGTGCTGTTGGCGGCGGATATTGGCGCTGATACCGCGCGAACGGTCATTGAGAATCTGCGGCAGCGGGGGTTGCGGCAGGGTATTGAGGGCGGCGAGGAGTTGAAGCGGCTGCTGAAGATCGAACTGAAGCTGGTGCTTGACGGCGTGGCGACGAAAGATGTGGTTCCGGGCGCTCCGCCGGAAGTGGTGATGATGGTGGGTGTGAACGGAACCGGCAAGACGACCACTACGGGCAAGCTGGCGGCGTTTTATCGCGCGAAAAACCGGACGGTGCTGCTGTGCGCGGCGGATACGTTTCGCGCAGCGGCGATCGAGCAGCTTGAGGTTTGGGCGGCACGCAGCGAGGTGCCTATGATCAAGACGAAGACCGGTGGAGATCCTTCGGCGGCGCTCTACGATGCGTGTACGGCGGCGAAGGCGCGCGGGACCGATGTGCTGATTGTGGATACGGCGGGACGGCTGCATACGAAGACGGACCTGATGAAGGAGTTGGACAAGATGCGGCGGACGGCGGAGCGGCTGGTTCCGGGCGCGCCACACCAGACGCTTCTGGTGATGGATGCGACGACAGGACAGAATGGCCTGCAACAGGCTCGGCTGTTTACCGAGGCGGCGCGTGTGACGGGGATCGTGTTGACCAAGCTCGATGGCACGGCGAAGGGCGGGATTGTGCTGGCGATTGCGACGGAGCTGGGGCTGCCGGTGAAGTTTGTGGGTGTGGGCGAGAAGATGGAAGATATTCTGCCGTTCGATAGCGCGGCGTTTGTGGATTCGATGGTGAGGTAGGTGCTAGGTACTAGGTACTAGGTTCGAGGTGGGGAGGGCTCAACGGATACGCACGGGATTGACGTTGAGTACATGCGGCGGGCGCTGGAGTTGGCGCGGGCGACGGTGGGGCTGGCGTCGCCGAATCCGCAGGTGGGGTGTGTAGTGGTGCGGGACGGCGTGGCGGTTGGCGAGGGTGCGCATTTCTATGATGAGTTCGATCACGCGGAGATTGTGGCACTGAAGCGGGCGGGGGAGCTGGCGCGAGGTGCTACGGCTTATGTCACGTTGGAGCCTTGCAGCCATCATGGGCGGACGGGGCCTTGCGTGGATGCTTTGATCTCGGCTGGTGTGCGGCGGGTGGTGGCGGCTACGGTGGATCCGAATCCGCTGGTGAGTGGGCAGGGATTGGCGCGGATGAAGGCGGCTGGGATCGAGGTGATACTGGGCGTGTGCGAGGCCGAGGCGCGCGAGGTGAACGATGCGTTCGCGACGTTTATCCGGACCGGCAGGCCGATGGTGACTTTGAAGGCGGCGGTGTCGGCGGATGGGATGGTGGCGCCAGCGGCTTCGGAACGGAGGGAGAGGCAGATTCATTGGGTGACGGGAGTGGAGGCGCGGGCTGAAGTACAGCAGATGCGTCATACGGCGGATGCAGTGCTGACCGGGATTGGGACGGTGCTGGCGGACGATCCTAAGCTTACGGATAGAAGCGGCGGCAAAAGACGGCGGTCACTGCTGCGCGTGGCGCTGGATTCGCGTCTGCGGATGCCGCTGGATTCACA
>WNGR01003046.1_pt1 | contig 18351 bp, 13 predicted proteins | sample 5407581 | NCBI WGS metagenome assembly WNGR01 (sample SAMN13153383, study PRJNA577476) | soil metagenome | isolation source: 80 cm soil or saprolite under Garry oak tree replicate 2 | place: USA:California | collected 2016-06-15 | reverse complement strand
CGGCATGCCCTACGCCTATCCCGACAACGATCTGAGCTACACGGGCAACTTCCTGAACATGATGTTCAAGACGACCGAGGTGAAATACAGCCTGCACCCCGTGCTCGAGCGGGCGCTCGACGTCCTGTTCATCCTCCACGCCGACCACGAGCAGAACTGCTCGACGAGCGCCATGCGGGGCGTGGGGTCGTCCCACCCCGATCCGTATTCCTGCACGGCCGCGGCCGCCGCGGCGCTGTACGGGCCGCTGCACGGCGGCGCGAACGAGGAAGTGCTGCGGATGCTGCGGGAGATCGGCGCGATCGAGGCGATTCCGGCCTATATCCAGCGGGTCAAGAAAGGCGAGGTGCGGTTGATGGGCTTCGGGCACCGCGTGTACAAGAACTTCGATCCGCGGGCCAAGATCATCAAACAGATCGCCGAGCAGGTGTTCGACGTGACCGGCAAGAATCCGCTGATCGACATCGCGCTGGAGCTGGAGCGCATTGCGCTGCAGGAAGAGTATTTCGTCTCGCGCAAACTGTACCCCAACGTCGATTTCTACTCAGGGATCATCTACGAAGCGATGAAGTTTCCGGTGGACATCTTTCCCGTGCTGTTCGCGATCGGCCGGACGCCGGGCTGGCTGGCGCAATGGCAGGAGATGCTGCTCGACAAGGAGCAGAAGATCGCCCGGCCGCGCCAGGTCTATACCGGCCCCGCCAGACGCGACTACGTGGCTATCGAGAAACGGAGCTGAGGCCCTATGCCCACTTACGTCCTGCTGTCCAACCTGACGGATGAGGGCGCCAAGGCGCTCAAGACCAACCCCAAGCGGTTGCAGGAAGTGAACAAGGAGATCGAGAAGTTCGGGGCCAAGGTCACCGCGCAATACGCCGTGCTCGGCCCCTACGACTTCGTCAGTATCGTGGACTGCCCCGACAACGAGACTATCGCCAAGGTGTCGGTGGAGTTGGCGTCACGCGGGAGCATCCGCCTGATGACGCTGGCGGCGACCCCCGTGGCGAACTTCATCCGGACCCTGAAGACCCGTGACTAGCGCCTTAGCGGCGCTTCTTACCACCGCGCCGCGGGCGCATCGAGCGCTCCGGACGGGCCGCCTCCTCTTCCACCGTTCGGGGCTGCAGCGGCGGCACCGACGGCTCGAACCCCGGAATCACTTCCCGCGGGAACGTCTGGCCGATCAGCCGCTCGACGTCCGCCATCAGCAGCCACTCATCAGGTGAAATGAGCGTCAGCGCCAGGCCGCGCGCACCCGCGCGCGCGGTGCGCCCCACGCGGTGCACGTACACCTCGGCGTCCTGCGGCACGTCGTAATTCACGACCATCCGGATGCCATCGACGTCGATACCGCGCGCCGCGATGTCCGTCGCCACGAGGATCTCAGCCGCGCCCGTGCGGAATTGATCGAGCGTGCGCTGGCGGTGGCTCTGCGCCTTGTCGCCGTGCAGCGCGTTCGCCGCGATGCCCTCGCGCTTGAGGAAGGTGACCAGCTTGTCCGCCCCGTACTTGGTGCGCGTGAAGATCAGCGTCTGTCCGGCCGGCTTGGCATTGAGGATGGACGCGAGCGCGCCGCGTTTCTGCAGCTTGTCCACCGCCACGATCACATGCTCGATGCCCTCGGCGGTCTGCGCCCGGCGGCCGATTTCGACCGAGGCATGGCCGTTCAACGCACGCCGCGCGAGCGCGTCCACCTCCGGCGAGATCGTCGCCGAGAAGAGCATCGTCTGGCGCTCGTCAGGCAGCGCGCTCAGGATGCGCCGCACATCGGGCGCAAAGCCCATATCGAGCATGCGGTCGGCTTCGTCGAGGACCAGCACCTCGAGCTGCGAGAAATTGGCGTGACCGCGCTCCATGTGATCGAGCAGCCGGCCCGGGGTGGCCACGACGATGTCGACGCCGTGCTTCAGGGCGCGGGTCTGCGGCTCCATCCCGACGCCGCCGTAGACGGCGGCGCCCTTGAGATGCGTGTGCCGCCCGTACGCGCGGATACTCGCGGCGACCTGCTCGGCAAGCTCTCGCGTCGGTACGAGGATCAACGCGCGCAACACGCCGCGCTTGCCGCTCGAGAGCCGCTGCAGAATGGGAAGCACGAATGCGGCAGTCTTCCCGGTGCCGGTTTGTGCGGAACCGATGAGATCACGGCCCGCGAGGGCGAGCGGGATCGCTTCCGACTGGATGGGGGTGGGGTGCGCGTAGCCTTCATCGGCGACGGCGCGCACGAGCTCGGGCGCTAGGCCCAATGCTGCAAATGGCATACGACTCCTAGGTACACACACACTCGCTGCGAGATGGCCCAATGCCACCTCGACATCAGCGACGCTTCAGTTTTTTGAACCTGGGGAGAAAACCGTGCGTGTGTTCAGCGACGGAGTCCCTGAGCGGGACTGTCCTTGGGGGGATGCCAGCTCGCGGTTCCTAACGCGGGCAAAGCTAACGATTCAGGGCCCGAAAACATAGGCCCTGCAACTTACTAGGCCACAGAGTCTTTGCTGGTCCTAGCGCAAACTCTCGGCTGCCTTTGCCGGCTCAGTGCCCCACCACCACATTCTCGGCAACTGTCGTTGGCGAGGCCAGACTTCGTTCAGCGTGTCTCCTTCATATAACCGCCCATTCTTCATCACATAACGAACGCTATTCGTGTTATGGATATCCTCGAGCGGATTCGCGTCGAGCACGATCAAGTCGGCCAACTTGCCCGGCTCGAGCGAGCCCAGATCCTGCTCCATCCCGATCGCATTCGCGCCGTGCATCGTCGCGACGCGCAGCACGTCGTGATTGGTCATCCCGCCAGCCGCCATCGCCCACAGCTCCCAATGGTCGCCCAGCCCATCCATCTGGCCGTGCCCGCCCAGCCCGATGTGGCCGCCCGCCTTGAGAATCGCATTCGCGGACGCCGCGATGCGCGGGAACACGTACTCGCTCTCCCGGAACCACGGCCGCCGCTCGGCGCGCTGGTCGATCTCATCGTGCGGCATGAAGCGCCGCACCTTGGGATTGTCGTGGATGTCGTAGCGCTCGTAGAAGAAGTTCTCGCTCCACGGGCCGCCGTACGACACCAGCAGGGTCGGCGTGTACGTGATGCCCGACTGCGCGACCAGCTGCACGGCATCCTGGTACAGCGGCATGATCGGATAACTGTGCTCCGATCCGGGATAGCCGTCGATCACGGCGGTGAGATTCATCTTGAAGTCGAGCCCGCCTTCGATCGTCGGCATCAGGCCGAGCTCTTTCGCCGCCATGATGACCCACTGCCGCTGCTTGCGGTTGCCCGTCATGTACATCTTGATCGTGTTGATGCGATAGAAGTCGCTGTAGCGCCGCAGCGCCTGCCGCGTGTCGTCGAGACTCTTGAAGTCCTCATCCCAGAAGACGCCCGGACCGGTGTGGAAGATGCGCGGTCCGAGGATTTCTCCCGTCTCCACGAGATCGGCGTACGTGAGGACGTCGGTCGTCGATGTCTGCGGATCGCGCGTGGTCGTCACGCCCCACGCGAGGTTGGCGAGGTATTTCCACACCTGCGTCTCGTGAATGCCCCAGGTGGGCCAGGGATGGGCGTGCACGTCCACGAAGCCGGGGATGATCGTTTTCCCGCTCACATCGATCACGCGCGCGCCGGCCGGCACCGCGCCCCGGGCCCCAACCGAGACGACCCGATTGTCCGTGACAACGATGTCGCCGTTCTCGATGACTTCGTCGCCCTTATCGTGACGACCCGCGCGCCCCGCAGGACGACCGTGCCGCGCGGGATGTCGCGTGCGACGCGGATCGCGACGTCCACCCGCATCGGCTCATAGGCCGGCTGCTTGGCGAGCGAGTCCGAGCGCGACCGCAGCCGCTTCTGCACGGAATCGGCCAGGGCCTTGAAGGCGTCGGTCTTCAGCGAATCGGCACGGATCGAGTCGCTCCGGGCTTTGACCTTGTCCATCGAGTCGGCGACGGCGGGATCCCATTTCAGGAATGAGCGGCCGATGGACCAATACGCCTGGCGCCCGTCGTTCGTCCACCCGACGAAGTCGCCGCCGATCATCGTGAGCCGTTTGGTGGGGAATGCGGCGGACGAGGGATCGGACACGTTGACCACCGGCGTCTGGCCGCCGATGAGCGGCAGCGTCACCAGGTAGACGTAATTGCCGACCAGCGCCAGGACGCGGTCTGAGTCCGGACTGATGATGATCTCGTCGGCGTTATTGGGCTCGGCACCGGGTCCCGGGTAGGTGTAGCCCGTCACTCGGATATGCGCGCGACGGTCCGTGCCGTCGTACCGCATCGAGACGAGCCCTTCTGCGCCTTCATAGATATAGATCCGGCTGGGATCGCGGCTGAAGTGCGGACGCCCGGCGGCATTGATGGGAGAAATCCGCGTCGGCGCGCCGCCCGCGGCTGGCACCCAATCGATCTCGTACCCGGGCGCAAAATGCTCGGCGGTCCTGGGCGCACGGGGACCCTTCACCACTACGATCCGGGCGCCATCCGGCGACCAGACGGGCGTGTCGTAGAACGCGCTGTCGGTCGTGAGACGAACAGCGCGGCTCTTGCCATCGGCCTTGATCTTGTTCAGCGTGCCGCCCACGTCGGTCCAGGTGACGTAGGCGAGCCACAGGCCGTCCGGCGACCACGCCGGCACCTGCTCTTTCACCGTGTCGTTCGTCAGCCGGCGCGGCGTGCCGTTCGGCAGATCCATGACGTAGAGCCGGTCCAGCGCGCTGAAGGCGATGCGCTTGCCATCGGGCGACGGCGACGCGTTGCGGATTTGGCGCACGAGCACCTGCGCCGTGTCAACGCGAATCGGCAGGTGCACCATCGGCCCCAGCTGCTGATCGACCTTGGCGGTGAACGGAATGTCGGTCACCTGTCCCGACGGGACCGCGACGCGGTGAATCTTGCCGCCATAGGAGACGATGATGGCCTGATTATCGGGCGTGAACGAGTAGCCGGGATACAGGTCGCGCGTGAACCGGGATTCCTGGTCGTCGCGCGTGACGGGATAGACCAGCCACTTCTCGTCACCGCTTGCAAGGTTGCGCAGCCGCAGCCCCGTTTCGGTATCGAACCGCGTCGCGTACACCAACCATTTGCCGTCCGCTGACAGGACCGGACGCATGGCGCTGCCGTACATGTCCGTCTGCGTAAAGAGCCGGCCGGTTTGCCGGTCGTAGATGGCGAGCTGCCACAGCGGATACTGGAGGTTGTAGCCGAAGCCGCCCCGGTGGCGCGACACCCACATGTAGCGGGGATCCTTCCCGAAGGCGGCGCCCAGCGTGTTCATCGGGGGCGGCTGATTGGGACCTGCCTGCACGCGCAACATCGCGGCGCCCGTTCCACCGTCCTTGTGAATCAGCCAGAGCTCATAGACGCTGCCCAGCACACCGCTGGTCCGCGACACGACGATGTAGTTGCCGTCGGGTGTCCAGTCCGGAGACGCGTACAGGTTGTTGGTGCCCTTGGTGAGCGCCTTGCTGTGCGAGCCGTCCGGATCGCAGAGCCAGACGTTTTCCGCGCCGCTCTTGTCGGAGAGGAAGACGATCCGCTTGCCGTCAGGCGACCAGCGCGGCTGTGAATCAAAGGCGGGACCGGAGCTGATCCGCGTTGCCGCGCCGCCGGCGATCGGCAGCGTGTAAAGATCGCCGAGCAGCTCGAACACGATCGTCTTGCCATCGGGCGAGACGTCGAGGGATATCCACGTGCCTTCCGACGTCTCGAAGCTCACCGTCCGCGCCATCTTCAGCGGGAGCGAGTCGCGCTTGGTGGTATCCTGTGGCGGAGGTGGGGGCGGCTGCTGTACGGCCAACGACAGGGCGACAAGCAGGGAAACCATGGAGTCTCCGGATGGAAGACCGACGGCGTGCGTGAGCGGCTGAAAACTTAAAACCGACGGTAAGGGACGGTAAGAGACGGTAAAAAAAAATAGGGGCGCAGCATGCTGCGCCCCTACCTGGATTCACGCTCGTCAGTTCCTAGATGCTCAACGCCCGCACCTGTCGCGGCGCCGGATCCTGCGACCGCAGCACGATCCGCATGGCGTGGGTATCGAAATCGATGTCCCAGCCAGCGATGCGCGGCCGCACGAACTCCGCGCCGTCATCCGGCGTCAGCCCTTCCGGCGTCGCATCGAGGAACTCCATCAGCTTCATCCGCCACTCGAGATAGGTGCAGCCTTCGCGGCTTGCGGCGATGCGGATCCCCACATCGTCATCGAGCTGGCGGCGTACAAATCCCTGGGCGACTTCGAGTAACCGGCCCACGATGACCCGTTCCAAGGTCACGCCATCCTTGCGGCCGAGACGGCGCGCGAGGACACGAGCCCGGGCGGGGTCCAAACAGAGCGCCAGGAACTGCTCCCGGATCTCCGGATTAGGCCGGCGGCGGCTCTTGGTCTCGCCCTCTCGCTCTGCCTTCGCGCAGGTGGGCAAGTCATTCCGGTGCAGCTTGAGAAACTTGGTCATCGGGGCGTACACGTCCATCCGGCCCGGGGCCGGGGGACGCCGCCGTCCGGCGACGAGGTCAGAGATGTAGATCTCAGACACCTGAACCGCATCCGCCAGCTCGCGCGGGGTGCGCTTCAGCTCGCGCAACCGGCGCCGTACCAATTCTCCGACTTTGACGGGGCGCTTCAGGGGGAGGGCTGCCGCCATGTAGGCTCCTTTTTGGCCGTTTTGGGGGTCGGGCAATATCGCTAAACTCAGGCCAAAACGGTAGTTCTACAGGCTTAATCCCCTGGTTGCTGAATTCGGGACGTCCCGAGGCCTTGCCAGGTAGCAAATGGCGATGATACAATTGAATCATCATATGGATACACTCGTGACATGGCTGTGGCGGGCCCTGGTGCCGCCGACGAACTCCTCGGTCCGGAGCTTCTGGCTATGAAAGACGGACGCTGGTTGCTGCTCATCCATCAGCTCCCGCCGAAACCCGACTACTTCCGCGTCAAAATCTGGCGGCGCCTGCAGGGACTGGGCGCGGTCGCGATCAAGAACGCGGTGTACGCCCTGCCCTTCACAGCCCAGGCGAGCGAGCACTTCCAATGGCTCCGCAAGGAGATCACCGCCGGCGGAGGGGAAGCCTCGGTGTGCCGCGCGGCATTCGTGGATGGCCTGTCCGACGCGCAGATCGAGTCGCTGTTCAAGGCGGCGCGCGACGCGGATTACGCGGAGTTGTCGCGAACCGCCGAGCGAGTCGAATCACCGGCGGATGCCGCGCGGCTCGAGCGCCGGCTCCGCGACATCACGGAGCTCGATCATTTCGGCGGCGGCGGACGCAAGGCCGCGGAGGCGGCGGTGGCCAAGCTCAAGAGCCGCAGCACCAAGGGCGGCAAGCGGGAGCGCTCGCCGGTGAGACAAACCTGGATCACGCGGCCTGACATCCACGTGGATCGCATTGCCAGCGCCTGGCTGATCAAGCGCTTCATCGACCCGAAAGCGCATTTTGCCTTCGGGGACGCGCGGGACGGCGCGGTCACGTTCGACGTGTTCGATGGCGACTATACCCACGAGGGCGACCGGTGCACGTTCGAGGTCCTATTGCAGCGCTTCGGGCTGGAGCAGGACGGAGCGTTGCGCGCGATCGCCGAGATGGTCCACGACGTGGACGTGAAGGATGGGAAGTTTGGACGCGACGAGACGCCGGGGTTCGCGCAAATGATCGCCGGGATCGTCAAGCGCAACCCGCGCGATGAGGCGCGGCTCGAGCGGGGCGGCGAGCTGCTTAACGATCTTTACGAATCAATACAGCAGTCCCCACCAGCGCGATCAGCGCAAAGCTGAACCACTGAATGGCGTAGGATAGATGCGGCCCGTTGTCGAACGCGGGCGGCGGCCAGCGCCGCGGTAGTCCCGCCGCCGGATCAGGCGTTTGCTCCTGAATGACGAACGGCAGAAACCCCGCCACACTGACGTCGCCGCGGCCACGGGGAGGAATCAGCGCGATTCCGGTGACGGTGGCCGTATCCGGTTCCCGATACAGCTGATGATCGACGTGGAAGGCGTCAGGTGAGGGTGCCCAGCCGCGATCGACGAGCACCGCCGAGCCGTCAGCGAGCTTGAGTGGTGTAATGAGGGCGACGCCGGGCGTTCCTTCAAAGCTCCGCCCCGGCCAGGTCAACTCGTGCGCGAAATCATAGACGCCGCGCGCCTGGACGCGCCGCTCGCGGGCCGAGTCGGCGGGCGTGGAACCCGTCACAGCAAGAGGGGGGAGCGCAAGCCGCGCGGCCAGCGCCGCATTGCGGCCCCGCCGCTGTGCGAGCCGATCCAACTGCCAGATGCCGAGTCGCACGCACGCCGCCGCGACGAGCACGGCACCGACGGCGAGCGTTACCGCCCGGCGTTGCATAGCGCCAGCTTCTCCAGCCGAGACAGGCGCTTGATTGCGGCTTCGCGCTTCAGCGCGGCGCCGCGATCGCGCGCGATCTCCTGGTAGGCGAGCGCCACGGGACGCCGCGAACGCGTGTAGGCGCTCGCTTTGCCCCGGCGGTGGGACTCGAGGCGCTGCGGCAGGTCGTTGGTGATGCCGGTGTAGAGGGAGCCGTCGCGGCAGCGGAGGAGGTAGACCATCCAGCGCCTAGGCCGTGTCAGACGAGCTTTGCCTCCAGCGTGATTTCGACGTTGCCCTGCAACGCTTTCGAGACGGGGCAATTCTTCTTGGCGCCCTCGGCGGCTTGCTGGAACGCCGCCTGATCGACGCCATCGACCTTCCCACGCACATCGAGCACGCTGCGCGTGATCTTGGGTGCGCCATCGACCATTTCGAGCGTGACCGCCGCGCGCGTTTCAATGCGCGTGGCCGGATGACCCGCCTTTTCGAGGGCGGACGACAGCGCCATGCTGAAACAACCGGCGTGCGCCGCGGCGATCAGCTCCTCGGGGTTCGATCCTTTCTTTCCCTCGAAGCGGGTGCCGAAACTGAAGGAGCCGCTGAAGACCCCGCTCTGGGCCTTAAAGCTCCCTTTGCCATCCTTGAGCTTGCCTTCCCAAATCGCGACGGCGTTGCTGGTCGCCATGATCGACTGCTCCAGTGGTTTAAGGGGACCGGGGAATCTGGCGAGACGCCGCGCGGTTCGCTACGCTTTGAGACCCCGAGTTTTTGGAGCTGATCCGATGGCAACCAAGAAGAGCCGTCCCAAGAAGAGCTCCCGCCAGAAAACGCACGGTTCCAAGCCCCGGCTGGGTGCTCGCCGCCAACCGGAGACGCTCCGGTTGCGCTCGCTGACGCCCTCGTTCACGGCGACCGATCTGCAACGCAGCATCGCGTTCTATCGGGACGTGCTGGGGTTCGTGATCGGCGACGAATGGCGTGAGAACGGCACGCTGGCTGGATGTGAGATCCATGCAGGATCCGTGACGTTCATGCTGGGCCAGGATGATTTCAAGAAAGGCCGGGACCGGGAAAAGGGACTCGGGACCCGCGTGTGGTGTCACACCGCACAGGACCTGGACAAGCTGGCCGCCGAAGTCAAGGCGCGCGGGGGCAACCTGGACCAGGAGCCCCAGGACATGCCGTGGGGCGACCGCGTGTTCATGATCACGGACCCTGACGGCTTCAAGCTGACGTTCGTCCAGGCGCGTTGACCCTGTCGCCCGCCGCGCGAGACGTCCTGCGCGCCGTCGCAGCGACGCTCGTCGCGGATGGGCCGGCGGACCTGGGCGATCGGGTCGCGCAGAAGATCGCGACGCTCCCGCGCCCCGCCGATCGCGCCGAGCTGGACCTGCTGCTGCGGCTGCTCGACGGCGCCGCGGTGAACCTGCTGCTGAGCGGCATTCCCAAACCCTTTACGCGCATGTCGCAAACTCAGCGGGAACGCTGCCTGCGCAGCTGGGCGACGAGCGCGATCCCGCAGCGCCGCAAAGCCTTTCAGGCGCTCAAGCGCCTGACGATCGTCGTCCACTACACGACGCCCGGGGTCGCGCGCGCCATCGGATATCCCGGCCCGCTGGGCCCGCCTCCCAACACCCCCAAACCGATCCGTCCGCTAGCGGTCAGCGCCGACACGACACTCAGCTGCGACGTGGTCGTCGTCGGCTCGGGCGCCGGCGGTGGCGTCGTCGCCGCCGAGCTGACCGCGGCCGGGAAAGATGTCATCGTGCTCGAGAAGGGCGGCTACCGCAACGAAGCCGACTTCACGCATCAGGAGGGCGACGCGCTCGAAACGATGTACGACGCCGGCGGCCTGCTCGCCACGCGCGATCTCGGCCTGGTGGTGCTGCAAGGATCGACGCTCGGCGGCGGCACGGTGATCAACTACACGACCAGTTTTCCGACACCGGAATCGGTGCGGCACGAGTGGGCGCGCGATCACCGGCTGCCGCACTTCGATGGCACGGAATTCACGCGCGCACTCGATGCCGTTGCGCGGCGCATCGGCGTCAACACCGACCACGCCAGACCGTCGGGGCGCGACCAAGTGCTCATCCGCGGCCTCGAGCGACTGGGCTGGCATCATGGATTACTGCCGCGCGACGTGCGCGGCTGCCCGCAAGACGATTCGTGCGGCTACTGCGGAATGGGATGCCGGCACGGCGCCAAGCAATCGACGTTGATCACTTATCTTCAGGACGCAGCCTCGCGCGGCGCGCGCATCGTGACGAATTGCGAGGTGCGGCAGGTGACGATCGCCCGCGGAGTCACGACCGGTGTCGAGGCTCGCGTCGGCCCACACGCCGTAACGGTGCGTGCGCGAGCGGTGATCGTCGCGGCGGGCTCGGTGCACTCACCCGGCCTGCTGCTGCGCTCCGGCGTGACGCTTCCTGCGCTCGGCAAGCATCTCGCGCTGCACCCCGCGACCGCCGTGCTGGCAGACATGGATGAAGAGGTGCAGCCGTGGACGGGCACGATCCAGGCGCATTACTCCGATCAATTCGCTGATCTCGACCGTGGATACGGATTCAAGTTCGAAACCGCCCCCCTGCATCCGTCGCTGCAAGCGCTGGCCGCCCCATGGGAATCGGCCGCTCAGCATCGCGACCGGATGGCGCGGCTGCCGCGGACGGCGCTCATCGGCATTTTGTTGCGCGATCGGTTTGGGGGCCGCGTGAGCGTCGACCGCGAAGGTGGCGCGCCGATCGTCGACTACCGGCTATCTCGCTACGATCGCAAGCATCTGCGGCGCGCCATTGCGGGCGCCGCCGAGGTGCTGGAAGCGGCGGGAGCGCGTGAGATCTGGCTGCCGGTCGCGCGGACCGTCACCTACCGTCCGGGCGTGGGGATGAGGGCCCGGCACGCGCGCGACGAGTGGCTCAGACGCGTGGATCGCGCGGGTTGGGGACCCAATGAGCTGCTGCTCGTCACGTTCCATCAGATGGCGTCCTGCCGCATGGGCGCGAGTGCACGCACGTCGGTGGTGGACGCCGAGAACCGTGTTTGGGGTATACGAGGCCTGTATGTTGCGGACGCGAGCACCTTTCCGAGCGCGTCCGGAGTGAATCCCATGCTGACTGTCATGGCCATCGCGCACCGCGCTGCGGGGATGATTCTGTAGTCGGTCGTCGGTTATCGGTTGTCAGTAATCCGATGACCGATGACTGATGACCGACGACATCTGTTTTAAGGAGAACCGAATGTTCATGGTGCTCGCCGTTACAACGCTGGTAATCCAACAATCGGTTGTCGACAGTTCGCCGTTTCGCGCGCTGGCGCTGCCTCCTGCGACGCCCATGCGCAGCGCTGCGGGCGCCCCGGGTCCGCGCTACTGGCAGCAGCGCGCCGATTACACCCTCGAGGCGACGCTCGACACAGGAACGAACATCCTGCGCGGCACGGGGCGGATTTACTACGTCAATCGCTCGCCCGAGTCACTCGACTACGTCTGGGTTCAACTCGACCAGAACCTGTTTGCCCTCGGCTCGATCTCGGGCGTCTTGAATCAGCCGCCGTTGCGCTTCGCGGGCGGCGTCGTCTTCGACTTCAGCGGCAAGGGATTCGTCGGCGGGATTATGGTGGACCGCTTTGCGGTAGGTGGACGATCGCTCACGACCAAGGTGTTCGGCACGATGATGCGCGTCGATCTGCCACGGCCACTCGGCCCCGACATGAGCATCACGTTCGACCTCGCCTGGCACTTCCCCGTTCCGCCCTACGGCGGCGGGCGCATGGGGCGCGTGGGCTCGCGGTTCTACGAGCTCGGGCAATGGTACCCACGCATGGCGGTCTACGACGACGTGCACGGCTGGAATACGCTGCCATTTCTCGGCGCCGGCGAGTTCTATCTCGAGTACGGCGATTTCGACGTCAGCCTCACGGTGCCCGCCGGTTTCATGGTCACCGCGACGGGCGCGCTCGCAAACCCGACGGCGATTCGCACGGCGCAGGAACGGGCCCGCCTGGCGCGCGCCTTCACGGATCCCGGCCAGGTCGTCTCGGTCATCACGCGGTCGGAAGCCATCGCGAATGCCACTCGCCCGGTGCCGGGCACACGCACGTGGCGCTTCACCGCGAGCGGCGTGCGCGATTTCGCGTGGGCCGCCGGATCAGGGTTGCGCTGGGATGCGAGCACGTGGGACGGCATTCTCGTCCAAACCTTCTACCATCCCGACGCGACGCCGTGGGAAGACGCGAACGCCATGGTGAAGTTCACGCTGCGGCATTTCTCCGGCGCGCTGGGGCGGTATCCGTGGCCGCAGGTCTCCGCGGTCGAAGGACTCGTCGAGGGGATGGAGTATCCGATGGTGATCTTCTGCCCCTCCCTGCAGAAGCGCGAGGACCAGTACTGGGTGCTGATGCACGAGCTCGGCCATCAGTGGTTCCCGATGCAGGTCGGCTCCGATGAGCGGCGCTATCCGTGGATGGACGAGGGCTTCAACACCTTCGCGGACTATGACGCCGCCGAAGCTTTCTTCAAGGGCACGGCGTACGGCGACACCGTGCGGCGCGAATTGCTCGGCGCCTACGCGGCGACGGCCATCCCCGGCAGCGAGCAGCCGATGATCACCAAGCCCGACGAGGTGCGGCAGCTCTACTGGACGGCGTACCAGAAGCCGGCGCTGATGCTCTCGATTCTGCGGGACGCAGTCGTGGGGCGGGAAGAATTCGATCGCGCCTTTCGGGAATACGTGCGCCGCTGGAAGAACAAGCATCCGCAGCCGGCGGACTTTTTCCGCACGATGAGCAATGCGACGGGCCGCGATCTCGACTGGTTCTGGCGCAACTGGATCTATACGACGGCGCGGCTCGACCAGGCGGTGGACTCGGTGCGGGCGACGAGCGACACGACCTTCATTTATCTCTCCAACCGCGCCCAGATGGTGTTGCCCGTGACGTTGGACCTGCGCTACGCCGACAACACGACCGAGACCCGCACCCTGCCGGTCGAGATGTGGGATCTCGGCAGCCGGTTCACCTACCGCCTCACTAGTGCAAAGCGACTGGCGAGCGCGACGATCGATCCGCGGCGCGTGTATCCCGACATCGCGCGCGACAACAACAGCTGGAAGCGCTAAGGCGGGGGCTTCGGTGGACCGCCGCCGCTGCCAAAGCCTGCGAGCGGCCCGACGCCGGCGATGATGGCGGCCACGGCGGCGCCGCTCGCGCCAAAGGCGATCGCGGTCTTCCAGGCCGAGACTCGTTTTTGCTTGATCTCGAGGACCTGCGTCCGTGGAATCGTCGCGACGTCACCGATGCTGCGGTACTCGGTGCCGGTCTCCGAGACGAACCGGCTTCCAGCAATCATGACTGAGTCGGCGTCCGCGAACGCCACGCGGCCTTCGACGCGCGTGACGTGGTGCACGGTGATCTCGCCGACCCGCACATCGATCGGTGTGACCGTTGCGACCACCTCCGCACCGCGTGCGGGCGTGACGTTGCCGAGGGGGGTGTAGCTCAAGCACGCTGAGAGCGGGATCACGAAGGCCAGCAGCGCCGCACTAACCAGGCTCTGCCTCATGGCTGATTTGCGACGAGCACCGGCACGTCGCTCCCGCGCGTGTTGCCGGTCCCCAGTTGGCCGTTGGCGTTGTCGCCCCAACAGTAGGCTTTGCCGCCGGTCGTGATCGCGCACGTGTGGTGGCCACCTCCGAAGATCGCGGCGAAGATCTGATTGGTGGTGACTGGGAGCGGGCGGTGACTGCACGCCCCAGCTGCGTTCCCGACGGTGCAGGTCTCAGACGACTGCGTCCCCAACTGCCCGTTCACGTTCTGTCCCCAACAGTTCGCCGTGTTTCCGGTGCCAATTCCGCAGGTATGCTCTGCACCGGCGCTCAACGATAGAAAAATGATACCGCCGGTCACCGCGGTGGGATCCGGCGCTTGGCTCGTCGCCGTCTCCCCCAGTTGTCCCCAGGAGTTGTCGCCCCAACAATACGCGTCCCCCGCGGCCGTCAGGGCGCAACTGTGGTCGAATCCCGATGTCACGCTCTTGAACTTGAGACCGCCGGAAACAACTACCGGGAGGGCGGTATCCGCCGTCGTCCCATTGCCGAGTTGGCCCGCCTCGTTGTGACCCCAGCAATACGCCGTGCTGTCAGCCGCGAGCGCGCACACGTGTCGCGTGCCCGCGCTGATCGCGATTACGCGAAGGCCACCCGCGACGGCGATCGGCGCGCGGCTGCACGGTTCAGCGCCTCCCGACGTGGGGCACGTTTCCGCCGGCCGGCTGCCCAGCTCGCCGTCCCTGGCCCAACCCCAGCAGTACGCACTCGAGTCCGTGGCGATTCCGCACGTGAATGTGCCACCGGTCGACACGGTGGTGAACGATAATCCGCCTGCAACCCGAGTGGGGACGGGGCGGGAGGCTGTCGAGCTGTCACCGACCTGACCCGTGAGGTTCAGCCCCCAGCAGTGCGCCGTGCCGCCCGTCGCCACCGCACACGAATGCCCCCCCCCGGTGGTCACCACGCTGAAGGTAAGGGCCGGGGAGACCTCGGTCGCGTACGGCTGATCTTTCATGGATCCATCACCGATTTCACCGTCCCGATTCCATCCCCAGCAATACACGTGGTTCGTGGAGGTTATGCCACAGGTGTGAAGCAGACCGGTCGTTACGGAGCTGAACGCGCCGTCAACCGGCGGTGGGAGGACGACCGATTCCGAACCCTTGCAGGCCAGGGCCGCGGCGAGACCCAGGATCAACGCAACTCGCATCAGAAGGGAATCTAGAGCCTCCTTGACGACCCCGCGAACGGGGGTCACGTTAGCCCTACCTACCAACCGGCCGGGTTCGCCGCCGTCCTCGGTCGGCAGTTGTTAGGCAGTCAACAATGCGAGTTCGGGAAGAACAGCAGGCAATCCTCATGCCGATGCGCTGTTCAATTGTGTGTTTCCCCAACCAGGAGGTGGAGATGATCTCTCCGCTTCGTTGGACGAGTGTTGCGCGCACTTTGGGTGCGGGCATCGCTCTCACGTGCGCCTGCGCGGCGCTCGCGGTCGCGCAAACCACCGGCACTGTCAAAGGCACGGTCACTGACGCGACAACGCAACGCCCGCTGGACGGCGCGCAGATCTCGGTGGTCGGGACGGACCTCGGCACCCTCAGCAACGGCGCCGGGGAGTACCAGCTCAACGTGCCCCTCGGGCAGATCATTCTGCGCATACGCCGAGTCGGCTACGGGAGCAGCAACAAGACCCTCACCGTCGTCGCCGAAACCCCGGTGAGCGCGGACTTCGCGCTGCCGCGCGTGGCGATCGGACTCGACGCGATTGTCGTCACGGGCACCGGCGTCGCTACCGAGCGCCGCAAGCTCGGGAACACCATCGCGACGATCGACGCCAATCAGCTCAAGACCGCGCCGGTCGAGAACGTGTCCGAGATGCTCGCGGCGCGGGAACCGGGCGTCAGTATCCTGCCGTCCGGCGGCTTGACGGGCGAGGGCGCGCGCATCCGCATCCGCGGCGCCGCGAGCCTGTCGCAACCGAGTGAGCCGATCGTGTACGTGGACGGCGTGCGCGTGGATCGCGGTGGCGGGTTCGGTGACTATATCGGCACGGGTGGCGGCGGTAATCCGTCGCGCCTCGACGACATCAATCCGGAGTCCATCGAGCACATCGAAGTATTGAAGGGCCCTGCAGCCGCCACGCTGTACGGCACGGAGGCGTCAGCCGGCGTGATTCAGATAATCACCAAGCAGGGCTCGCGCGGTGCGCCCCAGTTTGATTTCATGACCGAGCAAGGCGCCTCGCGCTTCCCCAAGGGCCGCTACATGGCGAACTGGGGCTTCGCGCGCTCCGACACCCAGGCCACGCGGCTGGGTCAGTTCTATGGAACGACGATCCAGGCGTTCGTGCCGTTTTCCCGGAATGTCGTTACCAACAACCTGTTCGAAACCGGTTACGCCAACAACTTGTCGGGATCGGTGAGCGGCGGCTCGAGCGCCATCACCTACTACATCAATGGGCGGTACAGTCATGACGACGGTCCCTTCGGGAACCGCCGCCTCGGCCCCGCGAACGATCTCGATCGCAGCGCGCAGGGCTCCGCGAGCCTGGTGATCCTACCGACCACCAACGTGAAGGTGAAAGTGAACGCGGAGTACGTCGACCGGTTCCACATGACGCCGTCGAACAACAACAACATTTACGGCACGATTTCATCGGCGATCTTCAGCAAGCCGGAGCTTGCGCGATGTTGGGCGGGTGGCGTACCTACTGGCACCGGCGAGTGCACTACGGACGGAAACCCCAATAGTCCGCTCGCGCCCGGGGACCCGCTGGGCCAGGCTGCGTTTGGGACGGTCCGCGAGGATATGCAAGAACAGATCAAACAAGACGCCAAGCACTTCACCGGCAGCGTGAACATCGCGTATCAACCAATCACGCAGGTCTCGCTGGACGCCACACTTGGCGTCGATGTGGTCAATCAAGTCAGCACCGACTTTGCGCCGTTTGGCTACAACGTCGACCAATTTATCCAAAACGATCCCGACGGGTACAAGTTCCTCGACGATCGGACTCAGCGCCAACTCACTACTGAAGCGAAGGCCACCTGGACGACGAGGCTTGGCGCGAGCCTACAGTCTACACTCGTGGGCGGCAGCCAGGTCATTGTCTTGAAACTGGAAGATGTCGGCGAGGGCGGTGAGCACTTCCCCGGACCCGGGCTTGAGATCGTCGGCGCGGGGTCGGCACCCAGCATTTACGAGCGCTTCCTCTCGACGGTAAACGCAGGCGTGTTTGTGCAGGACCAGCTTGCGTATCGGGACTGGGCATTTCTGACATTGGGCGCACGGTATGATCGCCACAGTGCCTTCGGCAAGACGTCGCACGGCGCATACTATCCCAAGGCAAGCATCGCGCTGCAACCGAGCTCGCTCTCGAGTTGGAGCAGCTCGGCACTGCGCTCGCACTTCTCGACGTTGCGGGTGCGCGCCGCGATCGGGATGTCGGGTCTCCAACCTGGCGCGTTTGACAAGTTCACCACGTTCTCCCCCCTGCCCAGCGAACTGGGACCAGGACTCCAGCCGAGTAACCTCGGCAATCCGGACCTGAGGCCCGAGAAAGCGACCGAGTGGGAGGTCGGGAGTGAAGTCGGTATTCTGAGCGACCGCGCGGCCCTGGAGCTCACCTACTGGAATCGCGTGACTCGTGATGCGCTGTATCAGCGCCAGTACGCCCCCTCCGGCGGCTTCCCGAATCCGCAACTGTCCAACATCGGCCGGGTTGATTCACACGGATGGGAGATCGGTCTAAACGTAATTCCCGTCAGCCGGCCGGAGTTTTCGATCAAGGTCTTCGGCAACGCGGCATTCCTGCACGAGATCGTCACGAGCCTCGGCGGATCGCCGCCGCTCAAGGTCGGGGGCAGCTATCCCCGCTACCGCAACTTCGTAAAGGAGGGCTACGCGCCCAACTCCCTGTTCGGTGCCAAGCTCGTTGCGCCGTGCAGCCAGCGGCCGGCCGGGGCAACCTACGCCTGCCTGCAGCCAGGTCAGAACCCCTATGACCTGAATGGCGACGGCCAATTTGACACCGACGCCGACATGCTGGCCGCGCTCGCGAGCCCACTCGACTTGAGATTTGTCCTGCCGATTCGGGTTGACGAGGATGGGGACGGCGACTTCCTCGATCACTATCTCGGCAAGTCCACGCCCGACTGGGCCGGCGCGTTTGGTCTCAGTGCCACGCTGTTTAAGAACTTCGAACTGTCGTCCCTGTTCGAGTACAAAGCGGGCAACTATACGATCACCGACCTCACCTTCGCGTTCCGAAACTCGAACGCCGTGATCGGGCGGAATTCCGAACGCGCGTCGCACGTGGAGGCCACGATGCTCAACCCGGCGAGCACGGCGCAGCAGCGCGTGGACGCAGCAAAGGAATGGCTCAAACTCCGCGCGTTGACGCCGTACGATGGGCTCAACCAGAACGAAAACGGCCGGTTCGTGCGCTGGCGCGAGCTTGGCATCAGCTACAACGTGCCGACCGCGTGGGCCAGTA
>WNGR01003044.1_pt1 | contig 18352 bp, 9 predicted proteins | sample 5407581 | NCBI WGS metagenome assembly WNGR01 (sample SAMN13153383, study PRJNA577476) | soil metagenome | isolation source: 80 cm soil or saprolite under Garry oak tree replicate 2 | place: USA:California | collected 2016-06-15 | reverse complement strand
ATGCATGTTGCAAGCACGATCGACCGCTTGCGAGTCGCGAGTTGAGTAAGCACCCCAATCCAGGAAACCACAATCCTCGCGCCATCGGCTCCGGACAGCGGTGCATCTTCAACGCTCGCTTCCAGCCCGCTTTTGTAATAATCCTGCTCGATCATTGATCGTGATTCCTTTTCAAAGGGCCGCAGCCATCGTCAGTTCTCATGAATCATCTGGCAAAGAGAATGGATTTCAACACCATCCGCCAGGTCAGTACGATTGGACCGGAACAACTCCCATCACCCGATTGGCCTTATCGCTACTCCCGTCCTTTGCTCTTTCTTATGGCACGTTATTCGCCCCGGACATTTCTGTAGCAATGGGTTGCCGCCCCGGCCTCGCGTCGCTTCGACTAAGTGAACCGATTACCTTCCTCGCGGCGACAGCAACTTACGGCAGTATGGTGCGAAGCGCTGCCGCCGTCAGCGCTGTCTGAGATGCAAACTGGGTTGCTTGTAGGAGCTCGTTCATCTTGGAGGCGACCCTGACCTTTTCCGGAACGATTATGGCATCGCCTGGCAGCAATCGCAGTTTTTCAAATTCACCATGACTGCTGCGGCTTTGACGGCTGATGACTGTTCCGTCAGCGCGAATCACAAAGATACGTTTGCGATCTGCCTCCCGAGTGGCGCCACCAGCATCGTTCAGGTAATTGATGAGCCGCTTTTCCGGCTGATGACGGAATGCGTTCGCGTTGTACACGGCCCCAGCAACCTGCACTGTACTTAGCCTTGGTGGAACATAGAATGTGTCGCCATCTTCGAGAGAAAAGTCTGGGATGTCGGCGGTTGCGGCAGCATCTGGCTTGATTTCAATCACAACCCGTCCGGTCGGCTTGATCGACGTAAGTCTCGCCACTGCCGCCTGCTGCATCGCAAGTTGTGCCTGCTGGTCCGCCCCCGTCTGGCCTGCTTGCGGTGTTGCATTCGCGTACCGTGAAGCAAGGTCCCGCTGCATTTGTTCGGTCGATTGGCGCAGTTGCTCCTCTTGTGCGCGGCGAGTCGAGACGCGGGTAAAGAGAGCTGCATAAAGATACGCATGCGACGTCAGTCCCCCCGCGCGTGTTACGAGGTCTCTCAGTGTCTCACCAGGACTCACGCGATACACACCAGGGGCATTGACCTCTCCGCCTACTCTGACAAATGATGAATGCTTCTCCATCGGTAACTCTAGGTCTGCCCTGGAAAAAATGGTGACTGTATCCCCGGCTTTCAACAGCTGATTGTCCGAAGATGATCGATCATCGACTGCGCTCGCTAGACGGAAAGGGATCAGTTGCGTAGTCAAATCATGCAAGTCAAGCCGCTCGATTACCGCGTATTCCCAATTGATTTCTGCGCTGTTCTTGCCGACTGTTTCAATGATTGAAGCATGCGTTTCCTCAGTTTGATCAGCCTCTGGCTTCGCGAATTGAGTTGATTGCCGGTCCCCCGCCCGCTCCACGCGCTGGTCGGCGAACTGATGATCCATTCGTCCAGGTACCTGTTGATTTTGTTGGTTCCAATACTCGCGTGTAATCAGGAAGTCGCGAGATGGGATCAGATCAGCAACACGCATCCCATCTTTCCATATGTAGCGGCCCGGTTGGGCAACATTCCCCTTCAGTGTTACCGCATTCTGTATCTTTGGGGATAGCGGAAAGATCCGCAGTAGATCGCCATCTTTCATCAGCTTTTGCAGGCCAGAGGCGTCCAGCGAAAGATCTTCGACACGGCGGCTGGTGTGATCGTCAATGCGCTCCAGTTGGGCCCGATTCGATCCTGCAAGACTGGTAAGTCCGCCTGCGAATTCAAGGGCCGCTGCGACGGTCGCGTCACCCCTCAGCTCATAAATCCCAGGCTCGTTCACACTACCCGTGAGGGCGACTTGTGCTCCGACGGGAGGAATATAGATCACATCGCCGGGAAGCAATTGAACGTCGTGCGACTTGTCGCCTTTCAGGATCAGGTCATAGATATCGAAGTTCGCCAGAACTCCATTTCCCCTCCGTAGCTGAATCCGACGCATCGTACCTTGTGCCGACGGTCCGCCAGATGCGAAGAGAGCATTAACCAGGGTGCTCAAGGAACCCACGGTGTAGGCCCCGGGTTGCCGTGCATTCCCTAGAACGAAGACCTGAATGGAGCGTAGTTGCCCCAATGCTACATTGAGTTCAAAATCCTTGAAGAGCGTGCTGATGGACGAATGCAGATAGCCTCCGAGTTGGTCATAGCGCAACCCGGCGACGTTTAACGCACCCACCTTCGGCAAATACACTTGCCCATTCCTGTCCACTGTCACGCGGGAGTCAAGATCAATCTTTCCCCAAGCCCGTATCAGCAGTTCATCTCCCGGACCCAAAACATAGTCTGCCGGTACCGGCACATGTTCTACCGGCGCGAAGGTTGTGGGGACTTCGTTGAACAGTTCCCTCCCGAAGACCTTAAGCTGGCGTCCTGTAGCATCTTCAGCGAACTGTTGAAAATCCGACTTCGCGGTTAACGCTCCGACAACTCTGGATGCACCCGGAGTATTCCCCTTCCCGAACGCCTCCGATGTCTCGGAATCACGGCCGTTAGCATCGACATTTGTCTTTGGTTCAATCTGCCGGGACGCGCGCTTCGCAGTCTGGGCCTGATTTTCAGAAGGCGTTATGGAGGAACCAGGTTGAGCCTGGGTCGAATCCTGAGGGGTTGTGAGCACAGACTGGCCCGCAGAGACAGAGCAGGTTAGCAAAATAGCAACAAGAAGCTTTGACGTCATATAACGAAGAAAACCCATCTATTGAAACAGGTGAAACAGAATCAATGCCGCGTTCTCGCGGGAAGAGACTGTGTGCCCAGTAGGACAGCTTGACTAACTCTCGAGAGAGATTTGATATTGCATGCAGACTTGTGAACAACTAATTCAACAGAGCTGCGGGAACTTGCTTGGCTACCACTGCCAAGCCCATGTGGTGTGACTTGGTCAACAAGGCGGCCTTCAGAAGATCTGAACCAGGGTTATAGTCCGGAATCAGTTCCTTGATTGTCAGGACAAGGTTGGCGATGTCTTCGCGCTGGGCAAGTTGAAGGAGGTGACGCAATGATGATTGGATATACCGGGCATCGAGGTTTTGGTCGCTGATATAGCTCCGGATTTTCGGATGCGATGTAAGCACCAATCGCTCATCCTGAAGATTCAGCTCCTCAAACATCTTCTCCCCAGGGCGAAGCCCCGTGTACTTGATTTCAATATCTTCTCCAGGACGGAGCCCTGAAAGCAGAATCAGGCTCTTTGCCAAATCCGCAATCTTGACGGGCTCCCCCATCTCCAGAACAAAAATCTCCCCACCCCGTCCAATGGAAAAAGCTTGCAGCACCAGTTGGGCTGCTTCAGGAATAGTCATGAAATAACGCCGCATCTCCGGGTGGGTCACGGTCAATGGACCTCCCGCAGCAATCTGCTCCTTAAAGAGTGGTACAACACTCCCGTTGCTCCCCAGGACATTCCCAAAGCGCACAGCCACAAACTTGGTGCCATCTTCCGTTTGCATTGACCGGATCAGCAACTCCGCGGCTCGCTTGGTTGCGCCCATGACGCTCGTCGGCCGAACCGCCTTGTCTGTTGAAATCATCACAAAGTCGGCGACGCCATTTTCATACGCTGCTCGCGCAACGTTCCATGTACCAAAAATGTTGGTTTGCACCGCTGCGAATGCATGCTTCTCCATCAGGGGAACGTGTTTGTACGCGGCAGCATGATATAGGACCGCCGGTCGATGTTGCTTTATGACACGCTGCATCCGTTCCGAATCATTGATCGTCCCGATTTCAGGATGAAATGCAACGTCTGGAAAGCACCTGGCCATCTCGCGGTCAAGATAGAACAGAGGAGTCTCTGCCTCATCGAATCCGACCAGAGCGAGCGGCCCAAATCGTGCCACTTGCCGGCAGATTTCAGAACCAATCGATCCCGCGGCGCCCGTCACCATCACCACCCGTCCCCGAATTCGTTCGTGGATCAGATCAACATCGAGCCGTACTGGCTTTCTCCCCAATAAGTCCTCGACAGCCACATCTCGAATCTGTCTGCCCAAATCTGCTCCCTGAAGAAGCTCTCCCAGGCTTGGCACCATCTTGTACTCGATCTTGGCATCCGTCGCGAGTTTGAGAATGCGCACCATCTCGGGTCCAGTCGCGGAGGGAATCGCAATGAGCAGTCTCTCGATCCCTCGTTTCTGCACCCAGTACCCAAGCGCCTCTCCGGTTCCTAGTACTCGCTTTCCTTGGAAAACCAGGTCGGCCTTTCGAGGATCATCGTCGATGAGGCCGATCACTTCGCACATCAATGAGTCGTTTTGCAGCAGTTCCCGCACCAGCGCCAACCCGGCAGCGCCCGCACCGTAAATGATGGTTCTCGTGTGCTGGCCCTGAGTTCGATCGAGTTTGTGAGTGGTGACTGCCACCCGAACCACGAGTCTGGCCCCTAACGTAAGTACGCAGGAAACCAGGCAATCGATAAAGAAGATCGAGCGGGGAATGATGCCAGAGCCAAGCAAAAGAAGAAGCCCCGATACGCCTATCACAGATCCCAAAAGATTTGCCGAGATAATGCGAATCACTTCGTTGGTGGAGGTGTACCGCCAATGCCCCCAACTGATCCTCCCGGAGATGAAAGCGATCGACTTCGCTACTCCCCACACGCACGTTGCGATAACCCACGGGTGAATCAGTTCGGGAGGCAGTTTACCGTCAAACCGCAGACCAAACGCAACATATGCAGATATTGAGAACGCTGCCAGATCTACAAAGTAACCCAGTAATCGGCGTCCACTTGTTGCCGCGATTGATCCTAGTTTTTGCCACGTTCCCGCAGACATGTCTTTCTCCTGCAATCTCGATCTGCTGTATTCATTGGAGATGTTTCGGCTGCAAATCCACCAGGCGAGTTCTAACACCCTGCCAGTTTTGAACCCGTAGGGAGCAACCCACAAGGTTTGCCGATTGGCCTGTACTCGCGTGAGCAACTCGAGAAACTTCCACAAAGCACCTCGCGGTGCGACCAGCCCTGAGCGCCCGCGACTTCAATCTGTTCCGCCCTTGAAAGAAGTCATTCCTGCCGCAAGCTGATCGATCTTCCGGTCCAGACTCTTCAGTTGGCTCCGAAATTCGTCAAGGCGAAGGCCGAGCACGTCATCCCGATTTACCCCATTCAGAACGACACGCATTGCGTCTCGCGTCAGGTCTGATACGCTCCGTGCGCCTGTAACTGAACAGAGCTGTTTTAGCCCGACGTACTCCTCTTCAGATAGCCGAATGCTTATCATCCGCGTTCGTGGTTTCAGCACTGTCATACGAAGCCTGCCATACTGACCGCGTGATCTGGCCAGCGTTACTCCCCGTAAAGCTTGGGAATTTGAGGTATGCGGTGTGAGGTGACTAAGAAGGATGTGAAGTTTTACTTGAGTGGCCGTTTTTATCGAAGAGACGTTCGAGGCAGGCTTCGCCCCCCCCGGTCCCATTCTCATCGGCCGACCTATGAAAGCTACGTGCAACCGCACTCGGGAGGGATCCCACATGAATGGGAGACGCCACGCAAAGTAACGACCTGACTTATGAGTCAGTACAGAACACGTTTACGCTCTAATTGATGTTGAAAGCAATCTACCAGACCGCGATGTCGAATACAAGCTAAAATGTTAGACAAACGGATGACGATAGTCCCAACTTGGTATTGATGTAAAGATCTCCTCGAAGCTTTTACCAGGTGTCAATTAAGCACTTATGGACCTGTAACTCCCTTTAACTTCATATCTTCCCGTAGACCTATGTATTACATCTGTAAGAGCTTGGCTGCTATTGTTTCGATTGCTGGAAGAAGGTCAGTGCAACGATGTGAGCCCGTAACAACCTGAGCAACTCCTCAGATTTCAGTTCCCAAAATGGAACACCCGGCTCAACCTCGCTCTCAACTAACGCGGATCGACTCTCGCTTTCCTAGCGTCCTAATGCCGCCTCAAAACCAGCAACTGTAGTATCCCACCTTTGTACTCCTTCTCGCTTACAAAATGTTACTAATGGTGAGTTCTTTCATTCATTGGCAGCTCAAAAGGGGCAGTGTTGCCACCATGATGGTCGGCTGCACGGGCAGCATGTGGTCTTGGAGGAGTCATCCGCTCCATCAGGCCAGGAGGATGGAGATGTGCGAACCCCGCGATCCGGGATTGCAAATCGGCATGGGGACAAAGCACGGTGCAGCGTGCACTTCAGGTCCACGCCGCACCGTGCAAGTCAAACATCAAATTAGAATTCCAGCCGAGCTGCAACCTGACCGGTGCGAGCTCCGCCGAAATCGGACTCAATCGTATTGGTGATCAAGCCGAAACTCGAAGTGCTGAGGTTCATATTCGGATCGCCTAGATTCGTGTGGTTCAGAACATTGGTGAAGGTGCCTTCCGCCTTGAGCTTAAGCCGCTCCGTGATGGAGAAAGACTTGCTCAATCCGGCTGAAAGGTTGACCAGGCCTGGTCCTTCAACCGACCCGACCTGGCTGTTGCCAAACCGGCCGATGGGCAGAGGGTGCGAACTCAGTGGATCCCCTGTGAGCGGATTGAAACCCGCGCCCGTGGTGCAGGGATTGCCCACCGTCCATGTAGTATCGCCAGGGCAGGCAAACGCAGCAGCGTTGGTCCAGTTATAACGGCTCTTTCCGGCAGGATTGACGCTCACACCGCGCAATTGGTCGGGATGCTGGTTGCGATGCCCGCCGTCAAAACTTCCAGTTCCGTCTCCGAAGGAGCCATTCAAGCCGGAACCGGTGCCGGAGGGGTCCCCTTGGCCGTTCGGGAAATACGGCGTTTCGTAGGGGCCGGTTTGAATGGTAAGAATCGATGAAAGCCGCCAGCCACCCACGATCAGGTCGGCTGCGCGATTCATCTTGGAACCAAGTAGTTTTCCGCGTCCGAACGGCATGTCATACAGCGCCGTTGTGTTCCAGCGCAGGCGGCGAGTGCCGTAGACGTTGCCGAAGTCAACATGGCGATTCAGGACCGACGTGGCGCGCTGCCCGCCTCCTTCGCCGGCAAAACCGTTCCCGTCAGCATTGGAGCCCGCGGGGCCCTGATTGTCAGCGAGTGCTTTAGCCCACGTAAACCCGGAGTGAAACTCCAGCCCCTGCTGCAACCGATGGCTCCCTTCAAGCTGCAACGAGTTATAGCTCTCGTTGGCTCCCGTAGCACGGTTATTGATTCGACCCCAGTTTGGAAACATGCGGGCGCTGATGGGTGCGTTGAAGGCCGACACTGTTGTGGAGTAAGGCAGCGTGTTTTCATCCGGAGCCCAGACTAGCTGGTGCGTCTCAGAGCCAATGTAAGTAATGCGCGCCGCGTACCCAGAACCAAAGTCGTGATCGATTCCAAGTGACCACTGTTCCGTATAAGGATCTTTCCAGTTAGCGCTGTTAGCCGTACCGAAGTAATCGGTGCCATAGCAGTTAGTGCAACCTTCGCCGCCCGAGCCGGGATCGATCTCCGGCCACTGGTACCCAATGGCATGGGTCGATGAGTTGTACGAATTGGAAAACTGCTGAGTGTAGGCCTGCACCGTACCAGTCAAAGAGTAGAAGCTGGAGCCCAGCATGTTGATGTTGTAGATGCCCACGCCGCCGCGTATCGCCCACTTGTCGTTGCCGAAAGGCCGGTAAGCAAACCCCACGCGCGGCATGAAGCGCAGATGCGGATACTTTTTCAACCCCGAGGGAAATCCTGCCGTACTGTTTCCCTGCACCTGCATGCACGGAGCCCCGTTTACAGTTGCCGAGTTGGTCGCAGTGACCCCGTCTGGATCGCAGGCATTGGCGCTTGCCAGGAAGCCCTGCGCCAGCAGGTCCTGCTTGCCTTGCGGATAAATCACGCGACCCGCTTTGGCAGACGTTGGATCAAAATTGCCGATGTCGCCGTACTTGTCGTGATAGCCGGGATGCAGTTCGTAGCGAACTCCATAGGAGAGAGTCAACCGCGGATTGACGCGCCATTCATCCTGCGCGAAGAAGTGATAGTGCGCCGAGATGCCGTCGTTATCCTGCTTCACGACGTCATAAAAAGTCTGATTGGGAAGACCGAGCAGGAAGTCGCCGAAGTCCACGCCCGTGAACATGCCGGTGCTGCCGCTGGTGTTGAACTGGTAGGTGCCATAGTTGTCGGCGCCATTGAATCCCAGCGGCGATACCGCCTCCAGCGATTGAATGTCGGTTCCGACCTTCAGCGTGTGATTGCCCTTGGTCCAGATCAGCGTATCGGTGTACTCGTAAGTGAACGACTTGTTCAACCCCGTCAGGCGATCGGCATTAAGGCTCTGCAGGTTGTTGAAGTCCATCTCGGGAACGCCGTTGTAAAACAGGTTTTGCAACCCCTTCCACCCTTGCTGATTTGTCCACGCGAGCCCGTTGAAGCCGTTACTCGCGCCCGAGGTGTAGCGGGTGAATCCAAATCCAGCCACGTTGATGAGACTGGGCGTAATGATCCAATTGGCATCCACCTTCAGAACCCGGCTCTGGCTGTTGTTGACCGAGGAGGGAAGGTTCAGGTTCTCTGGGCTGTTGATGGGAAAGTTCTTCCATGTGAATCGGCCCCACAAAAGCAGTTTCTGGTTCGATCCGATGTATTGATCGCCGCGCACATCGAACTGGTTCGAATGGCCGCTTTCATCCACGTTGGCTTGATAGTTGGCCACGCCGTCGTCGGTATACACGGTGGGATCGCCAATGTTCGGATCGGGATAAAACTGCTTTAGCGTGTTCAGCGCGATTTGGCTGAGGGCGCCGCTAGGAATCGCTGTGCCGTAGCTGGCGCCTGTATAGGGGTTTTTAAGTCCTGTGAACCCCGGCGAGCCGTACTTGGAAAAATCTCCCTGCTTCATGAGAGTGCTTGGCACCTTTTCCAGCAGTGTGGTTTGGGCAGGGTGCCGCCAACCCTCATACGCGCCATAGAAGAAAGTCTTGTTATGCCCGTTGTATAAGTGTGGAATTACGACCGGGCCACCAACACTGCCCCCAAACGTATCGCCGTGAACACTCGGCTTGGTCGTCGTAGTCGGAAAAGTGTACGGAATAGCATTGAACGCGGAGCTCTGGTAGTACCAGAATCCTGAGCCGTGCAAATTGTTGCTGCCGCCTTTGGTGGTAACAACGATCTGCCCGGGATCTCCAAACTCCGCGTTGGCCAGTACGCCATCCGCACGAATCTCCGAGATAGATTCAGTAGACGGAAATGCATTGCCGATGAATGTACCGCCCGCAGGATTTTTCAGCGTGATGCCGTCCACCGTGACCTCAGTCTGGTAAGGCAGAGCGCCCTGCAGCGAGAAGCCGGAGCTGTCGGCCTGCACTCCTGGAAGCGTTCCCAGTATGTTAGCGGCGCTGGTGCCGCTGAAACTGGCGCGTGTATTCACGGGCAGGTTCGTCGCGTCGTCCGCCGTAAATGTGCCGCTTACAGTGGGTGATTCGGTTTCGATGGCGCTCACATTTTCACCCGTCACCTGAACTGACTGCTGCACTGCTCCCACCGACAACTGCACATCCACGCGGAGTTCCTGGCGCACCGTGAGTACGACGCCGGTGGCAGACCATTTCTCGAAGCCGGGGATTACCACTTCAACCGAATAATGGCCAGCCTTTACATCGACGAAGCGGTAGTCTCCCGTGCTGTTCGACTTCGTGGTGCGGCTTGCACCTTCGTCTGTGTTGATGAGTGTCACAGCTGCGTTCACGACCACCGCTCCGCCGGGGTCCTTGACGGAACCCACGATCGCGCCTTGTGTGGACTGCGATCGGCCCGGCACGCTGGCGAACGCAAACACCGCGAGCAGGCCGATGAAAGCCATTGAGCGTTTTTGCAAAAGATTACGAGGAAGCTTGCACATGGATCACTGTCTCCTGAAAGTTGCAGCATGGGTGAGGCGTTGAAGAATTGAACAGAACAATCGCAGAATATTGGGCCCGGACGCCGGAAGAAAATATCGACGCCAGCAAAGACACACGCGAAATGCGGCTGTGGGGAAAGCGGTTTCAGCCGGTCGACATCTCAGATGCACTTGTCCAAAGCCGGCGAAAGCACCGTCTAATCGACGCGCCTCCACTGTCGGCTGGCTACTGTGTTTTCATCATCTTTTTAGCGATGCGACAAATTCAGGCTACAGAGATACTGTTACAGCAAAGACCGGGTCAGGTTACAGATCCTTTAAAACACAGCTTTGTCGTCAGGTCCGGGGATATAAAGCTCTACGAAAATGAAACCCTAAATGACGTTTCGCCTCAGGCGATTACGGTTGGGGTTTAGCCGTTCATCCCTGAGTTCCAGCCTAGATTACACGCCTCTCCGCATTTCGTACACAGAAATGTACTGTAGAGAGGCGCTGCGCCTTATTCAGTCGTCCTTCTTCGGTCTGCGAAGCTCAGACGGAGACTTCTCGATCTCCTTGCGAATCTCCTCGGAGTCGTCCATATCAAGCAGTGCGGCGGATTCTTCTTTTGTCTTGGGCTTCGCCACTCGAGCCTTGGCGGGAACAAATACGCGAGCATCGGCGCGCTGCGTGACGAATGGTTCCATATGCGGCTCGCCGTCAAAGATCCCTGTGATTTCTCCCGCCAGCGCGTCCTCAAGATTCAGAGGTCCCAACCCCAGCAGTTCATCAATGGTGCGAGTGATCGATCCCATGCTGGTGTGTTCGTGACTCACAACCCCTGGCTTGACCCACGGGCTGGCCACCAGCAGGATGCTGCGATGGGCGTCCACATGGTCTACTCCGTCCTGGGCATCGTCTTCCGTCACAAAGAGCGCCGAGTCTTTCCAGATCGCAGTCTTCGAGAGAAACGAAACGATACGCCCCAGCGCGAGGTCATTGTCGGCGACATACGATGCGCGATACGGATAACCGTCTTCTGGCCGTGGATCCATCGTGTGGTCATTGGGCAGCCGGATCACGATCAGCGCGGGCACCTTCCCCGCTGCGAGCCGCCGTCTGAAATCCCGCTCAAACTCCGTCACTCGCAATTGATCCGGAATACCGAGATTGAACGTGGGAAAGCGGCGATCCGTCGACTCAAACACCGGCCTGGGTAATGGAGCATTCAACAGAAGCCGCTGCCCCTCCGGCCCCGCGCCCTCCATCTCATGATTCCCCTCAACCTCCAGCCCTTCTCCATAATTCAGAATGCCCCGTGGTCCTTTCACTCCCGCCGCGATGTGTTCCCAAAGCGACCCGAACTGCGGCTCATCCTCCGGCATGGGTGCATCGGCCCCCCCAAACAACGCACGCCTGCCCGGCGGCGCGGCAGCCGCATCCTCATGACGCCGGCCCCCGTAGCCTGACGTCCACGCGGTATTGAAGAACGGCGTCGGATTGATGCCCACCACCCACCGATGTCCATCTGCCGAAACGTCGGAGTCCACGTAAAAATTGTCGCTCATCGCAAAGCGCGCCGCCAACGCATGCAGGTTTGGCGTCACCTTCAAATGCCTCGCAGACTCATCCTCCGCAGCCCATCCATCAATGCCATAGCGAGCCAGCGATGCATCTCCGTTAGCCTTCGCGATGTCGCCCAGCACTTCGTCGTACGTGCGGTTTTCGCGAATGACGAGAAAGCAATGCTTGAGCCGAGGCAGTGGCGGCCGATTCGCAACCGCAGCGGTGTTGGCGGCAACGACTGTCTGGGTCAGCGTCTCCGCCGAAGGAAGCCGGTCGAGCGAAATGGCGCTGATGCTGCCCAACTCCAGCGAACCGATATACGTCGGTGCATTCTCATCATGCTTCTTGCCGCCGTTCGGTCCCGCTCCCTTGCCCTTGGTATTCACCACGTACAGCATCTTGCCGTCGTGCGACAACGCAAGTGCCGAAGGATTCCACCCTACCGGAATATGCTCCACCACCTTCATCGTCGCTGTATCCACAACACCAACCGCATCGATACCCGACTCTGCAACGTACAAGCGCCTATCCCGCATCGCCAGCCCGCTCGGCATCACTCCGCGCAGAGCCCTTCCATTCGCGTCCTGAAACCGCAGACCGGTGAACGGAGACAGATCACTCGTCGCAATGAGTCTTGTTCCATCAGCACTGATCTTCGCCACTGAATCTTCATGGGCAAGCGAAACATAGACCGCATCGCTGTCTGCAGCGACCCCCGTGGGCGCAGCGCCACCAACCGTTCCCTCGCTGGACTCGCTGATCCTCGCTCCCAGCCGCAACTTTGCCTTAACCACCGGACGCACGGAATCGCTCACGTCAAAGGTCCACACCGAACTTCCCCGGGCAGAGTTCTCATCTCCCAGCCCTGGGATTTTTTTGCCTTCGGCCGTCACGCCTTCTCGCGCCGCTTTCGACGGATATCCAAACGGCGGAAAGTGCAATCCCGTTTCCAAGGGATCCTTATCGCTCGCGCCCGGAATCGCGGTGTACTCAAACAGCCCGGTATTGGTGACGTAGAGCCGCTTGCCATCCGGCGAAAGCGCGAGACCGAACGGATATGCCCCGGTTGAGATCGAAGCAATTCGCTCCATCCGCTCAGCATTCAACACAACGATGCGCCAGTTCCCCTGATCGAGCGCATAGATCGTGTTGCCATCGGAGGAAACAACCAGTGTTGCCGCGAAGCTTCCACTGAAATCTTTCCCTGACACCGGGCCGTCCAGTGAAACCTCGCCCTCGGTTCTCCATCCCATCGTGCGGTACGAACGAATCTTCCCCGAGTCCCCTGTCGCTACGAACAACCTCGCTCCATCGGGTGAGTAAGCCAACCCCGCATGCACTTCCACCTCAGGATCGTTCTCTTCGCCTGCCGGTATGCGGAATACCTTAGGATGCTCGTCGTACGGCCGCTCCACCACGTTCAGCGCAAACGGAAACCCGATAGAAGGCGCAGCTATCTCCTCCCCATCACTGCGCACCGCCAGTGCAAACGGATAAGGCGCAACTGGAATCCAGTTTCCTGCGGGATGAATCTCGCGCCCGTTGGGCAGGACAGCCGTAACCCCGGTCTGCGCATGCAGTCCAGACGCTGTCAACCATGCAGCAAGAAGTGGCAGTGCGAGCCTGCGTAGCAATATCATTTACATCAGTATGCATCGCAAAGATGACAATTCCATTGCAATCACTAAAAACGCAACAGGTAAGACGCTTTGATAAAGATCTGCCGCCCGTCGTTTAGATACTGCGATGATCGAGAGGGCACAAAGCTGTCTGGCTCGCACACTCCACTTGGACCGCGGTTGCACAACGTTCTATTGAGATTCTGCAGATCGTTGTTGTATCCGATATAGACAGCCGTACCGGGATGCGGAAGCCACGTGAGTAGCGCCTGAGTGCCTACCTGCTTCTTCCGCAACAACGATGTTTCCGCTGCGTTCACCAACGTTGAGTCATACTCCACAATCAGGCGGGCAGAAAACGATCGCGTGAACTGATAGTTGAGCTTGGTGCGGAATGTCTGGCTCTCATACACAAACGCTCCGCTCCTCACAGAGTGATCCCGATCGAGCAGATAAGTATTATCCGCGGTCAGCTGCCGCAAGGGCTGCACCGTGATCAACGCTTGCAGGTAATCCTGGTTCAGAAGAGACGGCACTCCCCCTGCAACCGGGTTGTAATTTACATTGCCGCCGCGCAAGGCCACAATGTTCAAGTTCAGTTGAGAAAATGGAGCTCCTTTCACAACGAAGCCGCCAAAGTTCTCAGTGAAGTTCTCATTCTTCGTGAGCAGCGTGCCGTCCTGCGGCCCGAGCGTGTCGGAATTCTGCCCCCCGATCGGCGCGATCACAATATTACGGGGAAGTAGAACGAACGGATCGAATGTCGAATAGTGATAGAGGCGATTGCCCTGATGATCGAATGCGATGTTCTGGTTGACCTCAAGGCCAAAACTCTGAATCACGCTGCGCTTCGGAAACCAGCGATAGGTTGCGTGCGTCTGGTCGCTATAGATATTCGTAGTTTGAATAAATCCAACCTGGCTCTGAAACCCGGTGCTAAAGTCCGAGTTCACGCTGTCAAGGTTGAAGGCGTGCCCGTTGCGTTGAAACTCTAGATAGCTGGCTGGACCGGCGGCATACGCAGGCCGTGTTCCGCTGCGATTGATCCCCATCGTTGAACTTTCAACCATCTGACCGAACGCGGTCCATTTTTCCGTGAGCCGCGCAGTGAAGTCGATACCGCCGATCCGGTTCCAGCCTCCGCCAAACTCTTCATCCGTGTAGATCAGTCCGACGCTCGATCCTTTGCCAAAATCCTGAGACACGCGTCCAACCGCAATCGTCGCGTGGTGCCGGTACAATGGATCGCCCGGACCCGCCGCTTCTCCCGGCTCTCGATCGTCAATCGCAAGCAACCCCACATTCGTGTTGCCCACCTTCCCGGTCATACGGATGCCGTACTCCGGGTGCACGATATTGCGCGTGTAAACCAGTTGAATTGGTGTCGTGAAATAGTTCGCATTCTCCAGAAAGAATGGCCGCAATTCTGGAAAATACACCGGGTAGCGCTGGTTCACAGTGAACTGCGGCTGATCGGATTCGACATCGCTGAAATCCGGGTTGACCGTGGCATCCAGTACGATGCTGTCTTTGATAATCAGCTTGGCTTCGCCGCCCGCTGTGCCCTCAAGATGCCTCGAGCTGAAATAAGGGTTCATCGGGTCAAGGTTCTGGAGCGTGCGCTCATTCTGGGCCAGCGCATACGGATTCAATTGCACATTGTGTGAACCTGTGACGCCTTCGATGCCGTGAAGTGTTCCCTCCTGGCTCAGTACTCCGGAGACGTTCGCCGCAACCCGCGGCCAGTAGTCCACCTCGCTGTTACGCGGCAGGCTGCGCATGAAAACCACTCCCCAGTTTGAGCTGGCAGAACGAAACCGCAGGCTGCGGAATGGAATCGCAAACATCGCCATCCAGCCATCGCGCGTAATCTTGCCTTCCGAATCCCAGACCTGATCGTAGCTGTAGTCCGGATTGTTGTTCTCTGTCCAGGCCGCATCAGACTGCACCCCAACCGGGTTTACCGTGAACATCACTCCCTTGCGCCTGTCCTGGAACGGATCGAGCAACACCGAAACATGATCGTCGTTCAGCACATTTTCGCGCCGTGCCAGATGTCCGCGAATTTCTGACGCACGATGATCGTGGCAAACAAAGACCACATACAAAGCCCCCTTTGTATGACCCAGCCACACCTCCGTCTTCTCGGTAGCAGGCTCGCCATCACTCGGTTTGTTCTGAATAAAATCGGCAATCTCGGTCAGCTTGTCCCGCAGTTCCGCGCGCGGTTCCATTCCCGCGAAATCAGAAAGATGAAGCCCATCCACGAGAAGCGGAATTTTGGCATCGCTGGGTGGCTTCTCCTTCGACGGCTCTGCGGGAGTTACAGTTGGCTTGTTAGTTTGTGCCTTCGAGAACACCGCGCCAAACAGCGCCGCCAACAGCGCTAACCGCAAGACCAAGACCCTCATATCTCTAGAGTACGCGAACAGATTATCGCCAAATTTCACCAACCTACCGCATGTCGTATATTCCATTGAATCATTTGCTCTTAGGCTTTTTTATTCTGGCAGGCGCACCCCTCGCTCAGTAACTCTGCAGCTAGCTCCGCTGGGTTCTTTCTAACACATCGGGTCGAGATGTTGCCCGGCAAACAGAAACTCCCACGAAGTGTCGAGATAAAGCCAGCGTTGCGCGCTAAACCAGCTCGTGGGCAGAGATGGAACGTGCAGCAATGAATGCCCGCCCATGCACATCAATTCGGTCCCATTCCACGCCAGGAAGGTACGTGAAGCGAGACCGACCTGTACCGGGTGAGTTACCTTTCTGAGACATACCGGGCAGCGTTGCCGTTGATCGAGCAACACCCACCTTAGGCCGAACAGGCAAATAAGGAATGAAGTAATCAGTTGAGCATACACTGAAGCGGTGGAATAGAACGTGGATTGCCAGTAACTCAAATCCAGCGAGACATAATAAACAATAGGCAAAAGAAGTCCGATTTTTGCGCTTAGGAATGCCCACCTGAGAAGCTTTCTGACCAATGTAAGTCGGTGCGAGTTAAAACTGTATTCACCCATCGACACTGAGGTGATGGCTGGCAAGGAGAGAAACGCGAGCATCACGGTAAAGAGGTAAATCTGCCAGGGACCTTGGGTGCGTTCTTCAAAAGACAAGCCGCATAGGTTCTCGTCGGTATCGTAAGAATTGTAAGCAGTGATTGGTACCCACTGCGCCGACGTTTCTGTTTGTCCCAACGGCGTCAGGTGAGCCACCACGTAGCCCACTCCAAAGAGGTTGCCTTCCGGTTCAAGCAGCCATGCGTCCGGCTTTCCGGGCAATCTCCATGCCCCTTCCCGGATCACTCCGCCAACCCGCACAGTGCGCTGTCCAATCTGCACCAGGCGCCCCACGACTTCTGAATCCGCGCCGAATTTCCTGTTCCATGTTTCATCGCTCAGGATCACGGTTGCCACATCCGGGTCCAATTTGGCCGCATCCCCGACGACCTGCATCGATAATCCGAGCAGCGACAACAGATTCGCGCTCGAGTGGGCCACTTCCAACTTGTAGTTCGCGCGCGAGCCGGTTATTAAAGTCTCGGCGCCCATTCGATAAAACGCTAAGCCATCAAAGTAGCGCTGCGGGCGCGCCCTCCATCTCTTGAACTGTTCTGTCGTGATTGTCGCCGCCGAATCATCACGAGAGTCGGCATTCTGAATCAGAAGCAAGCCAGGATTGATCCGATAATGCTCCGGATGGCTCTCGACTCGTACTCCCGGAATCATCAGCGATATTCCATAGCTCACTGCCAACACTGCGGCCAGCGCCAAAATGCACTGCCCTGCCGAGCCATGCAATGAGGGCAGTGGCTGCCGCTTCTGATTGGCATGCCGCCTCAGGCACAGCGCGTCTTGGAACGCCCCCAGGCAGAATGTGGTCATCTCGCGCTCGGCGTGCCATGAAGCCGCTCCTGCCGGCGCACATTCCCGACGCACATGCCAGAGTTCCGATTGCCACTCTCGCCACCACTCAGCCCGCAGCGCTACGGGCGTCAGAACAGACGCGCCCCGCAATAGTCCCAGGTGGAACACGTGAAATCCCGATTCCAAAAATGCGTTCATACAGATTTGGCCTCCTGAGACGGGATCAGCCGCTCCAGCAGGGGATAACGCTTCCGCGATGCTTCAAGCGTCGATCGGCCCGCCGCTGTGAGTTTGTAGTATTTTCGGGCCGGGCGCTGTTCCGCCTCCGCAATCGATGGCCGCTCCCAGTGAGAAACAATCAGCCCATCGCGCTCCAGCCGCCGCATGGCCGGGTACACAGTTCCGCTCGGCAGACCGGTCATCTCCATAATGCTGAACCCATAGATATATCCAGCATTGAGCGCCTGGAGGATGATCGCCGCGGTATGCGAAAGTTTGGCGTCAAGAGCCATGGCACATTCTACCTATGTAGCAATCTACTTGACAAGCTATTATGCCGAATGCTACATAGGGTATGCGCCGCCGGAGGCCGCCCATGCTGGAGCTGAAACATCTGTTCAGAAGCTATCGCGGCATTCCTGCCATCGAGGACGTAAGCTTCACGGTCGCTCCCGGGGAGATCGTCGGCTTTCTCGGCCCCAACGGCGCGGGAAAATCGACCACCGTAAAGATCATTACCGGCATGCTGCGACCCAATGACGGCCACGTGTTCTTCGATGGCAATGACATCTCAAGAGACATGGTGGCCTTTCGTCGCTGCTTCGGCTACGTCCCCGAAGAAGCCCACCTCTACAGCTATCTTTCGGGACTCGAATACCTGCAACTTGTGGGCAGATTGCGCAGCATGAAAGAGGCTGCTATTGAGCAGAAGGCAACCAGCCTTCTGAGACTCCTGCAACTGGAATCCTGGCAATACTCACCCATCTCCTCCTATTCCAAGGGGATGCGTCAGCGCGTCCTGATTGCCGCGGCGTTAATGCACGATCCCAAACTTCTCATCTTCGATGAACCGCTTTCGGGACTCGACGTAGTGTCGTCTCGCCTCTTCAAAGACCTTCTCGAGTTGCTTGCGGCGCAAGGAAAAGCAGTTCTCTACATTTCGCATGTGCTCGAAGTTGTTGAGCAGGTCTGCAATCGCGTCATCGTCATTGCAAAAGGAAAAATTCTCGCAGATACGACGCCTTCAGATCTGACCGCGCTGATGAGTCTTCCCAATCTTGAAAGCGCGTTTGCCCAGCTCGTGCAGCAGCAAGACACGCGACTCGTCGCGCAGCAGATAGCGGAGGTTATGCAGATCGCCCATGGATGATGTCTTTCAACGCCTCTTCGCGAATGCCGACTCTGAGGT
>WNGR01005050.1_pt1 | contig 18354 bp, 13 predicted proteins | sample 5407581 | NCBI WGS metagenome assembly WNGR01 (sample SAMN13153383, study PRJNA577476) | soil metagenome | isolation source: 80 cm soil or saprolite under Garry oak tree replicate 2 | place: USA:California | collected 2016-06-15 | reverse complement strand
GGCGCGCTGGATCACAAGCCCGAACTGCTTGCCCACGTCCTGTCCGAACGGAACCTGATTGCGTCCGAAGCTCTCATGGTCGGCGATCGCCGGCATGACATCGTCGGCGCTCACGCGGTCAAGATGCGCGGGCTTGGCGTGCTCTGGGGATATGGCAGCCGGGACGAACTTGAAACGGCCGGCGCGGATCATCTGGTGGAACGAACCGCTGATCTCGCGCACACGGTTCTGTCGATGCTGGACAGATAACGTCCGATTCGAGCGGCGAAAAATTCGCGCGAATCTGCAAAAAATTCGCACTCGGATTTGAATGGCTTTCCCGCAATTGGCTGTCTATGGTCTACCCATGTCGCGCCTCGCATGTCTATTTGTTGCTGTCATTCTGTCGCTGCTGCCGGTCGTCGCGCCTGCTGCGCCGGTCTCAAAAAAGCCTGCGCAAAGCTGGCATGGCTACGGCTTCCTGCCGGGCTATCGTCAGCCGCTGAGCAACAGCCAGCCGCTTTATAAGCAGAAGAACGGGCTGCGGCGTTACGCGCGCGACAACCAGCGCCAATGGTATATCGACCCGGTGCCCTACTATTACCGTTATAACGGCGACTGGCGCTATTTCGGCCGGCCCGGCTTTGGCGGCCCGCGCTACAATGGCGGCAGCTTCGGTCCGTGCTGGACGCGGACGCCGATCGGCGCGGTCTGGAATTGCGGCTGAGCCGTCGCGTCGGTCGCGCTTCAATCGGAAACCATCACCCTCAGGGCCGAGCCGTCATTCGGAACAAAACGTTCCGAACACGCGATCCCACATGCTGGTGACCACCCCGAAATTGCACGGCGTCTTGCCGTAGTGATGGTGCGCATGACGGCGCTTCAGCCGCCAGAGATAGCTGCCACGTTTCGCAGGATGGTGATGAACGATGTGGTGAAGCAAGCTGAAATAGATGTAGCCCAGCATCAGCCCCGCCGTGACGACGCAGGCGGTCGCAAGCCCGGTCAGGAGCCAGACCGGCAGCAGCGATCCGCACAAAATCGATCCCAGGCTCAGCCAGAGCGGTGAACCGACCAGCGCGCGCGGATCGGAATGGTGCATGTCGTGCAAAGCTGCAAGATAAGCAGGACCATGCAGTGCGAACCTGTGAATGAGGTACTCGGCCAGGCTCCAGAGCGCCAGCCCGCATGCGAAACCGATGGCCGCCTCGTCCCAGCGGAGAGGATCTTTGAGCAGCAACGCGGCCGCCACCAGCGCAACGCTTGCCAGGGGATAGAACACGAAATCGGCGAAGTACAAAATTTTTTTCAATCGCATGGGCTTGTCTTGCTCAAACGATCCATGGCCGCCCTCGCTTCGAAAATCTCCGGCAAGTCCTGTGCGTCGGTGAACTTTCCGACAACGGGACTGAGCACCGTCCGCGCCTGCTCGCCCGTTCCGCTTGCGAGATACAGTCTGGCCAGCGAGAGCGCGGCGCGCAGCTCGAACGTGGCGGCCTGCTGCCGGCGCGCGGTCTCAAGGGCCTGCGTGAAGGCCGTCTCGGCCGCGACAATATCGCTCGGGTCCCTGCGCAGCAGCAGCTCGCCACGCCGCCGGTGGATTTCCGTGGTGAACCATTCCTGGCCGGTGCGCTCGACCTCGACGAGCTGTTCGTCGAGAATCGCGAGCGCTTCGTCGAACTGTCCCTCGCCGGCCTTTGCTTCCGCAAGCAGCGTCCAGGTCAAGGGCACGTAGAGCCCGGTCGCCATCTTTCCAACCAGCGGCAGCGCGATCGAGTCCTGCATCTCCTGGAGCCCGGCCTCCCGCTCGCCGGCGTGACAATGGATCCAGCCGTTCCAGAACTTGCTCGCCCGCGTGTAGAGCAAGAGCCCGTGCTCGCGACTGAGCTCGATGACGGCATCGACATGCGGCCTGGCGCGCTCGGGGCTGCCGCGAACCGCTTCGAGAACGATCTTGTGGAAATGCGCGTAGACCATCGTCGCGATATGGCCGCTGTCGGCGGCGCGGCGGATCGCCTCCTGCGCCAGATGCTCGGCGCGATCCACCTCGCCGAGCGGCCACAGCACCAGCGCGAGATAGATCGCCGCCGCGATCCCGTAATCGTGGCCGTACAGGAATGCGAGGTTTCGATCGTGCTCGTAGCGGTAGATGGTGAGCGCCTGCTCGAGATGCTGCTTGGCATCGACGAGATTGCGGCTGCCGACCCACAGGCCGTAGGTGGCGGCGAACCGTTCGGGCGCGCCCTTGAGCCCGGATGCAAGCTCGCGCGCCCGCGCAAAGGCGACCGACGTTTCCGGCGCGCCATAGCCGCGCGTCGCGATCAGCGCGTTGCCGTAAGCGATCTGCAATTGCAGCCGGCGGCTCTGCCCGGCAGGGCTTTCGCTCAGCCCCTCCGCGAGGCCGATGGCCTTGGTCAGATGCGCGATGGCCTCGTGATAGGCCGAGCTGCGCAGCGCGCGGTCGCCTGCCTTGCCCCACCACTCCACGGCGTCCTCGACGAGGCCCGCTTGCGTGAAGTGATGTGCGGCGATTTCAGGCGCAGCAGTGGCCGCTTCCGGAAATTTCTCCTGGAGCACTGCTGCGATCCGCTCATGCAATCTGCGCCGGCTGCTCTTGAGCAGGCTCTCGTAAGCGGAGTCCTGCACCAGAGCATGCTTGAAGGCATAGACGCCCTCGGGCGCGGACCTGCTGCGGAATATCAGTTCGGCGCGTTCGAGCTGGGCGAGCAGGGCATCGAGCTCGGAATCGTCCCTGTCCGCGATGGCGCGCAGCAACTCATCCGAGAATTCGCGGCCGATGACGGCGCTGATCTGCGCGACTTCCTTTGCCGGTCCGAGCCGGTCGAGCCGCGCCATCAGCGAATCCTGGAGTGTCGAGGGGATCGACAGGCGCGGCAGGCTGCCGCCGATCCTGTAGCGGCCGCCAGCCTCCTTTTCGAGGATGCCCATCTCGAGCACGGTCCGCGTCAGCTCCTCCACGAACAGCGGGATGCCATCGGTCCGCGCCGCGATCTGCGTGACGAGTTCGGACGGCACCGCGCGGCTTCCGATCACCTCCGCGATCATGCGTTCGACGTCGGTCTCCTTGAGCCGTCCGAGCTCCAGCGTCGTCAGGTTCGCCGGGCCCATCCATGGCAGGGTGAATTCGTCGCGGAACGTCAGGACGAGCAGGACGCGAAGCTGGTCGGCCTGCCTGACCGCGAGCTCGAGCAGTTCGAGCGAGCTCGCATCCGCCCAATGCAGATCCTCGACGATGCAGAAGACCGGGGCCTCGGTGCTCAGGCGCTGCAAACGCTGGATCAGCGCCGCCAGCGTGTTGCGCCGCAGCTGTTGCGGCGTCCATTCGAGCGGTAGATAGCGTCCGTCGGTGGGGATCGACAGCAGATCCGCGAACAACGGCACGAGCGTTGGCGTCCTCAGATCGGTACGCCCCAACAGCGCTTCGAGCTTGCGCAGCCGATGCTGACTGGTATCGCCGGCACCGAGCTTCGCGGCCCGCTGGAGCTGCGTGATGACCGGATAGAGCGCGCTGGCGCGATGATGCGGCGAGCACTGATAGCGCAATCGAATGTGCGGCTCCGCGGCGACCCGCTCATTGAAGAAATGCGCCGCAAGCCGCGACTTGCCGATCCCGGGCTCGCCGGAAATCAGGACGACCTGGCCCTGGCCGCGCCACGCCCGGTGCTTGCACTCGGCCAACCGGTCGAGCTCCTGCTCGCGGCCGACGAACCCGACGAGACCCGCGGAGTGGTAGGCTTCGAAGCGGCTCGCGAACGGAGACGGACTATCCACCGCCCAGACTTCGACGGGCTCGCTGAAACCCTTGATCGCGCGCGTTCCGAGCTCGCGCAGCTGGAACAGGTTTCCGAGCAGCCGACGCGTGGAGGACGCGATGATGACAGTGCCGGGATCGGCGAATGCCTGCATGCGCGCTGCGAGGTTCGGAGTCTCGCCGATCACCTCGAGCCGGCTCGAAGCGCCCTTTGCAATGAGGTCACCGACGACAACGAGCCCGGTCGCGATGCCGATGCGAACCTCCAGCCGCTCGCCCGGCTGCATCTCGATGGTCTGGACGGCGGCGATCGTCTCGAGCCCGGCGCGGACCGCGCGCTCGGCATCGTCCTCATGGGCCAACGGATAGCCGAAATACGACAGGATTCCGTCGCCGACCAATCGCGAGACGATGCCCTCGCGATAGGCTTGCAGAATCTCGCGCATCTCCTCGGGATCGAAGCGATGCGACAACGCGGTCGAGCCGACGAGATCGCAGAACATGATCGTGAGCTGACGGCGCTCGGCGCCGGTGTCGACCTTCGGTGCGGCAAGACGCGGCTTGGGAACGTCCAGTTCGGCAATCGAACGCAACAGCTTGCGCCGATGCCCGAGCACGACACCCATGCTCGCGAGATCCCGGTCCGTAATCTCCGAAAGGATATCGAAATCAATGCCGTGGTCGGAAAAGGACTTCAGGTATTGAGGGAGGCCGACCTTCTCCAACCAGGCAGCAACCTGCCCAGTCATCACGCGGGTCCAGCATTATCTGTACTAAACCTAAAGTACATCCTCCCTCGGAATGAAGTCAATCGTGGCCAGCGAGCGTCGTCATTGTTGACGCATCGACAGCGGTGGCTCATCCTTTGCGGTGGAAGCGTTTCCCATTTTCGCGTGAGAGTATGCGCTCGTGAAGCAGGATCTGTATCCGACAGCGACAAACCCCGTTCACTCGGCTGTCGTAAAACTGTTCTATTCGCGCGCCGCCCGGCACCTCTTCACCAACGCCTGGTACTCCCTGCTGAGCAACCTCGACAGGGGCGCCGCCATCAGATTCCTCAACTACGGCTACGCCTCGCTGGACGGCGAGCAGGTTGCGCTGCAAGCGGTAGACGAGCCCGATCGATATGCGATCCAGCTCTACCATCACGTGGTGTCGGGCACCGCGATCGCAGGGAAGAACGTCCTGGAAGTCGGCAGCGGCCGCGGCGGCGGCGCGTCCTATGTCGCGCGATACTTCCACCCTCAAAGCTTTACCGGGCTCGACATCTGCAAGGCGGCGATACGATTTAGCCAGGCCCGCTATGCCGATCAGGACAATCTCGCATTTCGCGTCGGGGATGCGCTCAGCCTCCCGTTCGAGAATGACAGCTTTGATGTCGTGATCAACGTCGAGAGCGCGCAGCACTACGGCGACATGGGTCGATTCCTCGACGAGGTCCACCGCGTCCTCCGGCCCGGTGGCGAATTCCTGATGGCGTGCTTCGAGGACCCGTCCAAGGAGGTGTTTCCGCGTCAATCCTTGCAGCAGTCGCGCCTGCGCCTCGTCAAGGAGGACGACATCACCGCCAATGTGGCGCGCGCGCTGGAGCTCGACGGTGCGCGGCGGACGGCGCTCGCAGTCGAGATCGTTCCGCGGCCGCTGCTCGGGCTGTCGCACGAGTTCGCGGGCATTCCAGGCACGCAGCTCCATGCATCCTTCGCGAACGGCGAATGCCCCTATTATTGCTTCACTTGCCGCAAGGAGTGAACCGGCCGCTCATAGTGTCTTGAGATACTCGATGAGCGCCTTGCGGTCGTCCTCGGTCAGGTCCGTTCCGTAGACGTGCCCGGCATTCGCGTTGCCGGGCACCATGGTATCGAACAGGAATGCGCCCGGCGCCTGGCTTGCCATCGCGTATCCCACCTTCGCCGGATCGAACTCCCAATTGCCGACATAGAACGTCTTCGGCCGCTGCGCCGGCGGAAGCAGGAGATCATGGAGCGATGGAACGGAGCCGTTGTGCAGATAGGGCGCCGTCGCCCAGATGCCGTTGAGGGGCCTTGCGCGATATGCGAGTAGCCCCCGGTACTGGTTTGGACGCCCGCAATTGATCGCGGCGGCGGAGGCTGCGTTGTCCCTGGATTTGGCGATCCACTCGTCGGCGACATTTCCGGTGACGATTTTGGCAGCATCGTAGTTGGCGATATCGTCCGGCCCGCCGATCTTCGACAGCGTGATCCTGCGGTTCGCGAATGTTGTCGCCTGCGCGGGATCGGTGCCAATCTGGTTGAGATCAACCAGCGGGATCTGGATCTCGTCACAGGCTCCCGCAGGTGCCGCGGCTGGACCGGGCTCGTGGCAATTGGCGCACGCCTTCGCGTACACCGACGCGCCGAGTGCAGCTATTTTCAGGTCAGGTGCCCCGAGGATCGCGTCGGGCCAGCGCGGGGAGCGCAGATCCATCAGCATCCGCTGCCCCCAGACCACGTTGTCCATCTGAACCGCATGCGTCACGTTGGGTCCAAGCATCGTGGCGTCATGCTTGATCGGCGCCTGGACACCAAGCGCCTCGACAAGGTTGCGCGTCAGCGGCTGACGGATCGAGCCGTTGTACAGCACCCAGTTGAATCGCGGCGTATCCCACAGCGCCGGATATCGCACCGGCGCGGTCAGAGGCGCATAATTCCTGGGCTCACCCATAGGACCGGCAAGGAGCTGGTTCAGCCCTGCCCCGTGCGCGTCCAATCTGCCAGCCCCTGCTATCGTATCGGGGTTACCGGGCTGCGTCGGAAGCGCCGGGAGTTCGGCAAAGCATTTCAACGCCGTCCCCACCTCGGGGGGCGGAAGCTTCACGCGTGCCATAAAGCGCGCGACAGCTTGCTGGTCGTGTGAGAGCGCGTCGAGGGCCCCCGTGAGTTGCTCGGTCAGCCCACCGATGTCGATATGGGAGGGTCCGCCCTCGATGCGGATCTGCCGGCCGCGGTAATTGACTTGCCCGGTGTGACAGCCCGCGCAGCCCAATCCGAGCCAATTGCCCTTCCAGCACGCGTGCTTGCCGTCGGCGAAGTCCACCGGTGTCCTGTAAAGCCCGACAGGAAGGCCGTCCGGGTTGTTGGTCGCGCTTGCGGGCTCGGCGAGGAAACCGAGACGCTGCAAATTCTCGGGCGCGCTGATCAGTGCGGTTTGCCCTGGCTGCTGTCCCGGCTGTTCGAGCGCCAAAAACCATTCATAGGGGAAGATCGCCGTCCCCTGCGAGATGAAGTGAAAGCGATCGGCGGTGTCGGCACTCCAGCCCTGTTGCAGATGCACGGGATTGTCCCGCGCCGTGTTGTCTTCGGCCGCCGCGAAAATGAAAACAGCGAGAAGGGCCGCGGTGGCAATCAATGGTACGCGTACATCAAATTTCATATTCGGCTCCAATGACGGTGAAGCTCTCAATAATGACGTCCAACCGGTCCAATGCGCCGCTATCGATCAGAGCGGGTTGAGGCCGGCATCAGCAAACAATTGCGTCAAAGCCTTCGCTGCTTAGCAATCAGCGATCGTGCGCCACCGATGGAGCTGCGCGCAGCATCGGAGGCCTTCCAGTTATTTTCATGCAAATGACAATGACGGTCAGCGTTTGGACGCGCGCGAAACGCGACGCGAGTGTGCGAGCTCGCGCGAAACCATCAGCAAGGAAGGCATGCCGCACCATAGCGACCGCTCCAGACCCCATCACTTGCCGGCGTCTTCGACGCCTGCAAGTGGAGGCTACATCATGTCACAAATTAGCGCAAAGGTAGAGATGGGCCGCGTTTGGCCCTTTTTTGGCGAGGACGTTGCGAGCGTCTACCTGAAATACCCCAGCACGAGATCGAGATCCGCTCCACCGGCGACGGTGCCGTTCAGCTCGGCGTCGATGACGCGGCGGCAGGCTTCGATCGCGGCGTGGTCGCCGAGATCGTTGGCGGCTTCCAGCACGAGCCATGCGGCGTCGACGGACGCCTTGTCCGGAGCCGATCCGCTCGGCTCGGCGTTGAGGCTCTTGGTCTTGCGAACTGCGGTGCCGAATTGAGGCAACATTGCAAATACTCCCCTGCCAATTCCCGAATGAGGCTCAGTGCACCTGAAGCTCGGGCTGACGACCCTGGGTGGGATCGGCGCCGGCGCTGTTCTTGCGCGACTGGTAGAACTTCAAGACGCTGCGCGAAGTCTCGATCTTGAGCCGGCCGAAATCGCGCTCGTTGTCGTGGAGCTCACGCGCCGTGATCAAATGATCCTTGGCGCCGAGGAACAAGAGCGACATCGTCGTGTCCCACGAGAAGTCGAGCGCCTTGCACAGCACCAACAATATCTCGCGGTTGCGGTCCATCATCGCGCGCTCGATCACGTCGACCGGCAGCGCCGACAGCAACGACAAGCCGATCTGGACTTCGTCGAGACGATGCTGGCGTGCATAGTTCGAGATCGAGTCCTGATTGAGGTTGCCCTGCCGGTACTGCGTCGTCACCACGCGCTTGGCGACGAAATAGCTGCGCGAGGACGGGCCGAACTTGGATTGCAGATCGCCGGTCACCTCGGTCACCGAGCTCTGGATCTGCGCCATCATCTCGGGCCGCTCGCTCTCGAGCCGGCGGCGAACGTCTTCCGACGCTTTCGAAATGAGCTGCTGGAAGATGTGCCGCGGCACGTCCTTGCGCAGGCCAAGCTGCTCGGCGAGGATCGAGTCACCCTCCGCGCGCCTGACCATGTGTAGCAGGCCCGAGCCGGAGAAACGCGCGCCCTCGTTTTTGGCGACGGAGGTCACGACCTCCTGGTCGCCGCGCTTGACCAGCACGTCGGTCACGGCCTCGCCGATGGATTTGCGCTGGGCGATCGCGAGCAGATGCGACTGACCCTTGGTCATGGCGCTTTCGAGCAGCATCTTCTCGTCGAGCCGGTCGGAGTCGCGCAGCACCGGGCCGGCGACGGCGATCTCGTCGTCGAAGGCAAGTTGCGCGACGACATTGAGCGGGGCGTGATCGCAGGCTGCCATGAGCTCCGAGAGCTGTACACGCGCGGCAACCTCGATCTCCTCGGCAAGCCGCCCGATGACCTCGCCGAACATGCTGATCTCATCGTCGACATAGCGACCGGTGATCAAAAGGTCGGTCGCATGCCACAACGCCCGCGTCCGGCTTTCGTCGGTGCCGCGCGCGATTGCGTCGTCCAGATCCTGTAGAAGCGATTTCGCCCCGTTCATCTCGATCACCCCAGTTCTTGGCCCAGTTCTTGGCGAGCCGTCCCGCCGCTTTTGGCGCGACGCCGGATTCCTCTTGAGCCGACACTAAGGATCAAACGCGAGAATCCGGTAAAATCGGCAGCTCAGTTTTGCCGAGCAAAATTCATTAAAATGCGAGGGAATGTGTTTACGGGTGGGCAACACGGAAGATGCGCTCCCTCTCCCGCTTGCGGGAGAGGGTTGGGGTGAGGGTGTCTCAACAGAGAGACTCCCTCAATGGAGAGAGCCCTCACCCGGCGCTTCGCCATAGCCGAGGCTTCGCCTCGGCGTCTCTTAGAGGACGGCCGCCGACGGCGGCCTATGCCTCTCCCGCAAGCGGGAGAGGTTGACCGAGCCCGCGGCCCGCTCCGCGCAAACCAAATCTGCTCTTACGGATTCGACGGCGTCAGGACCAGCGGCGGCTTCGGCTTGGGTCTTGGCGGCGACGGACCCGGGGCCGGCCTCACCTCGATCGGTGGCGGCAATGGCGCGACTTGGCTCGTGAGCGGCGGGCTCGGCGCGGCGGGCGCGGCCTGCGGGGCCTTCGGCGCGACCTTCGGCTTCGGCGGCGCACGGCGCGGATCGCGGCCCGGCATCGGCAGGTCGGTCAAAGACGGCTCGGGCGCCGGATCGGGAGAGACGAGCGTCGGCAACGCGGCGGTCGCCGGTGGCGGCTCGCCGCGCTCGATGGCGTCGAGCCGGCGCGTCTCGCGATCGATCGTGCGCACCGCAAGCCATGACGACAGCGGCGCGAGATCGACGGTGCGGTTGAGCCTGTCGGGAGGACCTGCCGCAAACAACTGGATTTCCGGCGGCGCGCCGGAGAGCCCGGTCATGATCGGCGTCAGGCTGGCGCGGATGTCGGCCTGGTCGGCGGGAATGTCGTAGCCGCCCGAGACGATAGCGCGGGCGTTCTTCGCCTCCAGCGGCGTGGCGCCGACGCGCAGGCGACCGTCGCGGATCGTGAACGGGATCTGTGCGGAAGCGACCGCAATGGGACCTGCCGACAGCGCGGGCTCGACCAACTGCCGCAGCCGGTTGTCGTCGGCGACCTGGCCGCCGTCGCTGGCGCGAATGGCGATCTCGAAGGCGCGGGGATTGAGGCCGCTGATTTCAGCCGAGTCGAGCGTCACCGTGCCATTGCCGGCGAGCGCGCCGGTCAGCGCGGCGACGCTGCGGCCCTGGCTCGTCAGCGCCATCTGCATGGACGCGCGCCCCTTCGGCAGAGCGAGATCGCGGTAGCGCAGCGCCGCCGCGTCGACATTGGTGAGATCGAGACGCAGGTTCAGCGCAAGGCCATTGGCGCCATTGCGCGCATCGAGGCTAGCGGTCACCTCGCCACCGCCGACGCCGCCCTTGAGTGCATCGAGCGCAAGCGACTGGCCGTCGCTCCTGATCGTGCCGCCGACGGGACGCAGCTCGATGCCGCCCGGCAAGGTTCCGCGCAGCGCCTGGAAGGCGACCCGGCCGCGCCAACCAGTGATGAGCCCCGCGCTCAGCGGCTCGCCGGCGTCTCGTCCGGCGGCGCCCAAGGCCACCGCGAGCGCGGGTGCAAGATCGAGCGCGTCCAGCCCGACTTCGCCATCGACGCTCTTCTCCTGATCCAGCGTCATCGCCAGATGGCCGCGCAGGCGCGAGCCGACCGCGGTGCTATCGAGATCGTCGAAGGTGAGCTTGTTGCCGGACAGCGTGAGGCGGGAGGACAGGCTGACATTCTGAGCCGACTTGTCGGCCGAATTGGTCCCGAACAGCGGCGCCAGATTGGCGTTGCGCACGCGTAAGTTCACGCTGGCCTTCGGCTCCGACGTCGACAGTTCGACGCTGCCCTGTGCATCCGCATCCAGCCCGCCGCCGCTGAGCTTGGCGTTCAATTGCAGCGGCCGGCGCCACGCGCCGCTCAGCTTGCCCTCGAGCTGCGAGGCGCCCTCGCCTGCGGCAATCATGCGATCAAGGCCGAGCAGCGCCGTCAGCGCGCCGGCCTGCGGCGTCGATAGTTTCGACTCCAGCGTGAAGTCGCTGTTGCGCAAGCGGTCGATGTCGATGCCGTTGAGCGCGGCCACCGGCGTCTGCGCGGCCAGCGTCGCGGTGGCCTTGAGCTGCGGGGCATCGAGATCGAACATTACGCGCGCGTCGCTGCGATCGGCATGTTCGGCGTTCTTGTCGAGGCTGAGGTCGAGCTTCAGGCGTGTTGCGCCGGGCAACGATGGGAGCGCATCGAAACGCGCGCGTACCGCAGGCGCGAGCGGCTCGATCAGCGCGGTGAGCTCGCGCAGCGAGTTGGCCGAGGATTTCAGCGCGAGCCGGCCGGTCGCATGCGCGCGATCAAAACTGCCGCTCGCTTCGGTGGTCACACCGCTGGCCTGGCCGAACTGCAACTGCTCCAGAGACAGCGCCGTCGGACCATAGCTGAGCCTGGCTGTGAACGGCCGCAGCTCCTGGCCCGCGGAGATCGCGCGGCCGACGTCGAGCGACAATTTCGCTTCCTCCGGCCATTCGCCCTGCGGGCCCGCGAGCGCACGCACAAAACTCGCGGCAGCATCGAGATCGAGCCGGTCGGCCTTCAGCTCCGCATCGATCCGCGAGCCTTTGTTGGCGCCGGTCTGCACGAAGGCGATCCGTCCCTCGACGGCGCCGCCTTCGATGTCGGCCTTCAGCTTCTCGATCGCGAAATGGTTGGCAGCGATGGTCACGTCACCTGCCAAGCGCAGCGGCCTTGTGCTGCGGCGATTGACCTCGCTGCGGCCCTGGAGCCAGGCCACCAGCGTATCGGGATCGGAGGATTCGACGCTGAGGCGGCCGCTAAAGCTGGCGGAGCCCGGAGTTGCGCCGTTCAGCGCAAACTGCGTCATGCCGGGTGCGCGCAGGTCGAGCCGCTGGAAGGTCCAGGACCTGCCGTCGGTCGTCAGTTCCGCCGTGATGTTCTGGAGTGGACGGCCGCCCAGCATGATCTGGTCGGAGTTGAACTCGATCTGCGCCGGGATCGGCGCTTGCGGGATCGCGGCGAGGCCCGCGCGCAGCGCCGGCAGGATGCGCAGCGGCTCGGCATCGTCCTTGCCGGCGAGCTTGTCGGCATCGACCTGGCGTGCCGACAGCACTGCACGCAACAGCGGCGAGGCGCCAAATCTGAGGTCGCCGACGCCGCCGGCCTTCAGCGCGGCGTCATCAGTGCCAAAGCTCGCGTCGATCTGGTCGAGCTTGGCACCGGCCGGATCGGCCTTGAGTTTTGCGGTGAGCTTCCAGGGCATCGGCCCGGCCTCGCCCGGCTTCCTGGCCGGCGGCACGGCCAGCGTCAGCGCGCCGTCAAATTTCGGCAGGCGGTTGTCGAAGGCGAGCACGCCTTCGAGATCGGCCAGGATGGCGCGCTCGCCGGGATCGATATTGAGGTGGAGACGGGTGGCGCTGCCATCGGCGCTCGGGCCGGAGGAGATGCGGAACGGATAGCGTGTGCCGGCCGCGGTGAAATTGCCGTCGCCCCGCACCGAGCCTGCGAGCGAGCGCACGTCGCCGGAGAAGGCGATGTCGTTGAGCTCCAGCGTCGCGCGGCTGGCGGCATCATGCAGGACGATGCGGCCGGTGAGGTTCAGCCGCTCGATGGCAAGCGAAGCCAGATTGAAGGTGCCGCTCGCGGTGGACGGCAGGTCGACCCGCCCCTTGGCGTCGAGGCCGAGATCCACCGCCATGCCGTTGACCGAAAGCTCGGTGGCGCGCCATTCGCCGCGCATCAGCGAGCTCAGGCTGAATTCGACGTCGAGCTTGTCGGCGCGCAGGCGGCCGAGATCGTTGTTGCCGCCAAAGGTGACCGAGCGCAGCCGCAACGTCGGCGCCGGCAGCAGTCGCGCGTCGAGCTCGCCCGCCACCCGTACCGGCACGCCGATGATCCGGGTCGCCTCCGCTTCGAACTGGGGCCGGAACTGGTTCCAGTTAACGAAGTAAGGCCCGATCAGCGCGGCCAGCAGCGCTAAGATGAAGGCAATCGCCAATCCGAGCAGCGTCGTCTGCACGGGTCTCCCCTCGGCCAAACCGGCAACCGGGCCAAATCTTGGCCGCCAAACCTTGGCCGCAGAGGCTTCAGGCGCGCCGGAACAGCCCCTTATATAGGGGGAAGTGTGGCGAAGTCACAGCGACTGTTGCGCACGGAGGTTAACGCTGAGGGGCCTCACCAGCTCGCCGGCAGGTGCTTGAGGCCGCGCAGCACAAAAGTCGGCCGCCATTCCGGGTTCTCGACGTCGTCGATGCGCAAATCCGGCAGCCGCCGCAAGAGCGTGGCGATGGCGATCTCGGCCTCGATGCGCGCCAATTGGGCCCCCAGGCAGAAATGGATGCCGCCGCCGAACGACAGCGGCTTGACGTTGGGCCGGGTAATGTCGAGCCGGTCCGGGCTATCGGGATAGACCGCCGGATCGCGATTGGCCGAACCGAGCAGGCACAGCACGGTCTCGCCCTTGGGGATCCTGACGCCGGCAAGATCGTCGATGTCCTCCAGCGCGACGCGCCCGGTCATCTGCACCGACGAATCGTAGCGCAGGAATTCCTCGATCGCGTTGACCATCAGCTCCGGCCGCGCCTTCAAGAGCGCGAGCTGGTCCGGATTGCGGTGCAGGGCGAGCAGGCCGTTTCCGATCAGATTGACTGTCGTCTCGTGGCCGGCGCCGAACAACAGGATGATGTTCGCGGTCAGCTCCTCGTTGGTGAGCTTGTTGCCGTCTTCCTCGGCCTGCACGAGCTGGGTGGTGAGATCGTCCCCGGGACTGCGGCGGCGCAGCTCGAACAGCTGCTGGAAATACATCTGCGCCATCATGTTGCCGGCGTTGCCCTTCGCGATCTCCTCCGGCGTGAGCGGCACCGGATCGAGCAGCCGCCCACCATCACGCGAGCTGTTGTAGAAGACCTCGCGATGGTCCTCGGGGATACCGAGCATGTCGCAGATAATGGTGACCGGCAGGCGGAAGGCGAAATCCTCGATCAGGTCCATGTGGCCGCGGTCGATCACCGCATCGATGGCCTGGTCGACGATCTCCTGGATGCGCGGCCGCATGTCCTCGACCCGGCGCGCGGTGAAGGCCTTCACCACCAGGCCGCGCAGGCGGGTGTGATCGGGCGGATCGGACTGGAGCATCCAGTGGCTCATGCTGCGAAACACCGGCTCGTCCATGATCTGCGGACCGTAGCGGCGTGTGGTGCGCTCGACGTAATCCTTGCCGAAGCGCTTGTCGCGCATCACGAGGCTCACCTCGGCATGGCGGCTGGCGACGAAGTGACCCAACGGCGTCACATGGATCGGATCGATCGTGCGCAGCCGGTCATAGTGCGGATAGGGATTGCGGATGAAGTCCGGCGACAGCGGATTGAACAGCGGATCGCCGCTTGCGGGTTGAACTTGCTCGTTCATGGTGACCTCACATCGGTTGCCGCATGACACGATACGCCGGCTGCCCCGATGCCTGGCGTAACCATCCCCAAGATTATTCAACAAGATTATCAACTCGATACATTGTTGTATCGAGTTGCATTCTGCCCTAACCTGCGCCGATGTCAAGGGTGAGAACCAGGCCGACCAGGGACGACACGCGCGACAGACTGTTCGATGCGGCAGCCCGAATGTTCGAGGAGGACGGCATCGGCGGCGCCAGCATCGAGGCGATCGCGGCGGCGGCGGGCTTCACCCGCGGCGCGTTCTATTCCAACTTCAAGAGCAAGGACGAGCTGATCATCGCCATGCTCGAGGACCATGTCGAGCAGTCGATCCGGCGCAACCTCGACATCCTCGCGCAGCACAAAAATCTCGACGATTTCATCGCCGCCTTGAAGACGATGGATCGCGGCCGGCAGGACCCGCTCACCCGCTCGCCGCTCCTGCATATCGAGATGATCCTCTTCGTCGCACGCGCCGAGAAGCGCCGGCCCGAGCTCGCCAAGCGCCTGCGCGCGCGGCGCAAGCTGATCGCCGACATCGTCGAGGCCACGCTGAAGAGCAACGACAAGAACGACACGCTGAACCCGCCATGGATGGCCTCCGTGGTGCTCGCCCTGGAGGACGGTTTTCGCCTGCACCGGCTGATTGATCCGGACACCACGCCGGCCGACAGCTTTTGGCGCGCGATCACGGATCTGAGGCGGAGGACGGGGTTGGCGTCGGGCTGAAAGCGTCTAGGGGCGCATCCTCATAAATGCGCCTTCGCTGTTTCATGTCCACACTCCATCTTTGCTAAAAGATAGGAATGTTGCGCTGACCAATTGAGCCCGCCTCCGGAAACGAACATCCCGCGATCTGCCCTCTTAGCGGCCGACAAAACTTTGATCTGCAAGGCCTTGGCCTCCAACTAATGGAGGCCCGCTGCGGGAGCGCGCATGACTCGAAGCTCTGTCGGAAACCCTTGCCGCCGCCGCTGTAGGTATAGGTCCCGAAGGACAATTGCTCGCCGGACGAAAATCTGATCTTGTTTTCTATGGGAGAGACCTCCCTCCCAACCATTGAACGAAGGAGAAAATGATGCGCTCGCTCCTGCTCGCCGCGCTCGGCATTGCCGCCTTCTCCGCAACCATGGCTGTCGAGACACCTGAGGCAAATGCTGTTGTCTATTGTGCCGCCGGCGTCTACCGCGCTGGCTGCGTCGCCCGACCTGTTGGAGCGGCCGTTGTCGCACCGGTAGCCGGTGTGCGAGGCGTTGCACGGCGGACCACCCGGCGTGTCGTCCGGCGATCCGACATGATGCTTAAGCACGACATCTTCCTTATCGGCCACCTCGAAAATGGCCTCGGCTTTTATCGCTTCACCTACAACGGCGGCAACAAGTCCTATGTCGGCGTGATGGCGCAGGAAGTGCAGACGATTATGCCGGCCGCGGTGCTGCGCGGCAGCGACGGTTACCTGCGGGTCTCTTACGACATGCTCGGCGTGAAGTTCCAGACCTACGACCAGTGGACCGCGTCGGGCGCTCATGTCCCGGCCGGCACGCCAGTTGAGCAGTAACGTTTGGACCAAACCAAGGGACGCATGAATTGCCGTGATGGCACGGCATCTCGATGTTCGGCTCCGATAAGCGCATAAGTCGCCGACTTCAGCGAGCTATCGCGCAGCGATTTAGTATTTTGGCTTCGAAGAGCCGATCTACAATGCACCAGAACGGCGTGTCTGGATAAACTGGCCGTCCTTTGTTTTATTGCGTCTCTTCAGAGGCTAAAGTCATTAAGAATTTTGGCATAAGCATCGCCCTGATTGCCCTGCCCTCAGCCGAGCACTCCACCGCGTCGCGACCTGCCGGCTTGATACCGAGCCGCCCCAGCATCGCCCTCGCCTGCTCGGCGCAGTGCTCGATCAGCCAGCGCTATAGCCGAACTCGCCAAACGCCCGCGCGCGCAGCGTAAACTGGTCGCCGACATCGTCGAGGGCCACGTTGAAGAGCAACGGCAAGAGCGGCACGCTGAACCCTCCCTGGATGGCTTCCGTCGATGCTGGCGCTGGAGGACGGCTTTCGCCTGCATCGGCTGATCGATCCGGAGACAACGCCCGCCGATAGCTTTTTGCGCGCGATTACGGATTTGAGGCGGAGAACGGGGTTGGCGTCGGAGTGAGGGCGGCTATCGGCGCGTCGCCATATGAGCGGGATGTCCGCCGCTTCTAGGGGTAGACCAGAAGTGATCGGCCGACGTCCGGCACGGCGCTTTGACCCGGAAGCCGCTTAGGGCACGCAGCCCGGTATAGTCCCGCGCATCAGCTCTCCGATCGCTAGGCTATCTCGAATGGGGCAGACCCGCTCGTTCCCTAAGGCCATCTGCGCCGTATTGCAGCACTTGCACTTTCTCTAAAGTAATGAGGCCGCTTGTCATCATCGTATCCAGCACCGGCAAGAACTCGTTGATCTTCGCCTCAGTGTCCACGATCTCAACGACGACAGGTAGATCGTATGACAGGCGAAGCACCTTCGCAGTATGAAGGCGGCTGGAATGTCCATATCCCATCGGCCCACGAAGAACGGTCGCACCTGCCAGATGCATGCTGCGGGCCTTCAACACAATGGCTTCGGACAGAGATTGGTGTTCAAAACGGTCATCCTCTCCGAAAAAGATGCGCAACAGCACGGCGTCCTTCGGAATATCCATGGTCAGTCCTCCTACGCTTTGCGTGGTTGCGGAACCGCTGGCGTTGTCGGTGTATCGGCTCCCGCTTCGTTCGAGGTGTCCGGCAGGAGGTGACGAGGAAGGAATAGCGCGTTGGCGATCAGCGTCGGTACAACTGCGCTTCCGATCACCGCAGCGACCAACGCAGAGTACTGTGCCTGATTGATGATGCCATGCGATAAGCCAAACAACGACGAGATAGTCCCGAAGGTCAGCCCGGTGGACATCATTAGCGTGGTGTACATGCCCTCCTGATGGGGCGAACCGAAGCTGCGAGTGATCGGATAGACCCCAGCGACTTTGGTTAGAAGTTTCACCCCCAGCATTACAAGAAACGCCGCCGGCGCCGCGATCAGGGCTGGCACCGACACGAATGATCCGGCCCGGATGAAGTAGAACGGTGTGAGAAAGCCGAAGCAGAGGGTCCGCAGTCGCCGGATGAGAATGTGGTCCTTGCCCACAGTTCCTGCGAGGATCATCCCGATCAGGTAAGCAGGAAGCACTGCCTCACTGTCCGCCCAAGCGGCCAATCCGCCGAGCGCGAACAGAAGTAACAGAAGGTATTTCGTTTCCAACTCGGACGGACGACCGCCGTATAGCCGGAAGAATTGTGCAGTCACCCAAGGCAGGAAGAGCAGAACAGCAACGCACACCACCACGAAGATCAGTGTCTTGATCGTGAAAGGTGCGAAGATCAAGCCGAGCATCAACACGGTGCCAAGATCTGTGACGAAACAGGCGGCCAGGACCACCTTGCCATAGTCCGTGGCGTTGAAGCCAAACTCCAGCATCACTGCGTACACCACCGCGACCGAGGTGGTGGACATCGCGACCCCTGCAAGCCAACTGGCCATGGCGTCCCAGCCGAGCAGGTATCGAGCTGCGACAGTGCATCCAATGAAGGGGATAAGGAAGCTGATAGTGCCGATTGCTCCCGCTTCCTTCCAGCGTTCGCGGAACACGACGGGATCGAGTTCAGCACCAGCAAGGAAGGTCAGAAGGATCGCGCCGGTGCCCGACAAGAACTTGATCCACGTTTGGTCGGTGCCCAGCACTGCCGAGCCGAGAATTGCACCTATAACCAACTGCGCAATCGTCCCCACCACGATCTCAGACAAAGCAGTCGCGACGCGCAACCAGATGGAAACCAAGGTGGCGAAGAGAGCGAGGCCCAGCCACAGCGCAGCGAGTGTCCAGAGTTCGGTCATGGCATGTCTCCCCGCGGCGTTTCGTTGTGTCTTGAAGAGCGCCACTCGATCAA
>WNGR01003039.1_pt1 | contig 18355 bp, 19 predicted proteins | sample 5407581 | NCBI WGS metagenome assembly WNGR01 (sample SAMN13153383, study PRJNA577476) | soil metagenome | isolation source: 80 cm soil or saprolite under Garry oak tree replicate 2 | place: USA:California | collected 2016-06-15 | reverse complement strand
CCAACACGCTCGTGGAACCGGACAGGGCCGAGGAGCGAGGACGATCAGCGACGCTTGCGGCGAGTGCCGGAGCGTCCCGTCCGCGGGGCCGCGCTCCTGCGGCCGAGTGCGATGAGGTGACTGCCAAGAGCCACGAGGGATTTGCCCTGACGGTCTAAGCCGCTCACTTCCGCATCACGTTGTTCTCCATTCGCAGCGCCGTGGGATCCACCCCGCCATCGATCGTCGCCACCTGTGCGACCTGACTGAGGTCATTGCCCGTCAGCAAGATCTTCGCCGTCTCCGCGCCCGTGAGCCGCACGAGTGTGCCTGTTCCCACGCCGGGACGGAGGCCGCGGAGCCGGCCCTCCCGCACCGAGCGAAACCACAAGAGCGGCCCTCCGCCCGCGGGCGGCATGGCGGCCAGGGTCATGACATCGGCCTCGTGGACGTCATCCAGCACCAAGGCCGGGCGCCCGTCCGACTGGTCGATCTTCAGATCGACTCTCTCCATCCTGAGACGCTGCGCGTGTCGGCAGTACAGGCCGTAGGCCGGCACGTCGGAGAACAGGCTGGCGTCCGGGTACTCCCTCTCGTACTCGGGCACCTCGCGTGCGAGGGCCTCCGCGCTTCCGCCGCCTCTCGCGGTGATCCGGATGCCTTTCAGAGAGACCTCGGTGACAGGGTGGCCGGGGATACCCATGATGGAGGACGTCCATGCCGCGCCCGTCGCCACGATGTTGGAGAACGAGACGTTCTTCAGCTCGCCCGCGGCTGGAACCTTCTGCCCCCGCCCGCGTCGCCCCAGGCGGAGGAAGATGGGCGCGCGAATCCCGACCATGGTGATGTTCGACACCACGACCCGCTCGATGCTGCCCCCATCCACCGTCGCGAGCGAGACGCCCGCGCTCGGATACGGCCGCGCGCCGTCGGGGCGCGCGGAGATCGTGCAGTTGCGGAACACGATGTTCCTGAAATCGCCGCTCGACTCGGTGCCCAGCTTGAGAGCGTTGCGGACGTGGACGAGCGCGCAGTCTGTCACCATCAGGTTTTCCGTCGACCGGCGGGCTCCGAGGGCGAGGCTCGTCTTGGCCACGATGGCATCGTCCCGCGACTCGATGCGACACCTGGCGATCCGCACATTGCGACAGCAGTCGGGATCGATCCCGTCGGAGTACCCGTTCCGGATGGTCACCCCCTGGATGTCCACGCTGTCGCAGCCGAGAAGGCTGATGTTGTAGTTGGGGGCGTTGTCGATGGTGAGGTCGCGGATCCGGATCTCCCGGCATTCCTTGAGGGCGATGGGCTTCGGGCCGCCGCGCTTGCTCCGGTTGCCGTCGATGCGGCCGGGTCCCAGGATGCTGACCTGGCGCACGCCGCGCCCCTGGAGCAGGGCGAAGCTCATGTCCGTGGTCTCGCGGTCCGCGTACGAGTCGTAGCCGGGCTCTTCGTACCGATCGAAATCCTGATCATCCTTGCTCGCGATCAAGGTGGCGCCGGCGGCGAGCCGAAGGGTGATGCCCTGTCTCAGGTGAAGGGTGCCCGACACATAGTCGCCCGAGGGGAGGTGGACGGTTCCGCGCGTCTTGGCCGCGGCCTCGATGGCCGCCTGGATGGCGCGCGTGTCCTTGGTCTTGCCGTTGCCCTTGGCGCCATAGCTGCGCACGTTGAACGGGGCGGACTCGTCCGCTGCCCACAGGGTCCGTGAGAAAGCGAAGGAAGCGAGGAGCGCCCCGGGGAGACCGAGGAGTGCGCGCCGCGAGAGATTCGGGGGTGACGGGCTAGAGCGGACGGAGGGACTCCTTGAGCACGTCGTAGACCGCGGAGACGATGTCGTCCCGCTTCGGCAGGGCGGCCTGCTCCAGGGTGGGGCTATAGGGCACGGGAACGGGGACGGCGCACACACGGCGCACGGGGGCTTTCAAGCACCGAAAGGTCTCGGGATCCTCGGCGATCAGGGCGGCGATCTCCGAGGCCGCCGAGCAGGTGGCGGGGGCCTCGTCCACGATGACCACGCGCCCCGTCTTGCGCACGGAGGCGCGCAACGTCTCGACGTCCATGGGCACGAGCGTCCGGGGATCGACCACCTCGACGGAGATGCCCTCGCGCGCCAGGGCCTCCGCCACCGCGAGCGCCTCCGCCACGTAGTAGGCGAGGCCCACGATGGTCACGTCCGTGCCTGCCCGCTTCACTTCGGCGACCCCGAGCGGTACGAGATGATCACCGTCGGGAACGGGGCCGGTGGCGGTGGCGAGCCGGCTGCACTCGAAGGAGACGACGGGGTTGTTGTCGCGGATGGCGCTCTTGAGCAGTCCCTTGGCGTCCGCGGGCGTCGAGGGGAGGATGATCTTGAGCCCGGCCAGATGCATCCACATGGAGTACGGGCTCTGCGAGTGCTGGGCGGCGAGGCCGATGCCGCCTCCGGTGCTGCAGCGATAGGTGACGGGGAAGTCGGCCTGCCCGCCGAACATGTAGCGGATCTTGCTCGCCTGGTTGACGATCTGGTCCATGGCCACGAAGGAAAACGTCACCATCCGCCAGTTCACGATGGGGCGGAAGCCCGAGCCCGCCGCGCCCAGGCCCATGCCCGTCAGCACCGCTTCGGAGATGGGCGTGAAGCGCACGCGCTCCGGACCGAACTCCTTGATGGGGTCGCCCGTGAAATCGGTGGCCAGGAGGATGACCCGGGGATCGCGCCGCATCTCCTCGGCCACCGCTTCCTCGAGCGCCTTCTGAAAGCTGATCTCGCGCATGTCGTGCTCCTCGCCCTCTCTACTCGGCGAACATGTCGACGAGCAGATCCTTGGGATCGGGGAATGGGCTCTGCTCGGCAAAGGCCACCGCGGCCTCGAGATCGCTCTTCACGCGCTCGCGCATGGCGCCGATCTCGGCGGTCGAGAGGAGGCCCCGCTCGAGACCGTGCTGCTCGAGGCGCGCGATCGGATCGCGCGCCCTCCAGGATCGGATCTCGTCCGGGGAGCGCGTCTCCGGGGGCGGGGTGTTGCGCATGGCGTGGAAGTGCCAGCGATACGTCTTGCACTCGAGCAGGCTCGGTCCGTCCCCGCGGCGGGCGCGGGCCACCGCCTCGCCGGTCGCGGCATGGACCTCGAGCACGTCGTTGCCGTCCACGATGACGCCGGGCATCTGATAGGCGCCCGCGTGGGCGGCGATGTCGATCCCGGGGTGCTGCACGGCCACCGCGTTGTTCGCCGCGTACTGGTTGTTCTCGCACGCGAAGACGATGGGCAGCTTCCACACCGAGGCGATGTTGAGCGCCTCGTGAAACTCGCCCTCCGCGGCCGCGCCGTCGCCGAAGAAGCACACGGTCACGTCACCCTTGCCCTCGAGCTGGGCGGCCAGGGCCGCTCCGCAGGCGATGGGCAGGCCCCCGCCGACAATGCCGTTGGCGCCCAGCATGCCCACCTTGAAGTCCGCGATGTGCATGGAGCCGCCCTTGCCCTTGCAGTAGCCGTCCACCCGGCCGAACAGCTCGGCCATCATGCGCCGGATGTCCGCCCCTTTGGCGATGCAATGCCCGTGGCCGCGATGCGTGCTCGTGACGCGATCGCTGACGGTCAGGCTCGAGCACACCCCGACCGCGACGGCCTCCTGGCCGACGTAGGGATGCACCGCGCCGTAGATCTTGCCGGCCACCCGCAGCTGGATGGCCAGCTCGTCGAACTCCCGGATCAGGATCATCGCCCGCAGCATCTGCGTCACCTGCGGCTTGTCGAGCGCCATAGCGTCACCCCCCCAGGGTCACTTTCCCATAGATCAGTCCGGAGCATTGTAGTCCGCGGACACGAAATCGGCTAGGATGCACCCGGGGGCCAGCGTGGGCCCCGACCCTCGGGCCTCAACCAAGAACCAAGGCGGTGACCGCCATGAAGATCGTCGATCTGTCCATGACCGTCGAGGAATGCGATACCAATCCGTTCTCTCCCGAGGACGTGTACTTCAAGCTGACGCCCATCGTCCGCTGGGAGGACAAGGGCTTCGTCTCCAACCTCGTCGAGATGACGGTGCACGCGGGCACCCACATCGACTCGCCGCACCACTTCGTCCGCGAGAAGCCCGGGGTGGAGCAGATCCCGCTCGAGCCGCTGATCGGCGAGGCGATCGTGCTCGACCTGACGTTCAAGGGGACGGCGAAGGCCCGCATCGTTCCGGAGGACCTCGATCGCGCGGAGCGTACGCTCTCCGCGCAGGGCATCACGATCCCGCGCGGGACCATGCTCCTCCTGCGCACGGACTGGCCCAAGGGGCACGACACCACGGATCCGAGCTGGTGGAACGACTCGCCGTGCTTGACCAAGGAGGCGGCGGAGTGGCTGGTGGCGAAGGAGCCCAGCGTGCTCGGCTACGACTTCGCCCAGGAAGAGAAGGGCGCCGACTACCAGACGGCCGAGGAGATCCTGGGGAGCGGCATGCGCGTGCACCGCACGATCCTGCCTCGCGTGGTGTGCCAGATCGAGAACCTCACGAACCTCGACCAGATCCCGTCCCGCGTGAAGATCATCGCGCTCCCCGCCAAGTGGAAGACGGAGTCGGCCCCGGCCCGGGTGGTGGCCCTCCTCGACTGAGGAGCCGCGGATCGGTGCTCCCCTCTGGCGAGCGGTCGAGGTCTCGGCCGCTCGTCTGTCAGAAAGGCGGCGGCGTGCCCGCGGCGAGGGGCACGTCGAAGGCGAAGAGCACGGCCGCAATGGCCTGGTAGTAGACGGCGAGCACCACCAGCTCGACCATCCCCGATTCGCCGACCTCGCTCACCACCTCGTCCTGGAGGGCTTGGGGGATCGATTCGCGCGCGAGCACGTGCTGCACGAGGCGGGCGGCGCGCACGTAGCGGGCGGGCAGGGTGGAGAGATCACGGCGGGTCCGGACCTGCTCGACGATCTCCTCCGGAAGGCCTTCCCTGATGGCGATGGCCGCGTGGGCCACCCATTCGTAGGGCTGGGAGACGTGACGCGCGGTGATGATGATGGCGAGCTCGCGGATATCGCCGGGGAGGGTCGCGTCGTAGCGGAGGTACTCGCCGACGGCGGCCACGCGCTCGGCCAGCGGCGGGTGATGCATGAGAGCGGCGAAGGGGCAGCCGATCCGGCCGCGCTTGGACGCGATGCGGTCGTAGACCTTCTTGGCCTCGGCCTCGAGGGAGCCCAGAATGTCTGGCAGGCGGGCCATGACTAGCGCCCCTTGAACACGGGCTCGCGCTTTTCGACGAAGGCGCGGGCCGCTTCGCGGTGGTCTTCGGTCATCCCGCAGCGCGTGTGGTGCCAGGCCTCGAGGTCGAGCAGCTCCTTGAGCGTGCCCGCCTCCGCGGCGTTCATGTTGCGCTTCATGTAGCGAAGGGCAACGCGCGGCCCCGCGGCGAGCCGCGTGGCGAGGGCCATGGTCTCCTTCTCGAGGTCGGCGTCCGCGACGACCCGGTTCACCAGGCCGAGGGCGAGAGCTTCCTTGGCGTCCACGAGGGCCGCCGTGTAGTAGAGCTCGCGCGCCTTGGCGGTGCCCACGAGCTGGGTCAGATAGTAGCTGCCGCCGAAATCGCCCGAGTAGCCCACGCGCGCGAAGGCCGTGGCGAAGCGCGCGTTGTCGCTCGCGATGCGCAGGTCGCAGGCCATGGCCAGGGACAGCCCCGCGCCCGCGGCGGCCCCGCGCACCATGGCGATGGTGGGCTTGGGCATCTCGTGCAGCCACCGCGAGGTTTCCATCTTCGCGCGGAGGCCCTGCGCCTTGTCCTCCATCGTGTCGCCGCCGAACTCGCGGCCTTCGGCCATGGCCTTGACGTCGCCGCCGGCGCAGAAGCCGCGCCCCGCCCCCGTCAGCACCACCACGCCGACGTCGGGATCGGAGGCCAGGCGCTCGAGGGAGGCGAGCATGGCGTCCAGCATCTCGCCCGACATGGCGTTGAGGCGGTCGGGACGATTCATGGTCAGGACGGCCACGCCATCCTTGACGGTCTCGAGCAGTTCATTGGTCATGGATGAGCCCTCCAGGTCTCGGTGGCTGCGGCTATTTCGACGCGGGCATCGCGCGCAGATACGCGATCAGGTCACGGATCTCCGAATCCGTCAGATGGTATCCGAAGGCGGGCATGCCGGGCTTGCCTATCGTGGCCCCGCCGTTCTTGATGAGGTTGAAGAGATACTCGTCCGAGAGCCCGGCCATGCGCGCGGGATCGCGGAGACTGCCGGGACGCATCAGGAAGATCGTCGCGCGCCACGAGCCTTCACCGGTCGATCCGTGACAGGTCGCGCAGCGGCTGAGATAGAGACGCTGAACGGGCGTGGCCGTCCTGGGCACGGGGAATGGCAGGAAGATGACCGCGAGGACGCTCCCCGCGAGCAGGAGCAGCGTGGGCCCCGCGATCACGAGGAGCCATTTCGCCTTCACGCGGCGAAGCATAGCACGCGCTCGCGAGCGTTTGACCCGCCCCGGCCGATCTGGCAGCATCGGCGTCATGCCCGATCCAGTTGCCCCCGTGCCAGCGCGCCGTCCCTTCGAGCCGCGCGACATCACGAGGATCCGCTGGATCGCCGATCCTCACATCTCGCCCGACGGACGGCGGGTGGCCTTCGTCGTCACCACGCTCTCCGAAGACCGGGACGAGTACCTCTCGAGCGTGTGGATGGTGGACACCGGGGGCGGGGAGCCGCGGCAGTTCACCAACGGCCCCAAGCGGGACACCGCGCCCCGCTGGTCGCCCGACGGCACGCGCCTGGCGTTCCTCTCCGAGCGCGAGGGCAAGAAGAAGGCGCAGCTCTACGTCATGCCGGCGGACGGCGGGGAGCCCACGCGACTGACCGATGTGAAGAACGGCGTGGCCGACCCAGCGTGGTCGCCCGACGGCACGCGTCTCGCCTTCCTGTCTCGCGTGGGCGGCTGGCAGGAGCCGGAGAGCGAGGAAGAGAAGCAGAAGTCCAAGCCCGCCCGCGTCATCACCACGCTCAAGTACCGGTTCAACGCCGAGGGCTGGGTCTATGACCGTCCTACTCACCTCTTCGTGGTCGGCGCCGACGGAGGAGAGCCGCGGCAGCTCACGGACGGCGACTTCCACGACAGCGAGCACGCCTGGTCGCCCGACGGCAAGCGGCTCGTCTTCGCCTCCGCCCGTCATGACGCACGCGACGAAGACGATGCCCGGGACGTCTGGATGGTCGACGCAGCCGGCGGTGACCTCCAGAAGCTGACCGACACCGGAGGCCCGGTGGCGCTGCCGGCATTCTCGCCGGATGGCCGTCGGGTTGCCTATCTCGGCCGCCGCCCCCTCAACGAGATCGGCCGCAACCTTCGCCTTTACACCGTGGCCGTCGGGGGCGGCGTCCCGGCGTGTCTCACGTCTGATCTCGACCGCTCGTGCCCGGCAAACATCGATCTCATCTGGTCATCCGACGGAGAGTGGGTCACGTTCTCGATCGAGGACAGGGGCGATCTCGCCCTCTATCGTATTCGCGCCGACGGCGCGGGCGCGGCCATCCGCATCACGGGGGGTGAGCGCTGTGTCACGGGAGCGACCACGAGCGCGGACGGCCGGATGATCGCCTTCTCGGCCACGGCGCCGCTCTCCCCGGCCGAGGTCTTCGTGTGTGGGCCCGACGGCACCCGCGAGCGCCAGATCACCGACCTGAACCGGGACTGGAAGGCGGAGGTCGCCCTCGCCGCCCCCGAGCGCTTCACGTTCGAGCGAGCGGGCTTCACGATCGACGGCTGGGTGATGAAGCCGTTCGGCTTCACGGAGGGCGTCAAGTATCCCGCCCTCCTGAACGTGCACGGAGGACCCCACACGCAGTACGGCAACGTGATGTTCGACGAGTTCCAGGCCCAGGCGGCAGCGGGCCATGGCGTGATCTACACGAACCCGCGGGGCAGCCAGGGCTACGGCGAGGCGTTCACGCGCGCCGTGGTGGGCGACTGGGGCGGGGGCGACTACGCCGACGTCATGGCCGGACTCGACGAGGCGCTCCGGCGCTTCGACTTCATCGATCCCGCGCGGCTCGGCATCCTGGGCGGAAGCTACGGCGGGTTCATGACGAGCTGGGTCGTCGGTCACACGCGGCGCTTCAAGGCCGCCTGCTCCGAGCGCGCGGTGAATAACCAGTACACGATGTTCGGCACGAGCGACATCGGGCACTGGTTCCAGCTCGCCCAGAACGGACCCGCGCCCTGGGACAACATGGCCTGGTATGTCGAGCGCTCGCCCCTCACCTACGCCAAGGACATCGTCACGCCGCTCCTGATCATCCACTCCGAGGATGACCTTCGCTGCCCCATCGAGCAGGCGGAGCAACTCTTCGTGGCCCTCAAGAAGCTCCATCGCGACGTCGTGTTCGTGCGCTTTCCCGACGAGAACCACGAGCTGTCGCGCTCGGGCAAGCCTCGACACCGTCTCGAGCGCTTCCGGCTCATCCTGGAGTGGTTCGCGAAGTACCTCTGAGGAAAAAGGCGGGGAGGCCGAATCCTCCCGGCCTCCCCGTGCAGCGTGAGACGGCTACTACTTCGTGGATGATCTCGCCACCCGGGTCTCGGTGATCTTGGTGGCGACCATCTGGCCGTGGCTCTTCTTGTAGCTGACCTTGACGTGGTTGCCGGCCTTCACATCGCTGAGGCGCGGAGCCGCGTCAACGTCCGCCGTGAACATGAACTCCTTGCCCTTGGAATCCTTGACGGTCAGGGTCTTCGCGCTCTTGTCGACCGACACGACCTCGCCCGTCACATGGTGCGGCAGGGCGAGCCTGCTCGGCTTCTCCGCGGGGGCGGAGGCGGAGCTGGTCTGACCGGTGGCTTCGACGAAGCCGGGGCCGGCCCCAAGGAGAAGGGCCAGACTGCCGACTGCTAAAGCGGTTGCTTTCTTCATGACTCGACCTCCTTGAGTTCTCGAGCGTCCCTCGACGCTCCTGGTTTCTGCGTGCACTCCGTGACCCGGTAGCTCTTCTCCGGGTTAGCGCGACGCACGTCGCGTGCCGCGACGCCGACGCGCGCTCTGGCGCGCTTGACGTGCCAGCGCCGTGCGGGACGCGGCCTGGCGCCCTTCACGCCGAAGCGCCCTCGTCACCGCCCGCGAGCGTCGCGCGGACGGCTTCCTTCGACTGCCGTGCATGCCGGCGCGGTAGTCCTGCCGAGCCCGGCGGCGTGTGCTCGCCGACGCCCGACCGCGCGCGGGCGGGCGCAACCGCACCCCGGCCCGGCGCGCTTTCGAGAGTCCGATTGCGATAGCCTGCTTGGTCGACCGCGCGCCGTGCTTCCCCTCTCGGATGTGGTCCATCTCTTCGCGGACGAATTCGCCGGCCTGGGTGGTCGGCGCCTTGCCCGCGCGCTTGTCTCTTCTGGCTCGAGCGATCGTGCGCTTTTCAGGCATCTTCCGTCCCCCCTTTCCGAAGAGCGATGCCCGCTTTGAAGCGAGGCGGCCCCTTCCTGGATTCAATCGAGCAAGCGACGTGCCACGTGGAGACCAGGCCTCGAGTGGAGCCCTTCCCGGGGAAACTTTTTCAGATGAGCGGTAATAGCGGATCGGTCAAAACTGCGGGGAGGTCACGAGGACGCGGGTCAGGCGACCTTCGCCGGATCTCCCGACTCTTCGGATGGAGCATTTCGGTCGATCCACTCCATGGCCATCTTCACCACGGAACGCTCGGCCTCCTCCTCCGTCTCGAAGCGCTGGTTCGGAATGGGCAGGTCGATGATTCTCTGACCGGTGCCGGTGGAATGAGTGATGGTGGCCACCGCGGCCCACTTCCCATCCTTCATCTGCTCACTGGCCACCGCGACGTTGTAGCCTCCATATGCCGGGAAGATCTTCCGCTGCACCATGGCGTCACCTCTTCGCGAGTCGATTCGCACTCACTTCTCAGATGACCACCCTATCGCGCATGAGTCAAGGTGAGACAGCCGAGGCGCGGCATGCCAGGCCCGCTCCCGTGAGCTCAGCCGGCCGTGGCGGTCCGCTGGCGTGCCTCGAGTAGCCTGAGCACGGCGAACTCCTCGGGGGAGAGCCGGTCGTCCCGCGCGGCCTCCCGGGCCAGCGCCCTCGCGAGCGCCTGCTCGGTATGCGCGGCGATCACCTCCGGATGGATGTAGCACTTTCGGCAGATGGCCACCGTGTTGCCGAGCCGCCGCGCCACCTCGCGGATAGCCTCCGCGAGCTGCCGCTTGAGATTGCCGTTTTCCCCCGAGGCCGCCTCCGCGGCCAGGGCGAAGGCGGCGAGGACGGTGCCTCCCCATGTTCGGAAATCCTTCGCCGTGAAGTCGTCGCCCCCGATCTCCCTCAAGTACGCATTGACGTCGGCCGAGTCTATCGACTGGCGATTGCCCTCCTCGTCCAGGTACTGGAAGAGCTCGTGTCCGGGCAGCTCCTGACACTGCCGGACCACGCGGGCGAGCCGGCGGTCCGAGATGCCGACCGCGTGATGCTTGCCACCCTTGCCCCGGAACTCGAAGCGCAGCCGTGTCCCCTCGACGGTGACGTGCTGGCTCCGCAAGGTCGTGAGCCCATAGGACCGGTTGTGGCGTGCGTACTCCTCGTTGCCCACCCGGATCAGCGTCGTCTCGAGCAGGCGCAGCACCGCGGCGAGGACCTTCTCTCGAGACAGGCCGGACCGGGCCAGGTCTCGCTCGACGTGCTCGCGGATCTTCGGGAGCGCCTTGGCAAAATCGAGGAGTCGGGCGTACTTCGTTTGATCCCGTACCTCGCGCCAGCGAGGATGGTAGCGATACTGCTTGCGGCCTCGGGCGTCCCGTCCCACCGCCTGCATATGCCCATGGGGAATCGAGCAGATCCACACGTCGATCCAAGCGGGAGGAATGGAAAGCTTGCGAATGCGGCGAAGTGTGACCAGGTCACGGATCGGGGCTCCCTCCGGTCCGACATAGCGGAATCCGGCTCCGTGACGCACCCGCCGGAACCCGGGCTTGGCGTCGGAGACGTATCGGAGCTGAGCGGCGCTGGCTGCCTCAGCGGGGTCGACGGGGGCCACGGGCAGGCGTGGGCGGGAGCGCACTCCAGGCGAGCGGGCCACGGCCGACCTCATCATGGAAGGGGGAATGAGCAATCGGCGTGCCACCTCCTCCTTCCGCTGAAGAGGCGCGCCGCCACGACGCTCAGGCCATGGCTATACTGGGGATCGTGATCAACCTGCGCAGCCCCCGTCATGCCAGAATCTCCTTCGAGGCGGCGCCATGACCGTGCACGCGTGGCATGAGCTCGCGCTCGGGGAGCGCATCGAGGACCACTTCGCCGCGGTCATCGAGATTCCCAAAGGCTCGAAGGTGAAATACGAGCTGGACAAGGTCACCGGGCTCCTGCGCGTGGACCGTATCCTGCACAGCGCCGTGCACTACCCCGCCAACTACGGATTCCTGCCCCAGACCTACTGCGAGGACGGCGACGCCCTCGACGCCCTCGTGCTGGGACAGGAGGAGGTGGTGCCCCTCTGTGTTCTGCGCGCTCGCGCCATCGGGGTCATGACCATGAGCGACGACAAGGGGCGCGACGACAAGATCATCGCCGTCCACGTGGACGATCCCGAGTACGAGCACTACCACGACATCTCGGAGCTCCCGCCCCACCGTCTCAAGGAGCTGGAGCGGTTCTTCCTCGACTATAAAGTGCTCGAGAACAAGGTGGTGAACATCCAGGATCTCCAAGGGCGGGCGCGGGCGGAAGAGACCATACGGGCAGCGGCAAGCCACTACCGCCAGCACATCAAGCCCTGACGAGGCCATTCAGCACTCGCTCACACCGACCTGGGCCTTTGGCCCTGGCCGGTGTTCAGCTCGAAAGGCCTAGCCCTTCACGGCGCCCGCGGTGAGGCCGGAGACGTAATAGTCGAGGAAGAGGACGTACACGATCACGATGGGGATGCTCGCGAGGAGCGCCCCCGCCATGAGCGACCCCCAGTAGTAGATGTCGCCGCGGATCAGATCCGCGGTCACCCCCACCACGGCCGTCTTGTGGGCCGACTGTGAGATGAAGGTGAGGGCGTAGGTGAACTCGTTCCAGCACAGGGTGAAGCTGAAGAGCACGGCGCAGATGATGCCGGGGAGGGCCATGGGGAGCACGATCTTCCACAGCGTGAGCATCCGCGTGGCCCCGTCCACGAGCGCGCACTCCTCGACCTCCCTCGGGATGGTTCGGAAGTAGCCCATGAGGAGCCAGGTGCAGAAGGGCACGAGGAAGGTCGGGTAGGTGACCATGAGCGCGGCCACCGAGTCGGCGAGGCCGAGCCAGACCACGACCTGGGAGAGGGGCAAGAACAGAAGCGTCGGCGGGACGAGGTACGTGATGAACACCGCGGTGCCGAAGCTGCTCGCGCCGCGGAAGCGAAGACGGGCGAGGCTGTAGCCGGCGAGGATGGCGATGGTCACCGAGGCGACTGTGGCCACCACGGCCACGAGCAGGCTGTTCTTCATCCACACGAAGAAGTCCGTCCGGGAGAAGAGGAAGGTGTAGTGGTCGACGATGGGCGCCTTGACCATGAAGGGTACCGACTGGAGGTTGTAGAGCTCGGCGTTCGACTTGAACGACGTGACGGCCATGAAATAGAAGGGGAACATCACGAAGAAGATGAAGGGGACGAGGTTCATGTAGGCGAAGGCATCCGAACGGATGCGGGCGCCCCGGCTGCTCGCGCTGGCCACGGCTACTCCTTCCGGATGTAGCGGAGCTGGAAGAAGACAACCAGCGCGAGGAGCGGAAAGATGAACAGCGAGATCGCCGCGCCCTGGCCGAGGTTGCCGCCCTGGAGGCCGACCTGGTAGGCGAGGGTGGCGAAGAGGTGCGTGGTGTTGACGGGGCCGCCGCGTGTCAGGACCTGCACGATGTTGAAGTCCGCGAACGTGAAGATCGTCGAGAAGAGGATGACCACCGCGAGCACGGGCTTGATGAGGGGCAAGGTGACGTGCCAGAAGCGGCCCCACGAGCTCGCCCCGTCCACCTCGGCGGCCTCGAGATACTCGCGCGGCACGGCCACCAGCCCCGCCAGCACGGTGATGGCGAAGAAGGGCAGCCCCCGCCAGACATTGACGGTGATGACGGCGGCCATGGCGTACGTCGACTGCCCGAGCCAGTTGGGGCCGGGCGGGTTCATGAGATGGAGCCGGATGGCCGTCCAGTTGACCACGCTGTAGAGCGAGTCGAACATCCACCACCAGCCCAGCGTCGAGAGCGCGGTGGGGATGACGAAGGGCAGGAGCACCACCCCGCGGATCACGCGCTTGAACCGGAGGTTGCGCGAGAGGAGCATGGCAAGCCACACGCCCAGCACCGTCTTGAAGGTGAGGGCGATGGCCGTGAAGACGAAGGAGTTCTGCACGGTCTGGCGGAAGGTCTCGTTGGCCAGGATGTCGCGGAAGTTCTTGAGGCCCACGAAGGGGCCCGGCGAGCCGACCCAGTAGTCCGAGAGGCTGAAGTAGATCGCCATTCCAAACGGGAATGCGACGAGGGTCACGAGGAGCACGAGGGCGGGAACGATCAGGCCGTAGCCGAAGACGTGCTCCTGCTCCCACCACTCGCGAAGACGCGAGATCCGGCGGGACCGGGGAATCCCGGCCGCCTCGAGGACGCGGGGTCCGACGGCCACAGGCGCCTCAGCCGACCTTGAGCTGCCCCTTGATGGCGAGGGCGACCTGCTCCTGCGCCCAGTCCATGGCGCGCTTGGTCGGCATGCCGTTGACGGCCTTGGCGACCATGTCGGCCAAGATGTAGTTGTCGTCGATGCGCTGCACGGCCTCGGTGGGCTTGGCCGGCCAGCCGCCGGGGTGGGCGTACTCGGCCTCTTTGGGAAGCATGGCGAACTTCGGGTTCCGCGCCCAGATGGGATGATCGGCAAGGTTCTTGAGCGGCGGATGGTTGAAGGCGTTCGAGGCCACGATCCACGCGTCGAAGTTCTGCTTCTGGAACAGATAGGCGATGAACTCCTTGGCCAGCTCCTGGTTCTTGGAGAACTTCCAGATGCCGAGACTCAACTGGGGCGCCCTCGAGTGGGTGCCCGCCGGCCCCGCGGGGCTGTTGTGGTGGTTGATGTCGTCGGCGATGGGCTGCTTGTTGGCGAGGGCCGCGTTGTACGGGCTGATCGGATTGTGGATCCATGAGCCCTTGCCGGAGAGGATGAAGCGGTTGTTGCCCGCGTCGTCCCACGACAGCACCTCGGGCTCCATCGCGTCCTTGTAGAGCTCCTTGTACCACTCGATGACCTGGGCCGTCTTGTCCGAGACGATGCCCGGGGTCTTGCCGTCGGCTTCCAGCACCTTCGCGCCGTAGCACCAGGCGACCGACCAGTACGTCGAATGAGCGTCCGAGCAATGGCTGATGGGAATGCCGACAGGGTTGCCCTGCTTCTTGAGCACCTTGCCCATTTTCAGGAGCTCGTCCCAGGTCTTGGGCGGACCATCGAAGCCGGCCTTCTTGAAGTGGGCCGTGTTGTAGGTGCCGGGGAAAGAGACCCAGAACCACGGGATCGCCTTCCAGCCGGACTTGGTCTGGCAGCTCTCCGCCGCGAACGGATACCATCCGCCGCCCTGCTTGCCCACCTTCGCGACGAGGTCTTCCAGGTTCACGAGGTGGTTCTCGTAGAGGAAGGGGTCGGCGCCGGCCGTCCGGTACATGTCGTGCCCCGCCTGGGACTGGGCCTCGGCGGCGATCTTGGTCGGCATCTGCAGGTGGGCCATGGTGTCCACGCGCACCGTGCAGTTGTTGGCCTTGCCGAAGGCCTCTGCCTGCTTTCTGAGCTCGTCGTCCGCGGCAGGAACGAAGTGGTTCCAGGACAGGAACGTCAGCTCCCGCTTCTGGGCGAAGGCGGGCGCCTTGCCGAGGGCGAGCCACGAGGCCATGCCGGCAGTGGCGCCGGCGGTCGTGGAAAGGAATTGGCGTCGGGTGGAGCCAGTGCGATCGGTCGTCTTCATCCGGGGCCTCCCTGTGGGCAGGGGAAGAAAAGGACGCGAATAGGAGGACAGGACCGGAACGTCCCTCACCCCCTCGTGAGCGAGTCGCTGGTGGCGCACTTGTATCGCCCCCGGGCGGTCCTTGTCAAGCTCACCTGGCCCGCGGCCTCGCGTCGAGTCGGAGGCAGCCCCGATCCGGCGCGGAGCGGGCGATCTCCTCGTCGAGGAGGCCCGCCCCCCGGAGCGCATGGGCGGCCTCGATGTGTCGCAAGTTCCACTCGTACCACCGGCAGGACCGCACCGTCGTCTTCGGCCCGTAACGGTCGAGGAGGCGGAGGCGCAGCTCCGCGCCCGGACCCGGGGGCAACCGGTCCACGCCCGCAGTCAGAGCCGGCAAGGCATTGGCCGAGAGCCCCCACACGAGATACGTCGCGTCGAGTCGGGCGGTTTCAATTGCGCGCTCGAGGTTCTGCCGCGCGATCCAGGCCTCGTGGTTCCACCAGGCGAGCATGGCCAGAGCGCCCAGGCCGAGGCCGGCGGCGCGACGCAGGAGGGGCGGGAGCGCGATCCGGCCCCGCAGCTCGACGACCAGGAGAACGAGGAGGAGAGCCAGCACCACCATGTAGACCTGGGCATAGAGCCGCGCCGTCGTGAAGCCGTAGGCCGCCTCGTAGAGCAGGACGCGGCGGAAGGCGGAGACCAGGAGCAGCGTGGTCTCGGCCACGAGCAGCAGGGAGATCCAGCGCGCGGCGCGCTCGAAGGCGCCCGCGGCGCCCCATCGATCGAGGGCCAGGATCAGGATGATGCAGATGGTGGCGGCCGTGGAGAGCTCGCCGAAGCCGCGCCGGGCATGCTCCGCGTAGCTCGTGCCGCTGCCCACGATGGCCGCGGGATCGCCATAGAGGTAGGAGAGCTGCAGGAGAAGGAAGAGGCCGAAGAGTCCCGCCACGGAGGCCAGCACGATGAGCCGCTCCAGGCCGCCCACTCGAGCCGCCGAGGGCTGGATTGGCCGGGGAGTGCGCGGGACGGCACCCTCGCGGAGAGTCACGCCGCCCGCCCCGAGGGCGCCCGCGAGGAGCGCGCCAAAGAAGACGAGGCGGGGAATGAAATCGACGCGCTCGATCAGCTCCAGCACCGTATCGCGCGCCCGGGCCAGGATGGGATCGGCGCCGGCCAGGAGGAGGGCGAGCACCGTGATGACGGGCAGCGCCATGGCCGCGCCGCGGACGGCGGGACGATGCCGCGGCCCCGCGAGCGAGCCCAGCAGCTCGATGCTTCTCCGGGCGGCCTCGAAGAGGGCAAGAGCGCCCGCGACCACCGGGGCGCCCGCGACGAAAGGCAGGTCGAGCCATCCCGTGGTGGGATCGCGTCCCACGAGCATGGCAAGGGCGAGCAGGGTCAGGGCGCACAGGGCAATGAGAGCGTGGAAGACGGGGTCGGCGGTGAGCGCGGCTCCCGTCCCGAGGGCGCAGGCCAGCGCGAGCGTGGCGGCGAGTGGCGCCGAGACCCGGCCCGCTCCGAGCCAGGCGGAGAGCCCGAGGCTTGCCGCGGACAGCGTCATCCACAGCGACCAGTTGAGGCCGATCGAGGCATCGAAGAGCACCCAGGTCCCGAAGCCGGCGACGGCCAGGGACGAGAGCCAGAGGGTGGCGAGCGTGGTCATGGTCATCTGCTCCTCGTGGACGGTGTAGAAACGGCAAGGGGGAGCGCGCCGAAGCGCCGTTCGCGCGCGTGGAAGTCGTCGAGGGCCGCGGCCAGATCGGCGGGGGCGAAGTCCGGCCACATGCGCGCCACGAACCGGAGCTCGGCATAGGCGCTTTCCCAGAGGAGGAAATCGCTCAGGCGCTGCTCGCCTCCCGCGCGGATGAGCAGGTCGACGTCGGGCGCGCCGGCCCCGCCGTAGGCCTGGCCGAGGCGCGCGGCGAATGTCTCGCTCGGCACGGATCCGGAGAGTCTCCGGCGCGCGGCGCGCAGAATCATGTCGCGTGCCGAGTAGTCCACGGCGAGACGGAGATGGAGGCCGCGCGCGCCCGCCGTCTCGTTCTCGGCGCGGGTGGCCGCGGCCCGGAGCGGGAGGGGAAGGCGGTCGCGGCGCCCGATGAGCGAGAGGCGGACATCATGCGTGGCCAGCGCGGCAGCCTCTCGTCGCAGGAACGAGCCCAGGAGCGCCATGAGCCCATCCACTTCCGGGCGCGGCCGCTTCCAGTTGTCGGACGAGAAGGCGAAGAGAGTGAGGGTGCCGATCCCGAGGCCGGGCGCGGCTTCCACGATCCGGCGGGCGGCGCGGACCCCGCGGCGGTGCCCGGCCAGGCGAGGCAGGCCGCGGGCCTCCGCCCACCGGCCGTTGCCGTCCATGACGATGGCCACGTGGAGCCGGCGCGACGTTTCCTGATCAAAAGAACTTTGCATCATGAAGTGTCACCTCAAAAAAAGGGGTGGTCAGTGCCCGAGCATGCTGCGCGTGGCCCGGATGAGCGCTTCCATGTGGTTGAGGTACCGCGCGAGCTCCCGTCGGCCCAGGGGAGCCAGCCGGTACTCCGTCCGCGGCCGCCGGCCTTCGAAGCTCTTGGTGCAGGTGACGTGCTGGGCATCCTCGAGCTTGCGGCAATGGACGGAGAGGTTGCCGTCGGTCGTCTTGAGGAGCGCCTTGAGCTCGTTGAACGTGAGCGAGTCGGTCGCGGCGAGCGCGCTCACGATGCCCAGGCGCAGCCGGTGATGAATCACGCTCTCGGGCGCGAGATCGGTCCGGCGCGCGCCCGGGCGCCGCTCCGCAGGCGCCGCCTCGTGCGGCTTGGCGCGGGGCCGGCGCGCCGCGCCCGCCTCAGCCACCGTACTGCCTCGCGATCAGGGCACCGAAGACCAGGTGAAGGCCGCCGAAGCCGGCCACGAGCAAGAGATCGCCCCATCCGGCGGGACCGAGCAAGGCGCAGGCGCCGAGGGCCATGAACCCCACGCCCATGACGGGCACCACGCGCACCGAGAAAGCCCCGCCGGCCACGATGCCCGCGCCGTAGACGAGAAGCCAGAGCCCCGGCAGGAGACTCCACAGGCCGGCGCGAGCGAGCACGACGGTCAGGAGTCCGCCCGCGATCATGGCGGGAGCCAGACAGAGCCCGAACTTTCTCGCCGGGCCCGAGGCCAGGGGCAGCCCCGCCGCGCGGCTCTTGCGCGCGGTGGCGAGGGCGGCGAGGGGCACCGAGACGCCGGCGAGGGCGATCCAGAGGAGCAGCCAGCGCTCGCGCGTCCGCGCGAGCGACGCGAGGGTGCCGACGACAACGGCAAGGAGACCCACGCCCATCAGGGCCCAGCCGGAAAAGGTCGTGACCGAGGCCTGTTCCATGGTCTCGCGGATGAACCGGAGGTCCGCCAGAGCACGGTCGTGGAGCGCCGCGGTCGAAGACGCAGGCATGGGTCGGTCACCCGGCATGGTCCAGGGATAGCCGGTCTGGCTAGGCGGTGTCAAGTACTTTGTTACTCAGAGTCTCGGGCCCACTCGTCTGGATCG
>WNGR01003416.1_pt1 | contig 18358 bp, 15 predicted proteins | sample 5407581 | NCBI WGS metagenome assembly WNGR01 (sample SAMN13153383, study PRJNA577476) | soil metagenome | isolation source: 80 cm soil or saprolite under Garry oak tree replicate 2 | place: USA:California | collected 2016-06-15 | reverse complement strand
ATGAGTACCGGCGTGGTGCAGCTGGCACTGCGTAGCTCCGGTTGAGCATTATGCAGATGAGCAACGGAGATGCCAGTGACGACATGGTGCCAGCGTCCACGTAGTGAAAGCAAGAGTTCGTGGGCATGAGTTGTATCGCGTGGTTTGCCCAGTACCATGCCATCAAGGATGACGGTCGTATCGGCAGTGATCACCAGGGCATGCTCTGCCTCTGGAAGAGTGAGGGCACTGATCGCTTTCTGTTCAGCCAGCCACTGAGCCAGCCCTTCGCTTGGGCCCGTATAACACTGCTGAATAGCATCTTCATTGACGGGTGCAACCGCAACGGTATATGGTAGGCCTAGCCGGGCCAGCAATTGGCGCCGTCTCGGCGAAGCTGAGGCGAGTATCAAGGGTATAGTCATACACTATTGCGCTCCAGAACGGCGACACACTCGATATGAGCCGTTTGCGGGAACATATCGAGAGGTTGCACCGAGTGTAGAGAATAAGTTGGAGAAAGATGACAGAGTATGTTCAGGTCCCGTGCCAGAGTTGATGGGTCGCACGAGACATACACAATTCTGGCAACCGGATGCTGCACCAGCGTGTCAAGCACTGTTTGCTGGCAACCAGCACGTGGTGGGTCGATGACCAGTCCGTCGATCACCGTTGTCAGCGAGGGCAGGAGTTCTTCCACTTTGCCCTTGAGAAGCTCAACATTGCTAACCTCGCGCAGATTCCAGCGAGCGTCTTGAATGGCACTGGGGGATTCCTCGATAGCAATGACCTTGCCAACATGGTGTGCTAGGAACAAGGCAAACGTACCCACGCCGCAATAGGCATCGACAATAGTGAGCGGGTGCGTATGGTCTTCTTCCAGTAAGCCATTGAGAACCATCTGGGCCATTTTTTCAGCCTGGGCGGTGTTGGTTTGAAAAAAGGAACTGGGACGAATACGGAAAGTTTCGCCTGCCAGGTGTTCTTCCATCGTATCGGTGTGAATATCCAGGCCAACGGCTGTCAGCTGCTCGATAACCTCTGGTTGCAGTACCAGAGCGTATCAACAATTGAGGTCGCTCATTGAGTTGCTGGCTGAAGATGTGCAATGCGCGGTTAATGTCATCATGGGCAATGGGACAGGATGTCAGAGGCAGGACACGGTGTGTGCCTCTAGCGGTAAGTCCCACCTGTCCATAACGGTTGACGGAGAAGCGCATATGGTTACGGTAGTGCCATGGGTCATCACAAGGGACTGTTTCCCGCAGTGGTGGATTGTCAAAGCCGCCGATCTCCTGTAAGAGTTGAGCAACGATCTCACGTTTCCAGGCCAATTGTGCAGCATAGTGCATGTGCTGAAGTTGGCAGCCGCCACAGGTGCCGAAGACAGGGCAGGGGGCCTGAACACGAAGGGGCGAAGCTTCGTGAATATCGCTGATCTCGACACGTGGAGGGCGTGGTTTCCACCTGCGGCTACGCTTGCCCGAACGCGGCTGAGGTGGAGCTTCAACGGCAAGAGTGACACGTTCTCCCGGCAGGCCAGCCGGAACGCATAGCGAGCGCGTCTGCAAGGTGCCATCGGTACCTTGTTCGGTAATGTCGACAAGCGTGTCACCCTCGCGAGTCATAGGGCCGAGGGTGACGGTATGGTATGTGACGATTGTTTCGCTTGAAACTTGCTTGTGTTCGATCATCTTTTCTTACGTTTTTTCCCGCGTATTTGTTTACCGGTAGCGTGTTTTTGTCTTTCTTCCTCAAAGATCTGGCGATAAAGCTGTACCAGGAGGGAGTCCGGTTCGATACGTTCGGCTTCTGACAAAAGTTCATCGGCACGGCGATGATCGCTATCAAAGTAAGTTGAGGCAAGAAGTGTGAGTAGTGGAGCTGATTCTGGCTCTCTTGCCAGCCCTTCCTCTAGGAGGGTACGTGCTTCTAAGATCCTGCCAGAACGTATATAGTGCGTAACCAGCTCGCCGTACGCCTCGAAGTCATCGGGATCAACGTCGATAGCACGTTTGTAACTCTCGATCTCCTTTTCACTTTCTTCTAACAGGGAGTAGGTTTTGCCGATGTTGTACCAACCGTGCGGATGATCTGGCTGAATCTCTACGACGCGCTGGTAGTGACTGAGCGCCTGTTCATATTCATCGCGCTCTTCGGCAATGAGGCCAAAATCGGTTTCAATCATGGCTTGGTGAGTTGTGTCACTTGTTAAGGCTCGAGCCTGGTTCAGGTGCGTCTCTGCCTCAAGCAGGCTCTCATCATCTTCACCGTACTCTAGCGAGAGTTCGGCCAAGGTGAGATGTGCCAGAGCATTATCCTCCATGCTCAACGATTCCCGAAGGGCTGCTTCTGCTTGCTCGCGGAGATGTTCGCTGCGCTCTTCGCTTTCCTCATCATCCTCTGTATCAAATTGTTCGCTGAGTTGTATTTGTAGACCGGCTAGGTGTCGTAGGGACTGGGCCTTTTGTTCTGGAACGTTTGCCACCAGACGCTCTGCGTAAACGATGCTACGCTCAAGGTCTTCGAAAACTACTGCACGAGCCATGGCGTCCAGATACAGGTCGCTGTTATGCGGTTCTTGTAGCTGTAATGCATCATAGTAGAACAGATTTTGTGTTGTGTAGCGTACTATTTCAATAAGATATTGAAGAGCATCGGGATCATTGGGGCTATGTTCTGTGGTGATCCGTTCAACGTGATGATTGTTTTCCTCGATACGCCGACGTAATTCAGCAGCAGGAAGTGCCAGCGCGTTGGTGGCTTCGTCGGTCATGCTTTGGATGAGCCAGCCATCTTGCTCTTGGAGCAGCGTATAGGTAACCCAGAACCAGCGTCGTCCGGTTTCCTTATAGATAGTTGTTGTCTGTGGTAGCTCCGGTAATGGTTCAGTTGTATCGGTAAGTTCAATTGACCAGATCGCCTCAACTTCTTTTTTCGTAGGAGAGTTCGGTCGAATGAAGGGATTAGGTAGCCAGAGGCCAGATTTATGTGGTTCGAGCTCATGGGCGAAAGTAGGCTCCATATTGAACGGCTCCGCTGTCTCGGCCCAAGCTTCGCGACGGGTTGCCCATTCCTCCTGTGATAGTCCTTCACGAAGGCTGCTTTGCTCAGCGAGGAGGCGGTAAGCGTACTCATAATCACCATCAGCCCAGGCATCGACAAAGCTGGTGACCACCTGTTCTGGCTCCAGGTCAGTAAGGCTCTCCTCGTCTACCTCGTCTTCTTCCTCTTCATCGCTGATATCAGGAGCTTGCAGCACCAGTTCATTGATCAATGCAAGGTGGCGTTGGTAGCCGCTGTGAGGCCGTGTACCATATTTTTTGTTGGTGTCCAGAGCCTCCTGGAGGAGCTTGCGACCTTTCGATAGGCTACAGTCAAGGATGGGAACTTGTGCCTGAGTCTCGGCAATCAGCTTTTCAACGGTGTTTTTACTGTTGACTTGCACAAAGCAATCTTTGATGCCATCATGCCAAAATTCGAGGAGGAAACCAAGCACGCGTACTTCTCGATAGGCTGGCCCCTGTTCCCACAGCAGCATCAACTGTACTTCGCCTGCATCACGGGTGTCGGTGACCATGCCTTTCCAGAAGCGTGCAGGAGTATTTAACGTCTGTAATTCCTGTTCTTGCATGAATTGGTCTACAACGGAGGTATGTGGCAGTGGCGACTGCCACTGTGGATAGATGTCCGCCTCTTCGAGCCGAAGTTGGGAGCGACGTGCCTCTTTGCGGACACCTTTAAGAGGGCTGAGTTCGTAAAGGGCCAGGACGATATCGGCTGCGTCGGTGTTTGCCTCTTTTGAGAGCGTCTTGAGCAGGGCTATCTGGGCCGCTTCCGAGGTGCTGGTAATGGGCTGAAGAGCCGTTTCAGCTTCATGCTGATTGGTGCTCCCATGGAGGGCCTGGGCAATCTGATGGGTTTTTCCCAGGAGAGCCTGTAACTGGGTGATATCTACCTGGGTAATGGATACTTTCTGGTCTTTTTTCTTTGTCATAATGGACTCCTCTTATTTTTTCTTGCGCCTGTTGATCTCTTCACGCATGGCCTGTACAAGCTCTAGTTGTGGATTGATGCGCTCTGCTTCCTCTAAGACTGCCTGGGCGTGACGCATGTCGCCACTTTCGAGGTAGACCGATGAGAGGAGGGCAAGTAGATGGGCTGATTTAGGATTACTGCGTAGTCCTCGCTCCAGAGTCTCGCGTGCCTGGGTGGGCTGTTTTTGATTCATATACATGGCGGCAAGCTCGCTATAGGGAAGGATGAAGTGTGGCTCCGTTTCGATAGCACGCTCGTAGGAAGCTTTGGCATCCTGCAATTGATTGAGAGTGACCTGTGTGATACCGATCTTGAACCAGATATTTTCGAAGTTGGGATCAAGGCTTGCCGCTTGCTGGTAGTGAGAGAGAGCCTCCTGGGGTTGATCGCGCTGGATAGCGATGGTAGCAAGAGAATTTTCGAGCATGGCTTCTTCTTTCGGTGCAGGGACCATGGCTTTAGCTTGCAGCAATTCGGCCTCTGCTTCATCGAGCTTGTCCTGCTGTTGAATAAGCAAATCTGCCAGAATGGCGTGTCCAGCTATGGTGTTTTCCACGTTCAAGGACTCGTGTAAAGAGGCTTCGGCCAGTTGGGAGAAGCGTTGCGCTCGCTCATGCATATGGCGTTCTTGATAGAATTCGCTGAGTGATGCCTGGGTAACACCTAGTTGCCGCAGGACGGCACCACGCCCTTGAGCAAAGCCCCGGGCCATGCGCTCCAAGTAGACGATAGTTCGTTCAAGTGCGCCGATGCCCATAGCACGGTTAAAGGCATCACCGTAAAGAGCTTGATCTAACGGAAGCTGTACGATCAGAGCATCATCATAGTGTAATGTCTGAATGATACGCCAGATGATCTCTTCGCTGACTGTTTTGGCTTCGGGCGTGCCAGGCGTATACTGCTGCATAAGCTCGTTCATGCGGTCATCGGACTCTTTGATGCGTTTCTGTAGCTCGGCAATGGGTAAGCCCTGTGCCTTGGCTCCTTCGTCGGTCATATTCTGGATGCGCCATCCTTCGTGTTCCTGCACCACTGTATAGCTGGTCCAGAACCAGTGGCGACCGGTTTCTTTGTAGACCCCCGTTCCCATAGGCATCTCAGGGAGTGTGCCACTGAGCGGTGTATCACTGAGTTCGAGTGACCATGCCATCTCAAGCTCTTTGCGTGAGCTCAGATTTCTGCCACCAAATGTGCTGGGTAGCCACAATGTTGATGAGGTATTGGGCTCGCGTTCGTGTATAAAGCCAAACTCAAAGCGGGTCGGATGTGCTTCGTTGGACCATTGACGGCGTTGGGTAATCCATTCCTCGCGTTCCAAGCCATCGCGTAAGGAGCTATTGTTAGCCAGCAGGTCATAGGCCAGATCGTAGTCGCCCAGGCACCAGCCAGCGACCCAGGTCGCGACAAGCTCGTCGGGTTCCAACTTGGGATTGATAAAAGTCAAGCCGCGATCCTCGCCGACGTCTTTCGCATCAAGGATAAGCTGTTTGACGGTGGGCAGGTGATGGCGATACTCTTTGTGAGGCTGGGTGCCGCGCCAGGCGTTGACGGCGAGAGCTTCTTCGATAAAGCGGCGTGCCTCAGCAAGGGTACATTCAGCCATGGTAACGTCTGGCAGCTGCGAGCGAATTTTCTGAATCTGAGCATCAACATTGCGCTTGTTTGTGTTGTCAAGGATAAACTCCTTGAGTCCTTGTTCCCAAAAGTCGAGCAACAAGATCATCATACGGACTTCGTTATATTCAAAGCCGTGTTCCCAGCAAAGAATAAGTTGAATTTCGCCCTCTTCACGGCAGGCAGTGACGTAGCCTTTCCAGAAGCGCGGTGGATTGGCCACAGGGAGTTGGATAGCCGCTGTACGCGTTACGGGTGGATCCCAGGTCGGATAAATTTTGGTTCCTTCCAGACGTATGAGCGAGCGGCGTGCCTCTTTACGTACCTGTTTGTTGTTGGCCAGTGTGTTGAGGGCCAGAAGGAGGTCGGCAGCGTCGGTGTGCTGTTCTTTGGATAGTGCCTTAAGCAGGGCCAGTTGACTCGTTTCCGGCAGGGAAGTGATAGTGGCCAAAGCGTCTTCAGCTTGCTGCTGATCAGTACTTGCATGCAGAGTATCAGCGATCTGATGATAGTACGCGAGTAGGTCTTGCACCTGGGTATTTTCTTCTGCTGAAATGGCAAGATTGGTTTCTTTTTTTCGGGTCATGTTCTATCTATGTTCCTTAATGTTGTACATTTTTGTTCTTGTCGATTGTATCACGTCATGAAAGAGGCGTCGAGAGGCAGTTTAGTTCAAGGAGCCAGGGAGGACAGGTAGGCCCGCGAGAGCCATATGGTGGTCGAATGCAAAGACCGCATCGATATCTGAACGAGACTGAATAAATGCGATAGAGAAGGCATCTACATAGGAGAGAGCTTAATATTAAAGGTAGATGTCATCGTGATCCACCTCAGAGGGACCTTCAAACATACCGATCAAGTCAGCAAAAGGGTCGCGAGTTTCGACAATACCCTCTTTGGCGAGAAACTGATCAAGAGCTTTACGCAAAATTTCAGCCTCCGTTGTCCCTTGTTGCTGTGCCAGCCGTTTCACTGCCCGGTCCTGAGCTGGCGTGATATACGTTTGTTTGCGAACTAATTCCATAGCTTTGTATCTCCCTGATGTCATTATACAACATTTCGATGTTATTGTATCAACATCAGGGGATAGAGACCATCCTCATCACTCAGCTCTTGTGTCTAGACAGAGATGTGTCGGATAGGTGAGAACTCGCATACCTGTGACTGCGGGTATTTCTGGGAGCAGAGGCTTGGTTCTATACGCAGAAAGCCCTGCGGTGTATTGAGGTGCTGCTTTGGTGGCTATGTTCGCACGCGTGGGTGTGCGTGCGGCCATCAAGATGAAGAGCGGGAAGGCAGCACAGTAGAAGTAGGAAGCCAGGCTGCGCCATGCCAGGAAGAGCGGCAGAACGGCTAAGAGCATGGCAGACTCTGGATATTGTTTGCAGATGCGCCAGTACCAGACGAGTGAACCAAGCATGGCGATACCTTCCAGTACGCTGTAGACCCATTTGGGCAGGAAGGGTACGAGATGCGTGATGCTGAGATTAACGATGCCGACACCCATAGGGAACATGGGGTCAGCTATAGGAGCTAGAATGCCAGCCAGCCAGGCATGTGGGTCCCAGAGGATAAAAGGCAGGTTGAAGGCAAGGGCTATGGAACTGGCAATGGTGAGCCGGTAAACGACCTCCTTGAGGCCGTAGTGACGCCATACCATGATCATGTAGAATGGGACAAAGAACCACGCGATCTGCTTGCTTGCCAGGGCGAGACCAAGGAAGATAGCGGAAAGCCAGCGTTTGTCGCGGAAGAGCCAGGTGATGACGATGAGCAAGACAGAGAAGATATCGAGGTTGCTCCCCACGGTGGAGGACCACATGGAGACGTTTGCCATAGAGAGAAGCAAGACCCATGGTCGTAGCTCCGGTCGGGCGAACTTCCAGGCCAGGAAGACCAGGAGGAAGTAACTGCCCAGGTAGAAGGGCAAGACGTTATAGTTGTGAAAGAAGACAAAGGGGATGAGGGTCAGGAAAGAGAGGGAGGGATAGCTGACCTTGGACTCAAATTCAGGGGCGGTACCAGCTTTGAGGTCGGTATCGAGTACGGTCCGAAAATCGGTCAAAGAGGGATAATCGGTGCGGTTGGCAAATTGCCCTTGTTGGAGAGGTGTGGTCCAGTTGGGCTGAATAGAGTACTTGCGAGCCATAGTCAGCATATTAGAGTCGGTATAGGGGTTGCGTCCCTCTAAGAGCAAAGCAGCTCCATTGGTATCGAGTGCGGTGCCATCGTTAGAGAATATCGGAGGAAAGAAGGAGAAGACTATAGCACGTCCACTTTCAATGAAGCCGGCAATCGTCAGGATGATGGTGAGGATAAGTAGGATGCGTTGCCAACGATGCGGCGGTCCCCGACGTATCTGCTGTTTGGTGCGTATTGGGCGCAAGGCCATAGTCATGGCGACAAAACTTCCCAGAAAGATAGTTAGAGGGATGAGCGAGGCAAAGGGCATAAGATAGGGTGTATACCAGTCGTGGTTGATCTCATTGAGAGCCTGCAAGATAAGGGCTAAGCCGATCCAGGCGGCACGATGTTGGAGTTCGACGATGGAAAAATTATCTGGCGAAACATCCTCTGTAAAGAAGAGACGCATCCAGTGGTATTTGGTTGTGGTGATGATATGATCTTTCTCTGGTCGAGTGGTCTGTGTGAGTACAGATCGCTGTGCCATATGTATATGTCTTGCGCGGTTCTCTCACGAAACATGCTGAACAGTAGAGAAGCTCGACGGTGAGTGAGCAGGATATTCAGGAAAGAAGCGCATTTACCTCCGCATCAGAGTACCGAGTACGAGGTTGAAATAACCTCTCAAAGAGCTTTTCTCGGCCTGAACTTTACAACGAAGGCAGGGGTAGTTACGTCACAAAATTTGAAAAAAGTTTAGCTGTTATGGTTGTTTTTTACGTGGGAGCAGCAAAATGGAGACACCGGCATAGCCTGAGCATACGAGGAGTAACAAGGCATAAATTTTCGTTTCGACGTCCCCAGGTGAGAAGAGCAAGGAGAGACCCCACCATAAGAAGCCGACAAAGACAAGAAATAATAAGATGGTACTCGTTAGTTTTTTGCTCATGTTGAGATCCTTCTGGGCGGATATGAAATCATATGCCTTTGGTTCTGTTTCCTAAATTATAACATAAACATGATGGATATGGATGATGGGGTTTGATGAGTGCCCCACCGCATGATGACCGCAAGGGTCATCACTACTATATACGGATGCGTCGGCCTGTGAAGCCGGAGTATAGTAGTGATGACCCTTGCGGTCATCATGGAATGGGTGGTCTGGTGACATACATTAGTGCGATGACAGGAACTGTTTGGCAACCTCCATCCCATGTTCCAGTGCCAGATGCACACGTCCACCTACAAATCCATCGCCACAAAAGGCCAGACCTATAGGCAGCGTTAACGTATTGAGTGCATTGGCATCGGCCTTTGCATTGGGTAAAGCGTATTGCCAGCGATAGATGTCGGTGAAGATTGGCTCCGGCAGTTGCTCATCAACCAGTTCGGCAACCAGCCGGGCTACATCGCCGATCAATTGCTCATCAGCAGTGTGCCAGTTTTGCTGGCTGTAGTGGGGAGCCATTTGGGCGAGCAGCAAGCCGGTGTTTGGGGGAGTACGTTCAGGGGCTTTTTCGTGCTCCCAGGCAAGCCAGGAGATGGGGTGAGCTTTGTCGGTGTTGACGAGGGCATAGTAGGGACGCACTTGCGGTTGAGGCTGGTAACCGAGCATGACGGAGATAAGCGGATTGTAGCGAGCCTGGCTGAGTGTAGAGAGAAGGGGTTGACGTACGTTATTGTCTAATGAACTGGCGGTAATGAGATTGATGGCCTGAGGAGCGGGAAGTGTGACGAGAAGGCGAGCAAAGGTTCCAAGAGATTGCCCTGATATGTTGCTGAGATGCCAGCCGGTTGTGGTCTGTTGGAAGCGGGTGATGAGTGTTTGCAGGGAAATATGTAGTCCTTCGGCCATACATTTGGCGAAAGTGTGGAGGCCGGAGCGATAGTTCCATTTCGGGTCGGCGTTTTGGGCAGGGTCGCCTTGGGCAATGTGGCCGTGTTGATCGAAAATCCAGACGGGTTTGGCAATGTCGATGAGGTCGTTGACGTAAAAGCGTTCAGTGATCAGAGATGTGCTGATAGGGGAGCCACCTTTGATGTACTGTGCGCCGTGGTCGTAGATAAAGCCTTGACGTTGACGGGTGGCGGCCCGCCCACCGACCTCTGTATGCTCCTCGAAGAGAGTCACTGTATGGCCTGCATCTTGCAGGATATGAGCGGCAGCAAGGCCAGAGCTGCCCGCGCCGATAATGGCTATGGATGTCATTTAATGCTGATTCCCATTGTGTATCTCAGTAGTGATCGATAGCTGTTCCTGCCGCTCTCTGAGCCAGTTTTCTTTCCAGAGGGAGGCGCGAGCCAGCATTTCTTCAGCACTTTTCATGGAGAACTCGGTGACGTTGCCACCCATGATATGGGCGAGTTCGCGCACACGCTGCTCCGGTCGCAATTCGTTGACGATGGTTATGGTGCGATTGTCCAAGATTTGCTTGTTGACGTTGTAATGGGTATCGGCGAAGGCGGCGATCTGTGGCAGGTGAGTGACACAGATGACCTGGTGGTTCTGGGTGAGTATCCAGAGCTTTTCGCCGACGATCTGGCCACTGCGTCCACTGATGCCGGCATCAATTTCGTCGAAAATGAGCGTAGGGGTAGCGTCGGCGGAGGCAAGGATGGTTTTGAGGGCCAGCATGAGGCGCGAGGTTTCGCCACCGGAGGCGATTCTGGTGAGTGGCTTGAAAGGCTCGCCAGGGTTGGGGGCGATGAGAAACTGTACGCGGTCTATGCCAGTCAGGTCACAGGCATAGTATTGTTCGGGTTGGTTGTCTATGCTGGCCGGGACGCCGTTTTCGTCGGGAAGCTGTTCGAACTGGACGGAGAAACGGGCGCGTTTCATGTTGAGGTCGTCCAATTGTTCTTCCATGGCAACGGCGAGGCGTGCGGCGGCAGCGCGGCGACGGGTGGAGAGGTGTTGGGCGAGTGTGCCGATCTCGTGACGGAACTGGCTATCTTGTTGCTGTAATTGCAGGATGTATTCATCGCGATGGGTGATCGTGTCGAGTTCGGCCTGGTCTTCGGCGGCTCGTTGCAGGATGTCTTCGATGGTTGAGCCGTACTTGCGTTGCAGTTTATGAATCTGATCGAGGCGATCCTCGATGTCTGTGAGGCGGCGCGGATCGTCTTCAATATCGCTTTCGTAACTACTGATGCTGGCGGCGACATCTTCCAGGCGGTAGATGGCCTCGGAAAGGCTCTCCTCGTACTCTTTGAGGGTTTTGTCGAGGCGGGCCAGCTCATTGAGGCTGCGTAGGGCGGTACGCAACTGATCAAGGGCTGGTTTGAAGTCATCGCTGCCGATATCGCTACCTTTAAGAACTCCGTAGACGAAGTTGCACAGTTCACGGAGGCGTTCGGCGTTGCTCAGGACTTTGCGTTCTTGTTCGAGTTCCTCGACTTCGCCGGGCTGGAGGTGAGCTTTCATGATTTCGTCAATTTCAAAACGGAGAAATTCGGCGCGACGGGTCTGATCGCGTTCGTGGCGCTGAAGTTCCTGAAGGGTTTTACGGGCGTTGCGCCATGCAGTAACTTTGGTACTGAGTTGGTTACGTAGGGGCAGCAGTTCAGCGTAGCGGTCGAGGAAGTTGATGTGTTGTTCGGGACGGAGCAGGCTCATATGTTCGCTCTGTCCGTGGATATCAATGAGCCAGCTGGCGACCTGTTGCAGAACCTGTTGTGAGAAGGCACGACCGTTGATGCGGGCAACGGTGCGACCAGAACGGAAGATATCGCGTGAGAGAATGAGCTGGCCGTCTTCAGGTGTGATGTCGTATTCATGCAGAAGGGTAGCCAGGGCGACTTTGGCATCGGCACTGGCGGCATCACTCTGTAGACGTTGAGCGGCTTGTAGCTCGGCTTGTTCAAAGGCTTCAAAGATGGTGCGAGAGCCATTGGTGCTATTGTCTGTGGCGGTGTCGAACGATTGCCATTGGTCATCTATGGCCGGTAGGGTGTCGATGGAGAAGACGCCTTCGACGGTGGCGCGTTCACAACCGGCGCGGACAAAATCGGCCCCAATTTTACCACCGAGCAGAGTGTTGACGGCATCGATGATGATGGATTTGCCCGCGCCTGTTTCGCCTGTCAGGACGTTAAAGAGGCGATGCAAGCGCAGATGTAGGGTGTCGATGATAGCGAAATCTTTGATGTTCAGTTCTAGTAACATGGTCGTTTGTGTATGGATTAGTCGGTTGGCCGACTCGCTGTATGATCAACGTCACTTTTGAGCTTGGCGATGATGATCTCATAGAAATGGGTTGGTGGTCTACGTCTAAGAAACTGTGTGACATACTGGCTCTTGTGAACAGTTACGGTTGCACCGTGCTTAATCTCGCGGTTCATCTGACCATCGGCAGAGAAGACGCCATGCTGTGAGCCGGTGAGAATTTGGAGCTTAATGTTGGCTTCGGGTGGTACGACTAATGAACGGTCAGAGGCGAGGTGTGGTGCGACAGGTGTGATGACGGTACTCTGCACCTGTGGATGCAATAATGGACCACCGACAGCCAGGTTATAGGCGGTTGAGCCGGTGGCGGTGGAGACGATGAGACCATCGGCATAACTGGTACTATAATAGTAGTCGTCGATCCAGATACGCACTTGTACCACACGTGGCCATGGGCCACGGGCAATAACTATATCGTTCAGGGCTAAGAACTCCTCGCATTGGCCGTCCTGATCAAGTTGCGCATGGAGCATGGCACGTTTGTCGATCCAGACGGATGCATCACGTTGCAGGTAATAGTGCAGATTTGTCCGTAACTCATCTGGTTCAAGCTCGGTCAGGAAGCCAACGCGCCCAAAGTTGACGCCAACGATGGGTATGCCTGCAAAGGCACAGAGGCGGGCCGCATGCAGAATAGTACCATCACCTCCGAGGACGATTGCCAGTTCAAACCCTTTTAATGAAGGATCAAGCGTTTCCTCTCCTTCATGGCGGATATCAATGCTACGCACTTCATATCCCTGTTGTTGTAGAAATGGGATGATCTGGCTCGCAACTTCTGAGGTGTCTTCTTTGCGGCCCTGATAAAATATGGCTATGGCTTTCAAAACAATACTCTCTCCAAAGTGAGGATTCTCTGCCTACGTAATGGTACGTCATGGGAGGATGGTTGTCAACTGTTCCGTGTAGCAGGGTGACTGCTCCAGCAGGACGAGCGTCCCACCAGGAAGGACGACCGCCCCCCACCAGGACGACCGCAAGGGTCGTCCCTACTATATACGGTTTGCGGCTCACGCCAGGCAATGTGGTGGATGGCGGAGAGGGTGAGGGGGTAGGAACAGTTGTTGTTTCGATATATGAGATACATTCTTTTTGTGGGGGTAGGTGACGGAAATGAGTTGAGCGAGGGATGGCTCGGTGTAGCGAGAGTATCAGGAGTAGTGTGTGTAGTGATTGTGACAGATGTGACAGCGAAGTGTGAGAGGGATCGGTTCACGGTTACAGGTGTTACTGAAGTTACAGGTGTGGTGGTGAAACTTGTGTTGGGATCGCTTGAGGAGAGGTGTTGGTCATCATGCTTTGCCAGTGATACAACTTTTACATTTTGTTATTCGTATTGAGGAGGATGGGATGCATGTCGCTGCAAGCTTAGCAAATAGAGAGAAGGTAAATCATCATGTCACAACAAGAAATGGACTACGGTGAGACGAATCGTGACAGACCAAATTTTTCCTATCCGGGATATGAAGGTGCTTCTTATGGGAACAGTTATTCTGCTGGCTCTTATGGGCAAAAACTTTCAGGACACTCTGTAGGAAGAACTGTCACGTCAGGCCAACGTTTGGTACTGGCTGTAATCTCAATGATCATGCTCATGATTATGACTTTTGGCTTGATAGCAATTGCCATAGCTACACAAGCTCCCAGCTGGGCAATTTTGCCAATACTCTTTATACTCATTTTATTTTATTCTGCAGTTGTAATAATTAATGTTGTGTTTAATCGTAAGAACTAGTCACTACTCAGGAGGGGCCTTCTTCAGTACTGAAAAGGACTGAAATGAGTCTCAACATCCATCATCTGAAGCTCTCGCGATTGAGGACGATGTGTCTGTTGTATCTTGAGGACGATGTGTCTGTTGTATCTAATGTATCGGTTGTATCGGTTGTATCTAATGTATCGGTTGTATCAGTTGTTTGAGCAGTCCGATCCATCCTCCTCTGGAGTACCTGAGTAGTTATGCCAGAGTCTAGCTTGTATTTAGCTGATTCAACTTCTCCTCTGCGAGCCAAAACGCCTCATCCCTTGATGAAATAGCACCCTCAGCCTGAGCTTCAGCGATGGCTTCTAGCAGGCGACCAATGTGGGGGCCTGGTTTGAGGTTGAGGCGGCGCATGAGTTCGTCGGCACTGATAAGCTGAGGGGGCAGGATATTTTCGCGGTGCTGGATGTATTGGTTGAGGAACAGGTGGACGGTGGCAAGATGCTGTTCCCACGAACTAATAGTGGTGTCTGCGTTGTTTTCTGATGTACCGAAAAGTGGCCCTGTGGTGGCAAGATGATCGGCCAGCGAAAGTAGGGCCACGATAATACCTGTGGTACCGAGATCGACGAAGTAGCGTCGGATAGCACGGGGAGATATGGCGTCAAGGTGGGCCAGTTGACCGGGACGCATATGATGAGCCACGATTTGTTGGACGAGGCGGCGATCGGCGTTGCTGGCATGAATGCGTTTCATGACTTGTTGCGCGAGGGGAACACCTACCTGGGGGTGTGCATAAAAGTGAATATGCCCTTCTGCGTCCTCTGAATAGGTGGGCGGTTTGCCGATATCGTGCAGGAGAGCAGCCAATTTCATGCGCGGTGTGGTGAGTGTGGCTCGTGAGAAGATGTGTTGTTGTTCGGCTTCTTGCAGTAGTTGCTGGATGTGAGCAAGGTAGCCATGTGCCTGGCTTTCCAGGGGAGATTGCTGTATCGCGTCTGGTGTTTGTTGCAGGAGTGTGGACAGTTGCTCAAGGGTACCGACGGTCTGCAACGAGTGTTCCAGGACGTCCCAATAGTGGGGGCGCGGTTGAAGCATGCCGCGTGCCGGAATGAATTCGGGCATGAGCGTGGTGAGCAGGCCATGAGCGTCAAGAAAGTGCAACTGGTCGGTAGCACCCCGAGGTTCGAGGATGGCGTACAGTTCGTCATGGATTCGTTCAGGGGCGACCTGGAGGAGTAATGAAGAGTCACGGATGAGTAGCCCTTCAGTCCAGGGATCAATGCTCAGGTGGTAGCGTGCCATGAAGCGTACGGCGCGGAGCATACGTAGTGGGTCATGACGAAAGACATCGCTATCAACGGCTTTGAGGCGATGAGCCTGAAGGTCTGCCAGACCATGTAGCGGGTCGATGAGGTGTAATGCTTCGCCGGTTTGGAGGTGTTGTGAGACGTTGGCAAGTGGAGCAGCGATGGCGTTGATGGTGAAGTCACGTTTGCGTAGGTCTTGCTCGATGATGTCGCCTTTGAGATGGGCGATGTCGAGGATAAATTCTTTGTGCGGGTTTGGCGTTTGTTTGTCTTGGGTTGAGGTTGAGGTTAGGGGGACGATGACGCGGTGTGCCTTGTCGTGGAAGTGGGCATAGTGGCCGCCGAATTTGTTGGCCAGTTGCCGTGCAAGTGAGGGTGCGTCGCCGGTGATGGCGATGTCCCAGTCAATGCCGGGTGTTTCCAAAAGGATGTTGCGCAGTGAGCCGCCGACGAGGTAGGCTTGCTGGTGGTGGTTGGCAATGTATTCGGTTGTTTGTTGTAGGAGGTGGAGGGTTTGGGTGTGCAAGTTCAAGGGCTGGTTTTCCTTATTACCTCTCAACAGGCCGTATCCCTAACTATACGGCCTAACGATGAGCAAGCGGAGGTGGTTGTCCCCTATGGGAACAATCACCTCTGTCTGTACGTCTTATGAATCACATCTTATCATTTCCGAAAAGGTCGCGTGAGTATGCCCTAAGTACAATTAAGCAACTTTTGTGGAAATGAGGTAAACTGTTGGGAGAAAGCCGCCGAGATTGTGCTGAGTCGGCCCAACACAAGATTAACAGTTCTGATGCTCATGAAAAAAAGGAGGAGGTTATGAACAGGTTTTTCAGATATTTGGTAGGGCCGGGTATTGCTCTCTTGCTCTTTCTTCTTTGTAGCTGTGGATCCTCGGGAAGTTCTGGTGGAGATACTGGGAATCAAGATACATCTAAGAGCGGCCCAGTACGTATCGATACTGACAAAAAAACGTATGCTTCAACCGACTCCATAAAGGTGTCTGTCACGAACAATACAAAGAACAGTATATTTTCGTATGATACCCGTGCTAGTTGTACGATTCTTGGTTTGCAAATACAGATGAATAGTACGTGGCAAGATACGCAGATAGCTCGCTGTTCGCTAGGACGCCCAGCAATGGCTGTAGAAATTGCTGCAACGAGCGTCTATACCGCGGTGATTAGCGCTGGAGCTCAAGGTGCCAGTCAAGCTACATTTCCGCCTGGCACCTATCGCCTCCTGCTTACCTACTCGACATCACCGGTCCCATTGTCACAGCAAAACTCTCAAAATACAACGACCATCTATTCGGCCACCATCACTGTAATAGGTTCTCATTAGGGCACCGCTTTTTCGAGTGAAGGAAGTTCTGCTGCTCAATCACATACAGAAGACCATTCATATGACTGAGCAGCAGAGTCACACTCTGAAAGCTTATGGTGTGACACGTCCTACTTCTGTACCCCACACATTTTTTGCTTTCGCATATTGCCCTGTGATCCAGATCGAATTCACAGATGTCGTGGCAGGGTCTAGCCAGGCTGACTGATAATCTCCCCAGCGTGCCGTGCCGCTGGTTCCATAGATGCCAGCTCCGCTGGCGAGTGTTTTCGTCCCTGAGAGTGTTTGGTTCACGTACCAGATACTGGGATGAATAGTGGTGCCAGAGGCATTATAGACGAAGAGCGTATTTCCTGCACTATTGAGTATCGTGGCCGGATAGAAGAGCCAAAAACCGGGCGTGCCAAATGACCCTTGAGTGGATACCGTCGCGGAACTGGCCTTGAGGACGAACCATTCGACGATTCCCACTGGCCCATTCCCATCGCCAAAGTCATGAGAGCCTACCGTGTCCAGCGTTAGCAGGCCATTGAGAAAGTTAGCTTGATAGAGCCGGTTGTCGCCTGCATCGATTGTCCCAGAGGAGCCCAGTTGTTTCGCTGGTGGTGGTGGGCTGTAGCATTGAGTACTGACGCTACGATTGGACAGTGATTTACTACTCGTGAGTGACCAGAGGGTCAGCTTGCAAGCTCCGCCAGAATAGGAATTGACCAGATATTCAATGTGTGATGAGCCAGAGTCTTGACGTGCTGGAACGATAGCAAAGGCAACACTCCCATCTGGATTGGTCAGACGGCTCCAGGTAGTGAAATTGACGGTTGCGCAGCTTTCCAATTGTGTGCGATTAGCGAAGAAGAGCTCATTAGAACTGAAGTTGTTATTGACATACAAATTGACGCTGAAATAGACGCCATCTGCATCCACACCGAGTTTCTCATAGTCAGCAAAGTCACCGCTGGGCGTAGGAAAAGTGTAGTTACAATAGTTCCCTACTCCATTAGTCTGTTGCGCTACCGAGAGCAACAGCGAGGAGCCAGTATCAGCGATAAAGAGAAAACGCTTTCCTGTTTTATCCCATTGGACAACAGGATCAAAGATGGAACCAGATATCCCAAACCAGGTATTGAAGTTTGTCTCAAATTGCTGGGTACCAGTTCGGCTGTAGACCGCCCACTGCTCATTCACTGTTTCGACGTAGTTGTTCAACCCTCCAGCCCCATTGCTATCGGATGGCTGAAAGCCATTCTCAGCCTGACCTACAAACTTGGTATTCGTTTGCAGGTTCGCGTCAGTGGGTGCTGGAACACGCACAACATTTTGAGGAGAAGGGACCTTGGCACGACCACCAGGCCCGGGAAGGAACGAGACTGAGCCCTGTTCTTTCGCGGGAACCTGGAGAGTGGCGAAGGTGCTTACTTTCGTCGGCGTCACCACGCCTTGTCCACTCGACGAAAAGCTTCTCCCAGGTGACGTTCCCGCACTTGGTGACGCTGCATGCGAGAACAGAGCCGAACTGATCGACGGTGTGGCGATGGCAACGGCGATCAGGATACATGTGGCTAGCATAAGACCTAATTTTGATCTGATAAAACGCTTCATACGTGTTTCTCCCAATTAAGAAATAGACATACATTTCCATGAAGGTGAAAAGTCGCTCCGAAACAAGGCTTCGGTATATGAGAGTTGTAGATGTGCATATACAATCTAGTATAGAGCGGTTGTGAGTGAGTAATGAAGCGGTGAAGATATAGTGATTATTACTGCAATGAAGTTAAGATATTCCCACCCCTCCCTACACTATTTTGTCAAGAAGTACCGTCTTGTATCACAGGGTTTCTCAAACTGAAAGGGCAATAGTGGCGTACTCGCGTGTGGCAATCTATCGTCTTGGCAACCATGTTCCTATTAAGGAAAGCCTCCTCATCTCCTACGTCGCGCCTGCTCCCGTATAATTTGCAAATTAAGCAACTACGCAACCTCATAAGCCGTCACAGGCCAGGCTTAGGACGCAAACGTATCAAG
>WNGR01003036.1_pt1 | contig 18366 bp, 18 predicted proteins | sample 5407581 | NCBI WGS metagenome assembly WNGR01 (sample SAMN13153383, study PRJNA577476) | soil metagenome | isolation source: 80 cm soil or saprolite under Garry oak tree replicate 2 | place: USA:California | collected 2016-06-15 | reverse complement strand
CAGGAACAATTAACGGCACGGTGACAATCAATTCAGGAGCCAGGATTTTAGGTGGTACGGGGGCGGCGGCCAGCGGTGCGCTGACCCTGGCAAACAACCTCACTTTGAACTCCGGCTCGATCATTGAGCTGGCGCTTGGTGGCGCTGGCGCACACTCGACTCTAGCCCGAACTGGCGGCACCTGGTCGTTTCAGTCCAACCAAATCTTCACCTTCATCGATCTCGGAGCGACCACTGGCGCTTACAATAATATTATTACTGATTTGGCGAGCGATCCCGGAACAAGCAACTGGACAATCACCAATTCCGGATTTGTCGGCACGTTTAGTTTCGATGGGGCGAATATCGATCTTGCGCTAACAATCGTGCCCGAGCCAGGTACATGGTTCGCAGGCGCGCTAGCTTTCGTCGCGCTCAGTTACACGCAGCGCCGGCGATTCGTGCGTGGCCGCGACAGACTCTGAGCCTCGCGGCACACTCGGCTGTTCGCGCTGCCATATCGGCGTTAGACGACGAAGAAGAAGCCGGGCGAGGCGTGTAATCTGGGCGGACATCTTGTCCGCGGTTATTGCCCTAGCGGAGTGCAACTCTGCTGGCGAACAGACTGAAAAGTCTGCATTCTGGAATTTTTTAACTTTTCCAGAACTTCGCCCCGCCGTTTCCGGAGAAAGGTGTGAGAACTGTGCCCACCAATCAAAGGGACGTTTCTCCTTGGCCAAACAATATGCATAAAACTATAATAACACTGCTCGCGCTTGTAGCGTGCAGCGGTATCTACGCGGCGGGCCATTCCAATCCGGTGCAGGGCGGTATTAACATTAATGGCAGAATCAAACCGCCGTTGGCTCCATTGACCGTGTTGTGCTTTAGCTCGACACCCGGGTCCATACATTGACGATCAGGGCTGGGGCCACAGGAACGCCTGCTGGCTTTTCCGTTCAGTGGATGAAAGCGGCCGACCTAGCCGCGCTCGGAGGCAGGTGGCCTTCGGACGGAAATAGCTTTTGTGGAGCTAATTTCACCGGTGTGCCTCAGTGCATCAACTACAACCTTACTCCGGATGCCGAGGTTCAAATCGCTATTAGCGACGCTCTGATTGACGCTTGCGGAACCAGCAACGACTGTAATACGCCGCTGGATTGTAACACCGTGTATGCGTTTCGCGCTTTTGCGCATGCAAACAACCAGTTTAAGCGAAGCCCATTCAGCTACGGCCAGTGCTCCACAGCTCGATGCGGTGGCGGCACAGGCGGCTGCACTCATACGCAGAGCTATTGGAAAAATCATCCAGATGCCTGGCCGGTCCAGAACGTAATGCTCGGCACCATCAACTACACGCAAGTGCAACTGCTGCAAATTTTCAATCGTCCCGCAGCAGGCAATGGTTTGGTCGCCTTGGCGCATCAGTTGATCACGGCAAAGCTCAACATTGCGAACGGAGCGAACCCGTCGGCCATTCAAACGGCGGTCACAAGAGCAGGCGCTCTAATCGGCACACTGGTTGTGCCTCCGATTGGCAACGGAGTCCTAAGTCCCGGCGCTACGAGTACGCCCACGAACGAGCTAGTAAACTATAATATGGGTGTAACCGGCCCGGGCCATTGCCCTTAAGAAAAAAAGGGACCTATTTTACAATAACGTAAACAAAAAGTAATAAGTAGTAAGATAGCGACTGGTAGAAATACCAGTCACCTTTCTTCAACGATCTAACGCCTCAACGCTCGAGCGGTTCAACGCATTGGCGCAACACGCGGCAACGTCCCGGCTCGTTCTGCAAGACGTGTGCTGGTCTCAGGGGCACGCGGGCATGGGTGCGGCTGCACCCGTAAAAATCCAAAAAAATGTCTTGCTCTGCCGGCGGAGCTTGTTACAAGAGAGCGCAATCGCAAACTTGGGTGGAAATATGCGAAGCTTTAAGAAAATTTTGCTGCAGGCCTCGGTGAGTCCGCTTGGAGCGCGCCAGAGGTCGCTGCGTTCCGGTGGGTTCCGACCCCTTTTTGGTGCAGTCGCGAGCGCGTTAATACTCGCCGGGGCTCTCACGCCCAGGGCCGATGCGGATGTATTAGCCTATTTCAATTTCGAAGGTAACACCTTCACATCGGTCCCTGCGCCAGGCCCCGGAGGCCTGTATCCCTTCCTGCAGAACCAGACGATTCTCAACTCCCCGACCGATCCATTTCCGCCTGGGGGTCTCACTCTTGCCTCTGGGGTCGGTACCATACTCAATGAGCTTATCCCTGACGTGCCGACGACGAATTCGGCGCTTGACCTCAGTGGTAATACTAATGGCACTGCTAACCTAGACTGTTTCCGGTTTGGCGTAAACACCACCGGGTACGCGCAGGCTTCACTTAGTTTTGCGCTTGCGAGCTTCGGAAATGGTACACAATACACCCAAATGGAAGTCCAGTACAGCACAAATGGCGGCGCTAGCTTCACCGTTACGCCTGAGGGGTTGGTTACGATAACCCGAGACACTCTTTACCACCTGTACACTTTTGACATAAGTGTAGCTAGTAACACAGCCAACGCCCTGATCGAAGTCTGTTTCACTGGGAGCACCACCAACAACGTACTTAATGTTACCAATCTCGACAATCTCCAAATTAATGCGGTCGTTCCAGAACCCGCTACCGTCATCGGTGGCGTGCTTGGGGCTGTGGGGCTCTCCTGGTATCAGCGCCGCCGGTTAATTCGCTCTCTCCTGCCGCGTCGTACCTTTGCGAAGGCGGGTCGTTGGCGTCGCACCTAGGGCGGCGTCCGCGAACGTGACTTCGTGTCGCAAAATCTCGCGCTACAGGCGAAACGTCTCTCGTGGCTAGCCGATCGTCACGCCCTCGCGCAACCAGAGACGATCTCGGCCTGACGCCACCCGAAGAAGTTCGCGCACTACGCGTCCGACTATTCTTTTTCCTGGGCGTGGCAGTGATCGGTGCGCTCGGAGTTGCGCTCTACTTTGGCGCTCCCAGACTGGGGGCGGCAACCAAGGCGTGGCAGTCGCGCCGCCTTGCGCGTGAGGCGTTCGCCTTAATCGAGCAAAAACAATGGAGCCAAGCCAATGCGAAAGCGCGCGACGCGTACCTGCTGCGCCCAACTGAACCCGAGGCGTGGCGCGCGATCGCGCGTCTGCTCTCGGGCGCAGGCCAGGGGACGGCAGCGCTGGAATGGTGGAAAAAACTCGACGACGAACATCGCCTTACCATCGAGGACCGTCGCGATTTTGCCGGAGCCGCTCTTGCAACCGGGGAATTGCCGGCAGCCGCGACGCAGATTGATGCGCTGCTCGCGCAGCGAGCCGATCCGGCACCTGTCGATATCGTGTTGGCGGGTCAACTTGCTGTTCGCCGCAACGACGCAGTTCTCGCAGTCGATTATGCGGAGCGTGCGCTGGCCGACAAACACGCAAAGCCTTACGACATCCTTTCGGCCGCGATCCTTGTCCTCTCCGTCACTACGCGTGATTCGCAGCCGTTCATCAGTGCGTGGAAACGCATTGAAGATCTTGCACGCGACCCAAAAAATGCGGCGTCGCTTGACGCGCTTGTTTTCCTCGCGCGCGAGCAGGCGCGCGCGCCCGTGCCGTCGGCCAGCGATAATGCTTCTCTTTCACTTGGCGCCGCCACGAATACGCAAACGACGCCTGACACCTCGAATGCTTTCGGGGTCGGCAGTCTGTCCTTTGGGCTAGGCCCTACCTCGCAATCTGCCTCAGGCGGAGCCACAATGGGCCGGCCCGAAGTGGCAAACGCTCTGGAAAATCATCCTGAAGGTCGGCCTTACCATAAACTACTCGCGCTCGAACTGCGCGTTCAGCACGATCCGGCCCTCACCGATGAATACGTTGCACAAGCTGTGAAGCGCTTCGGAAGCGGAGATGACGAAACGCTCGCTGCCCTGGCAGCGTGGCTCAACAATCTCCGCCAATCGGCAAAAGTTTTGCAATTGCTGCCTGCAGAGCGCGCCTCTCGGCGCCAGGATCTTTTTCTGCAGCATCTCAATGCCCTGGCAGCCCTTGAACGTTGGAATGACATCAAAGATGCGCTCGCCAGCGAGCGTTTTCCGATCGAACCAGTTCTTCAACACATGTATCTGGCCGTGGCACGGATACATCTCGGCGAAGCCACTGCCGCAACTAATGAATGGCAGCGCGCTCTGGAAGCCGCCAACACTGCGGAAAAGCTGTTGGCCCTGGCGGCTTACGCCGAGCAAAACCGTGCCGGCGACGTCGCCGATGAGGCTAACTCTGAAGCGATCAAACTCGCGCCCAAAAATCGCGCAGCGCATGCCGGCCGGTTACGCATAGCATTGGCGTCCGGACACACCGCTCAGGCGCAAACCGTCGCAGCGGAGATTGTCCAGCTTTGGCCGGACGATGCGGCCGCACGAAATCAAGATGCTTATCTGCGACTCTTGCTCGGTGCGTCCGATGGCGCAGCTGAAGCGGCAGAGCGCCAGGCTGAGATCCTTGTTGCACAGGAACCGTGGAATTGGTCGGCTCGGGCAACCCTGGGCTTGGCACGGCTTCGCCTAGGCCGGAAAGAAGATGCGCTAGCAGTCTTCCGCACAGTGCGTGCAACAGGCTCTGAGCCTCCCGGCGCGCTTGCCGTTCGTGCTGCCATTCTCGCGATAAACGGCTACGAAGAGGGCGCCAAAGGCGATGCGCGCAATCTGGGAGCAGCCCGGCTGTTGCCGGAAGAGCGTGCCCTTATCGCTCCGCTGTTGGTTGACTAGCGGAAAAATGCGCGGCAAGCGTGATTTACATGCGCGTCGGATGTCAGAAGTCAGAGGGTCCGTTTTTGATTTGGCTTTTTTGCGCCGTGGTTTTTTTCGCCGGTCTTTCATTCTGGCTCGACCATTACGGCGCACGGGTGCTCGCCACGGTTCTAAACGCTGAAGGTAAAACAACCTTCGGGAACAGGAACGAGATCGACCAGAATTCGCGCCTGTTATCGGCCGCGTCTCACGTCGCCGTCGGAGACGAGTTGAAGACCACGCGGTACGGAAAGGTTTCGCTCTGTCTTGTTCCCGGAATTTTTGTTGAGGTTGCGGAGCAAACAGATCTTCGATTCGACCAATTACGCCTCGCGAAATGGGGCAACGCGATGGTCGACGCGATGAGGTCGCGTCTGGCTATCCTCGATTTGAGTAAAGGAATCGTCCGCGCTTCGGTTTCCAATTTGGGCGCCGGCGAGTACGATCTGAAAATTAAAACAAAAGTCGGAATGGCTATAGGCGGACGAGGATCCCTGTTTACAGTGCAAATGGATAGCGCAACGGCGCGCATCACATGTGTCCAGGGAGAAGTAAGCTGGAAGAGCGCACACGACAATTCGAGGGAGTTAATTCCTCCGGGTTATTTTTACGCGTCCAGTTCTGGCGATAAAACGTCACAGAGATCCTCACCTGCTTCTGCCGATGCCCAAGCACAGAGTGAAGTGGCTGCCGCCCTAGGGTTCGCCAGTTTTCTAAATGATCGCGCATCACACCTTCGCGACAGACAGGCGCCGGTGCCCGGCCGTTAAAGGGCGCCTTGCTGCAGCAAGCAAGGCGCTAGGGGATAATCAAGCTCTGGCCGACGGTGAGTTTTTTGGGGTCGCGGATTTCTTGCTTGTTCGCGTCGAGAATCGCTTTCCAACGCGTCGATGATTTATAAAACTTTCGCGAAATCGACACGAGTGTATCGCCTGACCGAACAACATAAGTTCGCCCCTCAGATTTTCTCGAGGCGGTTTTTTTGGAGCTTGCATCGCGTGTTTGCGCTTTACCCGATCCGATCGGCAGCGGTGCAGAGCGCGCTTCAAGTTCTTTGTGCAGATTAAGATTTTCGTTTCGCAATCGGGCTGCCTCGGCTCGAGTGACGACAGAATCGCCGGACAAACTCGTGACCACCGCGATCTCGTCGCGTTTCACGGAATTCTTCACGTCGCTTGCATGCGCGCCGTTCGGGCTCAGCACGAGATAACGCTTGAAATGATGCAACGCATTGAGCGGATCATTCATTTTGTCATCGTAAAGTACCGCTAGCTTGTAATGGATCTCAGCACATTGTGGGCTGTCATCGAGCGCGGCTTCGTAAAGATCGATTGCGCGCAAAAAGTCTCCTTGCGCCGACTTTCCATCGGCGTCTTTAACGAACTGCGTGTAGCGAGAAGTCATCAGTCGATCGCAGCCAGTAAAGCCGCAGACAAAAACGATCGACAAGCAAACGCAGGCAATCCTCGCGTTTCTCGGTAATAAGCAACGCCACACAGACGCGGGGATCCAGAACTTGTCAGCGCGCGTCATTGTCGCCAATCTGCTTACTCGTGAGGCCGCGCGCACTTCAATTCTTTTTGTTCGTGAAAGCAGTTTCTTTTCTTTTCGTTGCGCCTTTGCACGCAGCTCTTTCAGTCGGACAAATCTACGCACTCAAGTTTGTCGACGTCGATGGACACACACTTTCCACCGCCGACGGTCACGTCAGCGTCGTTGTCTTGACGACAACAGTAGGTTCGGAGAGGGCGCGCGCCGTTGGGGACCGTGTTCCCGATTATTGTCTCGGCAATCCAAGTTATAGAATGATTACAGTTCTGAACTTCACCAAAAAGCACACACTGCTCGGAGGCAAGATCGCGACCATGCTGGTGCGGCATCGCCTCGACGAAGAGGCAAGGCGTCTTCAGCCACGATACGATGCAAAGAAAATTACGCATAATGCGAGAGACGATGTCTTCGCCGTGACGGATTTTGATGGGACGGTGTCGTCACAACTCGGCGGGCAGCCCGAAGCAACGGATTTCCGCGTCTTCGTCTTCGGGAAAGATGGCGAGTTGCGGAAGCAATGGGACAATGTCCCGGCCGCGGATGATCTGGCGGCAGTCTTGAAATAGTTCTCGCCTGGCTGCTTTGAATAGCGAAATGAAATGGCGATCGACCGCGTTCGTCCTCCTATTTGGCGCCCTGACGGCGATTGCGCAAAGCACGCCGCCCGATAAGAATCCGCCAGAGATGTCGGACGCGAAGTTCGACGCTACTCGGCTGCGCACGGGGCGCTTCGAATACCGGATAGTACGCGACGGAAAACAGATCGCCACATTCACGATTACCGTGGACAAGCAATCTGACGGGAATTTTCGCTTCGCAGCAAAAGGCTTCAATCAGGAGTGGGAATCCGTTGCCACTTCTTCTTTTCAGCCGATCTCGGCCGCGCTGCGGATCGAACGACCGGCGAGGAAGGAGACCTATTCGATGAGTCTCACGTACGGGGGCGATCGCGTGAGCGGATTAGCTGGAACGACCGCCGACAACGTGACGAATGAGGCGAAACGAGCGGAGATGAGACCGGTAAGCGCGGCTATCCCTGCCGGCACCGTCGATCAACGGATCGATTGGGCCGCGATGCTCGCCAGCCGTTTGGAGATCGGGCAAAAATTGGACTTCACCGTTTATGATCCTGCGACCGGCATTAGCAAGGTTGCCAGCGAAGTTACCAAAGCGGACCAGGTTCATGTGCCCGCGGGAACCTTTGATGCGATTCGTGCCGTTTACCGAATCGAAAAATCGAAGGAAACGGAAACTTACGAAGTCCTGGCCAGCAAAGAGACGCCGCGCTTTATGGTTCGCGAAGATTTCTCCACCGGGATGTCCACCGAATTGGTGAAACCGGTCTTTCAGTAGAGTGCAGCCGGGGGGGCGTCCGCACGCGCATACCTAAACGAATTACCCCCGAACGCTTATGGCTACTATGCGATCAATACTTCTGCATCGTCGGATCGATTTGGTCTGCCCACGCATCAATTCCGCCTTCGAGACTGTACGAATTTGTGAATCCAGCAGCTCGCAGCAACTCCGCCGCGTGTGCACTGCGCCCGCCACTCTTGCAAACCAGGATGATCTCCTCGTCTTGCCGGAGCTCGTCAAGGCGACCCGGCAATTCGGCCAGCGGAATTAGCTTCGAATCTGCTATGCGCGCGATCTCGAATTCAAACGGCTCCCGCACATCGACAATCGTAAGTCGCCCGTTCGCTTCCATCTGTCGTTTCAATTCGTGCACGCGGATCGTTGCAATCTCGGCGCCGTGGCGGCCAGAGCGTGTTCCGCAAAACTCTTCGTAATCAATCGGCGAGAAAATTGTTGCATGTTCCCCGCAAACAGGGCATGCAGGATCGCGTCGCAAGTTAAGTTCTCGGAATTTCGTTTTGAGCGCGTCGAAGTGCAGGAGGCGTCCGATGATCGGATCGCCGATGCCAATGATCAGCTTGATCGTCTCGATTGCCTGCAACATCCCGATAATCCCGGGCAAAACGCCAAGCACTCCCGCTTCCGCACAGTTTGGAACTGTATCTGGCGCAGGCGGCTCTGGAAACAAGCAGCGGTAACACGGGCCGCCCAAATGAGGCGCGAACACGGTGGTTTGTCCCTCAAAACGAAAGACGGAGCCGTAGACATTCGGCTTGCGCGCAAAAACGCAGACGTCGTTTGACAAATATCGCGTCGGAAAATTATCCGAGCCGTCCACGACCACGTCGTACTGCGCGATGATTGCGGACGCATTCTCGCTCGAGATACGGCATTTGTGCAGTTCGATGTCGATCTGCGGATTGGTTTCACGCAAGCGATCCCGCGCGGATTCCAACTTACCCCGGCCAATATCGCTTGTTCCGTGGAGAATTTGCCGCTGCAAATTCGAAAGATCGACATCGTCGAAATCGACTATTCCGATTGTACCGACACCAGCTGCGGCCAGATACAGCGCAGCCGGCGATCCGAGGCCGCCCGCGCCGATGCACAAAACGCGCGCCGCCTTTAAGCGCCGCTGCCCGGCCGGCGTGACTTCCGGCATGATGAGATGGCGCGAATAACGGTCCCGTTCTTCATTGCTTAACTGGATCGAGTCGCTTCGTTTTTCGTCGATAATGCTTCGCTTCATGTCGCGAACTTTATTGTAGCATAATTCGGTGCAGAGAGTCGAATCTCGGGCCCTAGCGATCAACAACCGTCCAATCGATTCCGACGATCCGCTTGTCTGCAAATCGTTTTAGCGATTTGGGAAAAACAAGATAAGTCGCGCCTTTTCTCTCTTTAAACCCTACGAATCCAAAGTCTGTTCCACCCTCGCTCTTTTGGATCGTTATGACCCGGTTGTTCTTTATCTGCGATTGAAAATGACGATCGGCACCCGGCTTTTGCCAAAGTGTATAAACTTCCGGTTCACCGGCTTTTTCGACCACGCGTGTAAAGCGCGCCGTTTTCACTTTGAGGAGCTTCACGTCAGATTAGGCGTCAAAGAAAAGTCCGCCAGAGAACTACGGCAAAGAGGATCAGACTACCGTTGCTGCATTCCTGCCCTGGCGGGGTTTGTAAGTCCTCAATCCATAGCCCCTGACGGAGAACGAATTTCCCGCAAGATCGGGATCGTGCAATCGCATTTTGTAAATAAGAAAATCGCTCGCATTGACAATCCACCGCCCTTCTGTTTGCATGGGCACCGTGAAATGGCTGGCATTGTTTTTACTCGTTGTTCTTCAATGTTCGTGCACCACTCTGGTCAATCGGCGTGATCTTTATAGTCCGGAACCCGCGCCCGGCGCAATGCCGCCGGTCATAAGAACAACGACTGTCACCAGGACCACATACAGCGCCAGCCAAGAACCCTCGCCGCAGTTTCGCTATTAGATGGCTTTCTAGGAGCGCATCGCGCTCCGAAGTTCTCCAGGCGCGCTGATCCTTCTAGCCGAATGGCAGGTTGGCCTTGATGCGGGCCACGTCGGTGTCGTCCACCCGCGCCGCTTTGCCCAGCTGGCGTCTACGTTTCGCGTTCTTGGACGACAGCAAATGCCGGCGCGAGGATTGCGCCCTTAATACTTTGCCGCGCGCCGTGATTTTGAAACGTTTTGCCACGGCCTTGCGTGTTTTGCTGCGAGCAACTGATTTCGGCATAAGGCGCGAAAGATAGCGGCGATTGCAGCCCTCACAACTGGTTTTGGCAACTCCCGTGGCGAGGTGAGACATTAGGGAATTCGACAACTCCGCAGAGCGTCGCCCGAGTAGAAAATCCTCGCATCGGTTTTCTTTCTCGGAACATTCTTGCATATGGAAAATCTCCCGACGGAAATGCCGCGCGTCGTGATAGTCGGAGCGGGCTTTGGCGGGCTCGAGGCGGCGAAAAAGCTCGCCTGCAAAGATGTGCGCGTAACCGTGATTGACCGCACGAACTATCATCTTTTTCAACCGCTGCTCTATCAAGTCGCAACGGCAGCGCTTTCGCCAGCCGACATCGCTGCGCCGGTGCGTGCGGTGTTGAGCAAATGCAAGAACATGGAGGTGATGCTCGCGGAAGTGCAATCGGTGGACGTTGATGCCAAAAAAATAAAGACAACCGACATGGAAATCGCTTACGACTTCCTCATCGTCGCCACCGGAGCACGGCACTCATATTTTGGACACAACGAGTGGGAGAAATTGGCGCCCGGGCTAAAAAGTCTGGAGGACGCAATCGAACTGCGGCGCCGTTTGCTCATGGCATTCGAGTACGCGGAAAAAATCACGGACGAGGCCGCTCGCAGGGCTGCGATGACTTTCGTAATCATTGGCGGTGGTCCAACTGGTGTGGAAATGGCCGGGGCGATCGCAGAGATCGCGCGTTATACGCTCGCGAAGGATTTTCGACATATCGACCCGTCGCAGGCGCGCGTGATTCTCATCGAAGCGGAGCCGCGTCTGCTGGCTGCCTTTCCGGAGGATTTGTCCGCGAGCGCGATGAAACAACTTGTCGCTCTTGGCGTGGAAGTGCGCACGGGCACACGTGCCACCAATCTCACTGAGACCGGACTGCAAGTGGGCGACGAATTTATTCCGTGTCGCGTGAAAATCTGGGCGGCAGGTAACAATGCTTCGTTTGTTGGTAAAACACTCGGCGTGCCGGTCGACCGAGTCGGCCGCGTCATGGTCAACGACGATCTTACCATTCCCGGACATCCGGAAGTCCAGGTGATTGGTGACCTCGCGAATTTTTCTCATCAAACTGGGCAGCCGTTGCCGGGCGTGTCACCGGTCGCCATGCAGCAAGGCCGCCATGCCGCTCGAAACGTTCTCAGGATGATCGCCAACCGCAAACCACGTCGATTCCGGTACTGGGACAAGGGAAGCATGGCCACGATCGGACGGAATAAGGCAGTCGCGGATTTGAATTTTGTGCATCTGAGCGGACTTCCAGCCTGGCTTGTCTGGTTATTTGTGCACATCATTTTTCTGGTCGGCTTTCGCAACCGGATCGCAGTGCTCTTCCAGTGGGCCTGGGCTTATTTCACTTTCAACAAAGGCGCACGATTGATCACGCGAAATTTCCAATCAGAGACGCGCCCGCCAGCGTGAAAACAACGAATTTCCGGATTGCGATCATCGGTTCGGGAGCGATTGGCAGTTATTACGGCGCAAAGCTCGCATATGGCGGCAGCGATGTTCATTTCTTAACACGCAGCGATTTGAGCGAAATACGCAGCAACGGACTCTCCGTTCGCGGCAAAGGTGAAAACTTCCGGGTCACGAACGTGAACTGCTACAATTCGACGCGGAAAATTGGCGCGTCTGACCTCGTTCTCATTGCCGTCAAAGCGACCTCCAATGCGGACCTTGTCGATCTTATTCCTCCGCTCCTGCATGAGCACACGGTGTTGCTCACGCTGCAGAATGGCTTGGGCAACGAAGAATTTCTCGCGAAGAACTTTGGCGTGGATCGTGTGCTCGGCGGGCTTTGTTTCATATGTTTGAGTAGAATTTCACGCACAGAGGTCGAGCGCTACGATTACGGTCACATCGTGATTGGCGAATATAGGCGTAAACCACAATCGCGAACCCATGATGTCGCGGCGGAATTCAAACGTGGCGGTATCCAATGCAACGTCATTGAAAATCTCGCACTGGAACGATGGCGGAAGTTGGTTTGGAACATTCCGTTCAATGGATTGTCCATCCTAGCCGGCGGAATCGATACCGCGGCGATTCTTCACGATGAAGGCCTGAGGCGCACGACACTCGGCCTGATGGACGAAGTGATCGGCGCCGCGAACAGATGTGGATATCCGCTGGAACACTCTGCTGCTTATGAGCAAATGAAGCGAACAGAAACGATGGGCGCCTACAAACCCTCTACGTTGCTAGATTGGGAGGCGGGCCGACCTCTCGAAATCGAAGGGATTTGGGGCGAGCCTCTGCGCCGCGCAACTGCGGCAGGCGCAAATATGCCGCGCCTAGAAATTGTTTACACACTTCTAAAATCTCTCGGTGAAGCGGAACGAAAAAAACGAACAGCAGCAAAACGCGGCTGATCATGAGACAGCGTTCGACGCGCGAAGCGATCCGGCGAGTCAAAGTCAGAAATCTTCAACGAACTGTTCCGATCGATGTGGTGGATCTTGAACGTTTCGCGACCAAAGCAGTGCGCTGCTGTGCGGTTCTGCGCAGAAGAAAACCGACTGATTTAACAAAACTGCGCGAGGTTTTCATCTTGTTTATTTCCGATCGCCGCATGGCGTCGTTACATCGACAATTTCTCAATCAATCGGGACCAACAGACGTACTGACGTTTCAACACGGGGAAATCTTTATCAGCATCGAGACAGCGCGGCGGCAGGCTCGGGCCTTCGGAAATTCGCTCACGCGCGAACTTCGATTGTACATCGTGCATGGCCTTTTGCATCTGCATGGCTTCGATGACCAAAAGCGCACTGACGCGCGCAAGATGGAGAGGATACAAAAACGAATCCTCGCAGCCGCGACCGCAGAGCCAGTAACCTGACGGGATCGTATCCACACGTTTGAACTGAAGGCGGCCTATGTTAATTTTTCCGGATGAGTGTAAAGCCACTTTGGAACAAGGTGGCGATGGTCCAAAACGGAGTGGTCATGACGGGTTCTGTCCCGAAAAATGCGGGGCCACCGACAATTGACAAACCGGCCATCGAAAAAGAAACGCGCTCCCAAGAAGATGTCGATCTTCCATGGCAAGTGGTGGTGCACAACGATCCAGTAAATCTAATGAGCTACGTGACGATGGTCTTCCAGCGGGTCTTCGGTTATCCGCGTGAGAAAGCGGAAAGGCACATGCTAGAGGTGCATCACAAAGGGCGTTCGGTTTTGTGGAGCGGAATGCGCGAGCGTGCGGAGCTTTACGTCCAGCAGCTGCACGGTTACCTCCTGTTGGCCACACTCGAGAAGGCGGGTTGATATGGAAATTTGCCGACGAAACGATGAGATCGAAATATCGGAGCTCGATCCATTTCTGGCAGAGCTTCTTCGGCAAATCCCGGCCAGCGCTAATCCAGAGGGCGTCCCAGCAGCAGAAGAACGCCTCTTCAGCCCACCGGCGGACCAAAACGAAAAGGAGATTTGCGCGGAATGGAAACTTTATGTGAAACCCGAGCTGCGGCGGCTGTTTCAGACGGCGACAGAAACGGTGGCGGCAGACCTGAAGCAACTAAGCGGGAATGAGAAAATGTTTGCTAACCGCACGCTGCTCATTCCGTCGAGACATGCAGACGCGTGGCTGAGTGCACTCAATCAGGCGCGTCTGGTGATTGCCGCGAAGTGCAGGTTCACCGATGCCGAGCTGTGCGACCACTATCGCTCGCCCATCGGATCACGGCGTGACTTGAGTTTATTCCAGGTAAACTTCTACGGCTTCCTTCAGGAGTTTATCCTGCGTGAAGTAGATGGGTGCGAGAAAAAGCCCGAAGATTAAGCCGGTTTCCGTTCTCGCACCATCGACATGAGCCGCTCTTTGATTCCCGCGGAAGCTTTCGCTGGGCGCAAGCTCAGAGCGAATGCTTCGTGTAATGCGTAACATTCTATGATGAAATCTTCTGCCTTTTTGCCGAATTTTTTGCGCGCTCTCTCAAATTCCTCCAATTCTTTAGACTCCAGTGCGCCAATGACATAGAGCCTCGATTGGTTCTGGAATTCGTTAAAGTTCATCTTTCAGCTCCTTCAGTCCGTCATAGATTTTTTTTAGTCCCAATTCAAGCCGTGTTTTCACCGTTCCTAAGGGTGTATTCGTTTTTGCGGCGATTTCGCGCTGGCTCATGCCCCGAAAAAATGCGAGATCAATTGCCTGCTGCTGGGCCGGCGGAAGTCCATTGATCACTTTGCGTATAAGAGTACGTGTATCGCCCAGGACAATTTCTTCTTCGGTGGCGTTATGCACCCACGCATCGGGTTGCTGTTCGGTTTCGTTTTGCAGGCGCTCTTCCGCGCGAGCGTAAGCCTGCTTTTTGCGCAAACCATCAATCGCACGACGGCGCGCTAGGGTGACCATCCAGCCCAGCGGTTTGCCCTTCTGGGCGGAGAAATTCTTTGCCTGATTCCAAATCTCCATAAAAATTTCTTGCAGGAGATCATCGGCCTCAGCTTCGTTATGAATCACGCGCAGAATGAGCGCTTTCAAAATCCCGTTGTACCGGTCGTAAAGTTGGGAAAGTGCATCAGCATCCTCACCCTGGATCGCCTGCATTAAGTCGAGATCACTTGGCGCGCCTGGCTCGAGTTGTGGAGGAGCGGAGAAGCGCCGAATTTTACGTGCAGTCTTAGCTCGTCCTCGTTTATTCGCTTTGCGATGCATGCAAGAAATCAGATTCAGTCACCCTTGGAGCTAGTTCGTGAAATTAGAAAAACCAGGCAAACGTCGGCAGCAGCCAGCCATCGGGGTCTCTTAGTCTGAGCTGGCGACTTCGTCCAACGGTTTCGAAGCACGGTTCTCGGATCGCACAGCAGGGGGCTACATCCAATCAAATTACGGTCCCGATAAGCCTTGACCGGTGACCGGCCACCCCTTAATACGCTCTGGCAAAATAATAGCGTGGGTTGGAGCAAGAGTTACGCTCGCAGGCCGCAGAGTAGGAGAAAAGCTTCTGTGCAATCCTGCGTTTGAAGAAGAAATTCAGGAAAAGGAAAATCACATGAAACTAATTACATCATTCGTTGGCATCGCCGCCTTAAGCTTCGTCACCTCGGTCTTCGCGCAAGAGGAGGAAACAGCGTCCCCAGCGCCGGAGGAGAAAGCCTCCGCGACCGTGCAAGAAACTCCGACGCCCAGGCCCGAAGCAAAGACCGCTACGACTCCTAGAGAGGAACCGCCTGCTCAGAAAAAAGAGAAAACCGCCGCTACCGCGCCTCAGAAAGCCACCTCGGCCGCTGCGGCCACGCCGGGAAAGAAAATGAGCGCCGAAGCCACCTTGAAAAACAATGAAAACCGATGGTCGGATGCAATCGCCAAACATGACATAGCAACCATCGAATCGATGGTGGCGGCTGATTTCATCGGCGTAAGTTCCAAGGGCAAAGTTCAAAACCGGCGCGCGATGTTAGCTGACGTGAAAGGTGACAAAGATACCTACACATCGACAAAGGCCGAGAAACTCGCGGTGCATATGTACGGCAGCGGCGTCGCCGTTGTGGTTGGGATTGCCAACGAAAAAGGCTCCGGAAAAGACGGCAAGGCGTTTGATCGCACTTATCGCTTTACCGACACCTGGATGGATCGAGACGGCAACTGGCAATGCGTCGCCAGTCAGGTCAGTTTGATTTCCCAGAAATGACGATTCTGTGTCCGAGCTGAAAAGCTAAGATTTGAATTGACGGTGGCGCCAAGGTGGCCGCTTTATCACTCTCGCGGAATCAAAGTTCTCGATCTGGCCCAGGATGTTGAAGCCGGTGATTGCGCGGCGTGGATTTGTGCGGCAAAGGTTAGCCGCATGGCGCAAGGGCTGAGTAATACGACTGTGGATCCGCTTTGGTACAAGGACGCGATCATCTATGAGCTGCACGTTAAGACGTTTTGTGACAGCGACGGCGATGGGATGGGCGACTTCCGTGGCCTGATCGAAAAGCTCGATTATCTCCAGGAGCTCGGCATTACGGCTATCTGGCTCCTGCCATTCTATCCCTCGCCGCTGCGTGATGACGGCTACGACATCGCCGATTATTTCGACGTCAATCCGAGCTTCGGCACCCTCGATGATTTCCGCGCGTTTCTTGATGCGGCGCATCAGCGCAATCTGCGCGTCATCACGGAGCTGGTGATCAATCACACATCCGATCAAAACCCGTGGTTCCAAAAATCGCGCCGTGCCGCGCCCGGCTCACCCGAACGCGAGTTCTATGTGTGGAGCGACACGCCGGAGAAATACAAAGATGCGCGGATCATCTTCAAAGATTTTGAAACCTCGAACTGGGCATGGGACCCGGTCGCCAAAGCATATTACTGGCATCGCTTTTATTCGCATCAGCCGGACTTGAATTTCGACAATCCGGCCGTGCTCGAAGCTCTCGAGAAGGTGTGCGATTTTTGGCTGGCCCTGGGCGTCGATGGACTCCGTCTCGACGCCATCCCTTATCTCTACGAACGCGAAGACACAAGCTGCGAAAATTTGCCCGAGACCCATGACTATCTCCGCAAGTTGCGCGCACATGTCGATGCGAAATTTTCCAACCGCATGCTGCTCGCGGAAGCCAATCAGTGGCCGGAAGATGCGGTCGCTTACTTTGGTAAGGGCGATGAGTCGCACATGAACTTCCACTTTCCGCTCATGCCACGCATGTTCATGGCGCTGCAAATGGAGGACCGGTTTCCGATCATCGACATTCTAGATCAAACACCGTCGGTTCCCGACAGCTGCCAATGGGCCATGTTTCTGCGCAACCATGACGAGCTGACGCTCGAAATGGTGACAGATGAGGAGCGGGATTATATGTATCGCGTCTACGCCACCGATCCGCACGCACGTATTAATCTTGGCATCCGCCGGCGGCTCGCGCCGCTGCTTGCGAACAGCCGTCGCAAAATCGAGTTGCTAAACACGCTGCTTTTTTCGATGCCCGGCACGCCGATCATTTATTATGGAGATGAGATCGGCATGGGCGACAACTTTTATCTCGGTGATCGCAATGGTTGCCGCACACCGATGCAATGGAGTTCCGACCGCAATGCCGGATTTTCAAGAGCCAATCCGCAGCAGCTTTATTTGCCGATTACGATCGATCCGGAATATCACTACGAAGCGGTCAACGTCGAGAATCACCAGAAAAATCTCTCCTCGCTGCTCTGGTGGATGCGCCGTGTCATTGCGATGCGGAAAAACTTTAAGGCGTTTTCGCGGGGCTCTCTTGAATTTCTCCATCCCGATAACGCGAAGGTTCTGGCATTTCTTCGCCGGTATGAGAAGGAAACCATCGTTGTCGTGGTGAATCTCTCGCGTTTCGCGCAATCGGTGGAGTTGGATCTGGCGCACTTCGCCGGCTGTGTGCCGATGGAAGTCTTTAGCCGCAATCTGTTTCGCCCAATCAAAAAATCACCCTACGTTATCACGCTCGGTCCTCATGCGTATTACTGGTTCGCGTTGCAAGCGCAGACCAATGGGCGCCGCGTCTCGAAAAAGCACGTTGTGCCGACGATCAACGCGCCGGCCGAGCTTCATACCTTGCTGGATGATGGTCGGCGCGCGCAGCTCGAGCAGGTAATTTTGCCCAATTACATCCAGACCTGTCGCTGGTTTGGCTCCAAGGCGCGGACTCTCCGCGATCTTAAAGTGGTGGAGCAGCCGGCCGTCTCATCAGAAACAGATGCAGCGCGCTTTTGGTTTGTAGTGGTAAGCTATGTCGATGGTCCTACGGAAACTTATGCCCTCCCGGTAAAGATTGCGTCGGGTAACGCTGCGCGCACTGTCTCTCGGAGCGCGCCGCACGCGATCATCGCGCGCCTCGCAGGTGCCGAAGAAGCCATTCTGTATGACGCGGTGTGGGATGAGAAGTTTCGTTCTCAATTATTTGAGGCGATCGCCCAACGGCAGATCATGAAAGGGCATGCGGGCGATCTCGTCGGCATCGCGGGCAAGGCGCTGGCGGCGGATTCTTCGGTCACCTTGGACAAATCGCAAGTTTTGAGTGGGGAGCAGAGCAACTCCTCGATGCTCTTTGAAAACAAATTCTTCCTTAAACTCTATCGAAAGCTCGAGGACGGTGTGAATCCCGATGTCGAAATAACCCGGTTTCTTACTGAGCGCGCCAATTTTTCTAATGTGCCGGCTTTCGCTGGCGCGCTGGAATATCGTCACGAAAAATCCGAGCCGACCGTTGTCTGTCTGTTGCAGAACGCGGCCACGAGCGAGAGTGACGGCTGGGCGCTAACGTTGGACGCGGTTGGTCGCTATTACGAACGTGTGCTTGGCCGCAAAGCGGATCTCCAGAATCAAACCGCACCGCCCGGCTCTCTTCTCGACGAATTGATCGGCGGCGTTTATCCTGAAAAAGCAATGCTGCTCGGGCAGCGCACGGGCGAATTGCATCTCGCGCTTGCTTCAAACAGCGATGATCGCGCCTTCGCGCCTGAGCCTTTCA
>WNGR01003035.1_pt1 | contig 18369 bp, 27 predicted proteins | sample 5407581 | NCBI WGS metagenome assembly WNGR01 (sample SAMN13153383, study PRJNA577476) | soil metagenome | isolation source: 80 cm soil or saprolite under Garry oak tree replicate 2 | place: USA:California | collected 2016-06-15 | reverse complement strand
GTTCGGTCCGCATACCCGCAGCCACGCCATCGGCCTGCCGAAGAAAGTACGCGCGCTTGCGCTCAAGCATGCGCTATCGGCCAAAGCCAAGGACGGCGGTATCGTGGTGATCGATATGCTGACGGTCAAAGAAGCCAAGACCAAAGCCTTGCGCGGCCATTTCGACAAACTCGGCGTGTCGAACGCGCTGTTCATCGATGGTGCCGAACTTGGTGCCGATGTGCGCAAGGCGGCGCGCAACATTCCGAATATCGACGTGCTGCCGGTTGCCGGCATCAATGTCTACGACATCATGCGGCGGCATAAGCTCGTGCTCACGCGCGCCGCCGTCGATGCGTTGGAGGCGCGGTTCAAATGACCACCACCGATCCGCGCCATTACGATATTATTATTGCGCCGCTCATCACCGAGAAGGCGACCAACGCCTCCGAGTTCAACAAGGTCGTGTTCAAGGTCGCCATGACGGCGACCAAGCCGCAGATCAAGGAAGCCGTCGAGAAGCTGTTCGACGTGAAGGTCAAGAGTGTCAACACGCTGCGGCGGCGCGGCAAATGGAAGGCGTTCCGCGGACGCTACGGCCGCACCTCCGATACCAAACGCGCGGTGGTGACCCTCGAAGAGGGTCAAACCATCGATGTGACGACGGGGCTGTGAGGAGCGGGCGATGGCATTGAAAAGCTATAATCCAGTCACCGCGGCACAGCGCCAGCTCGTCCTAGTGGACCGCACTGGCCTGCATTCAGGCAAACCGGTCAAGGCGCTCACCGAAGGCAAAAATTCGACCGGCGGGCGAAACAATCACGGCCACATTACCTCGCGCTATCGCGGCGGCGGCCACAAGCAGGCCTATCGCAAGATCGATTTCAAGCGCCGCAAGTTCGACGTGCCGGCCAAGGTCGAGCGGCTCGAATACGATCCGAACCGCACCGGTTTCATCGCGCTCGTCAAATATGACGACGGCGAGCTCGCCTATATCCTCGCGCCGCAGCGGCTTGCGCCAGGCGACACTATCGTCGCCGGCGAGCATGTCGACGTGAAGCCTGGCAATGCCATGCCGACTGCGAATATTCCGGTCGGCACCATCGTCCACAATATCGAGCTGAAGATCGGCAAAGGCGGACAGATCGCGCGTTCCGCCGGCGCCTATGCGCAGATCGTCGGCCGCGACGGCGAATACGTCATCCTGCGGCTCAATTCCGGCGAACAGCGGATGGTGCACGGCCGCTGCATCGCCACCATCGGCGCGGTGTCAAACCCCGACAATATGAATATCTCGATCAGCAAAGCCGGGCGAACACGCTGGATGGGTTGGCGCGGCCACGTTCGCGGCGAGGCCATGAATCCGGTCGATCATCCGCTCGGCGGGCGCACCCGCGGCGGCCGTCATCCGGTCTCGCCATGGGGCAAGCCGACCAAGGGAATGAAGACGCGCAAGAACAAGCGTACGGCGAAGTTCATCATGGCGAGCCGTCACGCGCGCAAGCAGAAGTAGGAGACAGCATGGCGCGTTCGGTCTGGAAGGGTCCGTTTGTCGACGGTTATCTGCTGAAGAAGGCGGATGCCGCGCGCTCGTCCGGGCGTCACGAGATGATCCGCATCTGGTCGCGGCGCTCGACCATCCTGCCGCAATTCGTCGGCCTGACGTTCGGTGTCTATAACGGCCAGAAGCACGTCCCAGTGATCGTCACCGAGGAAATGGTCGGCCACAAGTTCGGTGAATTCGCGCCGACCCGTTCATTCTATGGCCATTCCTCGGATCGCAAGGCCAAGCGCGCCGGCGTGCCGGGCGCACCCGCCGCACCGGGAGCCGCGCCGGCCGAAGGCGGCGCGCCGGCCCCCGCCGCGCCGAGTGGCGGGACATCGTGAGGTTGAGAGAACGTCGATGAGCAAGAAAAAGCGCGAGCGCGCGCTGTCCGACACCGAAGCGAAGGCGGTCGCCCGCATGCTGCGCGTCAGCCCGCAGAAGCTCAATCTGCTGGCTCAGCTTATCCGCGGCAAGAAGGTTTCGACCGCGCTCGCCGATCTCGAATTCTCGCGCAAGCGCATCGCGCGCGATGTGCGCAAATGTCTGGAATCGGCGATCGCCAATGCCGAGAACAACCATGACCTCGATGTCGACGATCTCGTCGTCGCCGAGGCTCATGTCGGCAAGGCGCTGGTAATCAAGCGGCATGAGGTACGCGCACGCGGCCGCGTTGGCGCGATTCTCAAGCCGTTCGCGAACCTCACCATCGTGGTGCGCGAAGTCGAGGCGCAGGCGTAAAGCGGCGGCGAGGAGAGCATTATGGGTCAAAAGGTCAATCCAGTCGGGCTTCGTCTCGGCATCAACCGCACCTGGGATTCGCGCTGGTATGCCGGCAAAGCCAGCTATGGCTCGCTGCTGCATGAGGATATGAAAATCCGCAAAGCGCTGATGGCGGAGTTAAAGCAGGCGGCCGTGTCCAAGATCGTGATTGAGCGTCCGCACAAGAAATGCCGCGTCACGATCCACTCGGCGCGGCCCGGTGTGGTGATCGGCAAGAAAGGCGCAGACATCGAGAAGCTGCGACGGAAAGTTGCCGCGCTCACCGACAGCGACGTCGTCATCAACATCGTCGAGATTCGCAAGCCCGAACTCGACGCTCAGCTCGTTGCCGAATCCATCGCCCAGCAGCTTGAGCGCCGGGTCGCTTTCCGCCGCGCGATGAAGCGCGCCGTGCAATCGGCGATGCGGCTTGGCGCCGGCGGCATCCGCATCAATTGCTCGGGCCGGCTCGGCGGCGCGGAAATCGCGCGCATGGAATGGTATCGCGAGGGCCGCGTGCCGCTGCACACGCTGCGCGCGGATGTCGATTACGGCGTGGCCACGGCGTTTACCACCTATGGCACTTGCGGCGTAAAGGTCTGGATCTTCAAAGGCGAGATCATGGAGCACGATCCGATGGCGCAGGATAAGCGCATGGCCGAAGGCGAAGCCGGCCGGCCGCGTCGGGACGCGGCCTAACCGAGCCGATGTGAAAGGGCGTCAGCCATGCTGCAACCGATGCGAACCAAATTCCGTAAGGCGCACAAGGGGCGAATTCACGGCGTCGCCTCGAGCGCCGTGGATTTGGCCTTCGGCCAATATGGCCTCAAAGCGGTCGAGCCCGAGCGCATCACCGCACGGCAAATCGAGGCGGCGCGTCGCGCGCTCACTCGCCATATGAAGCGGTCGGGGCGAGTTTGGATTCGGATGTTTCCCGATGTGCCGGTTTCAAAGAAGCCGCTCGAAGTGCGTATGGGTTCGGGCAAGGGCAACCCGGAACTGTGGGTGACTCGCGTCAAGCCCGGCCGCATCCTGTTCGAAGTCGACGGCGTCTCGCTCGATGTCGCCAAGGAGGCGCTGGCGCTCGCCGCTGCCAAATTGCCGGTCAAGACGCGTTTCGTCGAGCGTATCAGCGAGTAGCCGCCATGAAGCCCGCCGATATCAGAGCGATGACGATCGATCAGATCGACGAGGAGGTGCTCAAACTCAAGAAGGAGCATTTCAACCTGCGATTCCAGCGCGCCAGCGGGCAGCTGGAGAATACCGCCCGCGTTCGGGAAGTGCGGCGCGACATTGCGCGATTGAAGACGGTTGCGCGCTCAAAGCACCAAGGTTCGGCGAAATCGGGCCCGGCGAAATCCAGCTCGACCAAGGCCGGTTCGGTCAAGTCGAGCCGGGCCAAGTCGAGCCGGGCCAAGTCGAGGCCGGCCGAGTCGGCTGCGGCCAAGAGTTAAAAGGAAACGATATGCCGAAACGAACGCTCCAAGGCGTCGTGGTGAGCGACAAACAGAAAAAGACGTTGGTGGTGCGCGTCGAGCGCCGCTACACGCATCCGTTGTTCAAGAAGACCGTGCGCCATTCGAAGAAGTATTACGCGCACGACGAGAAGAGCGAATTCAAGGTCGGCGATATCGTGTGGATCGAAGAGCATCGCCCGATTTCCAAGCTCAAGCGCTGGGCGGTGGTGCGCGGCGAGAAGAGGCAGACCTCGCCATGATCCAGATGCAAACCAATCTCGACGTGGCGGACAATTCCGGCGCGCGGCGCGTCATGTGCATCAAAGTGCTCGGCGGCTCCAAGCGCAAATACGCCACGATCGGCGACGTGATCGTCGTGTCGGTGAAAGAGGCTATACCGCGCGGCCGCGTCAAAAAGGGCGACGTGATGAAAGCGGTGATCGTGCGAATCGCCAAGGACATCAAGCGCCCCGACGGTTCGGTCATCCGGTTCGACCGCAACGCCGCCGTGCTGATCACTCCGCAAATGGAGCCGGTCGGCACGCGGATTTTCGGACCGGTGCCGCGCGAGCTGCGGGCCAAGAACCACATGAAGATCATTTCGCTCGCGCCAGAGGTGCTGTGATGGCGGCGAAGATAAAGAAAGGCGACACGGTTATCGTGATCGCGGGCCGCGATAAAGGTCGCACCGGCGAGGTGATCGAAATGCGCCGCGAGGACGGCCGCGTGCTGGTCCGCGGCGTCAACATGGTCAAGCGTCACCAGCGCCAGACTGCCGCGCAGGAAGGCGGCATCGTCTCCAAGGAGGCGTCAATCCACGTCTCCAACGTGGCGCTCGCCGATCCCAAGGACGGCAAGCCGACGCGTGTCGGATTCAAACTCGTCGGCAAGGGCGACGACCGCAAGAAATTGCGGTTCGCCAAGCGTTCGGGAGTTGAGATCGATGGCTGACACCGACGACAAAAAGGCCAAGCGGCCCGAGCAAACGCCGGAGCAGCAGGGGCGCCCGCAGCGCCCAGCCGATGGCGGCAAGCCGGTCAAGCCGGGCAAAGGCGAAAAGACCGACAAAGCCGAGAAAGGCGACAAGGCCGCCAGGCCCGCGAAGCCGGACAAGGCTGAGAAGGCTGACAAAACGGCGCCGCGCGAGCCGGAGCCGCGCGTCCCGGCGCGGCTGAAAGTGCAGTTCGACGAGGCGATCCGCGGCACGCTCGCCGAGCAGCTCGGTCACAAGAACCGCTTTCAGGTGCCGCGGCTCGACAAGATCGTCATCAATATGGGCATTGGCGAGGGTGTAGCCGACCGAAAGAAGGTCGACAGCGCCGCGGCCGATCTCGCCCTGATCGCCGGGCAAAAGGCCGTGGTCACCAAAGCGCGCAAGTCAATCGCGACCTATAAGGTGCGCACCGGCCAGGCGATCGGCTGCAAGGTGACGCTGCGCAAAGCGCGCATGTACGAGTTTCTCGACCGCCTCATCAACATTGCGCTGCCGCGGGTGCGCGACTTCCGTGGCCTTAGTCCGAAGAGCTTCGACGGCCGCGGCAATTACACGCTCGGCGTCAAAGAGCACATCGTGTTTCCGGAGATCGACTACGACAAAGCGGCAGATGTCTGGGGCATGGACATCACGGTTTGCACCACGGCGCGCAACGACGACGAGGCGCGCGCCTTGTTGACGGCGTTCAATTTTCCGTTCCGGCAGTGAGGCATTAAGAGAGCTTCAGACGCGGGACATTAAGGAGAAGCAATGGCGAAGAAGAGTTCAATCGAGAAGAACAACCGGCGCCGCCGGATGGCCAAGAAATATTCCGGTCGCCGGGCGCGGCTCAAGGCGATCGCTCGCGACAAATCAAAGCCGGTGGAGGAGCGCTTTGCCGCCACGCTTAAGCTCGCCGAATTGCCGCGCAATTCGTCGGCAACGCGCATTCGCAACCGCTGCGAGCTGACCGGCCGGCCGCGCGGCTTTTATCGCAAGCACAGATTATCGCGGATTGCGCTGCGTGAGCTCGGCTCGAAGGGGCTCATTCCCGGCCTGTTGAAGTCGAGCTGGTAAGGAGGTCGTACGATGTCGATGAATGATCCGCTCGGCGATCTTTTATCCCGCATTCGCAATGCGCAGATGCGTAACAAGTCGAAGGTCACTTCGCCCAATTCGCGGCTTCGCGAAAGCGTGCTCGATGTGCTCAAGAGCGAAGGCTATATCCGCGGCTATGCCGTGGTGGAGCGCGAGGGCCGCTCGGAAATCGAGATCGAGCTGAAATATTTCGACGGCGAACCGGTGATCCGCGAGATCGAACGGGTATCCAAGCCCGGCCGGCGCGTCTACACCTCGGTGAAGAGTATGCCGCGCATCAATAACGGACTCGGCGTCACCATCGTCTCGACGCCCAAGGGCGTCATGGCCGATCACGACGCGCGCGACGCCAATGTTGGCGGCGAGATCCTCTGTACGGTGTTCTGATGTCCCGTATCGGTAAAAGAGCCATCGCGGTGCCCTCGGGCGTAACCGCCAATGTCGAGGGCCAGACCGTTAAGGTCAAAGGGCCTAAAGGCGCGCTGCAAGCGGCGTTGCACGACGATGTCACGGTCAAGCTCGACGGCGGCCAGATCAAGATCGAGCCGCGCGCCGAGACCAAGCGCGCGCGCGCGCAATGGGGCACCTCGCGCACGCTGGTCGCCAATCTCATCTCGGGCGTCACCAAGGGCTTCGAGCAGCGCCTTGAAATCAGCGGCGTCGGCTATCGCGCCGCGGTGCAAGGCAAGAATTTGCAGCTCGCGCTCGGCTATAGCCACGACATCGTCTATCCGATCCCCGAAGGCATCAGCATCGCGACGCCGCGGCCGGTCGAGATCGTCATTGCGGGCAGCGATCGGCAGAAGGTCGGCCAGGTCGCCGCCGAGATCCGCGAATACCGCCCGCCCGAGCCTTACAAGGGCAAGGGCATCAAATATGCCAACGAGCGTATCTTCCGCAAGGAAGGCAAGAAGAAGTAACGGAGCCGCGCGATGACCAAGCTCAGCGATAGGATCATGCGGCGGCGCGGCCGAGTGCGCGGCGTGTTGCGCCACGCTGCAGGCGATCGCAAGCGGCTGTCGGTGTACCGCTCGTCGAAACACATTTACGCGCAGGTGATCGATGACGATCGCGGCGTTACGCTGGCGTCGGCTTCATCGATCGAAAAAGCCACACGCGAAAGCATCAAGACCGGAGCCAGTATCGACGCAGCCAAAACTGTCGGCAAGCTGATTGCGGAGCGCGCCAAGGAGAAGGGCGTCACCGACGTGGTGTTCGATCGCGGCGCTTATCTTTATCACGGCCGCGTCAGGGCGCTCGCCGAGGCGGCGCGCGAGGGCGGACTGAATTTCTAAGAACTGATGTCAGAACTGGACGGTTGAACAAAATGGTAGAGCATCATGGCGCGTGAACCCCGCGATCGAAGAAACGAAGAGCGCGACAGCGAGTTCGTCGACAAGCTCGTGCACATCAATCGCGTCGCCAAGGTCGTCAAGGGCGGCCGGCGGTTCGGCTTCGCCGCGCTGGTCGTGGTCGGCGATCAAAAGGGCCGCGTCGGCTTCGGCCATGGCAAAGCGCGCGAAGTGCCGGAGGCGATCCGCAAGGCGACCGATGCCGCCAAGCGCGGACTCACCCGCGTGCCGTTGCGCGAGGGCCGCACGCTGCATCATGACGTTGCCGGCCGGCACGGCGCCGGCCGGGTCTATCTGCGCGCGGCGCCGCCCGGCACCGGTATCATTGCCGGCGGGCCGATGCGCGCCGTCTTCGAAACGCTGGGCATGCAGGACGTGGTGGCAAAGTCGCTCGGCACCTCTAATCCGTACAACGTCGTGCGCGCCACTTTCGATGCGCTCAAGCGTCAGGATTCGCCGCGTTCGGTCGCCGCGCGCCGCAACGTCAAGGTCTCGACGCTGCAGGCGCGCCGGCGCGACGTCGATGCCGAAGCACCCGCCGATTAAACCTGGAGCATGCGATGAGCGCCGAAAAGCCCAGCGGCAAGAACAGCGGCAAAACCGTCAAAGTTCGCCAGACCGGCAGTCCGATGCGGCGGCATTTCAGCCAGCGCCAGACGCTGGTCGGGCTCAAGCTCAACAAGATCGGCCGCGTCGCCGAACTGGTCGATACGCCGCAGACGCGCGGCATGATTGCCAAGGTCGCCCATCTCGTTGAAGTGGTGGAGAAATAGAGCATTCGTCACCCTGAGGCGCCCGCGTATCGGCGCGGGCCTCGAAGGGTCCAGGCCGGCATCCTTCGAGGCTCACCGCTTGCGCGGTTCGCACCTCAGGATGACGGTAAAAGGGAAGGAACGAGACAATGAAGCTTCACGAACTCGCCGGCCGGCCCGGCGCCCGCAAGGTGCGCAAGCGCATCGGCCGCGGCATCGGTTCGGGAACGGGCAAGACCGGCGGTCGCGGCGGCAAAGGTCAGACCGCGCGTTCCGGCGTGCGCATCAAAGGGTTCGAGGGCGGCCAGATGCCGCTGCATCGGCGCTTGCCGAAGCGCGGCTTCAAAAACACCATGTTCGCGCGCAAGCTCAATGAGGTTAATCTCGGCCGCATTCAGGCGGCGATCGACGCCGGGACGCTTGATGCCGCGGTAAAGATCGATGCGGCGGCGCTAATCAAAGCGGGGATCATTCGCCGCGCCAAGGATGGCGTACGGCTGCTCGGCGCTGGCGAGATCAAAGCCAAGCTCGCAGTTTCGGTTTATGGTGCCTCGAAATCCGCGGTCGCCGCGGTCGAAAAGGCCGGCGGCACAGTCGAAATCCTTGCACCGAAGCCGCAGGCGAGCGAGCAAGCGGCTTGATGGCAGTCGTCATGCCCGGCACTCGGGACTGGCCTTTGGCCAGCCCAAGCGTAGACCTTGTGCCGGGCATCCACGACTTATAGCTGTCGACAAAGACATGGCTGGCCGGATCAAGTTCGGCCATGACGAGTGAAGGGGTTCGGAGCGGCCGATGGTCTCTGCAGCGGAACAACTGGCAGCCAATCTCAACTTTTCGGCGCTGGCCAAGGCCGAAGAACTCAAAAAGCGCATTTGGTTCACGCTCGGCGCGCTACTGGTCTATCGGCTCGGCACCTACATCCCGTTGCCCGGCATCGATCCGGCGGCCTGGGATCAGATTTTCCAATCCCAAGCCGGCGGCATTCTGGGAATGTTCAATATGTTCGCCGGCGGCGGTATCCACCGCATGGCGATCTTCGCGCTCAACATCATGCCGTACATCTCGGCCTCGATCATCATTCAATTGATGACGACGGTGTCGCCCACCCTCGAACAGCTCAAGAAAGAGGGCGAGGCGGGGCGCAAGATGATCAATCAATATACGCGCTATCTCACCGTGGTGCTGGCCGCGTTCCAGGCTTACGGGATTGCGATCGGGCTCGAGGGCGCCGGCGGCCGCGTCGTCAGCGATCCGGGCCTGTTCTTTCTTATCTCGACCGTCATCACGCTAACGGGCGGTACGATCTTTTTGATGTGGCTCGGTGAGCAGATTACCCAGCGCGGCATCGGCAATGGCACCTCGCTGATCATCATGTCGGGCATCGTCGCGGAATTGCCCTCGGCAATCGCCGGCACGCTCGAACTCGGCCGCCAGGGCGCGCTCTCGACTGGGCTCATCCTCATCGTGCTGGTGATGGTGGTCGCGGTGATCACGTTTATCGTGTTCGTGGAGCGGGCGCAGCGGCGGCTGTTGATCCAATATCCCAAGCGCCAGGTCGGCAATCGCATGTTCGAAAGCCAATCTTCGCACATGCCGCTCAAGCTCAACACCTCGGGCGTCATTCCGCCGATCTTCGCCTCGTCGCTGCTGCTATTGCCGGGGACGGTTGCCAATTTCACCTCCGGCCAGGGGCCGGGATGGCTGACCACGATTACAACCCAGCTTTCGCACGGCCGGCCGCTGTTTCTGCTGCTCTATGTCGGGCTGATCGTGTTTTTCGCGTTCTTCTACACCGCCATCGTGTTCAACCCGACCGAAACCGCCGATAACCTGAAAAAACACGGCGGCTTTATTCCAGGCATCCGGCCTGGCGAGCGGACTGCCGAGTACATCGATTACGTGTTGTCACGGATCACCGTGGTCGGCGCCGCCTATCTGGCGGTGGTTTGTTTGTTCCCGGAAATGTTGATTTCCTACGCCGCGGTGCCGTTCTATTTCGGCGGCACGTCGCTGCTCATCGTGGTAAGCGTGACCATGGATACGGTCGCGCAGGTGCAAGGCTATCTGTTGGCGCACCAATACGAGGGCTTGATCAAAAGATCGAAGCTGCGAGGGCGCCGCAGATGAGATTGATCCTGCTCGGCCCGCCGGGGGCTGGCAAAGGAACACAGGGCCAGCGTCTCGCCGCCAAATACGGAATTGTTCGGCTCTCGACCGGCGACATGCTGCGCGAAGCGGTCAAAAGCGCCACCCCGATCGGTCGCAAAGTCCAGGACATCATCGCGCACGGGCGTCTTGCGCCTGACGACGTGGTCGTCGACCTCGTCGGACAGCGCATCGCCGAGCCGGACGCGCGCAAAGGTTTCATCCTGGACGGTTTCCCGCGCACCGTTCCGCAAGCGGCCGCGCTCGATCACATGCTGGCGGGCAAAGGCTTGGCGCTCGATGCGGTGATCGAGCTTCGCGTCGACGAAGCGGCGCTGATCAAGCGGATCGAGAGTCGCATTCTCGAAATGAGGATGAAAGGCGAGCCGTTGCGCGACGACGACAATCCCGAAGTACTGCACATCAGGCTGCAAGCCTACAGGGAACAAACTGCGCCGCTGATCGACTATTACGACCGCAAACGCGCCTTGCGCACCGTCAACGGCATGGCGCCGATTGAAGAGGTCACAGCAGCGATCGACAAGGTGCTGACAGCGGCGGCAGGTCGGGCGGCTCAAAAAAAAGGCCAGCAGGTCAGTCCGTGAGGCTGCATAGGCGAAGCGCGGCCCGTCTCGATAGCAAAAAAGTAGCCGGTACCCCTGGGGAGGCAGGCGGAGAAGCTGCAGACAAAGGGGAAGGGAGCCGCTGCGAACGCAGTGGGTACCAGCCAAAATAGGAAAAAAATCGCTTCAGGGGCGTCCCCGGCCGCCGGAGATGGCCGGGGGCGGGCGGAAGGCCGCTTAGGACCCCCGCAACAGGGGCCGGATCGGTCCTAGCCGATTTTTGTACACGAAACCGCTAGCGGAGGTTGACGAAACGCCTGGGAATCCATTAATAAGCGTCAAATATCCAGTCGGAGATTGAGCAGCGATGCCGGGCCGCAAAGGGCAGGGCAGCCGCCGGCTTTTTACGTTTGTGGCCTTTCTCAGGTGACATTGGAACCGATGAACAGCGGCCGGGACCTCCGGGTCTGGTGCGGTCTGGCCGCCGCCAGAGGTAACTAACTTAAGGAGTAGCTGACTTGGCTCGTATCGCTGGCGTCAACCTGCCGACCAACAAGCGCATCGTGATTGCGCTACAGTACATTTACGGCATCGGCGGCGCCAAGGCGCACGAAATCCTGGGGAAAGTCTCTATCCCCGAGTCACGCCGAGTGTCGCAACTGACCGACCAGGAAGTCTTGCAACTGCGCGAAGTGATCGACCGTGACTACATGGTCGAGGGCGATCTGCGGCGTGAAGTCGCCATGAACATCAAGCGGCTGATGGATCTCGGCTGCTACAGGGGCTTGCGTCACCGACGCGGCCTGCCGGTGCGCGGTCAACGCACCCATACCAATGCGCGGACCCGCAAAGGTCCCGCCAAAGCAATCGCCGGCAAGAAGAAATAGCGCGTGACACAGCGACAGTATGACGGCAGCGGAGCAGCCGGCTCCGATCCGCGAAAGGGTGAGAATGGGTAAGGAAGCCACGCGCGTCCGCCGGCGCGAACGCAAGAACATCGCCTCGGGCGTCGCGCATGTGAACGCGAGTTTCAACAACACCATGATCACGATCACCGACGTTCAGGGCAATACGATTGCCTGGTCGTCGGCGGGGACCATGGGTTTCAAAGGCTCGCGCAAATCGACGCCCTATGCGGCGCAGGTTGCCGCCGAGGATGCGGCGAAAAAAGCGCAAGAGCATGGCATGAGAACACTTGAAGTCGAGGTGGCCGGTCCGGGCTCGGGCCGGGAGTCGGCGTTGCGCTCCTTGCAGACGGCCGGCTTCACCATCACCTCAATCCGCGACGTGACCCCGATTCCCCACAATGGCTGCCGCCCGCGTAAGCGGCGGCGTGTATAGGACATCCGGCCGATGCAACAAATGGAACATCTGCCGCCGCTCGACCTTGAACCCAATTTTGACTCCACGGAGCGGAGTGGGGTGCGCGCGCCGATCACGCCGCGCAACGCGACGGGTGATAACGTGACAATCCAGAAGAATTGGCAGGAACTGATCAGGCCCAATAAATTGCAGGTCAGCGTCGGTACCGACTCCCGGCGCTCGGCGACCGTGGTGGCCGAGCCGCTCGAACGCGGCTTCGGCGTAACGCTCGGTAATGCGCTGCGGCGCATTCTGCTGTCCTCGTTGCAAGGCGCCGCCGTTCAATCGGTGCATATCGACGGCGTGCTGCACGAGTTTTCCTCGATCGCCGGCGTGCGCGAGGATGTCACCGACATCGTGCTCAACATCAAGGACATCGCCATCAAAATGCAGGGCGATGGTCCCAAGCGAATGGTGGTGAAGAAGCAGGGTCCCGGCACGGTGACCGCCGCCGACATCCAGACCGTCGGCGACATCGTCGTGCTCAACCCCGAGCTCGTGCTGTGCACGCTCGACGAGGGCGCCGAGATCCGGATGGAGTTCACGGTGAACACCGGCAAGGGCTACGTGCCGGCCGAGCGCAATCGCCCGGAGGACGCGCCGATCGGTCTCATTCCGGTCGACAGCCTGTATTCGCCGGTGCGCAAGGTTTCGTACAAAGTTGAGAACACGCGCGAAGGCCAGATCCTCGATTACGACAAGCTGACGCTGTCGATCGAGACCAACGGTGCGGTGAACCCCGAGGACTCGCTCGCCTATGCGGCGCGCATCCTGCAGGATCAGCTCAACGTGTTCGTCAATTTCGAAGAGCCCAAGCGCGAAACCGCGCACGAGGCGATCCCCGATCTCGCCTTCAATCCGGCCTTCCTCAAGAAGGTGGACGAACTCGAACTCTCGGTGCGTTCGGCCAATTGTCTCAAGAACGACAACATCGTCTATATCGGCGATCTCGTTCAGAAGACGGAAGCCGAAATGCTCCGCACGCCGAATTTCGGCAGAAAGTCGCTCAACGAGATCAAGGAAGTGCTGGTGCAGATGGGCTTGCATCTCGGCATGGAAGTGCCGGGCTGGCCGCCTGAAAATATCGAGGAACTGGCCAAGCGCTTCGAGGATCATTACTGATCAGGGGTCAGGAAACAGGTATCAGGAATCAGGCCGAAACCTGATACCTGATTTCTGACACCTGATACCTGATACCTGTCTACGGAGTAGACGAAAGTGCGTCACGCCAAAACCCACCGCAAATTCAATCGGCGCTCGGATCACCGCCGTTCCATGCTGGCGAATCTTGCCGCCTCGCTGATCAAGCACGAGCAGATCGTCACGACGCTGCCGAAGGCGAAGGATCTGCGGCCGGTGGTGGAGAAGCTCGTGACGCTCGGCAAGCGCGGCGGGCTGCATGCGCGCCGGCAGGCGATCGCGCAGATGCGCGACCTCGCCATGGTCAAGAAGCTGTTTGACGTGATCGGCCCGCGCTACAAGGACCGCAACGGCGGCTATACCCGCGTGCTCAAAGCTGGTTTCCGCTACGGTGATTCCGCGCCGGTCGCGGTGATTGAGTTTGTCGATCGCGATGTCGAAGCGAAGGGCCTGGATTCCGGCCCGGTGCAGGAGCGCGCGGAGGCGGAGGCAGCCGCACCAGCCTGAACTGGAGCATGATCCGGAAAAGTGGAAACCGGTTTTCCGATAAGATCATGCTGCATCAAGATGCTAGAGCGCTACGCCGATCCAAACTGAAGCGGTGGCACTCTGGCGCAAAAATAAGCGGCGTCGCCGCCCTGCTACAGCCTCGGTCCGACGCCAATATATGGGCGTGTTGAATCGAGGTTTTTATGCCATTGCTCCGCTTTCCCATTTTCTTCGCTGCGTTTTGCCTGCTGGCGCTCGGCGTGACGGATGCGCTCGCCCAGCAGCGGCAAGTGCCCGCCTCGGCCGGCCAGCTTGAACTTTCCTTTGCGCCGATCGTCAAGCGCGTCGCGCCCGCAGTCGTCAATGTCTATGCCGCGCGCATTGTCGCCAACAACAATCCGTTCCTGGCCGATCCGTTCTTCCGCCAGTTCTTCGGCGCGGTGCCGCGCGAGCAGGTCGAGCGCGCGCTCGGTTCCGGCGTCATCGTCGATCCGACTGGGCTCGTCGTCACCAACTATCATGTGATCGAGGGCGCGAGCCAAGTGAAAGTTGCGCTTGCCGACAAACGTGAATTCGAAGCCGATATCGTGCTCAAAGATCAACGCAGCGACCTTGCGGTGCTGCGCGTCAAAGGCGCGAAAGAGCGATTTCCAACTCTGCAATTCGCCGATTCCGACGAGCTGCAGGTGGGCGATGTGGTGCTGGCGATCGGCGACCCGTTCGGCGTCGGGCAGACCGTCACGCATGGGATTGTCTCGGCGGTGGCGCGCACCCAGGTCGGCATCAGCGATTACCAGTTCTTCATCCAGACTGACGCAGCGATCAACCCGGGCAATTCCGGCGGCGCGCTGGTCGATATGGCCGGCCGTCTGGTCGGCATCAATTCGGCGATCTATTCCCGCTCCGGCGGCTCGCAGGGCATCGGCTTCGCCATCCCGGCAAACATGGTTCGCGTGGTGGTCGCCTCGGCGGAGGGTGGCAACGGCGCGGTGAAACGGCCTTGGCTCGGCGCCAAGCTCCAAGCGGTCACGCCGGACATTGCCGACAGTCTCGGATTGGCGCGGCCAGCCGGCGCACTGGTCGCCAGCGTCGTGCCCGACGGCCCCGCCGCCAAAGCCGGGCTCAAACCCGGCGATCTTATCGTCAGTATTGATGGCGCGGCAGTCGATGATCCGAACGCGTTTGGTTATCGCTTCGCCACCAAGCCGCTCGGCGGCAGCGCGCAGATCGGTGTCGTTCGGCAGAGCCGTAATGTTGTGCTGCCGATCGCGCTGCAAACCTTGCCGGACACGCCGCGTCAGCAACTCCAAATCAAATCCCGTTCGCCGTTCATGGGCGCGACCGTGGCAAACCTGTCGCCCGCCTTGGCCGACGAACTGCGCCTGGATTCGCAAGCCGAGGGCGTAGTCATTACCGAGGTGGTGGACAGCTCGACCGCGCAATCGGTCGGCTTCCAGAAAGGCGACGTCGTAGTCTCGGTCAACAACGAGAAGATCAACAAGCCAGCCGATCTGGAGCGCGTTACCGCCGCCGGCGGCCGGCAATGGCGCATCACCATCATGCGCGGCGGGCAGCAGATCTCGGTGATTTTTAGTGGGTGAGTTTTCTAACCTCTTCCCCGCGTGCGGGGAGAGATCGAGTGAGCCAACGGGTCCGGCCCGAAGTGGCCGGCCCGATGACAAGCTCCGCGAACGAGGGTGAGGGGCCTTGTTAGGGTCGCGGCCCGGCGGAAAGTCCCCCTCACCCCACCCTCTTCCCGCAAGCGGAGAGAGGGAGCAGGAGAGCGCATGAGCCAGCGTCCGAAAAAGAATGCTCCGAGCCTCTTCACCGCTGCCGGCCTCGATCAGACCGCGCCGCGGCCGCTGGCCGACAAGCTTCGCCCTGACACGCTGTCCGACGTCGTCGGCCAGGATCATCTGCTTGGCCCGGACGGCACGCTCACCCGCATGTTGCAGACACGCTCGCTTGGCTCGCTCATCTTCTGGGGGCCGCCCGGCACCGGCAAAACGACGGTAGCGCGCCTGCTCGCGCGCGCCACCGAGCTCTATTTCGAGCAGATCTCGGCGATCTTTTCTGGCATTGCCGACCTGAAAAAAGTCTTCGACGCGGCACGGCTGCGGCGCGAGACCGGGCAGGGCACGCTGCTGTTTGTCGATGAGATTCACCGCTTCAATCGTGCGCAGCAGGATTCGTTTCTGCCGGTGATGGAGGATGGCACCATCGTGCTGGTCGGCGCGACCACCGAGAATCCGTCCTTCGAGTTGATCGCACCGCTGTTGTCGCGCGCGCGCGTTCTCGTCTTCAGGCCGCTCGATGCGGCGGCGATCGAGAAACTCCTCGCGCGGGCCGAAGCGATCGAACACAAGACCTTGCCGCTTGACGACGAGGCGCGCGCTTCGCTCGTGCGGATGGCCGACGGCGACGGCCGCGCCGCGCTGACCCTCGCCGAGGAAGTCTGGCGCGCCGCGCGCAAGGCTGAAATCTTCGATGCGACGGCGCTGCAGGAAATCGTTCAGCGCCGCGCGCCGATCTACGATAAATCGCAGGATGGCCACTACAATCTCATCAGCGCGCTGCACAAATCGGTGCGTGGCTCCGATCCGGATGCGGCGCTGTATTATCTGTGCCGCATGCTCGATGCCGGCGAAGATCCGCTTTATCTGGCGCGTCGCGTCGTGCGCATGGCGGTCGAAGACGTCGGGCTCGCCGATCCGCAGGCGCTCGTGGTCGCCAATGCGGCGAAGGACGCGTACGATTTTCTCGGCAGTCCGGAAGGCGAGCTCGCCATCGCCCAAGCGGTGATCTATATCGCCACCGCGCCGAAATCGAACGCCGCCTATGCCGCTTTCGGCGCGGCAATGCGCACCGCGAAAGAGGCTGGCTCGTTGCTGCCGCCCAAGCACGTCCTCAACGCGCCGACCGGGTTGATGCGAAGCGAAGGCTATGGCGCGGGCTACGCATACGACCACGACGCGCCGGAGGCATTTTCCGGCCAGGATTATTTCCCGGAAGCGCTTGGCCGCCGCCAGTTCTACGATCCGCCGGAGCGCGGTTTCGAGCGCGAGATCAGAAAGCGGCTCGAATATTGGGCCAAGCTGCGCAAAGAGCGGGGCGGGTCTTGAGAGGCAGCCGCGGACCGCGCCAGCCCGGCGGCGGCAAACAGGTTCCTGGGCCACGGCATTCTTTCCCTCCCCCCACGGGCAAAGCACGTGGTGGGGAGGGTCGGCGAGCAAAGCGAGCCGGGGTGGGGGGCAGGTTCGCACCACGCGTGCCCCCCACCCCCAACCCCTCCCCACCGCTTCGCTCCGCTCCGCGGGGGGAGGGGAGCGAGCACACCAAAGTCCAAAACGTCACTGTCAGCGCCGATGAGAACGGCATGCGGGTCGATCGTTTTTTCGAGGCGCGGTTTCCGGGGTTGAGCTTCTCCCACATCCAACGCGTCATCCGCAAAGGCGAGGTGCGGGTCAACGGCAAGCGCACCCAGCCGAAGAACCGGCTGGAAGCCGGACAGACGGTGCGCATTCCGCCGCTGCGGCTCGAGCCGCCGAAACCACATACGGCTGGCAACGCCGCCGATCAGAAAACCACCGCGTTTCTCAAATCGATCACGCTCTACGAGGACGCTGACGTGCTGGTGCTCAACAAGCCGATGGGCCTGGCGGTGCAAGGCGGCTCCGGCACGACCCGACATCTCGATGGCATGCTGGAGGCGCTGCGCGATGCGCACGGCCAGCGCCCGCGGCTCGTCCATCGGCTCGACAAAGACACCGCCGGCTGCCTGCTCGTCGCCAAAACGCGGTTCGCCGCCGCCGCCTTGGCGAAATCGTTTCGCTCGCGCTCGGCGCGAAAGATCTACTGGGCGCTGGTCGCCGGCGTGCCCAAGCCGCGGCAGGGCCGGATTTCGACTTTCCTCGCCAAGGAGCAGCGCGAAGAAGAATCGATGATGCGCATCGCCCGTCACGGCGAGGAAGGCGCGAGCCATGCCGTGACGTATTATGCTGTCGTGGAAACGGCGGGCCCGGCGCTCGCCTGGCTATCGCTCAAACCAGTGACTGGGCGCACCCATCAGTTGCGCGCGCATATGGCGCATATCGGCCATCCGATCGTCGGCGACGCCAAATATTTCGCGCGCGAGAACTGGCAGCTTCCCGGCGGCATGCAGAACCGGCTGCATCTTTTGGCGCGCCGCATCGCCGTGCCGCATCCGCGCGGCGGCACGATCGACATCACCGCGCCGCTGCCGCCGCACATGCAGCAGTCATGGAATCTCCTTGGCCTTGATGCGAGCCGTTACGATCCGATCGAGGATGCGCCGGAAGGTTAAGTCGGATCGGTCAGGAACAACGGCGGCGTTCCGCGGTTCAAAAAGAAGGCGGGCGTAGGATTGAAACCCTATGGCAATTCGCTTTCACGAAATTTGCGTCGCCGTGATGGTCGCCGCCATCGCGCCTGGCGCGGCGTTGGCTCAAGGTTACCAGGGTTATCCGTACACGATCATGACTCCCGACCGCGGCGCCGCGATCGATCATCGCGCGGCACCGACGCGTCACGGCGACAGGGTGGCACAGACGGCAGCTACGGCCCCGCATCATCCGAGCCTCCTTGGCCGCGAAAAGTTCATAAGCAAGCTGCACCGGCGCGGGCTCTACGCGGCGCGCGGCTCTTCCGGCTCGGTCCTGCCGACGCCGTTGCCGCGCACGCAGCTCATTCCACCGGAGGGCGGCGGCATGCTGACAACGCCGTCGCTGCCGCAG
>WNGR01003033.1_pt1 | contig 18374 bp, 15 predicted proteins | sample 5407581 | NCBI WGS metagenome assembly WNGR01 (sample SAMN13153383, study PRJNA577476) | soil metagenome | isolation source: 80 cm soil or saprolite under Garry oak tree replicate 2 | place: USA:California | collected 2016-06-15 | reverse complement strand
ACGTGCGTCGTTAATGAATGAAACAGCACCCGATTTCGCTACAGGTGCAGCTGCCGTCGAATGAGAGTATGCCCGAGTGGAAGATGGACGGCACGATCGTGACGATCGCGGATCTGCCGCTGAACCTGTTCGTGTCGACGCTGCGGGACCGCATCATCGCGGCGACGGGTAGTTCGCTGCCGGCGGGTAAACTGATCCTGTCGTACAATGGCAAGATGCTAACGAACCGCAACACGATCGCGAACTACAATCTCGAGGAGGACGACCTGCTCGTCTTGAGCGTGAGGGACCAGAAGAAAAAGTAATTTTTTTGCTGTGCTGCGCCGCGCTGGGGATGTGTTGCACGTAGTACCTCTCTTTCTCTCTCTGTCTCTATCACACACCCTGTTATGTTCTCTTGTTCCTGAGATTATAATCATATGTAATCGCCGCTGGCTTTTTCCAACGTCTTTCCCCGCTCAGGTGCAGGCGCCACGGTGTACAGACATTTCTGCAAGAATGCAGAACGGGATCATGTGTGTTGAACAAATATGATGTGGTAGGGGACTCGCACTACCCCTCAATAGGCCATAATTCAGGGTATGGGGTGGCTGTGGTAAGACAGAGAGATCGCAGCACGGTCATCCAAGTTGATCTCACGTCAATCCAAGTACCAATGGAACCTCCAGAGCGAGTGTCATCGTCATCATAGCATAACTGGACAGTACAGTAGCATGACAATCCAATTTGATTACTGGTAGATTAGATGCAAGTCACACTAGCAGACACGGAGTTTCCAAAGCACCGACACGCCCAGCAAACCAATGACCCGAACCTTGATCCGAACTACATTCATCGATCAAATTTTATTTCGAGCTTGAAGCTTGAACAAACCAAACAATGGCATTACGTTCCACATTCCTGCCAGTGGGCAGCTGCTGCGATCTTCCCTACTACTGTACTGTAATTGGGCGCGGGAATAAAAGAAATTGTTTGCCTATTTCGTTTCTACTGGGGGGGATTGTCGGAGAGGTCGCACGGGGGTTGAGGCCTTAAGGAAGGCCATCTAATCTGGTCGCACGTACCGGGCCAAAGTCAACGAGGGCTTGCAGGACGCGTTACCAGTGCTTTTTTGAGGGAAAGCATACACGTCTCTGGCTCACTCGTTTCGGGCTACATACACGTAAAACTGTCAGTACCGTGACGGTATCTATTGTTGTCCCCAGCCTGGACGACAAACAACACCCTTGACAGTTGTGAGATCATTTGGAACGCCACAGCGTGGGCTGGGCAGCGTCATGCGGACAACGCGTGGTTACCTAGACGCTCGAATCGCACGCTCACTCTCACCCCGATCACCCAAACCCCAAAACACTCTTCTATCCATTATGGTCACTGCACAAGATGTGGACTCGGAGCACCAGCAAATTTTCTTGAATTCGTGCGTGATGGGTATTAACTGGTGACACTATCTGATTGTGATCCACTACTCCAGCCCGGGACCTTCAGCATCGCAAAACTCAGGAAGAGGGTGCGTCAATACCTTCCTTTGTGTAGTGGTGCTCACTCAATAACCGTTCTTGGACAGCACTCAAATCGTTGAATCGCAGGGAAGCCCATCCCAGCTACGAGTTGAGGTGACTGGTATGTACTTAATTCCTAACTCGTTGATCCCGTATAACTGTTTATTCTCTTTGTTAGTTCTCCGAGCGCATGATATTCCCCATATCAAGAGACCGTTTGTCCGGAAGAGGCGGTTCTTTGTCAAGGTGACCAATCCTGTGAGAATGAAGACGGAAAGCGTTCAGATCGATGGACAGACGGTGCACTGGAACCAGACGCTTGGTGCCTTGTAGGACTTTTCCCTTTTCGATCTTATTTTTCAGCTAAAAGTTCAGTTCAGTTCTACACAACTGTCTTCGCATCTTATACTGTGTCTTTATGAGAAGCGGCTCACACACCGCGATGTCGTTATCGGAAGGCTTGAGATGTTGATACCTGTCACGTCCCAAAGTGGTCCGTCCTTGTTTAGATTTCCCGTTCGTTCAACTAACTGAACATCTCGCGCGTAGATGTTCCTGTTGTGCTTAGTAATGGCGATGGGGATGCTGGACAGTCGACGCACCCAGTCACGCTCTACTTGACAATCACTGTATCAGCGAACGTGCCCCCTCAGATCATTCCCAACAACCTCCCCGAAATACTGACCAAAGGAGACGACACTCCCGCAGAAGAAGCTACTGAGCCCTCCATGGCACCAGACTCCGGGGGGCCCACTCAATCCACCGCCCCCGAACCTCTTTCACCCTCGTTAGATCCCCTTTCCGTCGAGACTGGCACTTCTATGCAAGGTGGCCGGGCAGAGATGCCGCCTATCGAGAAGGCTCAGATTGCTCTCCGTCGCGCTGACGAAACTAAGGAACCGATTGACGGAGCCAATACATGGAAAGGGGCTATTAGTAGAATCAAGTGGGTGATGGACACCGTTAGCCCAATTGCGGAAGTGCGTGCAATACCCATTTTGTCTCTCCTCGATTGAGCCGACTTTCGCTCTCAGCTCCACCCGTTTGCAAAGATGGCATTTGGCTTGGTTTCGGCCATCCCTAAGGTGAAACTGTTTGCGTTATTGTGTTGGAAGGAAACACTTATGCTATGTTTATTCGGGTACCAGGAACTCATAGAACAGAATCAACGTGACGACAATGTCTCAACCCTGCTCGAAGCCATGCACGACGCGTTTGATTTCGCAAACCAGGAAGAAACTTTCAAAGCTATCGGGCGTGTGTCCAAGCAGGCGCAAATCCTCACGCTGATGTTGCAGCATGTCTGTAATTGCTGTGACTTTATCCGATCCTACGCAAGCGATCCGCAATTCTGTACGTACTCTTCACCCATTTTGGTGGCCGATGTAAACACGCGGATTCAGGGAAGCGAACGTTGAAGAATATCGGCAGCCAAGTCAACAACCAAATCGAGGACTTCCGGACCACCCTTCTCGAACTCCGAAAGGCTTTCTTGGATCAAGCGACCATCGTCACAGAGATAACTGCACTCCAAATTCTGGACGATGTGGGGATAATTTCGGCCGATGTCGGCAGGATTTCGAGTCAGCTTGACGGGATGGCTACCCAGCTGAAGTGGGTGTCAAGCCAAGTCTTAGACGCCGGTGCGTAGTCTTAATACCTTAAGGGTTATTGATCTGACAATCGTCATAGAACTGGATAGAAAAATCGGAGAAATCCCATATGGGACAGGTTCGCGATTCACACCGGACAAGGGCTGTCTTACGGGAACACGGACGGCCTTCCTGGACTTCATTGTCAATTGGGTGAACGATCCCGCTTCGGAGCGTACTCTCGTTCTTTTTGGGCAAGCAGGCACGGGAAAGTCATCGATTGCGCATGAGATCGCACGTCGCTTCGACAAATTGCACCGTCTTACGTCATCGTTTATTTTTTTGCGGAAGGAGCAATCCAGACGGGAGGCTTATCACCTGTTCACGACTCTTGCTCGCGATCTCTCTGACCGCTATCCTTCGTTTAAAACTGCGCTGGGAAACGTCGTAAAGGACAACTCCTCTCTTCGAGCTGGAACCCGTGACTATGGTACCTTGTTCGAATGCCTTATCCTGGAACCACTTAAGGATCTGCACATCGTTGGTCCTATTGTTGTCGTAATAGATGCCTTGGACGAGAGTGGGGATGTGACTGGTGAAAGCGGCTTACACACATTTCTTCCTAAAGCGCTCTCTAAACTGCCATCAAATTTCCGTGTGCTCATTACCTCGCGACCTGAGCACGACATCGAGTCCGCGTTCGTTGGAGACAGGTTAGCCGGCATCAAAATCAAATACACGAATGATTCTGAGCTGGCTGCTACGACACATGTCGATATTCTCGCGTTTCTTGAGGAGAAGCTCCCTTTAGACGAGTTCAGAAAGTATGGTAAAGCACTGGCAATAAGGGCGGAGGGGTTGTTTCAGTGGGCAGCGGTCGCACGTGGATACATCCTAAACCCTCCCGAGTTCTTTGGCTTCAACAAGAAAAAATGCATAGAGCACCTTTTGAGACTCACTGCAGATCGCCATAGACGAGATCCCTTGGACGAGTTATACAAAGATGTCCTTGAAGGATACTTCACACAGCAAGAATCGCGGCGACTCTTTCAATCTGTCGTGGGACAGCTCATTACTTCATTTGAACCCCTCACTATCGACTCCCTGATCACTCTGCGACAACACGCTTCCTTCGACGGCGACGACCGTGATGCGGTTGTCATATTGCTCCGTCGCCTCGGCTCATTGTTGACTAATGTCAATTCGTCCGATGAAAGCCTTCCCGTCATTCCTCTCCATACATCATTCCGCGATTTCCTGACGAATGAAGAGAAAAGCGGTGATTTTTTTGTCAGCCTTCGTGGTACTCACCGCCACCTGGCCCATTCCTGTCTCGGTCTATTGCTCAACGACCTCAAATTTAACATCTGCAATCTCGAGTCATCATATCTTGCCAACAAAGACGTCGAAGACCTTCGCTCTCGTGTTGATAAACACGTCCCACCTGCTCTATTGTATGCCTGTCGTTTCTGGGACGATCATTTGGAACATATTGACTTCGAAACTGATCTGTTTGTCCAACTTGGAGCTTTCTTTGAGAAGAAATTTCTCTTTTGGCTAGAGGCCCTTAGCGTGACGAGTAACGTGGGTCTTGCTTCGCCAGCGTTGTCGGCTCTGAATGTGTGGCTAGCGTCTGGTCAAAGTGTGAGTAGAGTTGTTGGTTCGATGAGAAAGGTGAACAACTAATTGCTATGATCGCAGCCGGTTTCTCAAACAAACCTAGAGAAATTGAGGTCGTTCGTTGATGATGCGTCTGTGTTTGTACGATATTTCGGGATGGCCATGGCAAAGAGTGCTCCACATGTCTATCTTTCTGCTCTACCATTTACGCCGACTGGTTCTCTTGTCTCTGCACATTATTCCAGCTCATTTCCTCGAATGTTACGCGTGGAACGTGGGCGTTTATCTCATTGGCCGTCATTGGAGATGGTGATTTCAAACGCTGGGGGTTGGGTCCCTTCCATTGCTCTCTCACCGGATGGCCAACGCATCGTCTCAGGCTCGGAGGATGGAATAATTCATATGTGGAACGCCACTACGGGAGAGACAGAGGAAGGCCCATTTACTGGACACACGGATTCGGTCATGTCCGTGGGATTCTCGCCAGATGGCCAGCGCATCGTCCCAGGCTCGAAAGATCGAACAATTCGTGTGTGGAACACCGCTACGGGAGAGACAGAAGCAGGCCTGTTTACTGGACACACGAATTTGGTCTCATCTGTAGCATTCTCGCCAGATGGCCAGCGCATTGTCTCAGGCTCTTACGATCGAACAATTCGTGTGTGGAATGCCACTACGGGAGAGACAGACGCAGGCCCATTTTCTAGACACACGGATGCCGTCAGGTCTGTGGCATTCTCGCCAGATGGCCGGCGCATCGTCTCAGGCTCGATGGATCAAACAATTCGTGTGTGGAATGCCACTACGGGAGAGACGGAGGCAGGCCCATTTGCTAAACACGGGTCTTTGGTCTCATCTGTAGCATTCTCGCCAGATGGCCAGCGCATCGTCTCAGGCTCTTCCGATCGAACAATTCGTGTGTGGAACGCCACGACAGGAAAGACAGAGGCAGGCCCATTTACTGGACATACGGATCAGGTCGGGTGTGTGGCATTCTCACTAGATGGCCAGCGCATCGTCTCAGGCTCTTCCGATCGAACAATTCGTGTGTGGAACGTCACGACAGGAGAGACAGAGGCAAGCCCATTTACTGGACACACGGATTCAGTCTGGTCTGTGGCATTCTCTCTAGATGGCCAGCGCATCATCTCAGGCTCTTCAGATCGAACAATTCGTGTGTGGAACACCACTACGGGAGAGACAGAGGCAAACCCACATCCTGGACACACGGATTCGGTCAAGTCTGTGGCATTCTCGCCAGATGGCCAGCGCATCGTCTCAGGCTCTTCCGATCGAACAATTCGTGTGTGGAACGCCACTACGGGAGAGACAGAGGCAGGCCCATTTACTGGACACCGGTCTTTGGTCTGGTCTGTGGCATTCTCGCCAGATGGTCAGCACATTGTCTCAGGCTCTTCAGATCTAACAATTCGTGTGTGGAATGCCAATACCGGAGAGAGACAGGCAGTCCCATTTACTGGACACGTGGATGCCGTCACATCTGTGGGATTCTCGCCAGATGGCCAGCGCATCGCCTCAGGCTCGAAAGATCGAACAATTCGTATGTGGAATGCCACTACGGGAGAGACGGAGGCAGCCCCATTTACTGGACACACGGATTGGGTCTTATCTGTGGGATTCTCACCAGATGGCCAGCGCATTGTCTCAGGCTCTTCCGATCGAACAATTCGTGTGTGGAACGCCACTACGGGAGAGACAGAGGCAGGCCCCTTTACTGGACACAAGGATTGGGTCAGGTCTGTGGCATTCTCGCCAGATGGTCAACGCATCGTCTCGGGCTCGAAAGATCGAACAATTCGTGTGTGGAACGCCACTACGGCAGAGGCAGAGGCAAGCCCATTTACAGGACACACAGATTGGGTCTTGTCTGTGGGATTCTCACCAGATGGCCAGCGCGTTGTCTCAAGCTCGAAGGATCAAACAATTCGTGTGTGGAACGCCACTACGGGAGAGACAGAGGCAGGCCCCTTTATTGTCCACACGTCTTCGGTCGAGTCTGTGGCATTTTCACCAGATGGCCAGCGCATCGTCTCAGGCTCTCCCGATCGAACAATCCGTATGTGGAACGTCACTACTACAGGAGAGACAGAGGCGAATCCATTTATTAGACACATGGAATCGGTAAAGTCTGCGGCATTCTCGTCAGATGGTCAGTGCATTGTCTCATCTGGACATGGGTCAATTCGTATGCTGAATGCTACGACAGCAAATGCGAACACTAAAAGACACGTCGACTTCACTGACCACACCGCGATTGACAAGGAGGGATGGATGTGTGGTAGTAGAGGTGAACCCCTAGTGTGGATCCCGCAAATACATAGGGCACATCTTCACCGCCTAGGTGTTATCTGGGTTGCCGGTGCACATGAAACCCGCATCGATCTTTCTACCTTCGTACATAGGCGGAATTGGGCTACTTGTATTAACACCGAGATAGAACACTGAACCGCTACGACAATCCGTGGTTTTCCTTTAGGTAGTCTGAAGTGTAATGTGATACGCCAGATAAGAGCCCAGTGAACCAGTACACGTTGAAGACTCAATTGGTCACTCGCAAGGTGTTGATGCGTTGCCATCAGCGCAGGCAATGTTACAGCAGAGCCCGATAGATATGGCATGTGGTGTTGTGGACCAATTCCATGGGTACAGTACAATATAGCTTCTAACATTGTAGTAAGAATCAGTGTGAGAATCAGTGTGCTCCGTTCGCGTTACGTGTAACTTTGAATGGGTTTCGTCGCGATACTATCACTTGTTGGGAGTTGCAAAATGCGGTTTTTTAGGAGATCGGGAGACTTTCTGACCTGATCCTTCTTTGCTACAATAGATAGATATTAATAGCTGAAGGATCTCGTATTAAAATGGGAGGGTGGTATGTTTTTGCCTTGAAATTTCACGGGCATTGTGCAGTACTGTGCAAATTAAGAGAAAAGTGGTCTCGGCTGAACCTGGTATTGCACCCCATGGTGCAGGCACTTCAGTACGTGACCTCAATGTACTATTCAACCACCTTCCGAAACTTCAGGCCACCCAGTGTAGCCGCAACGAAGATACAAAGAAATCAGTGGATTTGCGTGACTTTTGCGTGACATTCATTGCTTGACCGGGTTGACCCGACCGAAATTGGAAGTCCGTTGCTCTCTGCCACACTTCTGCCACTCCACTTGCAGAACGCGTTGCGATGTGCTTCTCGAATCACTTTGCTCCTCTGTTAGGACTTCTCTATAAGGCAGGAAGTGCATGCCACCATGCCATCCCCTCAGCGCTCAGCCCTGAAGTCAGCTAACTCATTCAGGAGACATGCGACACCCTCAGGGCTCAGACAAAACCCAATGTTAGCCCGTTGATATCCCTGCTCTCTCCTTGGCCCCTGAAACGCGCATTTTGCAGTTTCTGGCCATTTATCTGTGTTCACCCCCACTCCCTGTGCTTGCCTGCGCTCACCGCTTTCCCGCACTTGCCCGAGCTTGCTGCTTGCTGCACTCAGTGCGCTCCCTAAGCGCTGCTTTCCCGCACTGTGTGCACACTTATTTTCTATATATTTCATGTATTTACACTTTTATAACAAGAATAGACTCCCCTCGCGTTGAACATGCATCTACAGAGAAGCGCAAACACGAACACCAGGAGAACACAAATCGCCGTGTCCGGTAGCATCGGCGGGCGAACGGTCGTCGTTGTGTGTGCGTATCTGGTGGAGAGACGATGCCGCCGGGTCGACTTGGTGACCACCACGGGGGGCGCTTGCAGGAGAGGAGGGAGAGGTCGCGCCATTCGCTGGCGCCTCGGTTTCGCGACAGGCGTTGTCTGGTAGGGTCGCCGTCCGCACGGGCACGGGGGTGGGGGGTTCGACCTCTGGAGACCGAACCACCGGAGTTACAGTTCCGGAGTTACAGTTACGTCCACTCTTTCTGCAGGCGCAGGCGTCGGAACGCCACTCGCTTTTGCCTCCGCGGACGTCTTTTCTCGGCCGCCGTTATCAGCGGAGATGCAGAGGCGGAGGCGGAGACCGAATCGTTAGGTGGTGGAGGATCGGGGAGGGACTGGAGGATCGACTGATTGCAACGGGGCAGACCCAGTCCCTCTACCTTTCGGAGAATCTCGATCGAGTAAGGTGAGTGCTAAGGAGACAGACAGACATCTCCGGGAGATGGTTACAAAGCAGCGAGGCGCTTGCGCTCACTAGACGGGACCTCGAGTGCCCGATGCCCATTGCGGCATGGCCTTTCAGAGGGAAGGAACCTTGGAGACCGATTATGGCTAGAAGGATGGCCCGATTCAGCGCCTCTGATTCGATGAAGCTTGTGAAACGGACCAGTCCGCACGCCCCAAGCCGGCTGCCATAATTCTTCGCGATCGCGAAATGATACAAATTGAAGCAAGCCTAACAAAGCCGACCCTCACAGTTTGTGAAGCTGATACAAATCTAATGAGATGAAGGGTAAGCGATCCAGAAAGGAGAATAAGTCAAGTGGGCTCACTTTCGAGTTCAATTCAAATCGGCCGTTGGGAGTAAACAGCATGACACTTGGCGGTCGAGATGTGTATCCTGCCGGTAGCCGGATACGAAAAGTGGTACAATCCCCCTTCAAAGTCGGTGCCAGAAGGCTCAGTGTGCAGTATCACTCCTGTAGTCCACATTGGTGAGAGTGATACGTCACGGAGAAAAACCATGCATGTACACTGTATTGTCCTAAAGTTACGGACAAGAATGGGAGAGGAGGCATCAATCTTCATGTATGCGGATAAATAAGGGATACACACCTCCAATGGGGCGGCAGGGTACTCAGTGCTCGGATCATTTGCGATCTCGCGTGCCTCCTGCATAATGCGCTTAACGGCTAGAGGGATGATGTCACAACTACATGATGAAGGGATTGGTTGGACGTAAACCTCACCAGAGCTGTTCTTGTTGAGGCAGCCATCGCAGCGAACCGAAGGCGAGGGTAGGATTGTCGGGTGTGGGATGAGCGGTGGTGGCAGTGTTGAAGATGGTGTTTAATTCGGAGCTCACTTATTGTGGGAACTACGTTTCCGTTTCCGGCTCAACTCAAGCATTCGTTCGTCCACTCGTCGCGTCCGTTCCATCTGCGATAAAAGACAAGCCACGCTACCACCGTGAACTGAAAGTACGCCCTCAGAAGAGTACGCTCTCCGGGCTATCACGTTGGGCTCCGCTCACTCATTCTTGTTGTACTTTGCGGCCCACAACTCGCGTCGATGCTTGGCTTGGTTGCTGCCCTGTTCGATCAATGGGAGCCTTTCGCGACCACGCCCAGATCCTCTTGAGTGCATGCGCACAGCGGTGCGATCCCCCTTCTCGTTTCGCAGCAGGGAACTGACGTCTTGCGCATGCCCGGCGGCCAATGAAGGGCAAACGACATAGACCCTCGATTAACTTTCATCTGGCGGTTAGGGAAAGCCCCTTAAGTTGGATCGTATCATCGGGCAATGCCATTGCGCTGGCCCGGCAGAGAGAGTGCGGAGTCCTGCCTCCGCACCTCGATTACTTTCTGTCGAGTGAAGAAGCGACAAGAAGTTAATAGATAGAGCAATGCGACGTCATGAATCTAGCGTGGTCCACACCCGCAGCGTACTCTCGTTCTCTTACAGGTCACTCACTAGGCCCTTCACCCTACTACTCAATTCATCGTTCTCCACCGCATCCTCAGCCGGCGCGTATATGAGCTCACTGGACAACAGTCCCTGTGAAAGACCAGACTGGGTGACCGCATCCGTTATCCTCCCCAGCGAATTCGGCGCGTACAGAATATGCCGTCGACCATCCAGATGGTTCAGACAGATACGTACATGAAACCAAAAAAAAAAAAAGGGGGGGGGAGGTTAGGGGGTCGGAGAAATGAAAGCCTACGCACCTGAACCTGTACGTCCTCCCCGGATCCAGTAGGTCGATATCTTCCGCACCAGCCGCGAGCGTCTCCTCAAAGAGCTTGTCGACTCCGCCACTCTCCGCGCATTGCTTATCGATCGCGACGCGCACACGCCCCTTATGCTGGAACATGAATCTAACCGTCGCGAATCGTGCACTTCTCATCGCACCCCGTCATCGTCGTCAGCACGAAAACCCAGCGATCGGCGGTGAGGGGCTTGTAGGTTGTGGCCATGGTCATGTCGTTCGCAGATGTGGGGGTTTTGAGTAAAGGAACGAGGGCAGCAAGTCGACGCGCTTGTATTTGTTGAGGATCTTGCGGATTTGGTGTAGCGTTCGATTCCTGTTATCTGTCAGGCATTCTCTTTCGTGAGCCAGTAAGACATGCACGGTGCGTGACGACGGAATACAAACGAGCCTCCGTCTGGGATAGACATGGCAAGAAAGAGAACGAGTGCGGTAAACGATGTACGTACATGATTAGTCCGACCGAGCCTTGCGCAAGCAGCTCGTATGTTATTAGCTGTCCAGCTCCATCCTGCCCGCCCGCTGCCTAAGTGGTGAAGAAGAAAAAAATGAGCGAATCGAACTAAAAAAAAAAGGCCTGGGGGCGAGCGAGCACCGCATCCCCACGCCCCACGCACGCACGCGAGCGCTTTTTTCAATACGCTCTCGATATTCGCCTTGGGCACGCCGTCCGCGCACGCCTTTTTGATGGCGTTGAATAACGCGACGTTCCTTTCGAGGTCGGCGGACCCGCCATCCAACCGAGGCTTTTGTAAGCTGCGATTGTTGTTGCAATCGCTCGTCGCCAAGAGACGGAGTGAAGAGAGAGACCAACTACGCGCTGCTACCATGATGTCTTGAACAGCCGCAGTAACAGCTGCAACCCACCACGATGCGTAGCTTCAGTCAGGTCTGTCTGTTTGGCGAGGCGAGGCGAAGAGGGCGGTCTTTGCTTACGCGGAGCGCTCGCGCGAAGACTTGCCCGCGACGCTTGACCCCCTTCTTTTGCTGGATTTTCGACCACTAGAGAGAGTGACAGCGCCGCAGCACGGTACCAAGCTGCGGGTGGTATTTTTTTTTTAAAAGGTGAACGCGCGAGCGCACTTGTTGTGACCAGCGCAAGCGGGCGAGCTAGTAGAAAGTGGACGAGCATGAGAGCCCCGACTGGGCCTTGGGATAAGCAGTATTCGGGACCTGAGTGAGAACATCGAATCGAGGCAAGTCATGGTGACCGTGGAAATCAGTGTTGTGCCAGTCAGTGAGTAGTCGCGACAGTCAGGAAAGTCGTCTGACCATGGGGTCAACAATTGCAAACGACTGTGATTGCTACCACACCTACCCCGGTCACTGAGGTAATAGGCGTCGCCTCCCACGGGGTCGGTAAGCTGCTTTGCGAGACAGGCGCTGAGTACTTCGAACATCTTAAGTTGCAAACGGTAACTGAACACAGGCATTCTCACCTAGGTGCACTCTCGGTGTCAGCTCTCACGCATATCACACTCGATGTGAGTCGTCGTGACGCAAAGAAACCATGCTTGTTGGACATTCCTGAGACGCGAGGTGAAGTCTTCAGGACGGTACTGGGTGCGCCTCAAGTAACGGAGAGGATAAAAGCTGGGAAGACACACATCGTGCTCTTCTAGTGCCCGCCCAACATTGTATGATGACCAGTTGGCATTTCAATTGGGGTTGTAGCGTCATTGTCATGCGAGGGGTAACGGACATACACGAGTCCATTTCGGGACCTTGTGGATACCCACACTTGTGATACCTTGTCTTTGGGATACATTTCATACTCCTTGGGTAAAGCAAGTGCACCGGTCTTTTGCACAAGTTTTATATTTTAGAAAGTGATCGTTGGAAGAGAACACGCCAATGCTGTGCACTGAACACCACTGACTCTGACGGCCTTGATACCGGCGTCAACCATCTTGAGACGGTCTCGGACGTTAGCTTTTCGTGTTACAGACCGCCATGGCACTTTCCTATAATCGAATCTCAGAAGAACTTGAGAGCCTGAGATTACACGCATGAACGCACCATAAAAGACCACCGCTGACGGCTACGGTCGACCTGAAAGCGCCCAACATATTTGCTTTACCTATATAAGGAAGGTCCGCTGTTATCAAAACTCCGGAGTTGTCGAGAGAAGTTCGGGAAAAAGTACTATTAAAGAAGCAGGATGACAACTCCGTTCTTGTGTCCCGTTCGCGAATTGGCAAATGAAGCTTTCCCACGGCCCAAAGTCTTCAATGACCACGATGAACGGCACGGCACGGCCACCGACACTGACACCTCAACGCCTCAACATCAATACCTCCCCCTCTTAATGGTGCTGGCACCAACGGCAATGAACTTACCAACGATATTGGACCCTCGGGGACACTAAGTTCACCACCGGTCTTATCCTCCCTCCCCGGATGTGAAGTGTATGTCGTCCTCGATTTTCGGCCCTTCATTGCCTCACCAGAGCATGCGTGTCGTGCATCCCATTCATAGCCACTATCAATCGCACAATCGTGCATATGAACCGTTCGTCGGATCCGCTCCAGTTCGAGGTAAAACTGCGCGAGAGCCGGCGTACGGACCCCGCCTTCTCGTTCCTCAACCCGGCCGACCCTTATCATGCTTATTACAGAAACCTGTTGGATCAAGCGATGAGAGGGGAGGTCTTGGATGGGGTGCCGGCGGATGCGGATAGCAAAGTTGGAGAAACTGAGGAGGGAAAGGTCTCGGAGGACTATGAAAAACCACCACCATCAACTGAGTTTATATTGGAAATGCCAAACATCAGCTCAGTCGACCTGTACGCTCTTGATTATGTGTTTTCCCTTCTCGGGCTGACGAGTGCATTTTTGGGTGATATTATGAAGCTGACTGCACTATTCACGGCCAGACAAGGTCACTCGTTCCTAGCGACCCTCTCATTAAAGGAGGGTCGGAACTACCAATTCGACTTTCTCAAGCCAACGCACTCACTCTTCGGGTACTTCAATTGACTCATCGAACAATACACTAAGGTCCCCGCTCCTACCCCAGAGACGCTGGAAAAGCTGAAGGAGCGATCCGAGGATGGTGCAAAGTGGAAAATGCTCGCAGAGGCACAGTCACATGCAAAATAGGAGCGTACCGGGACGTGAACAAGAGAAGAAACGTGAGGATGACCGTGAGGCCGAGCGTGGTACGTGGACTACAGAAATCCGTGAATAAAAGGCGGGGACTGACGTCTGATTTGCGTGCAGTGGCATTTTCAGAGACCGACTGGCATGACTATGCCATAGTGCAAACGATTGAATTCACGGCTGCCGACGCCCCGGCCGAATTGCCGCCGCCTATGAGCGTGCAGGAAGTGGAAAACATGACTCTAGGCCAGAAGCGTATGGCTGCGATGGTGATGGAGACAACCGCGGAGGATGTGGAGGCGCACCAAGCACGCTGGGCGGCAGCTGAGGCTGCTGCCGCTATTAGCAGCGGCGGCGGAGCGAGCGCTGAGGCAGCGGACGACGATGTGATGATGGAGGAGAGCGACGACGAAGACGCAGAGTCGGAGCGGAAGAGAAAGGAGGAAGAAGAGAAACGCAAAGAAGTGGAACGTGCGAAGGCTGTACAAGCCAGCTCGTTGGAGGCTGGTGCGCCCATGAAAATCAGAACTGACTACGTGCCCAAATGTAAATGCTTCTTCCCATGGGGTCGAACTTCTAATCATGTTTCGCCAGTGGGTAGCAAGAGTAAGGTGGCACTGGCTACCTGTAGCATATGCGGCGAGCAAATCCCGGTCAATGAACTGCAAGAACATATGCGAATCGAACTTCTTGATCCGCGCTGGAAGTCACAGCGTGACGCACTCGAGGCTCGGAAGGCGCAGGCGTCGGAGCTGTAGCGCGGGGCGAATGTCGTCTCCTCACTCAAGAATCTGGCACGAACTCTCGTGGATATTTTCGGCACGGAGACAGACGAGGAGAGGAGAGGAGGAAGCGGGAAGAGGAGGAAGAGCGGGAGCGACGGAAAGAGAGGGAAAAGGTAGTTTGGGACGGTCACACTGCGACGAAGGCCGGCACACTCGACAAGTACTCGACGAACAGGTTGCAGCAATTCACCGCGCCAAGGGTCTAGGGCCGTACGTCTTTTTCCGGCTGCCTACCGAACTATAAATGAGATTGTCTCTGGAGACAGGAGGCAAATGCTATTGGCCCAGGCATCGGACCTGCAGCAGCTCCCCACCTCTCGCCGCTGCGCCGCCCGCTCTCCCTATCCCTCCAAAACCTGTCGATGGGGTATCGAAAGACCCTTCGTTTACTGCTGCAACGATATCGTCGCGACCTCAGTCCCCATCGATGTACCCGACGCCTGCGCCTCCTGTCATGCTTCTCCACTGCACTATCAGGGACTAGACTCGGCGCAGCCGTTCGGTTACCAGCCTCCTCCCGGGCGCGTGCCAGCCCCATTCACCCTACCAGCGGCGGGACCACCACCTGCCAATGCTTACGGGCATGGTGCGTCCCGCAGATCAAATCATGATGGAAGGCGACGCGGACGACGTCCCGCCCGCGAAGCGGCAGCGCTTCGCAAAGCCGCCCGGCGGACAGTATTGTCCGGAACAAGTTTGGATTAACATGCATCCGGTGCGTTTTTCATGCATCTACTGGCATAAATCTTTTTGAAAAAGGCGCTGACGTGGAACGAAACAGCACCCGATTTCGCTGCAGGTGCAGCTGCCGTCGAACGAGAGCATCCCCGAGTGGAAGATGGACGGCACGATCGTGACAATCGCGGACCTGCCGCTGAACCTGTTCGTGTCGACGCTGTGGGACCGCATCATCGCGGCGACGGGCAGCTCGCTGCCGTCGGGGAAACTGATCCTGTCATACAACGGCAAGATGCTCACGAACCGCAACACGATCGCGAACTACAACCCGGAGGAGGACGACCTGCTCGTCTTGAGCGTGCGGGATCAGAAGAAAAAGTGATTTTTTGCTGCGCTGCGCTACGCTGGGGACGTGTTGCGCGTAGTACCTCTCTCTCTCCGCCTCTATCTCTCCGCCTGTTATGTTCTTTTGTTCCTGAGATTATAATCATATGTAATCGCCGCTGGCGTTTTCCAATATCTTCCCCCGCGCAGGCGTAGGCGCCACGGGGTACAGACATTTCCGCAAGAATGCAGAACGGAAGCATGTGTGTTTGAACAAGTATGATATAGCAGGTGGCGGACGACTCGTACTACCCCTCAATAGGCCATAATTCAGGGTATGGGATGGCTGTAGTAAGAGAGAGAGATCGCAGCACGGTTGTGCAAGTTGGTCTCACGTCAATCCCAGTACCAATGGAACCCCCAGAGCGAATGTCATCGTCATTATTGCATCTAGGGGTTTTCTGAGGGGGTCTCACTTTTTGAGGGCGTGCGTGGTCGGACGTGCGGCTTGAGGTAACTCATAGGTAACATAGGGTGGATCTCCTCAGTTTCGATTGGTTTATTCGATGGGTTCTGTGGTAGGCTGCCTTTTCCGTGGCATGTGTGTTAACTCAGTTTGTGTCGTTTGTCACTTATGTTGAGCCTTGTGGGGCTGTTTAGGTACAGTTGGGACACCTAGCGGTTTACTTTTATTGGTTCACATTTGGACCACTGGTGAGTGAGGGTAGAGACCAGGGTTTCCTGCCATTGCAGCGTTTCATGGAATCCTTCCCATCCTTGACCAGGCATTTTGCTGTGGGAAACCCGCTCCATGGTGGTGGTAGCGGTACAAGGAGTCCTCGTCATTATTGCATCATGACAGCAGTAGCATGACATGATGACAACTCAATTACAGTACTAGTAGATCAGATGCAAGTCACACTAGCAGAAACGGAGTTTCCAAAGCACCGACACACCCAGTAAACCAATGGCACGAACAGCATTCATCGATCCAAGTGTCGATTAAATTTTATTTCAAAATTGAAGAACGAAGGCTTGAAGAAGGTATTACGTTCCATATTCCTGCCAATTGGCAGCTGCTGCGATCTTCCCTACTACTGTACTGTAGTTGGGCACGGGAAATGAGGAAAGCCAGCTAATCTGGTCACACGTCGGTACCAAAGTCAACGAGGGCTTGCAGGACGCGTTACCAGTGCATTTTTGAGGGAAAGCATGCACGTCTCTGGCTCGGTCGTTTCGGGCTACATACACGTAAAACTATCAGTACCGTGACGGTATCTGTTGTTGTTCCCAGCCTGGACAACGACACCCTTGACAGTCGAGTCGTAGGATCATTTGGAACGCCACGGCGTGGGCTGGGCTGGGCGGCATCATGTGGACAGCGTGTGGTTATCTAGACGCTCGAACCGCACCCTCACTCCCACCCCCATCACCCCAATCCCCGAGACTCTCCTATCCATTATGGCCACTGCACAAGATGTGGACTCGGAGCACCAGAAAACGTTCTTGAATTCGTGCGTGATGGCCATTAACTCGTGACATTATCGTCTTGTGACCCACTACCCCAGCCCGGGTCCTTCGGCATCGCAAAATTCAGGAAGAGGGTGCGTCAATACCTTCCTTTGTGTAGCGGTGCTCACTCAATAACCGTTCTCGGACAGCAGTCAAATCGTTGAATCGCAGGGAAGCCCATCCCAGCTACGAGTTGAGGTGACAGGTTTGTACTTAATTCCTCACTCTTGATACCTTTTAACTGTTTATTCTCTTTGTTAGTCCTCCGAGCACACGATATTCCCCATGTCAAGAGACCGTTTGTCCAGAAGAGGCGGTTCTTTGTCAAGGTGACCAATCCTGTGAGAATGAAGACGGAATGCGTTCGGATTGAAGGACAGACGGTGCACTGGAACCAGAAGCTTGGTGCCTTGTAGGACTTCCCTTTTTCGAACTTATTTTTCGGCTAAAAGTTCAGTTCAGTTCTACACAACCGTCTTCGCATCTTATACTGTGTCTTTATGAGAAGCGGCTCACACACCGCGATGTCGTTATCGGAAGGCTTGAGATGTCAATACCTGTCGCGTCCCAAAGTGGTCCGTCTTTGTTTAGATTTTCCGTTCGTTCAATTAACTGAACATCTCGCGCGCAGATGTTCCCTATATTCTTGGTAATGGCGAAGGGAATGCTGGACAGTCGACGCCCCCAGTCACACTCTACTTGACGATCACGGTGGCGGCGAACATGCCCCCTCCAATCATTCCCAACAGCCCTCCCGAAATACCGACCAAACGAGACGACAGTCCCGCAGAAGAAGCTACTAAGCCCTCTATGGCACCAGACTCCGGGGGACTCATTCAATCCACCGCCCCCGAACGTCTTTCACCCTCGCCAGATCCCCTTTCTGTCGAGACTGGCACTCCTATGCAAGGTAGCCGGGCAGAGATGCCGCCTATCGAGAAGGCTCAGATTGCTCTCCGTCGCGCCGACGAAGCTAAGGAACCGATTGACGGAGCCAATACATGGAAAGGGGCTATTAGTAGAATCAAGTGGGTGATGGACACCGTTAGCCCAATTGCGGAAGTGCGTGCAATACCCGTTTTGTCTCTCCTCGACTGAGCTGACTTTCACTCTCAGCTCCACCCGTTTGCAAAGATGGCATATAGCTTGGTTTCGGTCATCCCTAAGGTGAAACTGTTTGCGTTATTGTTGGAAGGAAACACTTATGCTATGTTTATTCGGGTACCAGGAACTCATAGAACAGAATCAACGTGACGACAATGTCTCAACCCTGCTCGAAGCCATGCACGACGCGTTTGATTTCGCAAACCAGGAAGATACTT
>WNGR01003032.1_pt1 | contig 18375 bp, 15 predicted proteins | sample 5407581 | NCBI WGS metagenome assembly WNGR01 (sample SAMN13153383, study PRJNA577476) | soil metagenome | isolation source: 80 cm soil or saprolite under Garry oak tree replicate 2 | place: USA:California | collected 2016-06-15 | reverse complement strand
CTCCAGCCCCTCCCGCACGATCACGCCGAACCCTTCGAACAGCTCCCGGTCGCCCAGGTCGACCGTGCGGTAGCCGGGCTCCCGCAGCAGGCTGACACCGAAATCGAACTTGTCCAACAGTTCGGTCAGCGCGACCGCGGCGGCCAGTTCGTACGTCGAGTTCTTGCGGACACAGTTGGTGATGCGCACGTTCAGGCTGAACTTCAGGAAGCCGGCGCCGCAGTGCAACGTGCGCACGGACGCCGTCGGCGTACACGGCGGACCACCGCTGCCCAGGTCGAGCAGCCGGCCGTCGGCCAGCGCGGTGCACAGGGTCGCGTTGTGCCGCAACAGTTCGAACTGCCACGGATGCACCGGCACCAGCCGATACCCGGCCGGCACCGGTCGCAGCCGGTCCACGAGAGCCAGATCGTCCCCGGCCACGGTCTGCTCGCGCACCACGTCCGCCCGTGCCGCCAGATACCGCAGCCGCACTTGGACCCCGCGCTCCGGCGCGTACGCCTGCCACCCACCGGACCGGGCCTTCGGCGTCGGATGGAAGCGGTGGCCCAGCGGCAGCGACTGCTCGGACCGGAGGTACCGATCGCCGGTCGGACGGTGCCGCAGCGACTCCTCGGTCACCTCGTGACTGGCCGCGACCTGGGCCAGGAACTCGTCGTTCACCACGCCGGTGGCCAGGGTCAGCTCGTCCGCGAGCCGTTCGGCCAGCTCACGCCAGTGCAGCTCGTCCCATCCGTCGAACACCGGGCCACTGAACCGGTGCGCGCCGGCCAGCGACCGGCGGCGTACCGCGACGCGCACCGTCCGGTCCAGCCGGGCGAGTCTCAGGTGCAACTCGTCGCCGACCAGGGTGGCCTGCCGTTCCGGGCCGGCGACCTCGCGGATGAAGCAGTTGAGCAGGGTGTGGGCGACGACGTGATCGGCGGACACGGTCGTCACGCGGTCCAGGCCGATGGTCGAGCTGGGCATTCAGGGTGCTCCCGTTGTTTCGTGATGTATGGAACGAAGCCTCAGTCCGCTGTCCTGGGTCGGCCGCGACGTGTCCGGCCCAGGACGACGAACCGGCGGCGAACGTGCCTCAGCGGCCAACTCAGCGGCCGGCCAGGTAGTTCGGGCCGCCGCGCCGGTAGAACTTGTTGATGTCCGCCGCGCCGGACCGCTGTTTGGACAGCAGCGTGCCGGCGGTGACCATCGCCTTCACCGGCAGGCGATCCGCGTCCAGGGTGCTGGCCCGCAGCAGCTTGGCGTCCGCGTCCGGCGGGTGGCGGTCGATCGCGGCGGCCAGCAGGTCCCGGATCAGTGCCAGGCCACGGCCGCGGTCCGGCTCGGGCAGGCCGAACACGATCGCCGCCGCGCACAGGTGCAGCGTGATCGTGGTGAACACGTCGATCAGCGGCTCGGTGTCCGCGACCACGATCCGCCGGTCGTCGAACAACGCAGGATCGAAGGCCATCGGCAGGCGGTCCGCGCGCAGCCGAGGGCCGTCGTTGTCTTTGAACAGCAGCCGGATTCCGGTGTGGTCGAAGACAAGGGACACGTTCTGCTGGTGCGATTCCAGGGCCAGCCCGTAACGCAGCAGCAGCGTCGTCTGGAAGTCCAGCAGCGGGGCCAGGTAGCCGGCCAGCAGGGCCAGCCGGTCACCGCCGAAGTACCTGCCGGCCAGGTTGTCCAACACGGCCGGCAGTGCGGCCAGCGGCACGATCTCGGCCGACGCGAGTTCGGGTGGGTAGCGGCGCACCAGGAAGGCGAGCAGCTCGTCGTCGGCGTGCCGGTAGGTCTGCTCGTCGGCCAGCAGGATCCGGCCGGCGAAGGCGGGTTCCCCGGCCAGGATCGTGGCCAGGAGTTGCTGGGTCACCGCGCCGTCGACCAGGGTGCCCGGCTTGATGGTGCGGCGGTTGCGCAGCCCCAGCGTGCTGGTCGGTAGCGGCAGCTTCAGATGGGTTGCCGGGTCGGCAAGAACGGCGACGGTGCGCATGGACAGCGTCGGCAGCACGTCCAGGTGATCCATCCGCGTCGGGATATCGGTCAGGGGATGTACCGGGAACGGCACCTGTCCGTCCAGTTCGGGCCACCAGTCCGGGAGCGTGCCGGCCGACGTGACCCGCTCGGCCGGCACGCCGGTCCAGCGCAGCGTGAACGGCGAGTGGTGTTCCGGCGCGTAGCGCACCTGGTCGTCGGGACTGATGCCGATCCGGGCGTTGCCGGTCGGGTAGACCGGATGGCCAAGGCGCGCCGCCAGCGCGTCGTAGCGCACCGACCCGAGCATGCCGAGGCGCGGCAGGTCCCCGGTCGGGCGGTGGTCTTGCTGGATACGCAAGGTCTCCTGGGCCGCCCGGCACTCCTGGACGAACGCGTCGAAACCGTCCAGGTCCACCGGATCGACCCGTTGCCGGAACAACGCCAGGATTGAAGCCAGGTCGGCGTGCACGCGGCCGTCGCAGACCACGATCGGCTCGCGCACCGCGACATCACACAGGAAGCCGTCCGCACGCACCGGGATCTCCGCCGGCCGGCCACCGTGCTCGAACCGCAGGTATCCATCCACAATGGAGCCACGAGACCGGATGCCCTGGAAGTCCTCACGCAGCAACGTGTCCAGCACCGCGCGGAGCAACTCACTCATGGATCTCCCAGCGCTGCGCGGCCAGGAACTCGCTCGCGACACGGTCCACAGTGGCCTGATCGGTGCCGGTCGAGCGCAGCACGCCGACGTAGTCCCGGTTGGTGTTGGTCAGTGGCCGCTCGTCGCCGATCTCCCGCAACGGCCGGTACACCAACGACACGCCGTCGCGCCGGTCGTCGCCGGCCGGGGGAGCGTCGACCAGTCGGCCGCCCCGGTCCGCGCACGGGTAGTCGATCCGGGCCCTGCGGTCCGGCCGGACCGGCAGCGCGGCTGGCAGCGGTTCACCCAGGTGCACACGCAGCACGTACTCGAACAACGGCAACCCCGTCAGGCCCGCCAGCAGCAGGTCGCACTGGTCGCCGATGGCCCGGTAGTTGACCTCGATCAGCCGAACCCGGTCACCGTCCACAACGTACTCGGTGTGGCAGGCGCCGAAGCCGACGTCCAGCGCGGCCAGGTGCGCCAGCACGGTACGCACCTCGCCGGCCGGCGGCGCCGGGTCATAGACCATGCCGCGCTCGATGAAGTACGGCGGCGGCGACAGCGTGGTCCGGAAGCCGCCGAGCACGTGCGGCGTGTGGCCGTCGCCGAGGGTGTCCAGGGTGCGCAGTTCGCCGGTGAGGAACTCCTCCAGCACCAGCGGCAGGTCCGGCTTGCGCCGCCAGACGTCCTCGCAGGCCGCCGTCAGTTCTCGTAGATTGCTGACCAGCACCACGTCCTCGCTGGCCACACCCTCCCTCGGCTTCAACACGCACGGGAACGGCGCGTCGTCGAAAGCCAAGCCGGGCAACACTTCCCGGCTCCAGACCACGTCGATCGCGCACTGTGCGAGACGTCGGCGCATCTGGGCCTTGTTCTTCACGCGCAGCGCGGCCCGCCAGTCCTTCGCCGGCCGCCCGACGTACGCGGCGGCCAGGGCGGTCTGGGTCTGCAGGTGGTCGCTGTTGCTGAACACGGCGTCCCACGGGCCGGTCCGGTCGAGGTGGTCGATGATCGCCCGGAAGTCCCGGACGTCGCAGTCGACGATCTCGGCCGGCGGCGCCGGGTGCCCGGCGTAGGCGCGGCGGTGGGCGTCGGGGTGGCTGGTCAGCAGCGTGACGCGCAGGCCGATGGCGGCCGCTGCGGGCAGGAATCCCTCGGTCACCGAGTCGGTGGGGTTGAGCGCGACGAGACACAGCATCGCTGGCATCCTCGGGGTCGGGGACCGGGATGCCTAAGTTAGGTTAGGCTTGCCTGAGTGCACAAGATCCAGATGCGATTCACCGGCAGAGATCACACGGACAGGTGAGGTCAGCTAGCCCAACCGGCTGGTGTCCGGTCGGTCAGCGGCACGACCGTCGGCCGTTCGCGGCGCAGCACGTCCACCCGGTCGCTGCCTGGCCGGCCGACCACCCAACTGGACCCGGGGATCGACTTCGCCTGCCGCTTCAGCGGGGCGAGCAGCCGGGACGCCTCGCGGTAGCTGAGCACCGAGCCGGCCGAGCACACGAGTGTCGCCAGCGACACCGTGACCGGCTCGCCCTGAACGGCCCACTTCGTGTCGACCAGCCGGCCGGCCAGCGGCATCACCTGGTCCAGACCGGCCACGAACAGGAAGTCATCACCGCCGATGTGGCCGACCCGGATGCCCGGCTGGCCGTCGGCGGCATCGACGAGTGCCTTGCCGACCTCGCGGATCAGGTCGTCACCCGCGGCGAACCCGAACCGGTCGTTGACCGACTTGAACGAGTCGATGTCCAGCCAGCCCATCGCGAACACGTCGCCCTCGCGGATGCGCCTCGTCACCGCGCGGTCCACCGAGTCACTGCCGGGCAGCCTGGTCAGCGGGTTGATCGCGGCCGCCTCCTGCACCTTGGAGTCCGCGATCGCCCGGATGAGGTCGGTGGCCCGGACCACGCCGAGGCACCGGTGGGCCGCGTCGATCACCACGACGTCGTCGTTGCTGCGTTCGCGCACCGAACCGGACAGCACGTCCAGCAGGTCGAACACGGACGCGCCGACCGGTACCACCCGTGGCTCGTCGGCCAGTCGCGCCGCACCGCGCTTGGCGTGCAGGGCGTGGCCGTACGGGCCGGTCACCGCGAGCAGGAAGCGGTTCCGATCGAGCATCCACTGTGGACGGCCGGACTCGTCGAGCAGCACGACGCAGCTGGCCGACTGGTCGTCGGCCAACGCCGTGCGCACCTCGTCCGCGGTCGCACTGGCGGGCAGCGTGGCCGCGGGATGCATCAGCTCGGTCACCTTGGGGGTCTGCCGGCGGTCGGCGGCCTCGATCGGCGCCACCGAGATCGGCTCGCCCGCCATCGGCGCGATCGAGTTCGTCAGCGGCCGTCGACCGGCCGGCCGCAGCAGGTCACCCTGGGCCAGCGCCACGCCCAGCGAGCGCAGCACCGTCAGTTCCTCTTCCGTCGTCACGCCGGCCGCGACCAGTTGCATGTCGTTGGTCTCGCACAGCCCGACCAGCGACGTCACCGTGGCCCGCAGTCCGGGTTCGTGCGGCACGCCCGAGGTCAGCGAGCCGTCGATCTTCACCATGTCGATTTCCGGCCAGCCCAGCATGGTCATCGGCGCGTAGCCGTCGCCGATGCCGTCCACGGCGAGCCGGAAACCCCGCGTCCGCAACAGGTGCACCCCCTGCTGGAACGCCCGCCAGCGCACCGAGGAGAACGTCGGGTTCAGCTCCAGCACCACGTCCGCAGGCCGTCGACCGGTGTCGCGCAGGGCGTCGGTCAGCGGCGCCATGGACACGTGTGCCCGCGCCACCGAACTCGCGAGCACGTTCACGTGCAACGGAATCCGCGCCTCGTGGTCGGCCGCGCGGCGAATCGCGAGCGCGGCAAGACCGTAGTCGGTCGGCGTGAGCTGACCGGTGTCTGCGGCATGGCGGAGCAGATCACGCATGCTGCCGGTGGTCGGCCTCGCTAAGGCCTCCACCGCCATCACGCCGCCGGTGTGTAGGTTGAACACCGGCTGGAACGCGATGTGCACGTTGTCCAACAACGCGGGCACGTCACCCATCGTGCTCCGCTGGTCGGCCGGGCGAAACCGGATTCATATGTTGTTCACGGCATCGCCAGATATTCACCTGAATGGCCGTGGCGGACGTCACGCATTGGTTGCCTGTTGTTGAGCAACCGCTGTCCATCGATCGGTGGACAGCAGGATTCCGTCGCACGGGGGTCACCACGAGCCGCGCGCCGACCCGACGATTGCTCGGTGACCGCGATACGGATTCGGGGCCTGCGCAAGAGCTACCAGGAGCGGCAGGCCGTCGACGGCATCGACCTGGACGTCGCCGAAGGCGAGATTCACGCCTTACTCGGCCCGAACGGGGCCGGCAAGACCACCACCGTGGAGATCCTCGAGGGCTACCGGCGCCGGGACGGCGGCGAGGTGCGGGTGCTGGACGTCGACCCGGACCGCGCCGGCCGTGACTGGCGGTCCCGGATCGGCATCGTCCTGCAGGACGCGCACGACGGCCCCGAACTGACCGTGGCCGAATCCGTCCGGCACTTCGCCCGCTACTACCCGCGGCCACGCGACCCGGCGACGGTGATCGACCAGGTCGGCCTGACCGACAAGGCGGGCAGCAGGCTGGCGGCGCTGTCGGGAGGTCAGCGCCGCAGGCTGGACGTGGCACTGGGCATCATCGGCAACCCGGAACTGGTGTTCCTGGACGAGCCGACCACCGGCTTCGACCCGCAGGCCCGCCGCCAGTTCTGGGTGCTGGTGCGGACGCTGGCCAACCAGGGCACCACGGTCCTGCTCACCACCCACTACCTGGACGAGGCCGAAGCCCTCGCCGACCGGGTGTCGGTGATCGTCGACGGCCGGATCGTCGCCAACGACACGCCGGCCGGTCTCGGCGGCCGGGCCCATGCCGAGGCCACCGTGCACTGGCAGGACCACACGGGCGCACACGACGTACGCACCGCGACCCCGACGGCCCTGATCAACCAGTTGTCCGGCGACGCCGAGCTCGCCGAACTCACGGTGACCCGGCCCAGCCTCGAAGACATCTACCTCGACCTGATCGGAGAGCAACGATGACCGCGACGACGGCTACCGCGCCCGCGCGGCTCGCGCTCCCGTCCACCCTGCGCATCGGCCTGGCCCGGGGTGGCGTGGAGCTGCGGCAGTTCTTCCGGCAGCGGGCCGCGGTGGTGTTCGTGTTCGCCCTGCCCGCGGTCCTGCTGTCGCTGTTCGGTTCGATCTTCAAGGGCAGCCACCTGCCGTTCGGGATCTCCGAGGGGCAGCTCATCACCGGCGGCATGGTCGCGGCCGGGCTGGTGTCCACGTCGTTCCTGAACATGGGCATCGGCATCGCCCAGGACCGGGAGGACCGCACGCTCAAACGGCTGCGCGGCACCCCGATCCCGGCAACGGCATATTTTGTCGGCAAGCTGGTGCTCGTCCTGGTGACCAGCCTCGCCGAGACCGCGCTGCTGCTGGCCGTGGGCGTGCTGTTCTTCCACGTGACCCTGCCGGCCGGGACCGACCGCTGGCTGACCCTGGCGTGGGTGTTCGTGCTCGGTGTGGTCGCCTGCACCCTGCTGGGTATCGCGGCCAGTGGCCTCACCCGGTCGGCCCGGTCCGCGCCTGCCGTGCTGAACCTGCTGTTCCTGGTGTCGGAGTTCATGTCCGGGGTGTTCATCGTGCCGGTGAACACCCTGCCCAGGTGGATGATCGACGTCGCATCGTTCTTTCCGCTGAAGTGGACGGCGCAGGGCATGCGGTCGGTCTTCCTGCCCGACGGCATGATGTCGATGGAGGCTGCTGGCGCATGGGAACACGTGAGGACGGCACTGGCGTTGGGCGGCTGGTGCCTGGCGGGGCTGGTGCTGTGCCTGGCGACGTTCCGGTGGACCAGTCGGCGGGACGGCTGATCGAACCGGCCGGCGACGAGTGGGCGCGGCAGTTCCCCCGCTGGCAGGGCGTGTTCGCGGTCGGCTGGCTGGTCGGTCTCGCGCAGGCCTGGTACGCCCGGGGCCAGACGGACACGGCCGGCCGCGTGGCCGTGACCCTGTTGATCGTCGCGATGGTCGCCTGGTGGTTCGGTTTCGGCCGCCGACTGGTGCTCGCCGACATCGAGGACGACTGGCGTTGCGTGCTCTACGTGGTCGGTCTGGTCGCCCTCTTCGCGCCGGTCGCGACCCTGGTGCCGGCCTGTTCGTGGATGCTGTTCGGCCTGAGCCCGCAGCCCTACATGCTGTTTCGGCAGTGGACGGCGCTGGGCTGGGTCGGCCTGTTGAACGTGGTGCCGCCGGTGGTCGTGTTGCTCCGGGTGGGCTGGGGCACCGCGTTCGAGGTGCAGTTGATCGCCGCGGTCGGGATCATCGTCTTCTCGCACTTCATCGGCAGCACGATCGACCGGGTGGTGCGGGAGAGCGTCCTGCGGGGCGAGCTGATCGCCCAGTTGGAGGCCAGCCGGGCGGAGGTCGTGGCGCTGTCGCGGGAGGCGGGTGTGACCGAGGAACGGGAACGGCTGGCCGGCGAGATCCACGACACCCTGGCCCAGGGCTTCACCAGCATCCTCGCCCTGGTCCAGGCGGCCGACGCGACCATGCGGGACGACCCGGACGCCGCCGCGGCGCACCTGCGCCTCGCGGCCGCCACGGCCAGGGAGAACCTGGGCGAGGCGCGGGCGCTGGTCGGCGCGCTGGCCCCGGCGGCGTTGGGCACTGGCACTTTGGTCGACGCGCTGGCCCGGCAGGCGGTCCGGGTGCGGGAGGAGTGCGGCATCGAGGTGGGGTTGGACACAGCAGGCATCGGCGCGCTGCCGATGCCGGTCGAGGTGGTGCTGCTGCGGGCCGCGCAGGAGGCGTTGACCAACGTGCGCAAGCATTCCGGCGCGGCCACCGCGACCGTGCGGCTGACCGTGGCCGGTTCGGTGGCGTCGCTGGAGGTGGCCGACGACGGCGTCGGCTTCGATCCCGACGCGGTCGTGCGCGGGTTCGGCCTCACGGCGATGCGGTCGCGGGTGGCGCAGGTCGGGGGATCGGTGTCGGTGCGCAGCGGGTCGACCGGCACCGTGGTACGGGTGGCGGTGCCGCGATGATCCGGGTGCTGCTCGTGGACGACCATCCGGTGGTCCGCACCGGCGTACGCGGCATGCTGGTCACCGAACCGGAGATCGAGGTGGTCGGCGAGGCAGGCTCCGGCGGCGAAGCCGTTGCCATGGCGGCGGTGCTGTTGCCCGACGTCGTGCTGATGGACCTGCGGATGCCCGGCGTGGACGGGGTGACCGCGACCGGCCGCATCCTGGCCGCGAACCGCGCGATCAGGGTCGTCGTGCTGACCACCTACGAGACCGACGCGGACATCCTGCGCGCGGTCGAGGCGGGCGCGGTCGGCTACCTGCTCAAAGACGCGTCACCGACTCAACTCGCTGGCGCTGTGCGGGCCGCGGCACGTGGCGAGACCGTGCTGGCGCCGTCGGTGGCGGCCCGGTTGGTCAGCAACGTGCGCGGCCCGGCGCCGACGCTGTCCGCCCGCGAGGTCGAGGTGCTGCGGCTGGTCGGCCGGGGCCTGACCAACGCGGACATCGGCCGCGAGCTGTTCATCAGTGAGGCCACCGTGAAGACCCACCTGCTGCGGATGTTCCACAAGCTCGGCGTCTCCGACCGGACGGCCGCCGTGACCAGTGCGCTGGCCAGGGGCTACCTGGAGACCTAGGCCTTCGTGTTGGCCACGATCGCGTCGACGACGACCGGCCACACGCCCGGCGGGATGTCGTGGCCCATGCCCGGAACCGCCAGCCACGTGGCGCCCGGGATGGCCGCGACCGTCGCCTCGCCGCCGCTGATGTTGACCAGCGGGTCGTCGGTGCCGTGGATGACCAGCGACGGCACCGTGACCGAGCGCAGGCCCTCGGTGCGGTCCGGTGACCCGACGATGGCGGCCGTCTGGCGCAGCGCGCCCGCCGGGTGGAACGCCCGGTCGTACGCGGCGGCCGCCTTGACGCGCTGCTCGTCGTCGGTGGCCGGGTAGCCGGGGGAGCTGAGCATCTGGAGCCCGGCGACGCCCATCTCGATCGCCTCGTCCCGGCTGGTCGCCGGTGACCGGGTGAGCAGGGCCAGCGTCTCGGGGGTGCCCTGGCCCACCTTCGGGTCGCCGGTGGTCGACATGATCGAGCACAGGCTCAGCAGCCGGTCCGGGTGGTCGATCGCGAGCTGCTGCACGATCATGCCGCCCATGGACGCGCCCACCACGTGCGCCTTCGCGAAGCCGAGCGCGTCGAACAGCCCCACGACGTCGTCGGCGAAGTCCGACATCAGGTACGGCACCGTGGCATAGTCGCCGCCCATGATCGCGGCCAGGTCCGGCGTCGGCAGGTCGTCCAGGTAGGTCGACAGGCCGATGTCCCGGTTGTCGAACCGCACGACCTGGAAACCCCGGTCGGCGATCAGCCGGCAGAACTCGACCGGCCAGCCCAGCAGTTGGGTGCCAAGGCCCATCACCAGCACCAGCGGCGGGTCGGTCGGGCTGCCGAAGGACTCGTACGCCAGCTGAAGGCCGTTGCATTCCACGTGGGGCATGCACGCGATCCTGCCAGATTCCCGGCGGTGTGTGCCCCGGTACCGTGACCGCATGCCGGACGGGATCTAATCGAGGGCCGGCCGGCACTGGCGACAGGAGCCGGTGCCGGGCGACCTGGTCGCCAGCCCGTTCCGGGTGGACCGCGACCGGGTGGCCAGCTCGCCGTTCTTCGGCCGGCTGGCCGGCGTCACGCAGGTGGTCAGCCCGACCGGTTCCGGTCTGTTGCTGCACAACCGGCTCACGCACAGCCTCAAGGTCGCCCAGATCGCCAGGGCCATCGCCGAACGCATCACGTCGGACCCGGACACCGCGGCCCTGCTGGAGAAGCTGGGCGGCTGCGCGGTGGACGTGGTGGAGGCAGCGGCCCTCGCGCATGATCTGGGCCACCCGCCGTTCGGGCATCTGGGCGAGCGGATCCTGGACCGGATCGCGCGGCGCCGCTTCGGCCTGCCAGACGGCTTCGAGGGCAACGCCCAGTCGTTCCGGATCGTCACCACCGTGGACGCCCGCGGCCCCAGCGGCGTCGGCCTGGACCTGACCGCGGCCGTGCGTGCCGCGCTGCTGAAGTACCCGTGGACCCGGCTGCGCCACTACCCGCGCCCGCACCCCAGCACGCTGGCCATGCCGCCACGGGGCGCCAGCGAGCCACCGGACGCGCCGGGCACCGGCTCGGCCAAGTTCTCCGCGTACGTCACCGAACTCACCGACCTGACCCAGGCCAGGGCCGCGTTCGCCGGCCTGGTCGAGCCGTGGCAGCAGACCGTCGAGGCATCCGTGATGGACACCGCCGACGACATCGCCTACGCCATCCACGACCTGGACGACTTCCACCGGGTCGGGGTGCTGCAACACGCCACGGTGGCCGCCGAACTGGGGCAGTGGCGACGCGGCCTCGCCGACCTGGACGACGACGATCTGGCGGCGGAGGCCCGGCTGCCCGGCCGGGCGCTGGAAGCCCTGCGCCGCCGGCTGCACGAACGCGACTCCTGGGCCGTGGACGACGACGCGTTCGCCGAGGCCGTGGCGCGGGTGCGGGTCGAACTGGTGGACGGGCTGCTGGCGGTCCCGTTCGACGGCTCAGTGGCCGCTGAGCAGTCGCTGGCGCGGTTCTCGGCACGCTGGACCGAGCGGCTGGTCGACGGCGTTCAGGTGACCGCGCAGCCCTCGATCCGGTCCGGTCACGTGCTGCTGGCACCCCGGCAGTGGCACGAGGTCCAGGTGCTCAAGTTCGTGCACCGGCACTTCGTGCTGGAGCGGCCGGACCTGGCGCTGCACCAGCGGGGCCAGGCGCGGCTGCTGACCTCACTTGTCGAGGAACTCGAACAGTGGACCGGCGACCGGCAGGAGACCGCCCGGCTGCCGCGCCGGCTGCACGAACTGGTCGAGTTGGCCGAACACCAGTACGACACGGCGAGCCGCACCGAGCCCGCACTGCTGATCGGCGCCACCGGGGAAGCGCCGGCCGGGCCGGATGCCGTGCGCGCGCTGGCCCGTGGGCGGGCCGTCGTCGACTTCGTGGCCTCGCTCACGGACAGCCAGGCAGCGGCACTGTTGGACGCGCTGACGGGACACCGCAGCCAGCTGTGGACGGACGTGTTCCCGCTCTAGGTGGTCGTGGTCGCGGAACTCTGCCGTAGTGGCAGCCGCTCGCCCGCCGGCGACGGAATGACCGGCGGCCAGTCCCATTCGATGCCGAACAGGCCGGGGCCGACACCCAGCGCCACCGCGTGCACCTCGCCGGTCGGGCTGACCGTGAGGTTGCGGCGCCGGGCCATCCGGACGTCACCGGCCGGCGAGCTGAACTGCTGGCAGCGCAGCGGCAGGTTGTCGGTGTCGAACTGCACTTCCAGCACGTAGTCCCGGACCGGCAGGCGCAGCCGGCGGAAGTACGAGTCGGCCGTGGTGCCGTGGCTGCTGACCGGGTTGATCACCTGGTAGTCCATGATCAGCGTCTCGCCGGTGGCCAGCGGTCGGTCGAAGACCATCTCGGCGACCAGGATGTGCGCCTCGTGGTCGGCGGCGACCCGGCCCAGCCGGCAGTTGCGCAGGCCCACGATCTGCGGCGCGTCCGGGGTGCTGGCCTCCCAGTCGTAGACCAGGATCCAGCGGTCCGCACCGTCCTGTTCGGCCCGCAGCACTTGGCTGACCCGCACGGCGTGTAGTTGGCGCTGGGCGTTGACCGAGCACCTGTCGTGCTGGCTGATCCGCGCCAGAATCCCGTCGCAGGACGTGTTCACCCTGGTCAGCAGGGTGGACAGGGTCGCGTTGCTGCCCCACAGCACGTCCAGCGGCAGCAGCCGCCCGGTGTGCCGGCGGCGGCCGCGCGGCCGGGGTGGACCCAGCAGTGCGGTCAGCGCGTTCGGTGGTACCCGAAGCACGGCTTCGAGGTGGCGCAGCGCGTCAAGTGACTCCGGTCGTTCCGGGCGCCGTCGACCGGACTGCCAGTAACTGAGCGTCGCCACACTGATGGTGATGCCGCGCAGCTGCAGGCGGTGCTGAATCCGGTCGAGACTCAGCCCGCTGCCCTTGATGGCAGCGCGCAGCGCCTCCGGGAACGGCCCACCAGCCAAAAGTCTGGCCAGTTCGGGCCGAACTGTCACAGGTCGGGCCATGCCGTAGTCGGGTCGACTAGCAGCGATCGTCATGGTGACTCCCCGTCGTCACGTCGTCACGCGAGAGTTACCCTACTTGGGTGACGCCATTTGTTACACCCCCATTCGGCGCCGGTTGATGGGTCAAACGGCGTAATCGGGGCTGGTGCTACTGCGACCGGTACGGTGTCAACCGTGACCGAACCTTGGCCGATCCGTGGCTCGGAACCGAGCTATCGGATGGCCCTCGACCAGGCAGTCCTTGCCGGCGGCTGCCACGTCGATGGTGACGGACACGATGATCCAGGTCGCGCTCGGTGAGTACGGTACGGCCCGCGCCCGGCGGAGGGAAGTATGTCGCTATCACCCCTGTGCGGGCGGTTGGCTGGTTCGATCGGTTCGGCGACCGCCACCAGGGAATACTGCGGACCGAACTGACCGACGACCAGGTCAGCGTGCTGGCCCGTGACGGCACTATTGCCGTTGTGCGGGTGCCGTTCGCTCCTTTACGAACCGCGGCTGGTGTCCGAATCGATTGGTTGCCCGGCGAACCGCCGCTGCGCCGGCCCGGCCTTGCCGTCGACGACCTGGTCGCGCACCTGCTCCTACCTCGGCGGATCGGCCTGCTGCTGGTCCGCCTCGGCGGGCACAGCGTCGGCATCGCGGTCGGCGGCCACGTCCTGACCTCGGCGACCGACCGCAAGCAGGTGCACGGTCGAAACAAGGCGGGCGGCTGGTCGCAGCAGCGCTTCGCCCGGCGTCGAGCGGGTCAGGCCCGGGACGCGTTGCGGGCCGCTGCCGACGACGCCGTGCGGGTGCTGGTGCCCGCGTTGCCGGAACTGGCCGCCGTGGTGCTGGGTGGCGATCGTCGGGCGCTGGACACGCTGCGTGCCGACCAGCGCCTCACGAACGTGTTCGCGATGGCATTACCGAGAGTGTTGGACGTGCCGGAGCCCCGCCGAACGGTCCTGGACGACGCGGCCGTACGGGCGTGCGATGTCGAGATCCTCGTCACCGAACCCGAGTGACGTGCCTGGTTGCGAGAAATCCGGGTGCGTCGATCCCGTAGACTCGGTCACGTGGTGATTCGTACGGAATAGGTCGCGAGTGGGCTCGCCGGTCCGACCAGGTCGCAAACCGGTGAGCAGCTGCCGCCTGCCCGCCGCCGTCCCACCGGATGGCACCACAGTCTCGGAGCCCACTCGTGATCGTCGCCACCAACCTCGAACTGCGCGCCGGTTCGCGCATTCTGATCGAGGACACCACACTGCGCGTCCAGCCCGGCGACCGGATCGGCCTCGTCGGCCGCAACGGCGCCGGCAAGACCACCACCCTGCGCGCCCTGGCCGGGGACGGCCCGCCCTTCGGCGGCACCGTGGCGCGCACGTCCGAACTCGGCTACCTGCCACAGGATCCGCGCGAAGGTGATCTTTCGGTCACCGCCAAGGACCGGGTGCTGTCCGCCCGTGGTCTGGACCAGCTGTTGCGGGACATGGAGAAGACCCAGTCCGCGATGGCCGAACTGGTCGACGACACCGAACGCGACGCCATGATCCGCCGCTACGGCCGGCTGGAGGAACGCTTCTCCGCCCTTGGCGGCTACGCCGCCGAGAGCGAGGCGGCCCGGATCTGTGCCAACCTCGGCCTCGACGACCGGGTGCTCGGCCAGCCGCTGCGCACCCTGTCCGGCGGCCAGCGCCGCCGGGTGGAGCTCGGCCGCATCCTGTTCGCGGCATCGGATGCCGGCGCCAGCGGCAAGTCCGCCACCACACTGTTGTTGGACGAGCCGACCAACCACCTCGACGCCGACTCGGTCACCTGGCTGCGTGGTTTTCTCAAATCGCACAACGGCGGACTGGTCGTGATCAGCCACGATGTCGATCTGCTTGCCGCCGTGGTGAACAAGGTCTGGTTCCTCGACGCCACCCGCGCCGAACTGGACTCCTACAACATGACGTGGCAGCGCTACCTGGACGCACGCGCCGCGGACGAGAAGCGCCGCCGTCGGGAGCGGGCCAACGCGGAGAAGAAGGCCGGCGCGCTGATGGCGCAGGCGGACAAGATGCGCGCCAAGGCCACCAAGGCGGTCGCCGCGCAGAACATGGCCCGCCGCGCGGAGAAGCTGCTGTCCGATTTGGACGAAACCCGCCAGGCGGACAAAGTCGCGAAGATCCGGTTCCCGGACCCGGCGCCCTGCGGCCGCACCCCGCTCACCGCGGAGGGCCTCTCCAAGAGCTACGGGTCGTTGGAGGTCTTCAGCGGCGTCGACCTCGCGGTCGACCGCGGCTCGAAGGTGGTCGTGCTGGGCTTCAACGGCGCCGGCAAGACCACCCTGCTGCGGCTGCTCGGCGGCCGGGAGCACCCGGACGCCGGCGAGGTCGTGCCAGGTCACGGCCTGCGGATCGGCTACTACGCCCAGGAACACGAGACCCTGGACCACACGGCGTCGGTGTGGGAGAACATCCGCCACGCCGCGCCGGACACGGGCGAGCAGCAGTTGCGCAACCTCCTGGGCACGTTCCTGTTCAGCGGCGAACAGCTCAACCAGCCCGCCGGCACGCTGTCCGGCGGCGAGAAGACCCGGCTCGCCCTGGCCGGCCTGGTGTCCAGCGCGGCGAACGTGCTGCTGCTGGACGAGCCGACCAACAACCTCGATCCGGCCAGCCGGGCACAGGTGCTGGACGCGCTGCGACGCTTCGCCGGTGCCGTCGTACTCGTGACACACGATCCCGGCGCGGTGCAAGCGCTAGAGCCCGAGCGGGTGATCCTGTTGCCAGACGGTTCGGAGGACCATTGGTCCGACGAATACCTGGAACTGGTCCAGCTGGCCTGATTAACCTGCGACGACGGGAATCGGCGCCACACGGGCGATACGGCATGTGAGTGATCAGCCGCATGTGACGTGTCGATCACACAGGGAAGATTTCGCTCACTCGCCTGGCGTTCCGCGCGTTCGTGTTCGATCATTGCGGCGATAGGGGCCGCACGCGGTCCGACCTGCAGTGCGTGGAAGGCGGGACAAGGTGGCTGACCTGAAGAAGGGTGCTCGCATCACGGGTGCCACGCGGGACAAGCTCGCCGCGGACCTCAAGAAGAAGTACGAGAAGGGCGCCTCGATTCGGGCGTTGGCCGAGTCGACCGGTCGCTCGTACGGATTCGTGCACCGGGTGCTGTCTGAGTCCGGTGTCCAATTGCGTGGACGCGGCGGAGCCACTCGTACCAAGAAGAAGTAGGCTACCGCACGGTAACTCCTGGAGAGGAGGTCCGTGTCGATGCCTGAGGTCGAACCCGAACTGCTGGCGCGCGGCGGGGTCCATGTCGCCGTGGCCGGTGCGTGCGCGACGATCACGTTGCGGCGACCGGAAGTGCTCAATGCTCAGACACCGAGCACCTGGGAGGCGCTGCGGCAGATCGGGGAGCGGCTGGCCCCGGACGTCCGAGTCGTGGTCGTCCGGGGTACCGGTCGGGCGTTTTCCGCCGGGCTGGACAGCCGGATGTTCAGCCCGGACGGCATACCCGGCGAGGCCGGCTTCGCCGAGATCACCGGCGCGCCACCCGGCGGTGGCGACGCCATCATCGACCGCTTCCAGCAGGGCTTCACCTGGCTCATGGCGCCCACGCTGGTCACCGTGGCGGCCGTGCACGGCCATGCGATCGGCGCCGGTTTCCAGCTCGCGCTGGCGTGTGATCTGCGCGTCGCCACCACCGAGGCCAAGTTCACCATGGCTGAGCCATCTCTCGGTCTGGTGCCCGATCTGGCCGGCACGCTGCCGTTGGTGCGGGCTGTCGGCTACTCGCGGGCGGTGGACATCTGCCTGACCGGTCGCCGGGTCGCCGCCGACGAGGCACTGCGCATCGGCCTGGTCAACTCCGTCGTCGCACCGGACGATCTGGACTCGGCCGTGGACGAACTGGTGGCCGCACTGCTGAAGCCGGCCGCAGGCGCGGTCAGGGAAACCCTGGCGCTGTTGGCATCGGCTGCCGAGGCACCCACCTTGGACGAACAACGGGCAGCGGAACGCGCGGCACAGCTGCGCCGCTTGGCCGAACTGCGCCAACTTCTCAGTTGACCGCAGCCGGTTCGACCTCGGGCACCGGTGCCGTTCGGGCCGCGCGCAGTGCGATCGCCGCACCGAGCAGCACCACCGGATAGACTAGATAGCCCCACCGCGTGGCCGGCGCCAGCATGATCGCGCCGGCCAGTCCGACCGCGATCCGCAGCGCCGCGTCCGCCGTCGTCCTCGGCGGCCGGCGTACCAGCCACACCGCCATCGCCACCCCACCGGCCAGCAACAGCGCCAGCGACACGTCGTGCCCGACCGGCCCGAGCCGCGCGATCAGGTTGCCCGGCAACGGACTCGCGGCCGGCGAGTGCGCCCGGCCAAGCCCGATCGGGAAACGGATCACGTGCTCCACGAAGCTCGTCGGGTCCACGAGCAGCACCGGCACGTTGAGCACCGCGCCAACGCCGACCACCGTCGCCCCGAACTTCGCCAACGCCCGCCTGCCCAGCATCGCCAACACCGCGACGGCCAACACAACGAGTGCCACCACGGCGGTCAGCTTCATACTCACCGCGATCGTGATCACCACCGCGCACGCGACCGGCCGCCGCGCGTGCAACAAAGCCAGGGCCAACAGGATGAGCGCCACGACCGCGATGTCGTCCCCGGCCGTCGCCGCGGTCAACACCGTCAGCGGACCGGCCACGACCAGTTGCAGGGCCCGCACCGGCACCACCGGCCGCCCGGCCACCCGCAGCGCCACCGCGACCACCACCATCGCCCCGACCGCGAACGCGATCCGGGCGTCCCCGAGCGGCGACACGGCACCCAGCAGCGCCCGTGGCAGGCCGAAAACGGTCATCACCGGCCCGTAGGGCGTGTAGTCGTCCACGATCGGCGGCCGACCGAGGGTGGCCAGGTCGGTGTAGGGCGTGCCGTGGTGGAACAGGAGCGTGGTCGAGCGCTCGACCACCCAGACCTCCGGCTGCTCACTCCACAGCACACCGTGCAGCCGAGTGATCAACAGCGCCACCAGCGGCACCACGAAGCCCATGATCGCGATCAACCAGATCGGGATGCGACGCGACGCCCACCAACCCCTCGCACCGGGCCGCACCAGGCCGGCCACCGCCTGCCCGAGCCCGAACAGGTAGCCGACGAGCGAGAGCGCGCCCCACACCCGGTAGCCGAAGAACTCCGACCAGACCGCGCTCAGCCCGGCGAAGGCGGCACAGACCAGGTAGAACCCGAGATCGAGGTACCGGACCCGACGCGGCGCGGACATGGCTGTCTGCCGCATCGCCCACCCTCCGCGTCGCCCACCCGATCGGCACAGGCTACCCACCCACCGGCTCGGTGGTGTTCATTCAGCCCAGGGCCGGAATCCGTGGCGTGTACTTGGCCAGCAGGTCGGCGTTGGCCGCGTCGCCGCCGGGCACGTTGGAACTGCGCCACAACGGCAGCGACACGCCCTGCTCGGCGCCAAGGTCGATCAGCCGCACCAGGACGAGGTTCCACAGGAACGCGTTGGCCACCGTGGAGATCGGCGCCACGACCGGCGCCGCGGCCGGGTAGGTGGCATCACCGGGCGGGACCAGCGTGTCCAGGACGACCGTCG
>WNGR01007171.1_pt1 | contig 18379 bp, 20 predicted proteins | sample 5407581 | NCBI WGS metagenome assembly WNGR01 (sample SAMN13153383, study PRJNA577476) | soil metagenome | isolation source: 80 cm soil or saprolite under Garry oak tree replicate 2 | place: USA:California | collected 2016-06-15 | reverse complement strand
TTGTTTACCGCTCATTTAACTAGTAGCTGAACGTCTCGCTTCGTAGAAGTCCCTTTTATTCTTAGCAATTGCGACGGACAAGCTGGACCGTCGGTCCAGCCGATCACACTCTACTTGGCGATCGCCGTGTCAGCGAACGTGACTTCCCATCCGATCTTGCCCCTCAATGCCACCAACGCAATAGCGACTGAAGTAGATGTCTCACCTGCGGAACAAGCTACGAAGCCCACTATGGCCCAGGGCACCATCGGAACTGCTCCGCTTGTAGTCGCCACTGCTCCCGAGCCTCTTTCACCTCCGACGGATCACGTTCCCATTGAGACTAGCACTCCTATACCACCAGTGCCCGATGTCCGGGCAGCGATGTCACCTGCTGAGAATGCTCTCCATGACGCCGATGTAGTTGCCAAGGCGATTAATCTCCCAAGTACATGGGAAGGTGCAGTTGCGAGAATCAAGTGGGTGATGGATACTGTGAGCCCAGCTGCAGAAGTGCGTCACAGCATAATGTCCCCTATGCTTGACCGAGCCGACTTTCGCTCTCAGCTTCACCCGTACGCAAAGATGGCATGTGGCCTGCTATTGGCAATTCCCAAGGTGCGTTATTGTCGAAAGGAAATGCCGATGCCATGTTAAACCGGATGCTAGACACTCTTAGAACAGTTTCAAAGCGACAGCAACGTCCGAATCTTACTTGCAGCCATGCACGATGCGTTTGATTTCGCAAACCAGGAAGACATTTTGAAATCTATCAAGCGCGAGTCTAAGCAGGCCCGCATCCTTACGCTCATGTTGCAGCATGTCTGTAATTGTAGTGACTTCATCCAATCTTATGCAAAGGACCCGCGATTCTGTACGTCATCTTCAACTACTTATTAGCCGACGTAAACACGCAATTTTCAGGGAAGCGCACGTTGGACAATCTCGGCAGCCAAGTCGACAAACAAATTGGGGACTTCCGCACCACTCTCATCGAACTTCGAAAGGCTTTCTTGGATCAAGCTGCCATTACTACAGAGATAACTGCGCTCCAAATTCTGGACGATGTCGGGATAATTTCAGCCAATGTTGGTAGGATTTCTAGTCAGCTTGACGGGATGGCTAGTCAGCTTGATGGGGTGGCTAGTCAACTTGATGGGGCGGCTACCCAGCTAAAGTGGGTATCGAGCCAAGTTTCAGATGCTGGTACGCAGTCCCGATAACTGGAGGATTATCGATCTAATAATTGTCACAGAGCTAGATGCAAAAATTAGAGAAATACCGTATGGGACAGGCTCACGCTTCGTTCCTGAGAAAGGCTGCCTTTCGGGAACCCGCACAGCCTTCTTGGACTTCATTGTTAATTGGGTGAACAGTCCCAGCTCCGAGCGTAGTCTTGTTCTGTTCGGACAGGCGGGCACCGGAAAGTCATCCATCGCACACGAGATTGCGCGTCGCTTCGATAAAATGCACCGTCTTACATCGTCCTTCATTTTTTGGCGGAAGGAGCAATCTAAACACGAGGCTTACCACTTCTTCACGACTCTGGCTCACGATCTCTCCGACCGCTACCCTTCGTTCAAAGCCGCGCTTGGAAGGATTATTAAGGGCGACTCCTCTCTACGAGTTCGTACCCGCGACTATCCAACACTCTTTGAATCCCTTATCCTCAAACCGCTTGAAGATCTGCACATCATCGGTCCTATTCTTGTTGTAATCGACGCCCTGGACGAGAGTGGAGACACAACTGGTAGAAATGGGTTACACACATTCCTCGCCAAAAACCTCTTCAAATTGCCATCGAACTTTCGTGTGCTTATCACCTCGAGGCCGGAGGATGGCATCCAATCTGGGTTCCAATCTGGGTTTGATGGAGAGCCGTCAGCCAGGATCAAATATATGAATGATTTTGAGCTGGCAGCTCGAACGGACGACGATATACTCACCTTCCTTCAGAACTTACTCCCTTCAGATGAGTTCGAAAAGCATGGCGTTGCATTGACAAGAAAGGCAGAGGGGTTGTTTCAGTGGGCGGCAGTTGCTGGTAGATTCATCCTAGATCCTCCTCAATGCTTCGGGTTCAGCAAAAAAAGATGCATAAACCATCTTTTGAAACACACTACAGATCGCGATGGACAAGACCCGTTGGACGAGTTATATAAGGAAGTTCTTGAAGGATACATCACTCACCGAAATGCACGGCTTCTATTCCACTCCGTGGTGGGACAGCTCATTACGGCATTCGAACCCCTCTCCATCCGCTCCCTGACCACTTTGCGAGGACACGCCTCCAATGACAACGACGATGCCGAATCTGTTATTATGATGCTCCGTCGCCTGGGCTCATTGTTCAGCAATGTTACCTCGTCTGATGACACCCTTCCCATCGTTCCTCTCCATACGTCATTCCGCGACTTCCTGACAGATAAAGAGAAGAGCGGTAATTTTTCTATTACCCCTCAGGATGCCCACTATGAATTGGCCCATTCCTGTCTCGGTCTATTTCTCCGCGACCTCAGGTTCAACATCTGCAACATTGAATCATCATATCTCGCTAATAAAGATATTCAAGGCCTTGAAGCTCGCGTTGCCAAACACCTCCCACCTGCTCTGTTGTATGCCTGTCGTTTCTACGACGGTCATCTAGAACACCTTGATTTTGAAACCGACCTGTTTTGCAAACTCCGAGATTTCTTCGAGGCGAAATTCCTGTTTTGGCTGGAGGCCCTTAGCTTGACGAGCAATGTGCATCTTGCTTTGCCGGCGTTGTCGTCTGTGAATGTGTGGCTAGCCTCTGGTCGAGGTGTAAGTCTAAACATCAGTTCTGTGAGCCATGCAAATAATTAATGACAACAATCGCAGCAGGTTTCTCAGACGGTGCTAGAGAGATTCATCGCATTTGTCAACGACGCCTCTGCGTTTGTGCGGTATTTTGCGATGGCCATGGCAAAGAGCGCTCCCCATGTCTATCTTTCTACTCTACCATTTGCGCCCACCTGTTCTCCTGTTTCTATACAGTATTCAAGCATGTTTCCTCGAACACTGCGTGTCAAAAGTGGGCGATGGTCTCATTGGCCATCATCAGAGATGGTGATTCCACATGTTGGTGGTTCGGTCAATTCTATTGCGCTCTCATCAGACGGCCAGCGCATCGTCTCAGGCTCGGAGGGTGGAACAATCTATGTGTGGAACGCTACGACTGGAGAGACCGTGGCGGGCCCATTTAGTGGACACTTGGATTGGGTCAGGTCTGTGGCATTCTCTCCAGACGGTCAGCACATCGTCTCGGGGTCGGACGATCTAACAATTCGTGTGTGGAACGCCACGACGGGAGAGACCGTGGCAGGCCCATTTAGTGAACACGAGGATTCGGTCAGATCTGTGGCATTCTCTCCAGATGGCCAGCACATCGTCTCAGGGTCGGACGATCAAACAATTCGTGTGTGGAACGCCACGACGGGAGAGACCGTGGCAGGCCCATTCAGTGGACACTCGTATGGGGTCGGATCTGTGTCATTCTCTCCAGATGGTCAGCACATCGTCTCAGGCTCGAACGATCGAACAATTCGTGTGTGGAACGCCACGACGGGAGGGACCGTGGCAGGCCCATTCAGTGGACACTCGAGTGCAGTCAGGTCTGTGGCATACTCTCCAGACGGCCAGCACATCGTCTCGGGCTCGGACGATCGAACAATTCGTGTGTGGAACGCCACGACGGGAGAGACCGTGGCAGACCCATTCAGTGGACACTCGAATTGGGTAAGGTCTGTGGCATTCTCTCCAGATGGCCAGCACGTCGTCTCAGGTTCGGACGATCGAACAATTCGTATGTGGAACGCCACGACGGGAGAGACCGTGGCAGGCCCATTTACTAGACACTCGGATTCGGTCATGTCTGTGGCATTCTCTCCAGATGGCCAGCACATCGTCTCAGGCTCGCACGATCGAACAATTCGTTTGTGGAACGCCACGACGGGAAAGACCGTGGAAAGCCCATTCGGTGGACACTCGAATGCGGTCAGGTCTGTGGCATTCTCTCCAGATGGCCAGTACATTGCCTCAGGCTCGGAAGATGAAACAATTCGTGTGTGGAACGCCACGACGGGAGGGACCGTGGCAGGCCCATTCAGTGGACACTCGGATTGGGTCATGTCTGTGGCATTCTCTCCAGATGGCCGGCATATCGTCTCAGGCTCTAATGATGCAACAATTCGTGTGTGGAACGCTACGACGGGAGAGACCGTTGCAGGCCCATTCAGTGGCAGTGGACACTCGAGTTGGGTCAGGTCTGTGGCATACTCTCCAGATGGCCAGCACATCGTCTCAGGTTCTGACGATGAAAAAATTCGTTTGTGGAACGCCACGACGGGAGAGACCGTGGCAGACCCATTCAGTGGACACTCGAATTGGGTAAGGTCTGTGGCATTCTCTCCAGATGGTCAGCACGTCGTCTCAGGTTCGGACGATCGAACAATTCGTGTGTGGAACGCCACGACGGGAGAGACCGTGGCAGGCCCATTTACTGGACATGAGGATTCAGTCATGTCTGTGGTATTCTCTCCAGATGGCCAGCACATCGTCTCAGGTTCGGACGATCGAACAATTCGTGTGTGGAATGCCACGACGGGAGAGACCGTGGCAGGTCCACTCAGTGGACACTCGGATTGGGTCAGGTCTGTGGCATTCTCTCCAGATGGCCAGCACATCATCTCAGGCTCGCACGATCGAACAATTCGTGTGTGGGACATAACGACGGGAGAGACAGTGGCAGGTCCATTTAGTGGACACGTGGATTCGGTCAGGTCTGTGGCATTCTCTCCAGATGGTCAGCATTTCGTCTCAGGTTCGGACGATCGAGCAATTCGTTTGTGGAACGCTATGACAGGGGAGACAGAAACCACTGGACAGGTTGATTTTACTAACCAATCCAAGATAAACGATGAGGGATGGATATGTGGTAGCAACGATGAACTTCTAATGTGGATCCCGCCGTCACATCGGACAGGTCTTCACCACCCAAGCAATATCTGGGTTTCAAGCGAACACGAGATTCGCCTGGATCTTTCTGCTTTCGTGCATGGTCACAGTTGGAGTACTTGTATTAACACTTAGATAGAAATACTGCAACGATGTGCTTTTACTTATAAGTCTGTTGACGATGAGAGCTCATCGTGGCATTATGCATTACGACTGGACAACTTGGTGTCAATGTCGGTGTTGGCATTGGTGGCTGGGACTTGTTATAGGTGAGCGTTCTCATATCGCATCAGAAGTGGTGTCGATAAGAATCAGCCTACAGTAGAGGTCTAGGGTGCGACCTTGAGGCCAGTGAGGCCTAGAAGGTGAACCAACAGCCTGAGAGCGCCGGCTTATACCACATGTAGCCCCGTGCGGGATGGACGCCGCAAACGTACGCTTAAACTCTAGATGAGAGTTCTAACCTGAGCATCTGTCCACTACTGAAACAATCTCACTGTGGGCCAGGGACTGACGAATCGGAGGTGCCTACTTGACCCCAAATGAGAGAACGGCAGTGCGCGGTGCTGAAGTTCTATGCAGTCAACAGCTAGACATACATGGAGCATTCATAGGACGGCTCTGAATGGGTCAGATCCCTCATGTCCCAACCCCGCCAGCGTGGCCGTGCAGACGGCAACCACTGGCAGATGCTCCTTCCACCTGCGCCATTCTCGTCTGCGAACTCCGTGTACAGCATGTATCGCGAGTCGGTAACGACGCCTACCAGGCTCAACGCCCGTCGGACGTTTCTGTACAAACAAAGAGGATTGGGTCGTGGCGGCATACGGAATAAGACTCCTAGGTAACGCTCAAAGAACCTGAGGCGTAGCTCTCTAGTCTGTGCTTGCAAAGTGAGGTTTCAAGTAATACCGTGACATGTCGCCCGAGACTTCTCTGGCCTTTTGTTGCCAGGCTATTCCCGTCTGGTCGGAGAGTAAGTCCCCAACTACTGTGCGATTCGAAGTGAGATATCGTGTATTACCTAACCCAGAAAATGTGCGTCGAAGCTGTTCATAGGATCCAATCGACAATAATGCCGACTTAGATGAACGGGGCTTATATTGCAGCGACGACACACTGCTATACTTTGATTCTTGCTTTGATCATCGGATGAGGTCGCTTTGATGGTAGTGGAATTGATTGATTGTAACCAAACAGATCAATGTAATGCGTGAGTGTGCTCGGGTCTATCGTTTCCTCGCTCAAGTTTGCTGTTTATAAGTCGCCACCTTCAGTGTCACTGGTGGGAGTTGCATGAGCAGAACCAAAGACTGAACAAAGGTCCATCTGAATAAGCCGAATACGTATTCCAAGACGTCTCATTTCGTGATCGCCTAATCATTGGAGGCGGTCATATGGTCTTGATGTCCAACAGAAAGATGAGCAAGCGGTAACTCCAATTGAAGGTCACGGTGGCACTCGGCACTTGACCGAGAATGCTCACATGACCATCCTGGGCTGCCCATGGCCAACTCACTCTCCGGCTTCTCAAACGCGTAATTGATATAGCTATTGGGTTTTGTCCTATTCGACATGTCTCTCAGTATGCTACTGCGGCAAGCAACAAAATACCAGTGAGGATCGTCGAAGTAGGACCTCGGGATGGACTTCAAAACGAGAAGACGGTCATTCCCCCACAAGTCAAAGTCGGGCTCATTAATCGGCTCGGTCATGCAGGTTCGACAGTCATCGAAGCCGGGAGCTTTGTCAGTCCGAAGTGGGTGCCGCAGGTATGTGCGTGTCCATCCGGTACTCCCTCGTGTGCTTATATCGTGCAGATGGCTGGCACGGCCGAGATAGTAACCTCCATGGAGAAACTCCCTGGTGTCACATACCAGGTGCTCGTGCCAAATGAGAAGGGCCTGGAAAACGTCGTCAGCCTGCTCGCCGCCCATCCCGGCAAGCCCCCGATTGACGAGATTGCCGTGTTTACTGCCGCTACGGACGCGTTCTCGCTCGCCAACACGAACGTCACGGTGGCCGAATCGCTGAAGCGCCTAGCGCGTGTTGTCCAGGGTGCTCTTGACAAGGGCATTAGGGTACGTGGGTATGTCAGCGTGGTGATTGCGTGCCCGTACAGTGGCAAGGTGGACTACAACAACGTGCGGGATGTGACGAAGGAGCTACTCGACATGGGATGCTATGAAGTGAGTTTGGGGGATACCACCGGGATGGGCAACCCAACGAGTGTGGACGAGATGCTCAACGTGACACTCGGCACGAATCCAGTAGAAAAGCTGGCTGGTCACGTACGTAGCACTCCACCTCGCGTAATTCTTCCTTCTCACCATCTACTTTTCTAGTTTCACGATACCTTTGGCATGGGAGTCGCCAACTCTATGACTGCACTCCTCGCGGGTATTCGCACCCTGGACAGTTCCATCGGTGGCCTCGGGGGTTGCCCATACTCACCGGGGGCGACCGGAAATGTCGCTACAGAAGATATTCTGTACGCTTTGCAGGATTCTCCTTACTCCGCGCCTGGCAACCTTGAAGCTCTGGTGGACATAGGTTTTTGGATATCGGAACAGTTGGGGCGTGACAATTCCAGTCGAGTAGGGAAGGCTATTCGCGCACGTAGAGAGCAAACACGACAGAACCAAAATGGAGCGGAAAAATGAATTTTTGTAACTCTTTATTTCGGACTGCAGCCCGAGGTTATAAGCGTGGTAGTGCTACGGTATAGTCGCATCTGTGGAGAAGGCGGGCCGAGGAATAGCCAATCGTGGCATTTTCCGATGATAATTTCGCTCGCGAGCGCCAACGCGCACTGAGTCTCTCAACTCGAATCGTAAGCTGGTAGCAAGCACCAGTAACGCTGCCCCACCAACAAGGCGGCATGCCAGACTCGTTTTTCTCCTCCAAAAAAACGCGGAAGCGGAAACGTGCACCTTTCAAGGACTCGGGCCCGTCCACCAGCAAAAAAATATTGCGAACGAGCAATGGTCGCGTATCGGCGAAGGGGAAAGGGAAGAGCCACACGGCCGATGAGGACTTGCACTCTGGTGGAAGCGGATCAGAAGCCTTGGATGACATGGACCTGAGAGCGGACGAGGTTGACCCCAACGAAAGCGGGGAGGAAGACGTGGATGAGACACCAGCTGAGAAAAGGCTCCGCTTGGCGAAGCTGTATCTCGAATCTATAAAAGAGGGCCTAGGTGCGAACTCTTCCTGTCCTTACTGCTCTCTGATTCTCATACTAGTTCGTTGGCGTGCTCAGCTGATGGAGAGGTCGACGCTACCGAAATCGACAAAGAGTTGATCTCTGCACGCTTGAAGCAAGATGTCCTTGAACACGCGGGAAAGCTACACTTATACGTAGCCGACTCTGTAAGTATTATCGTAACTTGGAACTGCGTCCACGGCACGTCATATTTTGCAGTTCGACTTTTTACAACCTCCACCCACGCTTCGGACACGGGGACACAGATTTTCAGTCACCTCTGCCGTCGCATCCAGTGATGCGCGCTTCCTATTCACGTCCGGAAAAGATGGGTCTATCATCAAATGGGATTTACATAGCGGCACCAGGCTCGCTACCTTCCGCAAACTACGTCCTGGTGGCAAGGGCAAAGAGAAGGCGGCTGCAGAGACACCTGGGCATACCGACGAGGTGCTCACTCTCGCTCTGAGCGATGACGGGAGATACCTTGCCAGTGCTGGAAAGGATCGCCGGGTGGGTGTATGGGACGTCGAGAAAGGTGAATGGGTGAGAGGCTTTGGCGGCCACCGGGACACCATATCTGTACGTAACTCTTCCCCTCCACTGGCGCAGCACTTTTCACACTCGGCGTGCTCTACCCTTCAGGCTGTGGTGTTTCGGAAAGGCACTCAGCAACTATACACCGCGTCGTACGATCGGACGATAAAATTGTTTGATTTGGCCGTGATGGGCTATGTGGACACGCTATATGGCCACCAAGATTGCATTCTCGACCTCGACGCGCTGCGCTCGGAAACGGCAGTGAGTGTCGGGGGGAGAGATAAAACCGTTCGCTTTTGGAAGATCGTGGACGAAACACAGCTCGTGTTTCGCGGAGGCGGGCGGAGCTCGGCAAGAGAGCTGTTAGAAGGCGGAGGTTTAGCAGATTTTGAGGAAGAAGAGCGGGACAGCGGGAAGAGAGGGGGGCGGACGGAGATGAAATGCGTCGAGGGCAGTCTGGATTGCGTTGCTATGATTGATGAGTCGACGTTCCTCAGCGGTGGTGACAGCGGGTGAGTCCATATCGGACATATATCGGACACTGGTTCACGCCCTTCACACAGGTCGATATGCTTATGGACGACCCAGAGGAAGAAACCCGTATTTACGCAAGCCGTCGCCCATGGTTTTAGCGAAACAGTATCCGAAACGGAGGGTGTCATTTGTACACCACGTTGGATCACAGCTCTGGGAACACTACGCTATTCAGACCTATTTGCTTCCGGTGAGCCCCGTTTTTGGACACGTACCAAAGTGAACGCAAACCTTACCGCGGAGGCGTGTAGGGTCCTGGGACGGTCACATTCGGTTGTGGAAAGTCGATCCGAAAATGAAGTCCTTTTCCGCCATAGGAAGTTTCCCCGTTCCAGGAGTCATCAACTCGCTGCAATTCGTATCGCCGCGGAGGGGGGCGTTGGATGATGCCTCGTGGGCTCAGTCGGAGCCTCGGACTGATGCATCCCGTTTTGTGAGCGAGGCGTCTTCGAAGAAGCCGGGATCAGTGCTATTGGTAGCGGGGATTGGTCAAGAGATGCGGCTCGGTCGCTGGGTGACTGTGAAGGGGGATGGCGCACGCAATGGCGCACTTGTGATGGCTTTGCATCCTCGGACGTCAGCTTAATCTACTACTACAAGTTGTGTCTGTGTCGCATCTTATCTATCCACCACGGGCATCGCCTTCGTCATCGACCGAGATGTACTTGCCCGCTCGGCTCTAACTCTGACTACGTATTCAAAGTGCTGCTCCCCACGATGTTTTTTCGCGGTATAACCGGGCAGCCCGCCGTGCCTCGTGGCTTTACGAAAAAATCTCTCTCCCACTTACAACTCAGACGCGGCCACGAAAAAAGCATGCGTACACTCACGGTCGATGCCCTGAATCCCGCCTTTCTCAACGTCCAGTATGCCGTGCGTGGCGAGCTGGCCATTAGGGCAGAGAAGTACCGCGTACAGCTCAAGACGGAAGACAATCACGGCTTGCCGTTCAACAAGGTCATCTCATCGAACATTGGGAACCCGCAGCAGGTGGGGCTTGATCAGCCACCGATTACATTCGTCCGACAGGTGGGTAGTCTTTGACGCTCGATGTGCTGGCTGATCAACTTGCAATGTACGGCACAGGTAGCGGCGTTGATGGAATGGCCGGCACTTGCTGAGCTGGCAAAGGACGTCTTCCCTGCAGATGTCATCGCTCGTGCCAAGGAGCTCCAGGCTGAGATTGGCTCCATTGGAGCTTACTCGCACAGTCAGGGTGTCCCGTTCATCCGGAAAAACGTCGCCAACTTTATCGAAGGTCGGTGCCCTCATCTTTCATGATGCCGTGATCTTACCCACCCCCAACAAACACCTCTCTGACTGACTGACCCGTCCAGAGCGCGATGGCTATCCCTCCGATCCGAACCACATTTTCCTTACCGCCGGCGCATCCGCGGGCGTGACGTTACTCATCTCGATGCTGATCTCCAACCCCCGCTCTGGCATCCTCATCCCGATCCCGCAGTACCCGCTGTACACAGCAACCCTCGCGGCCCACTCCGGCGTGGGCATACCGTACCACCTCGACGAGGACGCCGATTGGGCGACGTCTGCGCCGGACATCGAGGCCGCGATCCATGACGCCGTCCGGGAGGGCATCACGCCCAAGGCGCTCGTCGTCATCAACCCAGGCAACCCGACTGGCGCGCTGCTCGACGAAGCGACGATGCAGAACGTCGTGCGGCTCTGCGAGCAGCACGGCCTCGTGCTCCTCGCGGACGAGGTCTACCAAACGAACCTGCACTCGCGCGCCACGCACCCGTTCACGTCATTCAAGAAGGTCGTCCGCACCCTCGGCTCGTCCATTCCCCTCGTCTCCTTCCACTCGATCTCCAAGGGCGTCATGGGCGAGTGCGGTCGCCGCGGCGGCTACTTTGAGTGCACGAACATCGGCGACGACGTCATCGCGCTCATCTACAAGCTCGTCTCCGTCTTGCTCTGCCCCCCACTCAGCGGCCAGATCGGCGTCGACTCCATGGTGCGCCCCCCGCGCCCGGGAGACGCGAGTTATGCGCTCTGGAAGGAGGAGACCGACACGACGCACGCCGCGCTCGCGCAGCGCACCAAGACGATGTCCGTGCGGCTCAACGCGCTCCCCGGCGTGTCCTGCGTCGACTCACCCGGCGCACTCTACCTGTACCCGCGGATACGGTTGCCCGACGCCGCGGTCGAGGCGGCGCGCAAAGCGGGTAAGGAGCCCGATACGTTCTACGCGCTCGGTTTGCTGGATGACACCGGTATCTGCGTCATTCCTGGAAGCGGGTTTGGGCAGAAAGAGGGGCAGTACCACTATCGGCTTACGTGCCTTTGTCCTGGTGTGGAAGAGTACGTTGGGGCGTTGGAGCGCTTCCACCGCAAATTCGTCGAGCGCTATGGGGGCCTGTGAATTGAAACATAAATAGACGGGATTTCATGGATGTACCACTACTCTTCTTTACACTTCTACGACCAAGACGGCCATTTATAGAAGGCGATGATGGAAGTGCCGCTATTACGCCCCTCGCACCCATTTGGATTACGTTGTTGAACCCTAAGTGCATGTATTATGTGAAAACTACTACGTGGTAATCGTACAACTGCCTATAGTGCATACATGCCGCTGTCCCCAGAATTGCAAGTAGCACACGTGAACAAGAATGATGGTCAAGCAGCAATGATATGGTCAAAATAACATAGATATAGAGTCGGCATAAGAAGTGTCATAAGTATCCGACGATGGCTGCGCGAGGTCTGGAGCGGACGAGTGGAAAGACAAGGCATAAGCTGGACCTACGCCGTCACCTACTAGAGGCGAAGTGATGTCCGAGGCTATTCGGCGGAAACGTGATAACGAAGGGAGGAGTGATACCGCCGCACCGCCGTTTGTGTCCTCTATTGAGTTTGGATAAAGACTGGAGAGGTCACTTGCGACAGATGACGTCGATGATGCTCTGCTCCTCGGAGGAGGGACGGTCAACATGGGAACACTAGAAGGAATACAACATGTGCGGTCTTCAGGAAAGGAGTTTGAGAGTAGATCGGATTGATCCCCTCCTGGTTCGTGATCATCGCAACGGCGTTGACAGCGCACGCAGTAATTACCGATCCGCATCCGCTGGTCGCCAACGCAAATGCACTGAGATGTTGGTTCATGGAAGACGTCGGGTAGACTTTCCAGGGTAATGGGCATGGGTTCGACTATACGGGGGAGGTCAAATATAGGATAATGGGCCGTGTCCCCTTTGGAAACGTCTTCGAAGGGAGATGAAGGGGGAATCATCGGAATATTCTCGATCCACTCTTCTAATGGTTCAAATTGGTGCAGTATCCGCCCATCTTGAGGAGTGGTTGGAGGTGTCGGAGCAGGATGAGGAGCAGCGTCGGAAATACGCAAGCAGCCATTACAGGAACCGGGATTGGGACAGTCTTCACGGCTTGACCATGCGATCGGGCCTCTATGTTGTAAGCAAGTCGGACAGGCACACGTTTCCCCACAGGTACAGAAGCCCCGGAATCCGGCTGGGTACTCCGGGGAGTCCAACCCATCTCGTAACTCCGGGAAAGAAGGCGGATAAGTCTTCTGGGGAATTGAATGCCCCGAACTGTCACTGGACCACGCCATCAAATCGGACGACCGATGCGTTGCCAGACTATTCTCGGCAAAGCTGTCAGGGTGGCCTTCTTCGGAAGAATAATGGTGTTCCTCGTAAGCGCGACCATAAGGGCTGAAAAACGCGGATCCGTGGGAGAAGCGGTGGTTGTGAGGATGAGGATAAGCAAGGCCGCTGGGCTCGCTACAAGATTGTTGCAGCGGTGGGCGGGGGAGAACAGGACGCAATGCGTGTATGCTAACGGGTACGGAAGCGCTCGTAGCGCTCGTCGGAGAGGCAGGTGGAAAGGCCCCGAGATCCCTCGTTTTAGGGCGACCAGGTTTTTTGGCGGTAGGGCAGTGACAATCTTCGCCATCCTTACACCGGCAAACACGAGCTAATGGGGTAATAGGTCAATCTTGAGGAATGCAGATAAGAAAGAACCACTGGGTGGCACCGACCTGCAGGTTCCATAGAGGAAGGGGGTTCGAGCGCGTGCGGGACGACCGACGCCCCGAGGACCTGAGGCAATCCATCGGGAAACGCGGCGCTCGCCAAAACCCTCGCTAAATTGCCTGAGGTGAGAGCAAAATCCCTTACGGGTTACATTTCCTGTGGTATAGATGTCTTATGGACAGGCTCACCTTTCTTACGGGCAGGGGCGGACTCCTTATCTGGTAGGTTGTCTTTGGTTTCGCACATGCACTTGACGTGAACCTGCTTTGTCTTCCGGAGTTCACGACAGTGCTCGCATTGGGTGATGGGACGACCCTTCTTCTTAATCTCAAAGAGGGGGCGGTCGGTGTGTTTGCAGGCAGAGGAGCGATGGCCTTTGATACATGCTTCGCTGTGAGGGGATCTGGGTGAGCGATATGAAAGGGGCGGGAGTAGGGGAGTGAGACGAGGACGTACCAGGCGTATTTTTTATCGCTGATAAGAACCTATAAAAAATGGGAGAGTGAGGACAAACGACGTCGGGTGGCTGAGACGGGGGGGGATTTAAAACATACCATTGTGTGTCAAAATCGATTTAGAGTGAAAGCAGAGATAGAGATCGCCTGGGACAAAAGTCAGGGACGACTTTGTCCACTAACGCTCAGAGAGCGGGTGTTATTGGGACTGAAAGACGGACTGGTGAAGGCTGTTGTCGTGACGGATAATACACATCAGCAAGGCAGACTAAGGCAATCGGTTGATTGGGAGAGCACGTTGGCCTAAATACTCATGGCCGACCAAACAGGACACAATAGCATTAGTCCCTCATGTCAGATAAGGAAATTAGTTCACAAGACGCGACATGAGTCCCGTTTCGAGCTTTGTTTTCTAGAGGGTTGTAGCTATGCAAGACGGTCGTGTACCTCGGTAAGTTTCCCTCTCCCTCCTATCTCTCATATCGATCGTCCCTTAATCTGCTCCACAGCGTCAAAAACAGGGCCCCAGCTGCCATCCAGGTCTGTTTCTCCTTCCCTCACCTGCCTGTATGCTATCCTTACCTTCTTAGATCACTGCAGAGCAACTCCTTAGAGAGGTATCCCGTTTCTCTTATACATCCCCCCCTCCCTAATACCCTCTTTTCAAGGCTCAAGAAAGACAAGAATCACAATTTCGTGCCCCCAGACAACGCGTAGAAGACTTTGAGGAGCTACATGAGTACCGTGGTCGTAAACGCAAGGAATTTGAAGAGCGTATCCGTCGCACACGAGGCAGCATGTATGATCTCGTCCATTCCATTCCCGGTCTGGCCGGACACTCATATTGTCCTAGAAAGGAATGGCTACAGTATGCCAGCTGGGAGGCTTCACAGAACGAGTTTGCACGTGCTCGCTCAGTGTTTGAACGTGCACTCGATGTCGACCCCCGCAGCGTGCCCCTCTGGCTCACTTATACTGAAACCGAGCTCAAGTCCCGCAATGTTCAACATGCGCGCAACCTCTTTGATCGTGCCGTCACCCTACTCCCCCGAGTGGACCAGCTCTGGTACAAGTACGTTTATCTAGAAGAACTCCTCCAAAATATTGCAGGCGCCCGCCAAGTCTTTGAGCGATGGATGGCATGGGAGCCCGATGACAAGGCATGGCAAGCCTACATCAAACTCGAGATTCGTTACAACGAACTTGACCGTGGCAGTGCTATTTACGAGCGCTGGGTTGCTGTTCGACCCGAACCGCGTGTTTGGGTCAAGTGGGGCAAATTCGAGGAGGAACGCAGCAAGGTCGACAAGGCGCGTGACGTGTTCCAGAGCGCGCTTGAGTTCTTTGGAGATGAGGAGGAACAAGTGGAGAAGGCCCAAGCAGTCTTTGGCGCTTTTGCCAGAATGGAGACCCGTCTAAAAGAGTACGAGCGCGCGAGGGTGATCTACAAGGTAATTGTCTTATTCAGTCTTTTCATTGTGAACCCTTTCTTTTCTGAGTATGTGTTTACAGTTCGCCTTGGAACGCCTCCCACGCTCAAAATCGGCCCACTTGTATGCCTCATACACAAAGTTTGAAAAACAGCATGGCACGCGTACTACGCTAGAGTCCACGGTGCTCGGCAAGCGGCGGATTCAGTATGAAGAAGAGCTTTCGCATGACGGAAGAAATTACGATGTTTGGTTTGATTTTGCTCGTCTCGAGGAGGGAGCCTACCGACAATTAAGAGAAGAAGGAGCTACCACGGAGGAGGAAGAGCAAGCTGTCACTCGCGTACGTGAGGTGTACGAACGGGCCGTCGCGCAGGTGCCACCTGGAACCGAGAAGAGACATTGGCGCCGGTACATTTTCTTATGGCTCGACTATGCACTATTCGAAGAGATTGAGACCAAGGTATTGAGTTTACCTCTCTGCAGCGTGTCTGTAACTCAAGCCACGTTTAGGATTTCACTCGGGCGGGAGAAATTTACCAGACAGCCACACAACTCGTGCCACATAAACAATTCACATTTGCCAAGCTATGGCTAATGTTTGCGCGGTTTGAGGTCCGTCGTCTCAACCTGCCCGCAGCCCGGAAAATTCTGGGTACGGCCATCGGAATGTGCCCCAAGGAAGCTTTATTCAAAGGTTACATCCAGCTAGAATTCGATGTATGAAAACCCGTTTCTCTAATCTTTATCTGATGTGGTGCTGACCGGATCTTCCTTCCCAGCTCCGAGAATTTGACCGCGTCCGAACACTCTATGAGAAGTATATCGAGGTATGCTACCCCATTCTCACCTTCCTTTTTCCCATTGAGGTTCGTCCGCAGTTTGACCCCACAAACTCCGCATCCTGGATCAAGTATGCCGAATTGGAGACACAACTCGCGGACTACAGCCGAGCGCGGGGAATATTCGAGCTTGGCGTCTCGCAATCCCCGCTTTCGATGCCGGAACTCCTTTGGAAGGCGTACATCGACTTTGAGGTCGAGGAGGGCGAGCGGTCACACGCACGTGCGCTATACGAGCGGTTGACTGCGACAAGTGGACACTGGAAGGTGTGGGTCGCGTATGCGATGTTTGAGGCGCAGCCGATCCAGCCACCCCGGGACGAGCGCGAAGAAGACGATGATGGTGACGATGGGGATGAAGAGAAAGAGCCAAAAATGGTCGAAGGCGACCTGGAGCTGGCGCGACAGGTGTTCCAGAGAGGATACAAGGACCTCAAGAGCAAAGGCTTGAAGAACGAGGTAAGCAGGACTGTTTCTCCCTAGGAAAGGGTTTCTGATATTTTGGCATGACTCACAGCGCGTCGCGTTGTTGCAAGTATGGAAATCCTTTGAGGACCAACGTGGCACAGCGGATGATGTTACTAAGGTGGAAGGCATGCTGCCTGTGCAGGGCAAGCGGCGATACGTCGACGAGGAGACCGGGCAGCTCGTCGAGGGTATGTTTCCCTACGTTCTCTTTTATGAGAAGAAGATTAATTATTCTTGCGCAGACTACGACTATATTTTTGCAGACGACGAGCGCGAGGCGAATCCAACCTCGTACAAATTCTTACAAATGGCGCATGCGTGGGCTGCTGCCAAAAAGGCTGGAGGAGCTAGTGGTGGTCCGGGAGCGGATGGTGGTAGTGGCGGTCCGCAATCTCGGTTCACCGCCGCCCTTACCAGGGACGATCACGACACAGATGGCCGGGCCGAGTCGGACGGCGGTGCGAGTGAGCCCATGGAGGAGGACGAGGCGAGCGTGGCAAGCTCACAGGGTGACTGAATACGTGTATACGGACTGCTATATCAGTATAATACATGGACCGCAGCACTTGTGCGGCGTGCGCCAAACACCGACTGTGAGACTCAGGAACATGAAACGTGTCATTGTGGGCACTAGGCAACGTCAATTACAGCTAGTTGGGGTAATGTGAAGGTTACAGTAGTGGGTCAGGGTCTGTCAGAAAAGAGAAGAGAATATGGTCTGGACTATTGTAATTGCACCCGTCCACCGCCAACTGGCACAGTATCAGAACTGTAAGGCGCACGTCACGTCATGAACATCAGCGCTGATCGGACCTACTGTACATAGGAGAGAAGCATAAAGTACTTTGTCACTACTGAACGGGAACGAACAGATGAGAGGACGAAGAAGACAAACCGGAATTGGAGCGGGAAAGGGAAAAAGAGAGAGCGATTGCCGCGGGGCGTGGAGATGTGCTATCAGCACCCGAGTTGTCAACGTAACTTACTTGTATCTCCCTGGGTCGGCGGCCAAACGCCAATGGTGCCACATCGGAGCTAAGTTAGTCCGCGGTGCGGGGACGTGATTCTGTTCTACGTGTTCTCCCGCGATGAATCTGCCACAAAGCCGCGAGCCGCGCATCGTAGCGCCTCTTTTTTGTCCCGCCGGGATCTGAAACGCGCCGGGGTAGTTGTGTATGTGTGTGCGCGCGATCCTGGCGCGGCGCTTGGTCAGGCCGGGCCGACATTAGCGTGTGAGTCTTATCTCATCTGGATCGAGCGTGTACTAGTCGAGCGTGAACCAGCCGCCTCCTTGGCCGCCTCTCTACGTTTTGATGGCTGATTACAAACTGTGGTATTTCATTCCCAAGGAGACAAGAACGTTTACGATTTGAAAACGGAGATTCACAACCACTGGTGCAACTCCTATTGCAAAGGTGTCGATGCTGCCAGGCTAGTCCTCCTGAAGGTCTGCCACAAGACTTCATTCCTGTTCCAGCCAGCACTTTGACCGACATTTCTGGCGTCTTTTAACTTAGGTTGGCATAGACCTCATGCCACTTCGGGGTGATGTTCATAAGTTGCGGGCGCCGGCCGGTGCCATAGAGATGGACCCAATGGAACAGATCGGTGAAATATGGTTGGATCAGCCAAAAGAACGTCACTTCCACGTATGTGTGAGGCTTCCCAGTGGTGGGTCTGACCTGCTGGTACAGAGCCGCAAGTCTCAGTGTTTTCGCTCACTGCCAGAACCCCCACGGAAACGGCCTCGGAAAGATGATGATGATGATGTAGAAGAATATCTAGAGGGACCCTTAGCGACGAAGGCGCCTTCTGAGGTTGCTACGCACAGCGAAGTACGCAAGATGCAGATGGAGCCAATGGAACGCGTCACGAGCGACCGTCCGGATTCAGATGCCGATCATCTACCAATCGCGCTTTTATA
>WNGR01003925.1_pt1 | contig 18381 bp, 18 predicted proteins | sample 5407581 | NCBI WGS metagenome assembly WNGR01 (sample SAMN13153383, study PRJNA577476) | soil metagenome | isolation source: 80 cm soil or saprolite under Garry oak tree replicate 2 | place: USA:California | collected 2016-06-15 | reverse complement strand
ACCCCACCATGCCGAAGTCGACAAAGGTGACGATGGGTCCATCGCCTTTCGGCCCTTTTTTGACAAAAATGTTGCCTGGATGCGGGTCTGCGTGGAAGAAGCCTGCTTCAAAAAACTGGTAGAAGTAGGCGCACACGGTGCGTTTGGCCACCTCCAGGCGGTTGATTCCCGCCACGTCGAGAGCAGTATAATCATTGATCTTGATGCCATCGATCCACTCGAGAACCAGCACACGCCGTGATACATACTGGTCATAGACACGCGGGATGTAGACTTTGGGGTCATCTTTGAACATCTCTTTGAAGCGTTTGGCATTAGCGGCCTCTCGCACGTAGTCTATTTCTTCATAGATCGTGCGTTCAAACTCTCTATAGACACCAATAAGATCGATAACGTCGCTCGTGTCTACGAGTCGTGTGATGACCCAGACAACGAACTTGAGGGTTCTCAAGTCCATACGAACGAAATGGTCGCTATTGGGGCGCTGAATTTTGACGGCAACCGTCTCACCGGTGGAGGCGAGGATTGCTTTGTGGACCTGACCAAGCGAGGCGGCAGCGGTACATTTGCGCTCCAGCATGCTGAACACCTCCTCAACGGGCCTGCCCAACTCAGCCTCAATGACAGACACAACATGGTCAAAGGGCGCGGGTGGCATCCCGTCCTGCAATGAACTCAGTACAGCAATAGCCTTCTCCGGCAACAGGTCAGGGCGAGAACTGAGAAACTGTCCTAGTTTAATCATCAGGACGCCGAGTTCCACGGCAGTTTCGCGGAAGGTGACCAATACCTCGACCAACGCATCATTCTCGGGTCGTATCGCAGAGTTGCCACACGCTTGCATAGGTACCACCCGGCGACGCTCGCGATACACAATCCACATTGTCCATAGGAGGAGGTGCGAGACCCGCAGAAAGCGTATAAGCTGAGCGAGCCGACTGACCTGAGGAGTTTTTGTTCGCATGGAATGTCTTTTCACTCCACTTTCCCATGATCATCAGGGCTTTCTCCCGAGTCAGCTAATGTGTTGCTATCATTCGCCATCTTTTCGAGACCATGAGCGAGTTCGTGCACGAGTGCAGCCAATCCGTGTGTGAATTCACGACCGGCGATCTGGAAATGCCGCTGCGGCCTTTGTGGCAACCTGCTGACTGGTAAAAGCGCTAAACTTACACCAGTGCGAAACATGCTCCGAATGAAGCGCTTAGTGGCTTGCTGGAGTTCTTCGCGTTCAGCATCTACATTTTGTCTATGCTCTTCTTGATTATTCTTACCATTTATCATGCGTTCACCTACCTGTTCTTTCCTAGAATGGATACTTGTAATCATGCTGAGTGCATAATTCTAGGCTCTCACCTAATGGCTGCAGCGTGCCCGAGACCACAAGAACTCATCGAATCGCAGGGCTTCGTTGAAAAAATCTCGTCGTCCAACAAGAGATATATATCAAAGGGGATCAGGAATGCATCGACAGAATCGTGTAATTTCTCCTCAGCTTTACTTGGGAAACCGTCTAGATAGAATTACCTAGTACTCAACCACTATGAATTTGACGAACGAAGATCCGTATGGATAGAGCTGAAGTACGTATATGGCTATATGAATAGGCACACCAGGTGAACACGTGGTGTGCGGAGTGAAACCGCGACATCATCCATCTCGCTCAAGCGTTCCCACAGGCAGGCAAGGGTAATGAAAAGTCTGTGCTGCTACTCAACTTTCAACATTCATTCCTGAACCATGAAGAAAACACGACGCACGTCCTTATCACGATCGACGGTACAGTTGAGTGCGCCCTCCTGTGGTACAATACTGGTGTGCCACTGGAACCGGGGGCACACAATGGACTCGCACCATGCTTTGCCTGCCCATGCAGACGATGGGTGCGGTCTACTGGCCAGGTGGGTGATCCGTGCTCACACGTCCCACTTAGCGGCGACGCGCGGCACGCAGCACACGCCGGACCGCCTCATAGGACACGCCGTAATCACGCGCGATGTGACGGAGCGTTTCCCCCTGCTCGACCCGCTGGAGCACGGTTGCCCATGCCGAGGGCGGGATTTTCCAGCGAGGATCAGCTAGGGCTTGAGGGTGGCAAGGCAGAGACACAAGTAGCGGATCGTGAAGGGCAGAGGTGAACGGATCATCTCGAGGTGAGGAAGTGGCAGCGTGTTCCTGGTAGACAAGCAGATCGCCTCTGCCAGAGAAGAGTTGTTCGAGTGGGATGCGTGCTTTTAATAGAACATCTGTTCTTGTATATCGACATCTTCCACTTGTACTACCCACTTGTCTCTGCGTTCTCACACACCTTTCAGTGCTGCCGTGCCGATTGCTCTTCTGCTTATGAACGTAACAATCATAGGCATTCAGTCCGTATTTTTCTCTCGTTTTCCAGAACAGATATTCTAAGTAGCCAGCACAGCGGTGAAAAGGGGGCTTCTACAATACCAGGGAGAACCTCTTTAGAGGAGGTTGGCTCTACTCACTCACGATCCTGCTCATAGGATTGAGCTTTCAAGCCATCTGAATAGCTTGTCGCTAATTTGAGCTAAATTTGGGTAGTCTAAACATGAAACAGTATGACACCTGTCACATCTGACTCATTACACCAATAGTGACGCTACTCCCATCTCAATGTGACACTTCCTCAGGTATTCTTTGAGCAGACCTTGAAGATGAGAGAACAGATCCTTCACTTCGCTCAGGATGACATCACGCTTCTGTGGCAGAAATGTATACAACGTGGTACAGTTTAAAGAAGACAGGAGCGTAGAGGTGAAACCAGCAGTGCTTCCCCTGAGAGACCATCAGATGCCTGTACGAGGCTGTGTTGCAGGTCTGAATTAAGAGGAGTGCCCGCGTGAGCCACCTGTTTCTATCAAAACCACCTGTCATGCTATCTGAAAAACCAAAAGTCCAGGAGGCTGCCGATGCGCTTCTCCATGGCAGATGGCTTATCCTTGCACGAACAGCATGGATAATCCTTGCTGTGCTAACGGGAGTCTACTACTTTGCCACTCTCCCGCTTGAATTTGCACGACTCCAGGCCGTTTGTACGCATGCTGGCTGTGCACTCACACCGGCCAATGCGCGAGAGCTTGGGGAGGTAGGCCTCTCGGTCAGTTTCTTTGCCGCATACTTCATCGCGGTCGATATTGTCTTCACGGTAGCCTGGTTCGCGGTCGGTGCAGTCATTTTCTGGCGCAGGTCCAACGATCGCATGGCCTTATTCGTTGCACTCTTCCTCCTGACATATGGGGGGATAGGCTTTTCAGGAGGCATCGCGACCACTTTCCCTGTGTGGCAAGTCTTGTCTGCCTTCTTGCTGTTCTTTGGGAATATCTCCTCGTTCCTCTTCTTCTATATCTTTCCTAATGGGCGGTTTGTGCCTCGCTGGACGCGCTGGCTTTCGATTGTGATCGCGGCTATAGGAATATGCATCTTTTTCTTTCCCGATACACCCCTCTCCAGATGGCTCAACTCGTTACGTTTTGTCACGCTTATAGGTATCCTCGCTACCGGCATCCTGGCACAGTTCTATCGCTACTGGCGCGTCTCCGGCCCCGTGCAGCGCCAGCAGACGAAATGGGTCGTGTTCGGGCTGACGGCGGCCGTGGCAGGAACACTCGGGGTGGAAATCGCGTCCCAGGTGCTGAGTCACTCTTATGTGATCTTTTTCCTGGTTGGGAACACGATCGTTCTCCTCTGCCAGATCCTTATCCCGCTCACCATCGGGATCGCTATCCTACGCTATCGTCTGTGGGAGATCAACCTGCTCATCAACCGCACACTTGTCTACGGTATGCTGACCGTGTGCGTCGTTGGTCTCTACGTGCTGGTCGTCGGTTCACTTGGAGCTCTGTTCCAGACAAGAGGTAACTTGCTCATCTCCCTTATCGCGACCGGCTTAGTAGCTGTGCTCTTTCAACCCCTGCGAAATCGCTTACAGCAGGGTGTCAACCGCTTGATGTATGGTGAACGTGATGATCCCTATGCCGTGCTCACACGCCTGGGACAGCGTCTAGAGGTGACTCTGGCATCCGAAGCCGTACTTCCCACGATTGTCGAGACAATTGCCCAGGCGCTCAAGCTGCCCTATGCTGCTATCACCATGAAACAGGATGAAGTGTTCATCATCGCAGCGTCCTACAGCGAGCATAGAGACGATCTCATGCGTCTGCCGCTCATCTACCAGGCAGAACCCGTTGGTGAGCTCGTGCTTGCCCCTCGTGTCTCCGGTGAAACATTCTCTACTTCCGATAAGCGGCTGCTGAATGACCTCACGCACGAGGTTGGTGTCGCTGTTCATGCCGTGCGCCTCACCGCTGATCTGCAACGTCTGACAAATGACTTACAGCGCTCGCGTGAGCGCCTCGTGCTTACCCGCGAGGAGGAGCGGCGTCGCCTGCGTCGCGATCTGCATGATGGTCTCGGCCCGACGCTCGCAGCACTAGCTCTGACAGCCAGTACCGTCGGCGATTTAATCCCAATCGACCCTGCGGCTGCTACAAAGTTAGTGACCGAACTTCAAAACGAAATCCGTGCAACAGTGGGGGACATTCGTCGCCTGGTCTATGAACTTCGTCCACCCACCCTGGATGAACTCGGCCTGGTTGCCGCTATCCGTGAACGAGCTGCTCTGTTCAGCAGCTCTCATCAGACAGGCACTGGACATGGCACGCCTTCAGGCCTTCAGGTGAGAGTTGAGGCGCCGGATAGCCTGCCACTACTGCAGGCGGCCGTGGAGGTTGCCGCTTACCGCATCGTCCAGGAAGCGATCACTAATGTAACACGCCATGCTCAGGCGCATACGTGCATTGTGCGCCTGTCACTCGCTGATAATGTCTTGCAGGTTGAGATTCTTGATGACGGTATCGGGTTACCCGTAGAGCGTGAGACTGGCGTGGGTTTGCTCTCAATGCGAGAACGCGCAGCAGAATTGGGTGGTTCATGTGTCATTGAAAAGAGAAATGAGAAGGGCACCCGCGTCTGTGCCCGGTTGCCGGTTCCCAATGACTAAAAATGTGGTGACACTCCTTGCACCTCTCCGGCGGAACAGCGTCATCCTGGGTGAGCCGAAGCCCTGAGCGAAACTCAGCCTTTAGCCCTGAACGAAGTGAAGGGGAAGGGGAAGCGAGTGTCATCCTGAGCGAAACGAAGGATCTTTATAAGGAGTAACGAGATGGAGCCTTTACGCGTACTTATTGCCGATGATCATCCGCTTTTCCGGCATGGGCTATTTGCCTTGCTCAATGTCTCACCCAACTTTGAGGTGGTAGGCGAGGCCACATCCGGGGAAGAAGTGGTTACAATGGCTGCAAAGCTGCAGCCCGACGTGATCCTTATGGACATTCACATGCCCGGTGTAAACGGCATTGAAGCAACGCGTCGCATTCTGCATACCAGCCCAAACATTCGCATCCTGATCATTACCATGTTTGAAGATGACGCATCCGTCTTCACAGCTATGCGGGCTGGTGCTCGTGGCTACGTGCTCAAAGATGCGCAAAAGGCCGATATGCTGGCCGCTATCCAGGCAGTGGGTCGAGGTGAAGCCATCTTCAGTCCAACTATTGCTACCCGCCTGATCGACTTTTTCGCGGCTCCTCGACCTGCTGTACCTCCGCAAGCCTTCCCTGAGCTGACGGAACGTGAGCGTGAGATTCTTGACTTGATTGCAAAGGGCCACAGCAATACGGAGATTGCTACTCGCCTGGTATTGAGCCCAAACACAGTACGCAACTATGTTTCTAACGTTTTTAGCAAGCTCCAGGTAGCCGATCGTGCTCAGGCTATCATCCGCGCCAGAGAGAGCGGATTGGGATACGACAGCAGGTCTTCTGAGCAGACTGGATGACGGCGTGAATCTTATTCCGGTCGGCAACGCACTTCGTACTACGCTTCGCATCAGCCGGTCGGAAAAGCTTGCGCGTAGCCGCGAGTAGAGTGCGGATTTATCGAGCACGTCACGTCAGCGTTTCCGGTCTGAATATCAGGTAGTACCAGGAGAAATTCGAAGGCGCTCGGCATCTAAAAGAGAAAAGAAAGAAAGGAAACCTATCATGTCTACTGTCACCACCACGTGGCAGCCTGCGACGACTTCACCGCTCAAGCGTCTCATTACCCGGCATCCGTTGATTGCCTTCTTTGTCATCGCGTTTGCCGGGTCATGGCTTGCCCTGCTTCCATTACTTCTCGACACGCATGGCTTTGGCCTTGTTCCAATCACCTTACCAGATGTCGTGTTTTTTCTTCTTGCGGGTTTAGCCGGGCCAACACTGGCGTCCTTCGTCATGACTGCTGTCACCAGTGGGAAAGCAGGTGTGCGCCACCTGCTCCGGCGCTATGTGCTCTGGCGGGTAGGCATTCAATGGTATCTTCTGGTCCTCTTCGGCCCTCCCATCGTGCTCTTGCTGGGCGAGAGTGCCTTGCTCGGTGCGACTCCCTTGAGTGCTCTGATGCAGAGGTGGCCACTGGTTTTCAGCTCGTATCTGCCACTTGTAGCGATTATTGTCGTCTTCGCTCAATTGCTGGAAGAACCTGGCTGGTCGGGATTTGCGCTGCCACACCTGCAACAGAAGTATGGGGTGGGGCTTTCCGCCTGCATTCTCGGCGCGTTCTGGGGCTTGTTTCACCTGCCCACCTTGTTCATTGCCAGTGATATTGGTTCGGGAAATGTCCCACTCCCCATGGTGCTTCCCACAGTAGGATTCCTGATTCTCCTTGCAGTCCCAGCCAGGATTCTCATGACGTGGGTCTTCAACAACACACAGGGAAGTATTCTCCTCGCCATCCTCTTGCACTCGGCGATGGATGCAGCCATTAATTACGCTGGTGTTTTATCAGCTCCTTGGATATCCAATCCTCTTCGGGGGGATTCACCTCAGCGGCTGGGTGGCTGGCCTCTATGGTGGGTGGGATTTCCGTATCACCTACGCGGTCTGTGCACTGCTCGTCATCGGCCTCACCAGGGTCGCCTCGGATACCGGCCAGGTCGGAACGCGCAACTCGTCGAGGTCCCTCGACCAACAGAGATGCCTTTGACGAACGCCTAACGTGAAGGCCATTCTGTCTTCACCTCATGCTGAGGAGGAAACACCGATGCACGTACAAGCACCCGTCATTGAAACGGTCAGTTTCAGTAAACCGCTCGGTCAGCACCGCGCTGTCGGCACCCTGCACCTTGCCATCATCAGGGACCCGTCTGTGGGTCTGTTGGGTCCAACTATGCAGCGTGCCAGACACTGGTAGAAAGAGATGGTTCAGAAACATGAGTCTCTATCGAACAGCTTCACGTTATGTCCTCCTCTGTATGCTTCTGCTCGTAGTAGTATCAGTCACGGCACTTCCCGTCGCCGCTGCGCCGCGTGCTGGCGCTCCTGATCTGGCCAGGATCGATGCGTATATCAGTGAACAGATGCAGGCCGATCACATTCCTGGTCTGGCCTTGGGCCTGGTCCACAACGACCAGATCGTGCATATGCGTGGTTTCGGCGAGGCGGACCAGAGCGGGCGAGCCGTCACTCCACAAACCCCGTTCATTCTCGCCTCGGTGAGCAAATCCTTCACCGCGCTGGCCATCATGCAACTGGTTGAGGCAGGCAAGGTGGAGCTGGATGCGCCGGTGCAACGCTACCTGCCCTGGTTCCGCGTCGCCGATCCCGTCGCCTCGGCCCGCATCACGTTGCGCCACCTTTTGTACCATATGAGCGGGATACCGTCGTCGGGGTATCCCTGCAGGGCGGACCAGGTCACGACGAGCTTAGAGCAGTATGTGCGCAGTCTCGCCACGCTCACCCTCGACCGACCGGTCGGCAGTCGCCCTGACTATTGCAGCACTAATTACGACGTGCTTGGACTGATCGTGCAAACGGTCTCAGGACAGCCCTACGGCACCTATGTGCAGCAACACGTCTTTGCTCCGCTCCAGATGCACGACAGTTTCGCCTCCGAGCAAGAGGCCAGGCGCGACGGGCTGACACAGGGCCATCGCTGGATCTTTGGGGTGCCCGCCCCCTTTGATTACTATCCTCTGTCTCAGGTTCCTGCAGGCGGCCTGATCTCCAGTGTCCAGGATATAACCCACTATCTCGTTGCCCAGATGAACGGAGGCCGCTTTGGGTCAACTTCCGTCCTCTCGTCAGCAGGGATAGCGACCATGCATGCACCTGCGGTTCCACAAGAAGGGGGAAGCGGCTCGTATGGCATGGGCTGGGTCAATGGACCACTCGCTGGGGTGCCTGCCATCTGGCACGGTGGGAACATCGCCCATTTCCATGCGCTGCTGCTCATCGAGCCGCAGACCCACTGGGGCGCGATCCTGCTGGTGAATGCCAACAGCGTGATTCCCCCAGGCCTCGATCCTCTGGATGCCGGAGTCACACGCCTGCTTGCGGGGCAGACCCCCCCGGATTCCATGGGCTTGATCACGTTCTACCTCATCCTCGATGGCGTGCTCGCCGTGCTCTTGGCCCTGGCCGTCTTCCCGCTCCTGCGCCTGCGACGCTGGTCCAGGAGATTCGAGCAGCGCCAGCAACGTCGGCCTCAATTCATCCGTCTTGGCCTCCGACTCACCTGGGATGTCGCCTTGCCTGTGGCCATCTTGCTGGGCGCCTCACTGTTCGCCAGTTTGTTGGGCGCGACGTCGTGGTATTGGATCTTGCTCGTGTGGCCTGATCTGGGCTTGTGGATCCTCGCCATCTGCACCCTCTTGCTGCTCACTGGCGTCCTCAGAGCCGTGCTGGCGATCCGTGTGCTCCGACGCACAGCCGCGCAGACGCCTGCGGTGACCCCGTCGCCAAGCCTCACGTAAAACGTCTCATCAGTGTGGCAGTAGTGCCGTGCCGATCGCCCTTCGGCACCTACTGCTGCCACCATATGAACCCGGAAAGGAAGCTCATCCTATGCAGATTGCAGCGCGTCGCGCCTTTCTGACGCAGGACCATCGCCTCGCGTTACTCTGGCGGCTCCTCAGCTACCTGTTCTTGTTTCTTGTGGTCAATTTGCTTGCCAATGTAGCCAGAGTCGTATTACAGAGTGTTGGTGTGCCATCTGTGATCGGTCGGCTCATCTTTACGCTCCTCTACATTAGCGGCACCCTTGGCCTGACCTATGGGTATCGTCGCTTCATTGATCGACGATCCTGGAGTGGGATTGCCCTCCCGCCACTTCACAATGGTCTGCGTGAAATCACGGTTGGTGTGGTCTTCGCCATCCTGATGGCAGCGCTCGTCTTTGGGCTCGAGTCAGCCGCTGGCTGGATCCAAGTCGTTGGATCCGAGGGAGGAATAGGCGCTCTGACCCTCCTCGTCGATAGCTTGCTCGTCAGCCTCGCGTTCGGCGTGTGCGAAGAACTCTCCATGCGAGGCTACCTCTTCCAAAACCTGGGCGAAGGCCGACCCATTTGGATGGCAACCTTGATGACGGGAGTGATATTCAGTGTATTCCACTTGCTCGGTGGTGTCGGATTCGATGTGCCAGGACTCTTGTTCCTCCTCTTTATCCTGCTGTTGAATGTCTTCCTGGTGCTCACACGTCTGCTGACGCGATCGCTCTGGCTGGCGATCGGCTTTCATACGGTCTTTGACTGGATGGCGATCCTCGTTGGCCTGGGAGTGGTCGTCCAGTATGATCGTCACCTGCTCCATCTCACACGGACGGCCTCAGTAAGTGCAGAATATCTGTTGAGTATGGTCGTTGTCATCCTGGGCATTCTGCTGTTCCTGATCTGGGCGAGGCTTCGCCATAGTCATTTCAGTTGGCGTGCCACGCTTACTGAGGATGGCCAACTACAAGCTCCCGAGGCGCGACCCAGCACTCTTGAGCAGGCAGGGTGAGTAGTCAAAGAAGGGATCGAGCATGCATATGAGCACGCTAAAACCGAAACGGAATGCCAGGATAGGTTTGGTGATCACCTCCATCTTGTCCTTGGTCAATGCAGGCGTCGGCACGGTGATCGCGGTCAAGGAAAACCTGCCCAGCGTCACGCTGGTCTTCACCACCGGTAAGCCAGCCCTGGAGGACTTTCTCACTGACAATGACACCGCGCTTTCTCCCCCATTGTACCTGTGTATTGTAGTGCTCTTGCTCATTCTCCTGGCATTCCAGTCGAAACGACCAGGGATGGTTGGGGTCGTTGGGCTCACCATCCTTGGGGTGATCTTCCTGCTGGGGGAATTCGCAGAAACCAGCACCTATCGGGCCCTCAATCCGGTGACCTTTGACATACCAGTGGCCCTGGTGACGCTCACAGCGATCGTCCTGGCCCTGCTGATGATAGCTTTCGGAGGAGTGGAGATCGTCCACCGGAGGCAGGCACATCGTCAAGGATCTAGCATGTGAGACATTTCATCCTGAAGTTATGAACAACAAGGCGCTTTTGTCGATGTAACTTTTCGCCTAAACCAGGCGACTCTGTCAGGAGGAATAACCATGTCAGTTATCTCTCACTCAAACAGTACAACTTTCGTCAGCTCAGAGGAATCACGGGCTGTACGTATCGCCGCCTACTTTACTATGGCTGTAACCGCTTTTTATCCGCTGCTCTTTATTGGAGCTGGCTTCCTCACAATTCTGCTCACTGGCGACATCGGCATACCGGATCTCTCAACGAGAGCTGGACTAGCATATGCCGGCCGGTTTCCGACAGCCGTCACGATTGGCTCTCTGGCTGATGGGTTCTCACATGTGGTTTTTTTCGTCACCTTTGTAGCCGTCTTTGCAGTGCTGCGGCGAAGCTTCCCTGTTCGAGCTACACTCATTCTGGTGTGTGCCGCCTGGCAACTGGTTGTGGGTGTAAGCAAGGCGCTGACCTCGGTCTACATCATCACAAGCCTGGGGACTTTGTACCTGGCAACGCCACTCTCTGGCAGAGGAGCATTCCTGCCCGTGGGTACCCTGGCGCAGGGACTTCGACAAGGGCTGCAGGATATGGACACCTATGGGGTGATCGCGATCTGGTTACTGGTAGCGCTCTTACCAGCAGCAACAGGCATGCCCGGCCTGGTGCGCTGGCTCGGCGTCGCCATGACAGTAGCCATTCTCCAGCCATGGTGGGATCTCGGTTTCCCTCTCGCCCTACTCCTGGCGGCCGTTTGGGCCATCTTACTGGGTCTGTGGCTCAAACGGCAAGCGGTAACATCTTCGGCAACCCCGGTCAGTACTGCAGTGGCAACTCCTTCCTGAAAACCAGAAATAAATTATGTAGAGACACACCTGACACGACGAAAGGAGTCAATCGCATGTCTTCAGTAGCGTGGCCTCAGCCTGAGGTCAAGAAATGGCGCGTCATTGTCTTTGTCATTGTCGCCGGGCTTCTTGCGCTTCTGGCATTGTATGCAGGAGTTTTCAATCTTCTGTTGTTGCCCGGCCAGTCTGGTTTTCCCTCGGAGATTCATTTGTGGCACCAGGCCCAATCTGGAGCCTTTACCGCTCTGCTCCTGGGTGGAAGCTTGCTGGCCTTGCTGTGGCGACCCCAGCGTAAGCCCTTGCTGGCCCAGTTCGTTCTCCTGAGTCTGGCTGTCATCAGCCTCGGCTTCGCCACGGTTTCTGGTTTTGGGTTCCTCCCCATCTGGTTGGCAGTCGGCATCGTGTTGATGGGCCTGTTCGCTGCTGCCTATCCCTCGTTTCGTGGCCTGGTCAGCTTCTCGCGAGAAGGTGCTTTCAGCCTGTCGCTCCTTGCGCTCAGTCTCGTTGCAGCAGTGTTCCTCGCACCTATAGCGTGGCGGGAGCTACATTATCAATGGGTCGGAGCCCTCACACATGATGTGCATGCGCTGAACTACCATTGGCTCACCTCGGTCTTGCTTGCTGTACTGCTGGTCCTGGCTGGCATCCTGTCATCGACAAAGCGTCCTGGCTGGCAGGTCCTGGGCCTCATGACGGGAGTCACCTACCTCTATCTGGGGAGTATGGCGCTGCTGCTGCCGTACTACGCTGGCAGCTGGGGGGTCATCGGTGGACTACTCGGACTGTTCGCTGGACTCGGCTACATGTCGGCAACGCTGGTGGAGCTACGCAAGAGCAGGCAGGCGGCTCCATCCACGACATCCGAAATGGGGAGCACCTCGTCGTAGCGAACAGCACCTGTTGCTATACAAACACTGCCTTATCGAGTAGAATAGAAATGCGCTTTCATCGATTCTGAGCGAAGTGCGTGTGATGAGCATGCAGCCAGGCACCAGGAATGTCTGGTATACTGGCATGTCCAGGGTGGGTACCCAGACCTCCGTGGGGAAGACCTATGAACCGTACCTCTGCACCACTACAGGCAGTTGCCAATGTTGACCTGAGAAGCGAGGCGAACACACGCTTGCGGGGCTCCTGGCTCATCGTGGCTCGCACTGGGTGGCTAGCCTGTGTCGGCTTGACGCTGATGGTCTTCTTCGCCAGCCTCCCGGTCTACTCGGCGCAACTTCAGACCATCTGTTCCGGTACGACGTGCGCTTACAGGCAACTCTCCCCTGAACAGGCGACAGCGCTGCGAGCACTCGGCTTTTCTCTCGAAGGGTATGCTGCCTACACTGTGGCTCTCTCCATCATTGCGGAGGTGGTATGCGTTGCGGTCAGTAGTCTCATCTTCTGGCGCAAATCCTCCGATTGGATGGCATTACTGTTCGGGCTTTGCCTGGTGCTGGGCGGCACTGCTTTTGTTTCGGAAACGGTGGAGGCGAGTCACTCCCTCTGGAGCGTGCCGGCCTTGCTCTTGAACGAATGCACCTTTGTTTTGCTCTATTTCATCGCCTCCCTGTTTCCCGACGGGCGATTCGTGCCGAGCTTCACGCGCTGGCTCATCGTTGGCTATATTGGAGTGGAGATCTGGCGCGTCTCGACACTCCTTTTCGGCTCGTCACCTGATCAAAGTCGCTATCCTCTCCTCTTATTGCTCTTCTGGCTTGTTGTTACCTTGACTCTGGGGATCGTGCAGGTCCACCGCTACCAGCGCGTTTCCAGTCCCGTCCAACGCCAGCAAACCAAGTGGATCGTTTTCTGCCTCCTGGTCTGTATCCTGGTCGGCTCCGGGCTAGAAGTTCCCAGGCTGGTCTTCCGGTCACTCGATATCCTCTATGACCTCTTTGCCACCACGCTCACCACGCTGGTCTTTCTCCTCGTCCCGCTCTCGGTCGGGGTCGCTATTTTGCGCTACCGTTTGTGGGATATCGACATTCTCATCAATCGCACCCTGGTCTATGGTTCACTGAGCACACTCCTGGCCTTGCTCTACTTTGGCAGCGTGTTTGGACTGCAAGCGCTCTTTCACGCACTGACCGGGCATGTAGCAGCCTCTCCACTGATTATGGTCGTCTCGACGCTGGCGATCGCTGCCCCTTTCCACCCATTGCGTCAGCGCATCCAACAAGCCATCGACCGTCGTTTCTATCGTCGGAAGTATGATGCTGCTAAGACGCTGGCCGCCTTCAGCACGACCTTGCGAGGCGAACTCGATCTGACCGAGTTAGGTGAGCAGTTGGTAGCGGCGGTGCATGAGACCATGCAGCCCTCCCATGTCTCGCTGTGGCTGCGGCAGCCCGAACACCAAACGCATGAGCACCTCAAACACAGGGAGCCAGGATGAACAAAGAGGCATCATTTCGACATTCCCATGTGGAGCTCGTGGTTCGGAATCAATCTGCTTGGGAGCAGGAAGATGCGCATCACGAAAACAGTGTCATCCGTGTGAGACGAGTGTACACTCCACTCAACTTTCAAGCTGTTCCTCGATCCAGCGCGGGCTGGGATGGACACTCGTTTGCCGCAGTGGTCCTTCGCCCGAATTGATGAACTTGTGGGGCATGCCGGCAGGCACCAGGACCATCTGCCCGGCTTTCACCTCCAACGTGGTGTCGCCTACGGTATAGGTAGCCTGGCCTTCATGGACCACAAATACCTCCTCATAGGGATGGCGGTGTAGCGGCGGAGCCGTTTGCTCACCAGGCTGGGATGCGGCACCGTCGCCAGATCAAGAGCCAGGTCCCCCAAAGTCGTAAAGAGGACCGAATAGCCTGCCTCCAAGGCTTTGACCGATAAGCTCAGGGCTAAATGGGTTTTCCCAACGCCTGGCGGGCCCAAAAAGACCACATTGGTGGAGGTTTTGAGGAACGACAACTCTGCCAATTCCCACAGCTGCCGCTCGGAGATCGCCGGCTGAAAGGAGAAATCGAACTCCTCTAGCGTTTTGCGCACGGGAAGCTCGGCCGCCTTCTCGCGATTGTGGGAGGCCGTAGCTTTGCGCCCTTCGATTTCCAGTGTGAGCACGCGGCGCAAAAAGGCTTCATAGGTCAAAGAGTGGAGCCGAGCCTGCTCAAGCAGGTCAGGGAGCTTTTTCTCCACATACTTGAGATGTAAGAGTTTGAACAAGTCATTCATTGAGCCACCTCTAATCCAAACAGATGATCATATTCAGCAAGGGGTCGAATCTCCACTTGTGGAGCAGGGATCTGGTGACCCACTGGACGCAACATCTGCCGCAGCGATGGGGTAGGAGGCACTCCAGCAAACTGCTGTGGATGCAGGACGATCTCAGCCGAGCGTGGCCGCACCTGGTGGGTGGCGACCAGGCGCCCCTGGTAAAAGATGCGTAGCTCGCGGTGCCGTCTGCGGACCTGGACCATGGTCCCCGCCATGGGAGGGGAGCTTGGTAACCCATAAAGCACGCCATCGAAGGAGAGAAAGCCATCAGAACTGACCCGGCGTTCCTCAGCCCCAAAGCGCTCCCAGTTCATATCCTTGGGTAAAGGAGACAGTTTCTCCTCCATCCAGAGATCCAGCGGCACGCGCCTGGTGGTGCGATGCACTTTTTGATTGAGCCGATTACACCAGGTGAGAGCCTGCTCGTTGAGATCATCGAGATCTTTAAAGTGCACGCCCGGCCAAAAGCCATACTTGATGACCTCGACGCTGCGCTCGACCTTTCCCTTCGTCTGAGGTTTTCTCGGCGAGGCCTCCGCGTGGCGCGACTCCAAGGGTTGCCATGAAATCGGCAAAGACGGGATTCCATCGGGGCGTCTGGTCATCCAACTCATCGAGAAAGACGCTTTTCATGCGATCGGTCAGCGCCGCTTTGGGCAGACCTCCGAAGTAGTCAAAGGCCTCGATCATGCATCGCAACATTGTCGCTGTATCGCAGCGTTTGACGAAGGTGACAAAACGCATCCGCGAATAGCCGAGCACCGCAGTAAAGCCGTAGAACTTGCGCTCTTTGCCCTGCTGCTCGTAGTGGAATTCAGCCCAGTCGTATTGCATCTGTTCCCCCGGTTTCGTTTCGTAACGGATGACTGGCGCACGTCCCCACATTGCGTGGACGTAACGTATGGACGTAGGCCCGCAGCGTCGCCGAGCTGCCGGTGTAGCCCATGGCCTGCAAACGCGGCAACATGACCTCACAATTGAGCAGATGATCCTCATTGATCCAGCGGTGAATCTGCCCTTCGTAGGCATCGAGCTTGGACCCTCGCTTGGGGCGAGGAACGGCCTCGGGTTTGCCCCGTAAGTAGCGACGCACGGTATTGCGAGCGATGCCTAGTTCTCGGGCTATGGCATGGATAGACTTTCCTTGTGTTGCTAATTCGTGTATGGTATGAATGGTGCCACTCCTTATCAATAGCCGCCTCCTGTGGGGTGTGATACTCACAAGAGTACGACCTGTTAAGGGGTGGGTCAACTTTGACTCAGCAATCTTAGGTCAAGTATAGCTTGGCATTAACACATATGTCTGCCTGTCACATAGTGCGTCTTTTAGAATCTTGTGTTTCGTTATTTCTATATAATTAAAATATATGATAGAATGAAGTGACCGCTCCCTCCCTTTGACGCACACCATCGCCTCACACGCGAGCTCAAGCGCTTCATTTGCTCCTCTGGTTCGGTCTCACGGCTTCTACTTCTCGTTTCCTGGTCACCGCACACCACGCGAGTCGAGAGAGACCAGACATTCCCCTCTCATGAGCTTCTTTTTCGAACGGATGACCTGAGTAGCCAGCACAGGGAGGATTCCACCGATCCTGATCTCTTGAATCAGGAAGCGGCTGCGCTCGGCTTGAGCTTCAACCCGGTCCCCCTGGCGTTCCTCGCTTTCGAGCCAAGCGCCTTCCTGCGGCCTTTTGATGCTCGTGATACTGAGAACGGAAGCACAGTTTTTCCTGCGGTCAAGCGACATCGTCAGAAATGCGAGTATCTCTGCCGATGTGAAGATTGAACCGATAGTACCTCTCATTGACGAGGAATAGCGTATCTGCTTATAGTGAGCGGGAAGCTGATGAACAACGTTTACCACTTTTTGCTGCTCTGGGGAAGCTGAGTATGATAGGTGCAAGTGCCTTTATCGGCAAGCTCATTGGGAGCTACCGTCTCGTTGCTGTCATGAGCAGCAGTCCTTTCCATCACGTGTACCGGGGTGAGCAGCCATTTCATACAGGGTATCCTGTAGTTATTAAACTCTGGCATACTCTACACCTCTCTCCTCAAAAACAACTTCACTTTCTCCAGGAAGCCCGCCTGCTCAACATGCTCAAGCACCCTCATCTTCTGCCTCTCCTGGAGATGGGCATAGACGAGGATATGCCCTATCTGATCACCGCATATGCTCCCAAAGGCTCCTTGCGAGACCGCATACAGCGCCAGTCTTCTTCCCACCCGGTGCCCTTGCAGGATATAGTCACGCTCCTTTCACAGGTGGGACAGGTACTCCAGTATATCCACCAATACCATATCACTCATGGGAACCTCAAACCCGAAAATATTCTCTTGACTGCTCGCGGAGAGGCGCTGCTGACAGACGTTACGTTCAGCACTCTACTGGAAGCTGCAAGCAGTGCCTATACCCCTGGCATCACCTCGGCCCATTACATGGCACCTGAACAGTTTCAGGGGACGACAAGTACAGCGAGCGACCAGTACGCATTAGGCTGCATAGCCTATGAGCTGCTTACTGGCCGTGTCCCTTTCTCTGCAGTCGATCTCCCGGGATTAGGGCGCAAGCACGCAACGGAAAGCCCGCTCGCTCTGACTGAACTCAATATGCTGCTGCCCATTCACATCGAGGAGGCGATCCTCCAAGCACTGGCCAAACAGCAGAGCGCTCGCCATGCCAGTATGAAAGACTTTATTAGAGCACTCGGTACAGCCGCCTTTCAGCCACGTCTCCTGATCGCTCCTGCTGCTCTACCCGCTCTCTCTTCTTCACAGCCCCCTTCTCGACTTACCAGCACTGTTGACATGTCTCAGGGAGTCAAGCAGCAGGTGGAGGAGAGCGCACCCAGGAATGCTGAGTACGCTCACATCTCCTCCGATATCCGACGGCACATGGAGACGCTTTTCCCTGTAAGGCCAGAGGCGTTTGAAGAAGAGGAAGGGCATCTCCAGGATGTGAAGCCGCTCGCTGCTTCTCCAGCAGAAGTGTTGGAAGATGGAGCGGAAGGCAGACAGGTACACACACACAGAGTGACGGATGGGGTCGAGGTATCTGAAGAGGAAAATGCTCTCTTCCCCCTTATTGAGGGACCTCCCATCCAACACGCGAGCCAAGAGCAGGCGACTCTCCCTATGGTGGTAGCTGTGAACTCGCGGACAGAACTGGTATCTTTTGCCAGCGCCATGCAGACAGTACCCCCCGTCACCATAGGCAGGATGAGCAGGGGCCGCCGCAGTGGCAAGCAGGGTTCCAGGTACCTGTGGTTGGCTATCACGATCTCGTCGATAGTGAGTGTTGCCATGCTTATCGCTATATCTTCCTTTGCTGTACCGGCGATTCTTTCCCCAAGGACGACTGCTCATGTGACTCCACAGGCACCTGTGGGAGGGCCTGCAGCAGCGCCAACGCAGATTCCATCGCCCATACCACCGGCTTCGCCATCTCCACCATCTTCCCCAAAGGCGACCCCGACAGCCAAACCTCCCCCAACGCCATCACCTACGCCCGCGCCAGGGCTGATTGTAACTCCAAGCCAGTTTTCCGCGGAGACTGACTGTATACGGCACGGACCTTGGTACATCTGCAGCGCCACGCTGTCTGCGCCCCAAAGCAATCAAGGCCATCTGGCATGGTCTGCATCCAGCAGTGGATTAGATCAGGTCTCCATTAACCCATCAGCGGGTGTGCTGTCCCCGGGCCAGCAGCAGCAGGTAACCATCCATGTACGCGGTAACTGCCCCAATGCAGGGTCTCTCATTTTTTCAGGGGGAGGAAGGACAGTCACTGTTCCGTGGAGTTGCTGAAAAGCTGCCACATGATGAGGTCGGTCATCTCAGGCTCTCCCCAGCTTGTGATGAAAAGCTCAACAAGACAGGAGATGGTAGCATGAAAAGATGCAAACATCATTTTGTTGGACCGCCTCGGATCGGCTTGAAATCTTGATTGAGCACCTGATCCCCGCTTCAGGCAAGCTG
>WNGR01006866.1_pt1 | contig 18382 bp, 15 predicted proteins | sample 5407581 | NCBI WGS metagenome assembly WNGR01 (sample SAMN13153383, study PRJNA577476) | soil metagenome | isolation source: 80 cm soil or saprolite under Garry oak tree replicate 2 | place: USA:California | collected 2016-06-15 | reverse complement strand
CACGCCCATCGCGACGAGCTGGTCGATCTGGGTCTGGGTGAGCATGCCGAGTGAGCATGCGATATTGATGTCGATGCCGGCCGCGCGGATCGCCTCGATACCCGCCTTCACCTGGGTCAACAGGCGGTCGTCGGGGCCGCGTACCGCGGCGACGATGCAGAACTCGGTCGCGCCGGTGGCGGCGGTCTGGCTTGCCGCCTCGACCAGGCCGGGGATGTCCAGCCACGCCGAGCGGACGGGGGTCGGGAACTGGCCGGACTGGGAACAGAAGTGGCAGTCCTCGGGGCAGCCGCCGGTCTTCACGCTGACGATGCCCTCGACCTCGACCTCGGGGCCACACCAGCGGGTGCGGACCTCGTGGGCCAGCGCCAGCAGTTCGGGCAGCCGATCGTCTGCCAGTTCCAGCACGCGGCGGATCTGGGCCTCGGTCAGGCCGATTCCCCGCGCCAGCACCTGGTCCCGTGCCAGCGTGAGCACATCGGTATCGGTCTGCGCTGCGGTCACTGTTTCCTCCGTGGCTGTGCGAACCCTGTCGGACAGTCTGCCGGACCAGGGTGACGGCGCACCGCGACTTCGGTCACCTCATGCCGTGTGGATCGCGGTGAACACGTCCGAGTCGAAATCGCCGTCCAGCCACGGGGACAGCGAATCCCTTGCCACGGCGCGGAATTCCGCGGGCGGTAGCGCCGCGATGCCGTCGGGCAGGGCGCCCAGCAGTGGCGCGCCTGCCGCGACCGGGAGGTCGATCAGGTTGGTGCGGGCGGCCAGGTCGGGCTCGGCCGGCCAGCGGCCGACGACGACGCCGATGCACTCGACACCCCGGCGTTGCAACGCCTCGGCGGTGAGCGCGGTGGTGTTCAGGGTGCCGAGACCGGGGTCGGCGACGATCAGGGTCGGGGCCGCCAGTGACCAGGCGACGTCGGCGAGTGTGCCGCCGGTGGCGTCGAACCGGACCAGCAGGCCGCCCGCTCCCTCGATGAGGACCACGTCGTGGCTCGCGTCGAGTTCCGCAGCTGCGGCGGCGATCTCGGCCGGGTGCAGGTAAGGCCGACCGGCACGGCGGGCGGCGGCTTCCGGGGACAGTGGATCCGGGTAACGGCGCAGTTCACGGGTGGTGACCGGGCCGGCGAGGCGGCGCACCTCGTCCAGGTCAGCCGGGTCGTCGGCACGCACGCCGGTCTGTGCCGGCTTGAGCACGGCGACGCGGCGACCCCGGTCGACGCCGAGCGCCGCGATCGCCGCCGTCACCACCGTCTTGCCCACGTCGGTGCCGGTTCCGGTCACCACAAGCACGCCCACGAACCATCAGGTTATGCCCGGTGACCGAGCGCTCATCTGGGGGGTCAGCCCACGCGCGCCGCGGCCGCGACGGCGGCGCAGATGGTCGCCAGGTCCGCGTCGGTGGTGATGTAGGGGGGCATGGTGTAGATCAGGTCGCGGAACGGGCGTAGCCACACGCCCTGGTCGACAGCGGCCTTGGTGGCGGCCGGCACGTCGACGTCGTGATCGAGCTGTACGACGCCGATCGCGCCCAAGACCCGGACGTCTCCCGTGCTGCCTTGGAGTCCTTGTCGCAGGCCGGCTTCGATGCGGCGGATCTCGGCGCGCCAGTCCTGGGCCAGGAGCACGTCGATGGACGCGTTGGCGACGGCGGCGGCCAGCGGGTTCGCCATGAAGGTGGGGCCGTGCGCGAGCACCGGGAGTTCACCCGTTGAGATGCCATCGGCGACGCGGGACGTGCACAAGGTGGCGGCCATGCTCAGGTAACCACCGGTCAGGGCCTTGCCGACGCACATCACGTCCGGGGCCACGTCGGCGTGCTCGGCGGCGAAAAAGGCGCCGGTGCGGCCGAATCCGGTGGCGATCTCGTCGAACACCAGTAGCACGTCGTGCTCGTCGGCCGCCGCGCGCAGCACACACAGGTAGCCGGGATCGTGGAAACGCATGCCGCCCGCGCCCTGCACCACTGGTTCGACGATCACGGCGGCGAGCTCGTCCTTGTGCTGTTCGATGAGGTCGACCAACTGCTCGGCGTAGGCCGGGTCGACGCCGGCATCGAAACCGGGCGGGGGTGCCGGCGCGAACACCTGCTCGGGGAGCACGCCGTGCCACAGCGCGTGCATGCCGCCGTCCGGGTCGCACACGCTCATCGGGTGGAACGTGTCGCCGTGGTAGCCGCCGCGCCAGGTCAGCAGGCGCCGCTTTTCCGGCTTGCCAAGAGATCGCCAGTACTGCAGGCACATCTTCACGGCCACCTCGACCGACACCGAGCCGGAGTCGGCGAGGAAGACGTGCCGCAGCGGGGCCGGGGTCAGCTCTACGAGGCGGGTGGCCAGCCGGACGCCCGGCTCGTGGGTGAGGCCGCCGAACATGACGTGACTCATCCGGTCGAGCTGAGCGCGGGCGGCGGCGTCGAGCACCGGGTGGCGGTAGCCGTGGATCGCCGCCCACCAGGACGACATCCCGTCCACCAGCTCACGCCCGTCGGTCAGGCGCAGCCGCACGGCCGCCGCGGATTCGACCGGCAGCGGCGGCACCGTGCCGGGCATCGGGCCGTAGGGATGCCAGACGTGGGCACGATCCAGCTCCAACAGCTCCTCGGGAGTCACGCGGCGAGGTTACGACCCGGCGGTCACTGCGCCGTGGCCGTGCCCGGCTGGTTCTTGCCGAACACCGCCAACAGGTCGGTGCCGATCGGGACACCGAGGCCGGTGCACGGGTTCCAGCCGGGATTGGCCTGGTAGGCGCCGTTGTTGCCGATCGTGATGTCGCGGAAGCCGGGGGTCGCCTGGCCGGCATGGGCCTGGGCGTAGATCAACGGCTGGAGCATGCCCAGCGGATGGCCCAGTGCCTGGGACAGCCGGCACACCAACGCCGCCCACAGCGGTGCCACGGCACTGGTGCCACCGACCACGACCGCCTTGCCGTCCACGAATATGTGGTAACCGGTGGCCGGATCGGCGTCGGCGGACACGTCCGGGACGCCTCGGCCGCTGGTGGTGGCGCCGGCTCGGTTCGGGACACCGCAAGCCGATTGCCAGGTCGGCACCGGGTACACGTCGCTGACACCGCCGCCGGTGGCGCCCTTGCCAGGGCCGTCGTTCCAGACCTCCTCGGACTGTTCCTTGCCGGCGGGGGTCAGGCGCAGGGTGGTGCCGCCGCAGGCCAGGGCGTGTGGGCTGGACGCGGGGAAGTCGACGTGCGCCGCGCCGTCGGTCTGGCCGTCGGCGCTGCCGGCGTCGCCCGCCGCGACGCAGACCGTCACGCCGAGGGCGGCCGCGTCGGCGAACGCCTGGTCCAGGGCGGTTCTTGCCTGCGCGGTCCACTGGTCCTCGGACTGGCCCCAGCTGATGCTCACCACGACCGGGGTTGGCGTGGCGTGCACAGCGGTGCTGACCGCATCGAGAAAGCCCTGGTCGGTGTTGGGCGCGAAGTAGACCAGCTGGTGGGCACCGGGGGCCAGCGCGCCGAGCACCTCGATGTCCAGCAGCACTTCGCCGTCCGCGCCTGCCGGGTCGTTGCCGCCGCCGTTCTGGGCACCGTCCACACCGACCGAGGTGACGCCGGGCGTGGCGATGCCGAGGCCACCGAAGTAGGTGTCCAAATCGGACTGTCCGAAACCGCCGCCGAGTTCGATGATCGCCGCGATCTGGCCGGTGCCGTCGGCGCCGGCCGGGAAGTCGTACACCGCGGCGAGGTCCGACGCGTTGTACGCGGCGTGCGCCACCGTCGGCGGGTGGACCCGCATCTGCGGCCGGGCCTGCTGCCGGCTGTCCAGGCCGAGCACGGCAACGATGATGCCGTCCACCGACGCCGGCACGCGCAGCCCGCCGGTCCGGGAGCGGTGCTCGAACGGGCCGTCGCCGACCAGCGGCTCGTTGCTCACGATGCTCAGCTCGGTGCCGAACAGCGCGTTGACCGCCGCCGCCGGACCGACCGCGGCCAGCCGGCGCGAGCCGGGATGCACCTCGACGATCCGCACGCCGGCCGCCTCGAACACCGTGCGCACACGCTCGATGTCGTCGGGATCCGCGCCGAAACGGACGGCGAGTTCGGTCCGTGACACCGTGTCCGGGCCCTCGATCAGATTCCTGGGCAGGTCCGCGCGCCGTCGCAACACGACGGTGAACGGGACATCCTCGGTCGGCTCGACCGGCCCGATCTGCCGGACGTCGACCAGCGGGGTGCGGGCACTGCCCGGCAGAGGAACATGCTGGGGGGGAACATGCTGGGGGGGAACATGCTGGGGCGGAACGTGAGACGGGTCACTCATATTGAGATCGTCGCACTCGATCCGCCGGCGTTAGCCGCGTCACCCAATTGCCGCGCCGAATTCACACCAAGGCGCGGTAACAGGCACGATTCCGGCCGGCTACTACGCTGAGTGAACCAGCGCAGCAGGACCAGCCGGCGAACGCGAAATCCAGCCAGGGCAGGACAAATCACGCGACAGCACCACAAACACCGCGCCGGCCATCACGCCAGGTGGACCGGAAACCGTTCCAGGCCACGGATCAACATGCCCGGCCGCCACCGCAGGTCCGCCAGCGGCACGGTCAACTCGATCCGGTCGTACTTGTCCAGCAACCGGTTGAACGCGATCTCCGCTTCCAACCGGGCCAGTGGTGCGCCCAGGCAGTAGTGGATGCCGTGGCCGAACGCCATGTGGCCGCTGACGTCCCGCTCGATGTCCAACTGGTCCGGATCGGCGTAGCGGTCCGGGTCGCGGTTGGCCGAGCCGAGCGACAGCACCACCAACTCCCTGGCCGGCACCAGGACGCCGGCCAGTTCGGTCGGTTCGGTGGTGCACCGGAAGGTGGCGTTCTTCACCGGCGACTCGAAGCGCAGGAATTCCTCGATCGCGCCGGGCAGCAGGCGGCGGTCCGCGCGCAGCGCGGCCAGTTGGTCCGGATTGGTGATCAGGGCCAGCACGCCGTTGGCGAGCAGGTTCACCGTGGTCTCGTGCCCGGCGATCAGCAGCAGGGACGCCATCGCGATCAGCTCGTCGTGGGTGAGCCGGTCGTCCGAGTCGTGTGCCTGGACCAGCGCGGACATCATGTCCGGACCCGGCTCGGCGCGCTTGGCCGCGACCAGGTCGGACAGGTAGCCCGTCATCGCGATGCCGGCCGCCTCGATCTCGGCCGTGGGGATGCCGCCGGAGATCACAGCGTTGGACCACTTGCGGAAGTCGTCCCGGTCCCTGGTCGGCACGCCGAGCAACTCACAGATCACTGTGATGGGCAACGGAAACGCGAACGCGTCCAGCAGGTCGACGTCGGCGGCCGGGCCGATGTCGGCCAGTAGGCCGTCGGTGATTTCCTCGATCCGCGGCCGCAACTGCTCGATCCGGCGCGCGGTGAACGCCTTGTTCACCAGGCGCCGCAACCGCTCGTGGTCCGGCGGGTCGCTGTTGAGCATGTGGCCGAACAGCGCCTCGCTGCCGCGGATCGTCTCCGAACCGCTGGAGTGCAGGTCGAACAGGTCGTCTATCTGGCGGTTGTCCTTCTTCAGTCTGGGATCCGCGAGCGCGGCGCGGACGTCCGCGTAGCGCGTGACCAACCAGACGTTCAGGCCGTGCGGCAACACCACCGGCCGCACCGGTCCCGCCGCGCGCAGCCGTCGGTTGAGCGCGTGCGGACTCTGCACGAACTCCTCGGTCAGTTGTTCTGGCACAACGGTTGCGCTGTCCTGCATGGCTCCCCCTGAGAGACTCCGTACTCGACCGTCAATCGTGCAACGGACGCGAATGCGATCAAGTGCCCTGATGTGAGACTAGTCACCCGAACGTGCGAACCCAGTCGTCGACGACCTCGGCGAGCACGGACAGCGGGAGCTGACCGTTGCCCAGGACCACGTCGTGGAACCCGCGGATGTCGAACCGGTCGCCCAACGCGGCCTGGGCGTCGGACCTGATCCGCTGGATCTCCAGGCGCCCCACCATGTACGACAGCGCCTGGCCGGGGAACGCGATGTAGCGGTCGACCTCGGCCTCGATCTCGACCTGGGCCATCGGCGTGTGCTCCGCCAGGTACTCGACCGCCTGCGCACGGCTCCAACCCTTGGCGTGCAGGCCCGTGTCCACGACGAGCCGCCCGGCGCGCATCGAGTCCGCGGTCAGCATGCCGAGGCGGGCCACGTCGTCGGAGTACAGGCCCATCTCGTCGGCCAGCCGCTCGGTGTACAGGCCCCAGCCCTCGGAGTAGGCGTTCACGTCCGCGATTCGGCGCAGCAGCGGCATGTCCGGCAGTTCCAGCGCGATGGAGAGCTGGAAGTGGTGGCCCGGCACGGCTTCGTGGAACGCGGTCGCCTCGGCCTGGTGGCGGAACCGCTCGGTGACCTGGTCGGTGTTCGCGTAGTACACGCCGGGACGGGAGCCGTCCATCGACGCCGGCATGTAGTACGCGGCGGGCGAACCGGCCGCGTCGGACGCCGGCACCGGCCGCACCTCGCAGGTCTGCCGTGGCAGCAGGCCGAACCAGGCCGGCGCGGCCGCTTCTGCCCGTGCGATCGCCTCGCGTGCCGCGTCCAGCAGCTCGTCCTCCGAGTCCCAGCGCAGCTTGTCGTCGTGGCGCAGCAGATGGAAGATCTCGCCGAGGTCGTCGGTGCCCAGCACGCGCCTGCCCAGTTCGGCGTACTCGGCACGCAGTTGGTCCACGATGGCCAGTCCGGTCTCGTGCAGCTCGTCAGGTGTCCGGTCGGTGGTGGTGTGCACGCGGACCAGCCGGGCGTAGTCGGCGTCGCCGCCGGGCAGCCAGCTCAGGCCGGGACGGTCGGCGGGTCGGCCGTGCGGGAGGACCTCGTTGATCAGCACGTCGCGGTAGGCGGCGAAGGCCGGGCGGACCACGTCGGCCAGCACCGCGTCCCGGCGGCCGTTGATGTCCTCGGCGACGTCGGCGGGTGGGACCGGACGGGTCAGCGGGTCGTTGTCCGGGTCGGCGAGGTAGCGGTCGATGTGCTTGATGGCCGCTTCCACCAGGTGCGCGACGGGCACCCGGCCGGCGGCGATGCCGGCACGGTGGCGCTGCGCGGCGCCGTCCAGGTGCGCCGGGATCCCGGACAGACGTTGCACGTAGGCCTCGGCGAGTTCGGCGGTGGGCAGCCCGATCATCGGCAGCGCGGTCAGCAGCACGGCAGCCGGGGCCACGAACAGGTCGGTCACGGTGTGCTCGACCAGCTTGCTGTCCAGCGAGTCGATCCGGGTGCGGGCCTGTTGAATCACCACCGAGCGGGTGAGCTTCTCGGCCGGGTCCAGTTCGGCTGGATCCAGCGCGGTGGCGCGCTCGGCCAGTTCGACGAACCGGGCGCGGTACTCCTGTTCGGCGGCCTCACTCAGGTCGGCGAGCCGGCTGTGGTCACCGTCGATGCCCAACAGCGTGGCCATCGCGGGTTCCTGATCCTTGAGCACGGCCACCAGGTCGTCGGCCAGCGCGCGGGCCGACCCTGCTTCCGACATGACGAGACCTCCCGTATCGACAACGTTGTCCCACCGATCGTAGACACACGACTGATCCGCCGGATCAGACTTTCGGCGGACGCGGGGCGGGCAGGATGGCGGTGTGTCGATACGCCCGATGACCATCGACGGCGTCGTCGCCGAACTCGCCGACACGATCGGCAGACGCCGGCAGGCCGAATGGCTGCGCGTGGCGCTGGACGGTGCGCCGCCGACCCGGCCGGGCGAACTGGCCGACGGCCTGGTCGACCCGCTGCGGCTGCGCGGCCGGCCGGTGCTGCGGGTACGGGCCGAGGACTTCCTGCGGCCCGCGTCACTGCGGTTCGAGCACGGGCGCACCGATCCGGACGCACTGTGGTCGGACTGGCTGGACGTCGGCGGCCTGGCGCGGGAGGTGCTGGACCCGCTCGGGCCGGGCGGCACCGGCCGGGTGCTGCCCGCGTTGTGGGACGCGGCGACCGACCGCGCCAGCCGGGCCGGGTACGTGTCGCTGCCGGCGGGCGGGATCGTCGTGGTGGACGGTGCACTGCTGCTGGGGCGGGGGCTGGCGTTCGACCTGACCGTGCATCTGGCCATGTCACCGGCCGCGCTGGCCCGGCAGATCACCGAGTCGGAGCGGTGGACGTTGCCGGCCTACGCCGGTTATGCCGAGCGGGTCGAGCCGGATCGGCATGCCGACGTGGTGGTGCTGATGGATCATCCGGACCGGCCCGCGATCCGCCACAACAGGGCCCGCGGCTCGGCGTGAGCGGTGCGGCACCGGTCGGGGCGACCGAGTAGGTTCGAACCGTGGTCGCCCCGGATCCCGTGGACATCCGCCTGCTCTCCCTCGTCGCGGAGTCGGGCAAGGCCGCCGTGCACGACATCGCCGCCCGGATCGGCATGGACCCGCGTGAGGTGGCCGCGCGGCTGACCGCGCTGTCCGCGACCGGGCTGCCGCTGATCGTCGGCGTCGAGTGCGACCCGAACGGCCTGCGGGCCGCGATCGCCGGTGCCGGGCCGTGGCTGAACTACGCGGCGCAGGGCGGCACCAGCGGACCGCACCGCACCCCGACCGGGCCCTACTCGCAGCAGGGTCCGCCGCCCGGCTATCCGCCCGCGATGCCCGGCGCGCCGTCCGGGCCGTATCCGGCACCGGCTCCCGGCGGGCCGTCCGGACCGCATCCGATGCCGGCACGGCAGGGCGCACCGTTTCCCGCGCCGGGCGCGGATCCGGTCAGTACGTGGGGTCCGCCGCAGAGTTCGTCCTGGGCGCGCGGCGACCAACCGAACCGGCCGGCTCCCGCGGCCTGGACACCGCCGCCCGCCCCCGCCGCGCCGCAACAGGGGCGGGTGGGTGAGACGTTGCGCGCCGACGGCGCGGACGGGGAACAGGTGCAGATTCAGCTGGTCGAGGTGGTCGATCCGGCCGACTTCCTGTTCACGGCAGCGGGTTACCGGTTGCGGCCCGGTGAGCGGGCCGTCGTGGTGCACACCGAGCTGACCAACCGGGGTCAAGTGCCGTTGGGCACGCTGCCGGACCTGTACCTGGTGCTGGTGGCCAAGGACGGTCAGACGGTCGGCAAGGCGCCGGTGTCGCTGTCGTCCCGGCCGCCGCACCGGATGGGCCTGCGGCCGGGCGAGACCGCAGGCGGGCACACGGTGTACGTGCTGCCGGAGAACACCGAGATCACGTCGGTCCGCTGGAGCTTCCGGCCCGACGACGACCAGCGCGCGCTGACCTGGGCCGTGCAGCAATAGCATTCACATGGCGCGCAACAGTTCCAGCGCGTGGTCGAGATCGGCCGGATAGGGGCTGGTGAACTCGACCCAGCGGCCGTCTGCCGGGTGCTCGAAGCCGAGTGTGCGGGCGTGCAGCCACTGTCGTTGCAGGCCAAGGCGTTGCGACAGCGTCGGGTCCGCGCCGTAGGTGATGTCGCCGACGCACGGGTGGTGCAGCGCGGCGAAGTGCACCCGGATCTGGTGTGTGCGACCGGTTTCCAGCTTCACGTCCACCAGGGACGCGTTGCGGAACGCCTCGATCACCTCGTAGTGCGTGACACTGGGCCTGCCGCCGTCCACGACCGCGAACTTGTAGTCGTGCTTGGGATGCCGGTCGATCGGCGCGTCGATGGTGCCGCGGCTCGGGTCGGGCAGGCCCTGCACGACGGCGTGGTAGCGCTTGTCCACGGTGCGTTCCTTGAAGGCGCGCTTCAGCACCGAGTAGGCGTGCTCGCTCTTGGCCACGACCATCACGCCGGTGGTGCCCACGTCCAGCCGGTGCACGACACCCTGGCGTTCGGCCGCGCCACTGGTGGCGACGGTGATCCCGGCGGCCGCGAGGCCACCGACGACGGTCGGTCCGGTCCATCCCGGACTGGGGTGCGCGGCAACACCGACCGGCTTGTCCACGACGACGATGTCGTCGTCCTGGTACTGCACGACGAGCCCGTCCACCGGCACGACGGCCACCGCGATCGGCGAATCCGGCTCCGGGAGCGTGACCTCCAGCCAGGCGCCCGCGGTCAGGCGGTCGGACTTGCCCGCGGTGCGGCCGTCCAGCAGGACGTCGCCGGATTCGGCCAGTTCGGCGACGATCGTACGGGACAGGCCCAGCAGACGGGAGAGCCCCGAGTCCACCCGCATGCCATCGAGGCCGTCGGGCACCGGCAGGGTGCGCGACGAGGTCATGCGGTCGGCTCCGTCGGGGTCGCTTCCGCCGCGAGGCGGGCGCGGCGGGCGACGCCACCGTCGTAGTCCTTGCCCAGCAGGGCCAGCAGCACGATGAGCACGGCGCCGACGGTCAGGCACGAGTCGGCCAGGTTGAAGATCGCGAACGTCTCGCCCAACGGCCGGAACACCGAGATGAAGTCGACCACGTGGCCGCGCAGCGGGCCGGGCGCGCGGAAGATCCGGTCGATCAGGTTGCCCAGCGCACCGGCCAGCACCAGCCCGATCGCGATGGACCAGCCGACCGATCGCAGCCGGGGCGCGATCCAGATGATCGAGACCACCACGGCCACCGCGACCAGGCTGAACAACCAGGTCAGGCCGGTGGCCATGGAGAACGCGGCGCCGGAGTTGCGGCTGACGTCCAGGTAGAGCACGTTGCGCAGCACCGTGAGCGGCGCCTTGCCCTCCAGGTTGGCGACGACGAGGGCCTTGGTGGTCACGTCGAGCGCGAGGGCCAGCAGAGCAACCCCGATCAGGACGGCCAGCCGGCGCGGCGGGAGGGCCACGTCCGGCTGTTGGGTGCTCTGTTCTGTACTCACGTCGGCCATTGTCCCGCATTCGTCCGGGTCGGTGGCCGTGGGTAGAGTCGGCCGCCAACTGAGGAGGTGGGCGGATGGCCGATCTGCCGCCGATCGAGGTGACCAATCTCGACGGCTACGGTTCCCCAGCGCTGGACTGGGACCGGCCGAGGGGCTGGCTGGCGAACGACGCGGCAGGGCCGGACCTGCCGTTCTTCCTGAACACGATCCATCCGGACGGCCGCCCGCACTCGGCCGGCATCGGCGCGCGGTGGCTGGCGGGCGATCTCTGCTTCGTGAGCGGCCCGCAGACCCGCAAGACCCGGAACCTGCTGGCGAACCCGGCCTGCACGGTGACGGTCCGGCTGGCCGACATCGACCTGGTCATGGAGGGCACCGCGGTCCGGGTCACCGACCCGGCCACGCTGGCCGATGGCGTCCGGCTCTATCACGAGGTCGGCTGGCCGGCCGAGGTGTCCGGCGACGCCGTGACCGCGCCCTACAGCGCGCCGAGCGCCGGTCCGCCGCCGTGGCACTTGTACCTGTTCACGTTCCACACCGCGTTCGGCGTGGCCACCGCCGATCCGCCCGGCGCGACCCGCTGGCGGTTCGCGCGCTGAATCACCCCGCCAGGAACGGCGGCAGTGGGCGCGGGTCCGGGACGGGTGCCCAGCTGCCCTCGTGCTGCTGGTAGTGCCAGCGTGGGCCGTTGGTGGTGATGTCGCGCAGCGCGCCGATCAGGCGGTCCACGTGCTCGGTGGTCGTGCCGAGGCCGATGCTGACCCGCAGGGCGTGCTGGCCGGTCGACCCGGCTTCGGCGAGCAGCTTGCGGGTGAGGATGTGGGCGCAGAACGCGCCGTCCCGCACGCCGATCCCGTACTCGGCGGACAACACCGTGGCCAGCCGGCCGGCGTCCTGGGCATCGACGGTGAAGCTGACCACGCCGACCCGGTCGGCGCCGGTCCCGAAGATGGACAGTTCCCGCAGGCCGGGGATGGTGGCAAGCCCCGAACGCAGCCGGGTCAGCAGGGCACGTTCGTGCGCTCGGATCGGGCCCCAGTGGCGTTGCAGTGCCGCGCAGGCGGTGGCCAGCGCGTGCACCCCGACCACGTTGGGCGAGCCGGCCTCGTGCCGGTCGGGCACCTGGGACCAGGCGACGCCGAGCTGGTCGCCCTGGACGGTCACCTGGGCCGTTGCGCCGCCGCCACGCAGGTACGGGGGCGCGGCCCGCAGCCAGTCGGCCCGGCCGACCAGCACGCCGGCACCCAACGGCGCGTACAGCTTGTGGCCGGAGAAGACCAACAGTTCGCCGGTCACGTTGGACGCGGCCGTCACCACGACCAGCCGGGGCCCGGTCGGGCACGCGGCCAGCGCATCGGCGACCGCGCCGACCGCGTCCGCGTGCGATTCGGGCGCTGGTAGGCGGCGGATGTGCGGGCCGCGCCAGGGCAGCAGGGCGGCGTGGTGCTCGCTGTCGAACAGCACGACGGAGGTGCCCCTGGGCACGGCGCCGGCGAGCAGGTTCAGCGAGTCGGTGGTGTTGCGGGTGAAGATGACGGCGTCGGTGGCATAGGCGCCGACGAACCGGCGGACGGTGTCCCGTGCCTGCTCGTACACCCTGGTACAGACCTGGGAGGCGAAGCCGGCGCCGCGGTGCACGCTGGCGTACCAGGGCAGCAGTTCGTCCACGGCGGCCCGCACCTGTTCCAGGCAGGGCGCGCTGGCGGCGTGGTCGAGGTTGGCGTAGCCGACGCGTTCCCCCGTGACCAGCGGCACGGTCAGGCCGGCGCCGACCACGGCCGGCACGGCGGGTCCGTAGGTGGGCTCGGTGCGGGCTTGTGCGGCGATGTTCAGTGCCAGTGTCATGACAGCCTCCCGGACGGGATCGGACCCGCAGGGAGTCCGCGCTTGCCCGCCGCACCGCGCGACGGACCAGGTCCTCACCCGGGGCACCCCACCGCGGTTGGAGGGTTGCCGGCCAGCGAGCCGGGGCTTGACGCTGGCACTCATGACCTTGAACCCAAGGTATCTGATGCCGGTTCCGGTCGGCTACCTGGATTCCGGAGTCTGGGACTCCTTGGCACGTTGGGAGCTTTACGCCCCGGCTTCGCCCTTCCAACGGGCGTAGCGGCCGGCCCGGTCGACCGCGCGGATCCGGTGTTCGGTGGCGTCGCGCACTTCCTCGGTGGTCACCACGAGCAGTTGGTCGCCCTGGGCGATGCGGGTGTGGCCGTCCGGGGTGAAACTGGCGTTGTCCCGCACGACGAGGCTGACCACGGCGCCGACCGGCAGCCGGAGTTCGTTCAGGTAGACCCCGTGCAGTTGGGAACCCGGCTGCACCCGGACCTGCAGGAGCCCGGCGTCGACCTGGTCGAGTGCCGCCGAGTCGATCTCCAGTTCGTGCGGCTGCACCTCGCCGGTGAGCCGCAGCGCCTTCGCCAGATGCGGCAACGTGCCACCCTGGATCACGGTCAGCACGACGACGAGCACGAACACCGCGCCGACCAGTTCCGTCGCACCCGGCCGCCCCTGGGTCAACGGAATCAGCGCGAGCACGATCGGCACCGCGCCACGCAGCCCCGACCAGGACAGGAAAGCCAGATCCGGCAAGGGAAAGCGGAACGGCAACAGGGCGATCAGAACGCTCAACGGCCGGGCCAGCACGACCAGGACCGCGCCGGCCACCAGCCCCGGGATGATGGCGGACAACAGGTTGGCCGGCGACGCGTAGAGGCCGAGCAGCACGAACAGCCCGATCTGCGCCAGCCAGCCCAGCCCTTCGGCGAAGGACAGCGTGCCCGCGCGGTGCGGCAGTTTCGAGTTCCCCAGCACCAGCCCGCACACGTAGGTGGCGAGCAGGCCGGACGCGTCGGCAAGCCCGCCGGCCGCGAACGCCAGCACACACACCGCCACCGCCGCGAGCGGATAGAGACCGGTGGCCGGGAGCGCGGCGCGGCGCAACGCCCAACTGCCCGACCAGCCCAGTACGCCGCCGATCAGGGCGCCCGCCACCAGTTCGTAGGCGACGAGCAGCGGTGTGGTCCAGGACAGCGGATCGGTGCCGGCGAGCAGGACCACGGCGATGAAGACGGGCGCGTCGTTGAGCCCCGATTCCAGTTCCAGCGCACCGGACAGCTTGCGGCTGACGTTGAGGTTGCGCAACACACTGAACACGGCCGCCGCGTCGGTGGAGGACAGCACGGCGCCCCAGAGCAGGGCAGTGCGCCAGCCGAGCCCGAGGACGAGGTGCAGTGCCGCGCCCGTCACGACGATGCTGACCACAACAGCCACAGTGGACAGTGCGATACCGGCACCCAGCGCGGGTTTCACGGAAGTCCAGCGGGTGGTCAGCCCACCCTCGGTGAGGATGAGAACGAGCGCCGCGATACCGAGCGACTGGGTCAGCGAAGCGTTGTCGAATCGGATCCCGATCCCGGACTCGCCGAGAACCAGCCCGATCCCGAGATAGAGCAGCAGTGACGGCAACCCGAGCTTGACCGACACCCGCACGGCAAGCACGGCAACGAGCAGGACAACGGCGGACGTGCCGAGCACGAAAGCGAGTTCCGCCATGTCACCTCCTCGGCCGGGCCATCATTGTCGCTGTTCATCGGCCAACCGGCGCAGTCTGCTGGTCAGGTCTGCCGGCGGGTCGGCGACGGCGACGAGTTTGTCCCGCGATCTCATGCCGGTGACGATGGCGATGTCCCGGTGCGGGATGTCGAGGGCGTCGGCCAGTGCTCGGCGGACGGCCTCGTTGGCTTTGCCGTCCACGGCTGGGGCGGTGACGGCGACGATCAGGGCTGGGCCGAGCCTGCCGTCCCATTGGCCGCCTACTGTTGGGCGGCGGGCGGCCGGGCGGACCCTGATCGGGAATCTGTGTTCGGTCATCGGCGGCTGCCAGAGTCTGCGTCGGGGCGATCACATCGTCTTGCTGCCCGACAGGAGATTACTGACAGGCTCGTTGTCCACAGGTGGTCCAGTTGTCCACAGCCAGCCGTTTTCGCGCCCCAACGTGTCGGTCAACATCGATAGGATAGAACTGGGGGGCGCCCCTGTGAGGTCGGGCCAAAATCGGACGTCGGCGGCTGTCAGGATACTGGGCCTCCGGTTGTCCACGGGTGATTGTCGGTGCTCAGGGTGTCCGGTCCTGCGCCCAGGTGGTCAGATCGTGTCCGCCGGCCTGTGACCAGCACTCCGTGAGATCGAGTCTGGTCGCCGTGGTGTCGGCGTAGCGCTGCAGGAAAGTCTGTAGGCCACGAAGGACGGCATCCCGGCCGATGGTTGTTTCCAGATCGCTGATCAGACGGGCGTCGCTGGCGTACGCGGCGTCGGGTTGGTCCCCGTTCGTCGCGTTGGACTGATACCGCTCCAGTGCGACGTGGCTGATGTAGGTGGTCAGGGCCTCATTCAGCCAGGCGTCCATCCAGTCGACCGAACCGCCGAACCAGGCGTGTGCGACCTCATGGCCGATTACCGTCGCCGCGTACTCCGGTTCCCGGTCGTGCGTTGCATCGAGTGCGTCGTCCTTGATCATGATGATGCCGGGTGCCGAGAACGCCAGCGGGGGAAGGTCCGGTACGAAAACAATGTCGCATTTCCGGTATGGATACGGCACGCCCAGGATCGCTTCGTAGGCGAGCAGGGAACGTTCGGCAAGATCGGCGACGCGACGGCCGAGTGCGGTCGTCGCGCCGCGTGAACGCCGGGCATGGATGGTGATCGGCGTCATGCCGGTGGCGGTGCGGATCGTCCGGTGGTGCGATACCGACCAGGGGCCGGCGGCCATCGCGACGACGTACGGAGCGATCGGGGCGGTCGGAGCGAACCGCCATCGACCGCCCTCACCTACGGCGACCGGCCCGTTCGCCAAGCAGTTCCAGCCGGCGGGAACCGTCATCGTGACGGTGACATGCGCCCGTAACCGGGGGTCGTCGAAGCAGCAGAAGCATTTCGGCGCGGACCGCGGATAAGCCAGGTCGTAGACGTAGGTGTCGGCGGCGTCACTGACCAGCCGGTATCCGCGATCCTGCGCGTTGTAGGGAAACAACGCCGCCACCTCGACCCCGTTGCTGGTAGCCACGTTGGGAACCGTCAACCGGGAGCCGTCCCAGTTGACGGCCACATCCACGGCGCGACCGTTCACGATCACGCTGTCCACCTGTGTCGCCGCGAGGTCGGCGAACACGGTCGTTCCGGGCTGGTGACATCGGAAATGGATCACCGTGCGGCAGGCGATGGCCGCGGGATCGACCGTGATCTCGAGCTCGTACGACTCCACCGCGAGCAACTCACGCTGTTGCCGCATCGCACCTCCGGTCGTGTTCTCCGGGTCCCCGTCGATGCGACATGGATTCGGGAGTGCGCCAGATCAGCCGCTCACGGGCGACCTTGGCGCGGACACCGGAGATCTGGGGGCGACCACGGGGGCCGCGACGGCCCGCTCGAACATGTCCTTCAGGAACTCCGAGAGCGGCAGGCCGCTGCCGGCCGCTCTCGCCTTCAGGGCAAGGAAAACCGCGTCGGGCACGTCACGAACCTGGATGTGTACGCCCATACCCTCAGTATTCCGGTACCCACGGTGTGTATGTCAACGCGTCCGCTGCACCACCACGCTGATGGCCGCGCCGTCACCGACCGTGGCGTGGGTGTCACCGGCCTCGTCGGCCGACACGTACCTCACCGAGTCGGCCAGGGTTTCCGTTCGCAGGAACGTTTCGTGGGTGCGCACGGCGGCCAGTACCTCCTCGTCGCCGGCCAGGTCCACCGTGATTCGGTCGGACACCGCGAGACCGGCGTCGCGGCGTGCCTGCTGGACGGCGCGGATCACGTCCCGTGCCACGCCTTCGGCGGCCAGTTCGTCGGTCACCTCCGTGTCGAGCACCACCAGGCCTGCGCCGCCGGGGAGTGCCGCGGTCAGGCCGGGGTCGGTGGCGACCAGGCGACGTTCGTACTCGCCTTCCTGTAGTTCGATTCCGGCGGCGACCACGGTGCCGTCGGTGTTCGTGGTCCACTCGCCGGCCTTGACGGCGTTGATCACCTTCTGGGTGGTGGCGCCCAGGCGTGGGCCGACGGCCCGCGCGTTGACGGCCAGCTCGAAGTGGCCGTGTGCGGCCACATCCGTGGTCAGCGCCACCTGCTTGACGTTGACCTCGTCGGAGATCAACCCGACGAACGGGGCCAGCGCCTCCGCGTCCGGCGCCGCCACCACCAGCCTGGCCAGCGGCAGCCGCACGCGCAGCTTGCTGGCCTTGCGCAACGACAACGCCGCCGAGCAGACCCGCCGGACCTCGTCCATCGCAGCGACCAGGGCCGCATCGGCCGGCAACGAAGACGCAGCCGGCCAGTCCGTCAGGTGCACGGAACGGCCGCCGGTCAGGCCACGCCAGACCTCTTCCGCGGTCAGCGGCAGCAGCGGCGCCGCGACACGGCAGGTCACCTCCAGGACCGTGTGCAGAGTGTCCACGGCGTCCGCGTCGCCGGCCCAGAACCGGTCGCGTGACCTGCGGACATACCAGTTGGTCAGGGTTTCCAGGAACTCCCGGACCATGGCGCACGCGCCGGACAGGTCGTACGCGTCCAGTGCCGCCTGGACATCCGTGACCAGGTCGTGCGTCTTGGCGAGCACGTATCTGTCCAGGACATGCTCGCTGTCGGTGCGGAACACGCCGTCCCGACCCGCCGCATTGGCATACAGGGCCAGGAAGTACCACGAGTTCCACAACGGCAGCACAGCCTGGCGGACCGCGTCGCGGATGCCCCGCTCGGTGACGACGAGGTTCCCGCCACGCAACACCGGCGAGGACATCAGGAACCAGCGCATGGCGTCCGAGCCGTCCCGGTCGAACACCTCGTTCACGTCCGGGTAGTTCTTACGCGACTTGGACATCTTCTGCCCGTCGTCGCCGAGCACGATGCCGTGCGCGATGCAGTTGCGGAACGCTGGACGGTCGAACAGCGCCGTGGCCAGCACGTGCATCAGGTAGAACCAACCACGGGTCTGCGCCGAGTACTCGACGATGAAGTCACCGGGGTAGTGGTGTTCGAACCAGTCGCGGTTCTCCATCGGGTAATGCACCTGGGCGAACGGCATGGAACCCGAATCGAACCAGCAGTCCAGCACCTCGGGCACCCGGCGCATGGTCGACGAGCCCGTCGGGTCGTCCGGATTCGGCCTGGTCAGGTTGTCCACGTGCGGCCGGTGCAGGTCGGTGAGGCGCACGCCGAAGTCGCCGACCCTCGGGTACGCGGGGTCGTCCGACAGCCACACCGGGACCGGCGAGCCCCAGAACCGGCTGCGGGAGATCGACCAGTCCCGGGCGCCCTCCAGCCACTTGCCGAACTGGCCATCCCGCACGTGCTCGGGCACCCAGTTGATCTGCTGGTTCAGCTCGACCATCCGGTCGCGGAACGTCGTCACGGACACGAACCAGCTCGACACGGCCTTGTAGACCAGCGGGTTGTCGCACCGCCAGCAGTGCGGGTACGAGTGCAGGTAGCTGTCCTCGCGGAACAGCACGCCGCGCGCCCGCAGGTCGCGCAGCAGCGGACGGTTCGCCTCGAAGACCTGCAGGCCCTCGTACTCCGGGATCATCGACGTGAACCGGGCGTGCGCGTCGACCGTGAGGATCGGCGGGATGCCCGCCGCAGTGCACACGTTGAAGTCGTCCTCGCCGTGGCAGGGCGACACCTGGACCAC